>RRYU01009995.1_pt1 | contig 37080 bp, 34 predicted proteins | sample 2162651 | NCBI WGS metagenome assembly RRYU01 (sample SAMN10267283, study PRJNA491782) | microbial mat metagenome | isolation source: biomat in the production well | place: Japan: Minami-Kanto gas field, natural gas well KTG3 | collected 2017-06
AAAAAAATGAAAAAAATATTGCGGTTATATTTGAAAATAACGATCATTTAACTATATAACTAATGGGTTATATAGTTAAATGATCGTCCTCCATCCCGCCCGGTCTTGTCTGTCTGCCGGAGGGTATCCCGGAATCCCTGATTCCTGATACGGTCATGATTGTAACGTAATGCTTTTTCTCCCTTTGCGGGGGACCTCCAGAAAAAAATGAAAAATATTTCCTGCGGGATTTGAAAATGTGCGTCCAAATTGCTAACTATATAACTATATGATTATATAAGTGACTTCGGGTTTGCTCCCGCTCCCTGATGAAAGCCGAAGATCAAGGGATTCTTTTTACCACTATTATTCAAAGGAGATGTTATCATGCCGATCGAAGTAAACGGCGTCAGCTACGAGACTGACGAAAACGGTTATCTGGTCAACCTCGAAGACTGGAACGAGGATGTGGCGCAGAAACTGGCTGAAGGCGAGGATGTGGAAATGGGCGACAATGAGTGGCAGATTGTCAGGTTCCTGAGGAACTACTATGACGAGTACCAGATTGCCCCGGCTGTCAAGGTCCTGACCAAGGCGATTGCCAAAGAGAATGGAATGGAAAAGAAAGAGGCATCAGAGTTCCTCTACGGGATGTTTCCCAAGGGTCCTGCGCTGCAGGCATGTAAGATTGCCGGGCTTCCAAAGCCGACCGGCTGCGTGTAATCAAGTGCCGGTTTGAGCCGGCTGGCAACGTATAGAGAATACAAAGGAGGCAATATGGATGGTGCTAACGACGGAGCGTCGAAAGGCGCGGGTCACTGCGGCGGGTGCGGTTCCGACGGGAATGACAGGTTTCTGAATCCGACGCCGATGCTCGACGAGCTCGAAAGCGGTCCCTGGCCGAGTTTCGTCTCCGGTTTCAAGGAAATGGCGGAAAGAACGAAAAAACCGATGCTGCGCGGCGTGCTCGACCAGCTCGAATACTCCTACAATACCAAAATGGGGTACTGGAAAGGCGGTCTGGTTACTGTTGATGGTTATGGTGCAGGCATCATAACCCGTTATTCGATGATCAAGGACAGGTTTCCCGAGGCTGCTGAATTCCACACCATGCGTATTCAGCCTGCGCCGGGGCTTCACTACAATACTGCTATGCTTCGCGAGCTCTGCGATATCTGGGAGAAGCACGGGAGCGGGATCATCGCGCTTCACGGTCAGACCGGGGATATCATGCTTCAGGGTATCGAGCAGGATAAGGTGCAGGAGTGTTTCGACGAGCTCAATGAGAAAGGGTGGGATCTGGGCGGAGCCGGGGCAGGCATGCGTACCGGGGTTTCCTGTATCGGGCCCGGCCGTTGCGAAAACGCCTGTTATGACAACCTCAAGCTGCATCTCAAGGCATTGAAGCATTTTGTCGGTCAGGTGCACCGTCCTGAATGGAACTATAAGCTCAAGTTCAAGTTTTCCGGCTGTCCCAATGACTGTACCAATGCGATCATGCGTTCCGATCTTGCCGTAATCGGTACCTGGAAGGACGCTATCCAGGTTGACAGGGACGAGGTTCGTGCCTGGATAGAAGAGCGGGGTGTCGATGCTCTGGTCAATCAGGTGATCAACAACTGTCCGACAAAAGCTATCTCGCTCAAAGATGGCGATATGGTGATCGAAACCAGGGACTGCGTTCGCTGTATGCATTGTCTCAATGCTATGCCTAAAGCGCTTTCGCCTGGAAGGGAACGGGGAATTTCGCTGCTTATGGGGGGGAAGAACACGCTTAAGGTCGGTGTGAATATGGGGTCGCTGATCGTGCCGTTCATGAAAATGGAGACTGATGAGGATATCGAGGATTTTCTCGAATTGATCGAAGAGATCATCGAGTGGTGGGACGATGCCGGTCTCGACCACGAGCGAATCGGCGAGACGATCGAGCGTGTCGGACTCAAGCAGTTTCTCGAAGGCATTGGCCACGAGGCGGATATCAATATGGTGTCCCGTCCGCGCGACAACCCCTATTTCAAGGCGAAGTACTGATTCCAGGAAAATTCACCGCTTGTGCCGTCCTCATTCGGGGACGGTGCCTGCCAACCAATATGAAAAGAGCATGAGCAGTCCAGAAAGAACGTGGAAGACGATAGAGTCAGGCCCTCATACCTATGAGGAGGCTCTGCACCCCGTTGTCAGGAAGAATTACGGGAAGTGGAAATATCATGAGATTCCCAAGCCGGGAGTTCTGAAGCATGTCGCTGAAAGCGGCGACGCTATCTATACCGTCAGGGCGGGAACGCCCCGGCAGGATACCGTCGATATGGTCCGTCTTCTCTGCGATATCGCCGATAAATATGCTGACGGATATCTTCGTTTTACCGTACGTAATAACGTTGAGTTCATCACCCCGGACAAGGAGAATGTCGAACCGATGATCCGGGAACTCGAGACGCTCGGCTTCCCTGTCGGTGGGACCGGCATGTGCGTTTCTTCGGTTTCTCATACTCAGGGCTGGCTCCATTGCGACATTCCTGCAACCGACGCGTCGGGTGTCGTGAAGTCGATGATGGACTCGCTCTACCGGGAGTTCAAGGATATGCAGATGCCCAATAAGGTCCGGCTGTCGACCTCCTGCTGTTCGATCAACTGCGGCGGACAGGCCGATATCGCGGTTGTTGTCAAGCATACCCGTCCTCCGCGTATCAATCATGATCATCTTGCAACAATTTGCGAGCTGCCGAAGGCTGTTGCCCGATGCCCCGTCGCCGCTATCAGGCCGACCGTTGTTAACGGCAAGAAGTCCCTGATGGTCGATGAGTCCAAGTGTATCTGCTGCGGTGCCTGTTTCGGTGCCTGCCCGGCTATGGAGATCAACCATCCCGAGCATTCGAAATTCGCTATCTGGGTGGGCGGCAAAAACAGCAATGCCCGCTCAAAGCCTTCGACGATGAGCATCGTCGCTCACAATCTGCCGAACAATCCTCCCCGCTGGCCGGAGGTTACCGATGCGATCGGTCGCATTCTGACTGCCTACAAGGAAGGCGGCAGACCCTGGGAGCGTGTAGGAGAGTGGATCAATCGCATTGGCTGGAAGCGCTTCTTCGAGGAGACAGGGCTGGTCTTCGACGAAGATATGATCGACAGTTATCGCCATGCGCGAACCACCTTCAATCAGTCGGCGCACGTCCGTTTTTAAGCTGAACGATAAAGGAGAACAGTATGAAGGCAGAATCAAATCCGATTCTCGATTTTGCGACGGACTACGTCTTTCCCGGGTTCAGCGAACTGACAGGGGCCGATAAGATCGTTGCGTTCGGGGATCACAGTCATAAATGTCCGGTCTACGTCCGGCAGACGCCTCCCTGCTCGGCTGAGTGCCCGGCAGGCGAAGACATACGGGGGATCAACCGCTATCTGAACGGGACAACTCCTTCCGATGATCCGATGCGTTCCGCATGGGAAACGGCTGTCGACACGAACCCTTTTCCTGCAGTGATGGGGCGGATCTGCCCGCATCCTTGTCAGAGCGGGTGTAACCGGGGATTTCATGATGAAAGCGTTGCCATCAATGCCGTCGAGCATGCGATAGGCAACTACGGTATCGAGGCGGGCCTGAAACTTCCTGCTCCCGCTCCCGATAGCGGAAAGCGGGTTGCGGTGATCGGCGGGGGTCCTGCCGGTCTTTCAGTGGCCTATCAGCTTCGCAGAAAGGGTCACGCCGTGACGATATATGATGCTAACACCAAGCTTGGCGGTATGGTGCTCTACGGTATCATGGGGTACCGGGTTGACCGCAGGGTTCTCGAAACGGAAATCAAGCGCATTATCGACATGGGCGTCGAGACGAAGATGGGGGTCCGTGTCGGACGAGATGTGACGATCGGGCAGCTCGAGGAGGAGTATGACGCGGTCTTTCTCGGGGTTGGGGCGCAGATCGGCCGCGCTCTTCCCGTGCCCGGTTTTGACGGGACGGCCGGGGTGACAAATGCCATCGACTTCCTGCGCAACTACGAACTGATGGGTGACGATATGCCTGTAGGCAGGCGTGTCGTTGTGATCGGCGACGGTAACGTTGCCATGGATGTCGCAAGGCTCGCTTTACGGCTTGGTTCCGAGGCCGCCGTGGTGTCGGGTGTTCCGCGCGAAGAGATGGCCTGTTTTGAAAACGAGTTTGATGATGCGGCGCGTGAAGGAACGCGGATGTATTTTCAGACCGGTACGCTCGAGGTGCTCTCAGGGCCTGACGGGGTCACCGGATTGCGCTGTTCGTCCATGGCGAGAAAGGCGAAAGGCGAAGACGGGTGGAATTCTCCGATCCCGTTTCTTCGATACAAGAGCACCGGCGAACCGATTGACATTGAAGCGGATATGGTGGTCGCCGCCATTGGACAGGCTGCCGATATGCAGGGCCTCGAGGATGTTGTCAATGGGGCTCAGTGGCTCAGAGTTGACCGTAATTTCCGCATTCCCGGCAGAGAAAAGCTCTTTGGAGGCGGTGACGCCATCAAGGTTGATCTTATCACGACAGCTGTCGGACATGGCCGTAAGGCCGCGATGTCGATCGACGCGTTTCTCAACGGCGAGCCCATGCCCGAGCACCCGTACCGTGAAGTGACCAAGGTGCAGAAGCAGGATATACTCTATTTCCTTCCTGTGCCGCAGGCAAAACGGACAAGCCACGAACCTGTCGAGGTTGTCGGCAACCATGACGAACTGCTGCTGCCGCTTTCTCGTGATGAGACCAGGGCAGAGTCCGAGCGTTGCATGAGCTGCGGCCTCTGCTTCGACTGTAAACAGTGCGTCTCCTTCTGTCCGCAGGAAGCCGTATCGCGGTTCCGCGACAATCCCGAAGGAGAGAAGGTCTATACCGATTATGCAAAATGTGTTGGTTGCCATATCTGCTCTCTTGTCTGTCCTTCGGGGTATATCCAGATGGGAATGGGCGATGGGCTGTAATGCCGTCACAGGAATCAGGAATATCAATGCTTTAGAGGTGCTTTATGATCGATGATTTTATCCGGAAGGTCGAGGAGGCCATCGATGCTTCGGAGCAATGGCCTTCGAGCGGTTGGCCGGCGGTGTTCGGTTACCGCAGTGTCGAAGTTCCGAATATGAAGGCGGCCGAGGAACTTCCGCGCAACGCAGTATACCGGGAAGAAGCCCTTAATTACTGGCGTCAGGCAGGGCTTCTGGGCCGTGATGCCGCTCAGGCAGGAAGAAAGGCCCTCGATGCTCTCAGGGAGGGGCGTCTTGACGATGCCGATAGCGCGCTTTATCTGTGCCAGTACATCGAAAAGCCGTTCGAGGGCCATGCCGGAACCTGGATCCCGCTTTACGAATCGTTCAGGTCGGTCCGAAACATGAACAATTAATCCAGTATAACCGTGAAAATAGGAATACTTCTCAAGGAGGGGCCTTACAATCATCAGGCTTCTGATACGGCCTACAAGTTTGCCGAGGCGGCTATTGCCAGAGGCCATAAGGTCGATGCTGTTTTTCTCTATAATGACGGAGTCACCAATGTCACCAGGCTCATGGACCCGCCCCAGGACGACCGCAATATTGCAGAGCGCTGGAGCCGGCTTGCCAAAGAGCAGGGAGTGGAGATACTTGCCTGCATCGCTGCTTCCAAACGTCGCGGTATCAGCGACGAGATACTTATCGAGGGCGGAGAGATCACCGGTCTCGGCACACTGACAGATATCGCTATCCGTAATGACAGACTGCTAACCTTTGGAGACTGATCACATGGCAGAAGCAAATGAAAATATCAGGAAGATCATGCACGTGATGCGTCATGCGCCGCACGGCACGATCTACACGTATGAGGGCCTCGAAATGATTCTTATCATGGCCGCTTATGAACAGGACCTTTCGGTCGCCTTCATAGGCGACGGCGTGTTTGCCCTCAAGAAAAACCAGGATACTGCCGCAATAGGGATCAAGGGCTTTTCCAGAACATTCATGGCGCTTGACGGCTATGATGTCGAAAAGCTCTACGTGGACCGTGACTCGCTTGTCGAACGCGGTCTCAGCGAGGAGGATCTTGTGGTCGATGTCGAAGTATTGAGTTCCGCCGATATCGGAAAAATCATGAACGACCAGGATGTGGTTATTCACCACTGAACTTCCCCTACAAGTCAACGATCAACGAACTAACGTTCTACGCCATGCTCTATACTATCAATAAATCTCCTTTTGAAACATCGGCCATGGAGACCGGGTTCAGGTTTCTTCAGCCCGGCGATCCGGTGCTCTTCATTGAGGACGGAGTCTATGCCGTTCAGCCAGGGAACCGCTTTTCCGGAAAGATCGGATCGGTCATGGCCGGCAACCCTGTCTATGCGCTGAAGCCCGACCTCGATGCCCGCGGCATCGGTTCGGTGATCGACGGCGTCAAGACCGTCGATTATGATGGTTTTGTCCAGCTTGTCGAACAGCATAAGACGAACAGCTGGCTCTGAAAAGGGGCTTGCATTCTTTTTCTCTAACCATTTATGACGGTATTATGACTACAACCTGGGAAAGGCTTATCCGGGAAAACAGGAGCGGGATTCTCCAGCGCTGGCATACAGGAGTGCTCGACCTTTTTTCTGACAAAATAGCTCCAGGGACACCGATCGGAGAAGCTCTCGCCGATGCCATGGGTATGATTCTCGATGGATTTGCTTCCGGGGACGATGCTGCTGAAGGGGTGAGACGTGTTGCGCGCATTCTTGCCGTACATCCTGTTCCGCCTTCCCGTTCCATGTCGATGTTCATAAGCCTGAGAACCATTCTGCTGTCGTTGCCTGCATCTGGCAGTGCGGATCCCGATGTTTGCCGTGGCCGTATCGACGTGATAATGCTCGATGCATTCGAGAGTTTTATGGTGCATCGCGAGAAAATCTATCAGCTCAAAGTCGAGGAAACCCGCAGTAGAATGCATATGCTGCAGAAGAGGGGGAGAGCATGAAAAAAGTACTTATGCCATTGCTGATGGTTGCCGTTCTTGGGCTGATCCCTTACATCGGTGTCGCATATGCAGGGCTTGACTACTTTTTCGGGGTAGTCATGCCCTATACGGCGGCAGTCGTTCTCGTCGCGGGGTTTCTCTACCGGATGATCGACTGGCTCAGAAGGCCCGTGCCGTATTGTATCACCTCCACATGCGGTCAGGAAAAATCACTGGACTGGATCCGGCAGGATGTTGTCGAGAGTCCTTCAAAGCCATGGCACGCAGCAATCCGGGTGCTTTCAGAGGTGTTGTTTTTCCGCTCGCTCTTTCGCAACAACAGGGCTGAGCTGCGCAAGGGTCCTGATCTCGCGTACGGTTCTCATAAATGGCTCTGGCTGGCGGGACTCGTCTTCCACTGGTCGCTGCTGATTATCGTGATCCGTCACGCCCGTTTCTTTTATGCCGTCATGCCGGGCCCGGTGGATTTCATCGACGGTATCGACCGTTTTCTCGATATTACCGTGCCGGCATTCTACATGACCGACGCCATTGTGCTTGCCGCCGTGTCGTATCTGGTGTTCCGCAGGCTGCAGGATGCAAAAATGAGGCTGATTTCGCTGCAGACCGATTTTTTCCCGCTCTTTCTCATCATTGCAATCGTTTTTGCCGGCATCAGCATGCGTTACGTCGCCAAGGTCGATATCATGCCGGTCAAAGCGCTGGCCATCGGGTTGACGGAATTCAGTTTCGATGCCCCGGCCCCAATCGGCGCACTCTTCTATGTGCATCTGTTTCTGGTCTGTGTTCTGGCGATCTACTTCCCTTTCAGCAAGCTGATGCATATGGGGGCTATTTTTATAAGTCCTACAAGAACGCTGCTGAACAACAGCCGGGAAAAGAGACATGTCAACCCCTGGAACAAGCCGATCAGGTTCCGGACCTATTCCGAGTACGAGGACGAGTTCCGCGAAAAAATGAAGAAGGCAAAAATCCCGGTTGAAAAGGAATAACCATGTCACAATATCTGCCGAAAAAATCAGAACTCGTCAAAGAGTTCGACGAAAAACCAAGCGTTCTGAAGGGGGATTACGCTGACCGCGAGTGGTGGGAGATGCCCTTCGAGTTTCGCGAGGGAAACTTCTGCTTCCCCGCAAAGCCAGAGGTGATCGAAGAGCTTGGATTTCCCAATCCCCGAAAATGGTCGCCGACCGAAGACGACTGGAAGCTTCCTGACGGCTGGCAGAAAATTCTGATGGACGGCATGAAGGAGCGCCTGAAGAAATACCGTTCCATCAAGCTCTATCTCGATTCCTGCGTCCGTTGCGGGGCCTGCGCCGACAAGTGCCATTTTTTTCTCGGTACAGGCGACCCCAGAAATATGCCGGTCATGAGGGCGGAGCTTGTCCGTTCGGTCTACCGCAACGACTTCCCGATGGTGGAAAAAATTCTCAAAGGGTTTGCTGGATCGAGAAAACTGACAACGCAGGTCCTCAAGGAGTGGCACATGTATTTTTACCAGTGCACTGAATGCCGCCGATGCTCCGTGTTCTGTCCTATGGGGATCGATACCGCTGAAATCACGATGATGGTCCGCGAACTGCTTCAGCTCATCGGGGTGAATAACAACTGGATACTCGCACCGGTTGCCAATTGCAACCGGACAGGAAACCATCTCGGTATCGAGCCGCATACGTTTGTGCAGAATATCGAGTCTCTGGTCGATGATATCGAGGAGCTTACCGGAGTGACGGTTAACCCGACATTCAACCGCAAGGGGGCAGAAATACTTTTCATCACCCCTTCCGGTGACGTTTTCGGCGATCCCGGAGTCTATACCATGATGGGGTATCTGCTGCTGTTCCACCATATCGGCCTGGACTACACGATCAGCACCTATGCGTCCGAAGGGGGCAACTTCGGTTTCTTCACGTCGAACGACATGATGAAGAAGCTCAACGCGAAGATGTACCACGAGGCCGAACGGCTCGGGGTAAAATGGATCCTCGGCGGAGAGTGCGGGCACATGTGGCGGGTTGTGCATCAATATATGAGCACGATGAACGGCCCTGCCGATTTTCTCGAAGAGCCGGTTTCGCCGATCACCGGGACGAAGTTTACCAATGCCAAAGCGACAAAAATGGTTCATATCGCCGAGTTCACCGCAGATCTGATCCATCACGGCAAGCTTAAGCTCGATCCGAAACGTAACGATCATCTGCGGACCACCTTTCATGACTCATGCAATGTGGCAAGGGGTATGGGTATGTTCGAGGAGCCCCGTTACATTCTGAACAAGGTCTGCAACTCATTCCACGAGATGCCGGAGAATACCATTCGCGAACAGACCTTCTGCTGCGGATCCGGCAGCGGCATTAACGCCGAGGAGTATATGGAAATGCGGATGAAAGGGGGCTTTCCCAGAGCAGATGCCGTCCGCCATGTCAAAGAGAAGCACAAGGTTGATTCACTGGTGACCATCTGCGCCATCGACAGGGCTACCCTGCCCCCTCTGATGCGTTACTGGAATCCAGGCGTTTCGGTCTACGGTCTTCACGAGCTGGTCGGTAATGCGCTGGTCATGGACGGAGAGAAAAAAAGGACCGAGGACCTGAGGGAGGATCCGATGGCCGGGTTCGAAGACGGGGAGGATGATGAAGCGTAGTACATTGATCTTGTTTTCAGGGACGGTTGCCCTGCTGGTCCTGATGATGTTCATGCTGTTCAGGCCGGAGAGCGGAGCGCAGACCGGCGAGGCTCAGCCAGGAACCACCGGAGCCGCGATAGACAGTTCGATGTGTGTCGCGTCGAAAGAGTATATGCGTGCCCATCATATGCAGGTGCTCGATACGTGGCGTCACGATTCTGTTCGTGAAGGCAACCGGACCCATGTAACCCCGGACGGACGGCATTTCGATAAAAGCCTGCAGACCTGTCTGGGCTGTCACGCCAGAAACAGGATGTTCTGTTTCATGTGTCACCAGTATGCCAACGTCAAACCGACCTGCTGGAACTGTCATCTGTCGCCCATGGAGACCCCGAAATGAATCAACAACGAAGAGATTTTATCAGAAAAGCCGGCCTTGGCGCTCTTGCGGGGATCGGTGCGATGGCGGGCATCATACCGACCTTCGCTCTTGAAAAGACTGATCGCTCCGTCTTTTCAGACAAGCCTCAGCCCGGAAAAACCCGATGGGGTATGCTTATCGATACCCGGAACTGCAGGGAGGGCTGTTCGGCCTGCATCGATGCTTGTCATGCCACCCACAACGTTCCTGATTTCGGTGATTCGAAAAACGAGGTCAAATGGATATGGAAAAGTCTCTACGAGAAGGCTTTTCCAACATCGAGCCTGCAATTTGCAAGCATTGATCTCAGGGAGCGCGAGGTACTGACCCTGTGCAATCACTGTGCTGAACCTCCGTGTACGAAGGCGTGCCCTACCGAGGCGACGTTTAAACGATGGGATGGCATTGTTTCGATGGACTATCACCGCTGTATCGGCTGCCGTTTCTGCATGGCGGCCTGCCCTTATGGATCCCGAAGTTTCAACTGGGAGGATCCGAGGCCTGCAATCAGGCAATACAGCCCGACCTATCCGACAAGAGAGAGGGGCGTTGTCGAAAAGTGCAATTTCTGCTCCGAACGACTGGTCAAGGGCCAGCAGCCGGCATGTGTCGAGGTTTGTCCATCCGGAGCCATTACTTTCGGAGATCTCAACGATCCGGCATCGGTCATCCGTACGATGCTCAACGACAATGAAACCGTGCAGCGGAAACCCGAACTCGGGACGCTGCCCTCAGTATTCTACATCATCTAATGCGAAGCCATGATTGAGAAAGCGCTGAAAGGAAATCGCGCCTACTGGGCATGGGTAGCCCTGCTGCTTGTGCTCATCGTATCCGGTCTCTCCGCCTGGGGACGTCAGTTAACCCTTGGCCTTGGGGTTACCGGTATGGGGCGGGATATCAGCTGGGGCCTCTATATTGCCCAGTTTACGTTTCTTGTCGGGGTGGCGGCCTCTGCCGTGATGGTGGTGATGCCCTACTATCTGCATAACCAGAAGGCTTTTGCAAAGATTGTAATTGTCGGTGAATTCCTTGCCGTGTCGGCTGCGGCCATGTGTATGCTGTTTATTCTTGCCGATATGGGCAAGCCTCAGCGTGTGCTCAATGTGCTGCGTTACCCCTCGCCGCATTCCATGGTTTTCTGGGATGTTATCGTGCTCAACGGCTATCTGATGCTCAATCTCATCAGCGGATGGGCTGTTCTCGGCGCCGAACGCAAGGGGGTGATGGCTCCGTCATGGACAAAGGTGCTGATTTTTCTTTCAATTCCCTGGGCCTTCAGTATACACACGGTTACGGCGTTCCTCTACGCAGGACTGCCCGGTCGTCATCTCTGGCTGACCGCGGTACTGGCGCCCCGATTTCTCGCATCGGCCTTCGCTGCCGGAACAGCTATTCTGATTCTTCTCTCTTTCGTTCTCAGGAAGAGCGCCGGATTCGATGTCGGCAAAGAGGCCCTTACGAAGCTGACGGTTATCTGCGCCTATGCAGGCGTCGCCAATTTCTTCCTCCTCGGTACGGAATTTTTCACCGCGTTCTACAGCAATGTGCCGTCACATATGCACAGTCTTCAGTATCTCTTTTTCGGGCTCGACGGGCACGGGCAGTTTGTGCCGTTGATGTGGTTCTCGCTTCTTGCCGGTCTCGCATCTGTTTCCATACTGCTTCTTCCCCGTCTTCGCTCTCAGAGCCGATGGCTCGTTGCCGCCTGTGGAGGCCTTGTGCTCTCTATCTGGATTGATAAGGGCGTCGGGCTTATCATCGGCGGTTTTCTTCCTACTCCTCTCGATGAGATTGTCCTCTATAGGCCGACCATGACTGAAATTTCTGTAACGGTGGGAATATGGGCCATCGGTCTTCTGCTGCTTACCATGCTCCTCAAAGTGGTTATCGCCGTCAGGACCCGGGAATGATCCTTCTTCCCGGTTGCCGCCAAGAAGCGTCTCCCGGAGCTTTCAGAGCCCTTTCGCATGGCGTTGTTGATCAGAGGTTCGCAGGGTATCGGGCGATTCCGTCTCCAGCAAAGCCGTAAAAAAACGTATATATAATTGAATATTCAAGTCCCGGCAGCCGGTCCTTCAGGTTGTTGCCCCGGATATTTCCGGGGTGGGCTCAACTCAATAGTCGTGCAATGAAAGTGTTTCTGCCGCTCAATATCCGTATCGATAACAAAAAACTGCTTTTTGTCGGTGGGGGCAGCCTTGCCATCCATAAAATCAGGACCATCGAGCAGTATACCCGCAATATTACCATTCTCGCTCCCCGGATTCACGATGATCTGAAGGGAAAGGGTTTTACGGAAGTCTGCAAGGAGTACGGGAAATCCGATCTTGAAGGCTTTTTTCTGGTCTATGCCAGTACCGGTCATATCGAGATTGACCGCAGGGTCCGCGACGATGCCGAATCGCTGGGTATGCTTGTCAATGTTGTCGATAACCGTGAGCTTTCAGGGTTCATATCTCCTGCCGTATTGAAATATGATGATATGACCATTGCTGTGTCATCCAACGGCAGGAATGCGAAAAAGTCTGTCGAATGGCGCAACCGGCTGCGGGAGATGGTGAAAAACGGCGATTTATAGGACGATAGAGCCGGATACTCCGGGGACGCTGGAACAGATGCTTCCTCGCAAATTGCCGGTGACGGACGGCGCGGCCAGCGTTTATGCGCCACCTTCAATCATTAGAAGTACCATATACACATGAACAATACAGAACTCCGGAACGGGGGCAGAGCCGCTGATAGCGGGAAAGGATATGTCTACATTGTCGGTGCAGGACCCGGCGATCCTGAACTGATTACCCTCAAGGCAGAAAGAGTGCTGCGCGATGCCGATGTTATCCTCTACGACGATCTTGTCAGTTTTGAACTGGTGGATCAGTTCAGCGCGCTGAAGATCTATACCGGCAAGCGAAAGGACAGTCATCATTTCGAGCAGGAGGAGATCAACCGGGAGATTGTCCGTCATGCCAGTGAAGGCAAAACGGTGGTTCGTCTGAAAGGAGGAGACCCGTTTATTTTTGGCCGGGGCGGAGAGGAAATCGATACGTTGCGCAGTTCCGGGATCCATTACGAGATTATTCCCGGCATTACCGCTGCCCATGGAGCGAGCGCCTATACCGAAATACCGCTTACTATGCGCAGGATTTCATCTTCGGTTGCGTTCTGCACCGGACATCCGGTCAATAATATCCAGGTCCCCGATACCGATACGATCGTCTACTATATGGTCGCATCAACCGTGCATGACGTGCTGGACGCGGTTGCCGCCAAGGGCCGTTGCGGGTCGACCATGGTCGCTGTTGTCCAGAATGCCACGCGCTACAATCAGAAAATATATACCGGAACGCTCGACGAGTTCAGAACACGGGAAAAAGCGGTTTACTCGCCTGCTCTGCTCATCATTGGCGACAGCATCGGTCAGTTTATCGAACACAACTGGCACTCACGCAAGAAAAAAGTGCTGATGACCGGAGGTGATTCAAGCCGCTACAGCAGCACCGATTATATCATGGTCCATTTTCCCTGCCGCAAGATTTCGGGAACGGATCTCGACGAGGTCAATCGATGCCTTGCGTCCCTCGATGAGTATTCCGTCCTTTTCTTTCCCAACAAGTTTTCGGTCAAGTATTTTTTCCGCTTCCTGTTCGAATCCGGCAGGGATGTCCGAAGTCTTGCCCATATGACTATCTGTACTGCGGGCAGCGCCGCTGCAGCGGAACTGCAGGAGTCAGGGCTTGTTGCAGACCACTACCTTGAACCCGACGGGACAGCCGGTTACGCAGAGCGCCTCAAAGAGTCAGGAATTATCGGCAGCAGTATTCTGCTGCCGGGATCGAACAATATCGATGATGCCTTTGTCGCCCGGCTGAGGAACCTGGGCAACCGCGTTACACCGCTGAGCGTCTATGCTCATGAGGTGCGGCAGGAAGAGGCGATCGATCTCGATTGTATCGACGAGATCTATTTCTCGTCACCTGTCTGTGTCAGAAACTTCCGGACCCTGTTCGATGCAATTCCTGGCCGTATTACGGTTACGACTGCAGACCGCAGCACACAGAAAGAGTACAGTACGCTCTTCGGGAGCTGAACGCCAGAGATCCTTCTGATAGATCTGTTCTGTTTCATCGTTCTGTCGCCATGAAGGGTTTGCTCCCTTTCATGGCTGTGTGTTTGCACACGTCGTTCACTCTGCCTCCTCTTTCTTCGCAATGCACTTCTCTTATTGTGTCACAACTGCGCACAAACGAACAGTATGACCCAAAATGAATCATACTGTTCGTTTGTGCGCATATTGTCCCGTAGCCGTATATTGCACAAGAACCACTCAATAACAATGTCTTGTGGTATTATTCTATTTTAGAATAATGGTTTAGTTTTCTCCTGCTCTTCGCTTTCGATCGATGGCATGACAGTTGATGCTTCTCTTGTAGAACAATAATCAGCAAGGGAGCCATCATGACACAGATCAAAAACATCATCATCGCAGTCGTCATCCTGACAGGGCTCTCTTCCCGGGCTCTGGCTGCGAGCGCAAGCGGCACCACCAATGTGTCAGTCAGAGTTCCTGAATTTATCGTTCTGCACTACTTCTCTGCTATCACCATGAACTTCGATGCTCCTGCAGCTGAATCACTCAATGAAGGAAGCGACGATGTTAACGCTGACTGGAACGGTGCTACTGACGGTAACGGACTTGATGCTCAGAGCCTGATGAGCGCTTCGCTTGAACTCGACGGCACAGCAACAACCCTCAAGCTGCAGAATGTCTGGGCAGTCAGAGGATTTTCAACCAGCGGTAATGCAAAGATCACGATTACAGCAGCCAACGATACGATGAGCAACGGCGATTCAAGGATCAAGGTTTCTAACATCAAGGTCAGCGATGGTGCACAGAGCGGTTCTTCAATCACGACAAAGCTTAACGGTATCGCTAAGGATAGAGCTACCACAGGCGGTATCGAAATGGACCTCGATTTCTCGAATACGACCCGCGCAGGAAGCCATACCGGTGCACAGTACACCATCACTGCTACAACGATCTGATCGGTCTGACAGAAAACGGGAGGTCTTCAGCGAGAAGAATGAGAGGATAGTTGGATTGCGTTTCAGAGGCCGGGATTATGTGATGATAATCCCGGCTTTTTCTCGGGTGGGGTGCTCGTCTCAGCCGTTATGATCGTTGCAGTAAGTCCGTAATGAATCCCTGGACGGCATCGGCAATAGCTTGCAGGTTATGAGTGTAGGAGTTTCGCAGCAGCTCCCAGAGTTCGCCTCCGACCTGGTAGAGTGTCGAAGCCAGGATGAACAGGGCGATACACAGGAGTGCCAGGAGCGTCCCTGCGATGACCTGCAGTGCACGCCTGGTTGTTTTTCTGCATGCGATCTTGTGAATATGCGATTCGAGAAGTCGCCTCAGCAGCAGCGTTATGGTTGTCACGCCGAGCAGGGTAAAGCCAAGAAGCTTGAACGAGGAGGACGCCGCGCTGTCGGCATCGAGACTTCCGACAATGTATCCTCCTGCGATCACGACCAGTGAGACAAGCATCAAAAGGTGTGTCCAGTAGCCGAGAATGACGCCCTTGAATGTTTTGGGTGTCGAAAAATCAAGGAGTCCCAGGAGAATCCAGTTAAGGCGTTTAAGATAGCCGCTGATTTTTTTCCCGATCCCCTCTCCTGTGTCGATCCGCTCGATCATCGACGAGAGAATCCCGGAGGTTCGGCCAAGTCGTTGAAGATTCGGTTTGGGTTCCGGTTCGCGGTTGAAGTCATATTGTGTCTGAAATTCCTTTTTCCAGTCCGGTGATCCGATATTGTTGAGGATATCCTTGAGCCTTCTGTACTGTGTCTCCTCTCTGTTCGAGTTGAAGCGAGTGCTTTTGAGTTCGCCGACCCACACTTCCAGGGTCTCCCTGATAATGGTTCTATGAGCGTTGTCGATCATCGTTCTGCGAAAGTTTCTGTCCTCATCGGAGGTGTCGCTCTCATGCGGAAGAAGGACGTTGATGATTCTTTCGGCAGCATCCAGGCGCCCCCACATGATGTCGTTATGCCGCCACTCCCTGTCAAGGAACCCGCCGAAAGCGCCAAGCGATATCCCTGCAAGTTTCGAGAGCGGTTTTCCTTTCGCGTCTTTTTTCCTGGATTCATCCCAGAGCGAGGTGGCATCAGCAGGACTTATGCGGTAAAGTCCTATTTCCGTCCCTTCTCCATAGCTTCCCCCGGCCATAAGCTGGAATGTCGTCGAGTCGTAAAGGTCGTATCCGTATCGATAAATGTATTTCATTCTGGCGGCAATGCCGGGATAGGCATTGCCGAGCGAAATAAATGCCTCGTCTATCATTGAACTGACGGCGATGGAGCCTGTACACCCGTCAAATCCGTCTTTCAGCAGATCGTTCAGGCGTTTCATCAGAGCGTGAAAGCGTTCACTGAAGGCTGTTTCTGCAGCGGGTTCCCTCCCGGAAATGCCTTCTTTCAGGACGGGAAGGATCATATCGACCTCCCGGGAGAAGGGATTGCGGCTGCCGGTCGACATCAGTCTCTCCTTCATGCGGTAGAGCGAGCGCAGGCCGTCGACAAGCGTTGCGTAAAAGCCGGTCAATGCTGTCCGGAGGTTTTCATCGCAGGTTTCATCCTGCCTGGTTTCGTACAGGCCGAAGTAGAGGCCCGAAATGTCATCAGCCCCTATGGCGTGTTCTACTTTTTTTCGGAAGAAATCAAGTCTGCGGATTCTGAAATCCAGATCGTAATTGCGGAAAAAAATGTTTTCCGTATGCTGATCCGTCCCGGCAGCGCACTGGCTTCGTAATGATTTGAAATATGCCGATCTCCAGTTGTCTACAAGCGTGTGCATGTCCCGGCAGAGGTCCTGGCGATGGTCGATTCCGCAGGCCCGGACAAGAATTCCGGAGAGCTGTTCGGTAAGGGCGGTGATTTTTGTATAGTGGTAGGGTGTATAGCCGTCACCCAGTTTCCCGATCATATCCAGCAGGTCCTTGTCTTCATAACGGATGCCGTCGATGTGTTCCTTTTCACTGCTTTCCTTCGAAGTATTGCTCTTCTGGCCGGCTATATAGGACCAGAAGCGGGTGACGGGGGTTGCTGCCGGAGCTTTTGAACTGCATGTTTCGGTAGAGTCGACGGCATGGCCGGAAAACAGCTCTGCTGCATGTGCCTGGCTTTCCCGGTTTTTTTCCTTCAGGACTGCATAGGCTTCGAAGTCTTGTTCTATGATTGATTTCAGTCGTTGCGTGTTTTGCGCGTCGACTTTTTCCAGAACACCGCCGACAGTGCGGATCCATGCGTTACGCTGTTTGAGGTCATTGATTTCCTGGCGGATGGTTTCATAGCCGGGCAGCGAAAATGCAGCCAGGGATGCATTTTTAAGAAACGAGATTTCCCCGGCAGGTTGCGCTCCTCTTAGTGTGTCATCGGTTTCCGGAAGAGGATCGATAAAAAGCAGCTTCCGTTCGAGAGGGCAGTCGGCATGCCTGATATGGATGGTTTTGATGGCGTGTCCGAACGGTCGGTTATCCAGATAGCCTCCGTCGGCGAACTCCCTTTCTTCAAGTGCGATGCCATCGGAGCATTCTCTGTAGCCGCTGAAAAAATCCTCTTTCCACTCTTTTTGTATCCTGGCGGAGAAAATTCCGTACTCCTTCGGGTTGCGTTTTCTGAGATATGACAGGGTGTCGTTGAGTGTTACGGGTTCGAAAGCGGCAGGGAACGATGAGGTGCAGCGCGAGGCAAAAGCCAGTATGGGATCATAGGCGCTGTCGAAGTGGTTCAGCGCGAAGCCATGGCCTTCCTGCCCGTTGTCACGACGGAAGGAAAACGGAAAGACATGCTTGTGAACTCTCTCTCTGGCTTCGCCGTCGCTCAGGATAATAGGCGTCTGGATGCCTCTTAGGTCTGTTGCCGTAACAAAGAGGTCGAGGGTATCGACATGGGGCGTAGCGGGCTGTTTTCTGAGGCTTTCAGCGCTCATATCCTTGAATGCCTGCAGGAGCTTGGCGTACATTCTCTGGCTGTTGAAGAGCGAGGTTTTCGGCTCTCTGGAGCAGAAGATGTCGCGTTCGGACTGGTTGTCGTTGAGGAGTTTATCGATATCTCCCTCGTCAAGCCATGTCTTTTCGAGCACTTTCAGGTCGTCCAGACCGCATACCAGTCCTTTTGCAAGGCAGACGCCGTTGATGCCGCCTGCCGATGTGCCGGATATGATATCCACAATGAACCTGTGCCGGAAAATCTGCTTGCCTTCAGGTGACCCTGCAGGGTCTTTCCTGTTCAGCTTGTCGTTGAGCCTCCGGGCAATAGCCGCGTATATGCCAGGGGTTCCTTCCCTTTCTTGATGCTCTTCTCCTGAAGTCGCTTTGACCATGCCCAGAAGTTCCTGGGCGATGCCGTTCATATAGATCGCCAGAGATATACCGCCATACATGACGACGGCAAAGCGAATCTCTTTGGTGATCGTTTCCGGGATATCACGGTGCAGGCTCGTCATAATCTGTCTCCGTTTTCCGTGTTCAGGTCGGGGATGCAGGTTTCAGAAAAATATACAAAATCTTTACGTTGTGTGGCTTTTTTGGATAGGGCGAAGTGATTATAGCGAATATCCTTTTTTTTACTGTAAAGGTGCGTATATTGGCCCCGCTGCAAGACAGTGCTTCGGATGTGCAGTGTTTTCTTTTTCATTTCAATGAACTCCCCAACCTTCTATCATGAGTACAGTAGTAAAGCATTTGAAGCTGGACCGCAAAGACGGATCATCTGTCGATCGTTATGTGAAAATCACCGAGCGTCGCGACAGCCGGACACATGAACGCACCATTGAGCTGATGACGACTCCTCAGACGTCGTTTGATCCTGAACGGCAGGATAGCGCTTACCAGGGCTGTGGCGTCAAAACCGCTCAGAATTTCGCCAGATGGTTCGATATCAGCTATTCCCAGTCTCACTTGCGCCGCCACTACATCGAGACGACGGATATGGAAAAATATATCGATCTGCCCGGTGGTGATGCAAAGACCTTCACAACCCCGGCAGAGCTTGAAAAAGGGTTGCGAAAGCTGCTCGATACCCGTTTCGACAGGCGATATAAAATTGTGAGGCATACCGGTGCGGACAAGTCATCGACGATTGCCAAAATAGAGCACTATCTTCTGCATGGCTTTCCCCCGGTTGCTCTGGCTAAGAATGGTAATCACTGGGTGACGATTGGCGGAATGAAGCTTGTCTCTGACGTTGCTGACGGCTCTCTCAGCGATGTGACCTTTACGGTCTTTGACAATGCGAGCGAAGCGGAGTGGTCATGGAGCAAGCTGCATTTCTGGTTCTCGGATGGCAAGGACGTGCTTGCTGCTGCGGCAAGGCTTGCAGGCTATACCTCCTATATTCAGGGGACCTTGATCGGATGCCGGTACGATATGCCGCAAAAGGAGTATGACTGGAGCAGCGGATGGAGCAATGCAGAGTTTTTCAGCACGAAAGAGGGGCTGTTTCTCTTTCTGCTCAAAGAGGGGAATGGTACGGTTCACATCCACCGGATGGAGAGTAATGGTTCTGTCGGGTCGTCAGTTGCAGAGTATGACTGGAGCGGCGGCTGGAGTACGGTGCGGTTTTTCAGTACGAAAGAGGGGCTTTTCCTGTTCCTGATGAAAAAGAGGAACGGTACAGTTCATATTCACAGGATGAACGACAATGGTACGGTCGGATCGTCAGTTGCGGAGTATGACTGGAGCGATGGCTGGAGCAGCGCAGAGTTTTTCAGCACGAAAGAGGGGTTGTTTTTATTCCTCTTGAAGGAGGGCAACGGTATCGTTCACATCCACCGGATGAACAGCAATGGTACGTTAGGCGCTTCTGTTGGAACGCATGACTGGAGCGGCGGCTGGAGCACGGTGAAGTTGTTCAGTACGAAAGCGGGAGTTTTTCTGTTCCTGCTCAAAGAGGGCAACGGTATGGTGCATATTCATCGCATGAACGACAATGGTACGGTCGGCAGTCAGATCGCAGGGTACGACTGGACTTCCGGCTGGGGCTGTTGCGAGTTCTATTCGGCTGGCGGGAAAAACCTGATGCTGATTCACAAATCAGGAGGAAAGCACGGTCTTCTGGGTGATGCGGATGGTCTTGCGCGTCTCCATGAGATCAATGATAACGGTACTGTCGGAGTGATGGTGGACGACGCCTACTGGATGAGCATCAATGCAGCCATGATTCGCTTCAGCTGGCCCGTATTGCGCGTCTTTTCTCCTGTCAGAGGGGAGCACTATCTTTTTCAGCTGCGGCCGCTAGACGGTAAGGTTGAAATCCACCGTCTTACTCATGAGGGGCTGCTGCCGTCCTGTTTTGTTGGTTGATAACAGCTGTTTTGCGCCGGCACTTCTTCTGTCGGCGCAAAACCCGGCCGGCTTGAGGGCGATCGGAAGTGCTTCAGCTTGTCTGGATTTCAGTTCGCAGATCGATCTCTTCGAGAATGGAGCTGACTTTAAGGCATCGTGGGAGCTGACCGGTATAGACGATGGATCGCCCTCTGGTATGGACTTCCCAGGTATGTTTTTCCGCCTTTGCCCGACTGCATTCAACGGCTTTTATGATCTGCATAATGACTTCATCAAAGGTATGCACATCATCATTGAACAGAATGACCCTGTATGCATCGAGAACCGATGTTCCGGTGTCCATGACCCTGGATTCCGGGGCCTCCTTCTGATGGGATGACTGCCACATGTTTTCCATATGCCGTGCTGTTTGTTCCGGGCGGATTATTCAATCAATAGTAATAAAAACATTGATGACAGGAAAGCGCTCTTCCTGAATTCAGCCGGTTACAGGAGCGGTCGTTCTGATGATTATCCGGTTTTCTGAGGCGATAATGGAGCATCTTGCGCCGATCGGCACGGTAAACATATCCTCAATGTGGCCGTATGAAATTCCTGCCGCTGCAGGGATCTCATTGGTTTTTTGAGTGTAATATCGAAAAATGTCGATGAGGGGATGCCGGCAGTCGAACTGCATGGCATTTCTTGTGAACTGGCCGAACAAAAGGCCGCGACAGTGGCGGAGGAGGCCGGCATTGTAGAAGTGGGACAAAAGGCGGTCGATACGGTATGGCTCTTCATTGATGTCTTCAAACAGCAAAATCGCCTCATCTGTCGACGGCATATACGGGGTACCCGCCAGACAGGACAGGACCGTGAGGTTTCCGGCGATCAGGACGCCTTCGGCAGCGCCTTCCCTCAGGATGCTTCTCGGATGTTCCGGATAGTTGACGATTTCATGTGTGGCGCCCGGGGCAGAAAGCATTTTCCAGAAGTGTTCTTCCGTATAGAGGCTTGGGGCATGAAGTTCGGTTGCCAGCATTGGGCCGGAAAAGGTTATAAGACCCGTTCTGGCAAAAAGGGCCACGGAGAGAGCCGTGACATCGGAATAGCCGGCAAGGATTTTCGGGTTTTTCGAAATCAGATCGTAATCGATATCCTCGAGCAGGCGTGTTGCCCCGGACCCGCCTCTCAGACAGAACACCGCCTTGACGGATCGGTCAGCAAACATTTCGTGCAGGTCGTGCAGTTTCCGGTGGTCAAGGTCATGACGGTTTTCCGTTCTGCAGTTGAAGTGCTTTGCCGGTTTGACACGGTAGCCGCGTGATTCAAGGTAGAGGACGGCCTGCTGGATCCTTTCGTGGTCCGGAGAAGGAGACGAGGGGGAGACAAGGCCTATGGTGTCGCCGGGCCGCAGGGCGTCTGGGACAAGAGTGTTCATACGATGCAGACAGATCCTTTCTGGTGGTATTGAAGAGGAGCGTATCGTTAAAATAAAAAAACATCAGTAAACCGGTATAGTCCCGGGTCACTGATGTTTTTGAAATGCCTGCGCCGGAGAAACCGGGGTTATGAAATGTCTTCGGTGAGCAGTATGGCTTTATTGTCGCTGACCTCAAAAAAGCCGTCGGCAATGGCAAATGATTTTTCGCCGCCGCCAGGAATGGAAATCCTGACAGTACCTGCCTTGAGTGCCGCGAGTAGCGGCGCGTGGCTTTTCATGATCTGGAACAAACCATCCTGTCCCGGAGCAATCACACTTGTCACTTCTCCGGAGAAAAACTGTTTCTGCGGAGTGACAATTTCGATTTCAAAGGCTTTGTCGGAACTGGCCATAATTGTCGAATGATTTTACAGTTTTTTCGCTTTTTCGACCGCTTCCTCAATGGTGCCTACCAGATAGAAGGCATTTTCAGGAAGATTATCGTGGCGGCCTGCGATGATTTCCTTGAAGCCTTTAATCGTATCTTCGAGTTTGACGTATTTGCCTGCAAGACCGGTAAACGCTTCGGCAACGAAGAACGGCTGAGAAAGGAATCGCTGGATTTTTCTTGCACGCGAAACGACAAGCTTGTCGTCGTCGCTCAGCTCATCCATACCCAGAATGGCGATAATGTCCTGAAGGTCTTTGTAGCGCTGAAGAATCTCTTTAACTGCCTGCGCGGTATTGTAGTGGTCTTCACCGACAATGTTCGGATCAAGAATTCGGGATGTTGAATCCAGAGGATCAACGGCCGGATAGATGCCCAGCTCGGCGATCGAGCGGGAAAGCACGGTCGTCGCGTCAAGGTGGGTGAAGGTCGTGGCCGGAGCCGGATCGGTAAGGTCATCCGCAGGGACATAAATAGCCTGCACGGAGGTGACGGAACCGGTTTTTGTGGAGACAATTCTGTCCTGGAGTTCACCCATTTCGGTACCGAGAGTCGGCTGGTATCCTACAGCGCTCGGCATACGACCGAGAAGCGCGGAAACCTCCGAGCCTGCCTGGGTAAAGCGGAAGATGTTGTCAACGAAAAGCAGAACGTCGCGGTTTTCGACATCGCGGAAGTACTCGGCGATGGAAAGACCGGTCAGCGCGACGCGTGCACGTGCGCCGGGAGGTTCGTTCATCTGGCCGAACACAAGCGCGGTCTTGTCGATAACGCCGGACTCTTTCATCTCTTCCCAGAGGTCATTGCCCTCACGGGTACGCTCGCCGACACCGGCAAAAACGGAGTAACCCGACTGCTGTTTGGCGATGTTGTTGATGAGTTCCATGATAAGAACGGTTTTGCCGACGCCGGCACCACCGAACAATCCTGTTTTTCCGCCTCGTGAATATGGCTCAAGAAGGTCGATAACCTTGATACCCGTTTCGAACATCTCTGATTTCGTTGAGAGCTCGTCAAATTTCGGGGCGCTTCTGTGGATCGACCGGGTGGTATCGCTGTCTACTTTTCCCATGCCGTCGATCGGCTCGCCGACGACGTTAAGCATGCGTCCGAGCACGTTCTGACCTACAGGGACCTGAATCGGCTTTCCGGTATTCGTGACGGAAATCCCTCTTACGAGACCTTCGGTACCTTCCATGGCGATGGTACGGACCCTTTCGTCTCCAAGGTGCTGCTGGGTTTCAAGAACCAGTTTTGACCCGTCGGGACGGGTAACTGTAAGCGCGTCCAGAATCGACGGAAGCTGTCCTTCCGGAAAATCGACATCAACGACAGGACCGATGATTTGAGATATCTTACCTTCTTGCATATTAGACAGTGTTGATAGGATTTGTTGTTAGCAGTCAAAACTTTTTACATCGGACGCCTGTTGTTCAGGCAGGTGTCCGATTTCGCTTTTTCTTGTTGAGCCACCTGCGGGACTTGAACCCACGACCTACTGTTTACGAAACAGTTGCTCTACCAACTGAGCTAAGGTGGCAGGCGGAAAAAACAAAATTAAAGGCAAAATATAGTCTATTTGTCATAGAATAGCAAAGATTTCCGGCCTTCGCCGGATTCACTGTAAATAACAGGGAAGAATTGTATATTTTTAAGCTGTTTTACTGCAGCTTCATTTTAAGCACTTCGAGGAGAATAGATCACATGAACCCGTTCAGAGTATTTGCAATAGCCTGTCTTTCGATCAGCATGATCGCATGCCAGCCGGAAAAAGCCGAGACGGCAAAGTCCGCAGCCACCAAAACGATTACGGCACCTGAATTCAGCGCAGCGGCGCTTGACGGCTCGATGGTTTCTACCGCTGACCTGAAAGGAAAAGCCTACATTGTCAACTTTTTCGCGTCATGGTGTCCGCCGTGCCGGGCTGAAATTCCCGATATGATTGAATTGCAGGAGGAATATGAGAAAAAAGGCTTTACATTTATCGGTATAGCCGTTAACGAGGATGAGTCGAGAATGCGGGATTTTATCAGAACCAACGGGATCAATTATCCTGTCGTCATGGTTGACCAGCAGATTATCGATGCATACAGCCGGTATGCGCAGGGAGGTTTGCGGTCAATACCGACCTCGTTTGTCATCAGTGCGGACGGCTCGCTCAGCTCCGTTGTCATCGGTGCTCAAAGTAAAATGGCGTTTGCCGATCTTATTTCGGCTGCGCTGGACGGTGCACAACAATAATTGACTGTTTATTTTCAAAGCGCCCTTGAAGGGTGCTTCTTTTTTAACACTCCGTAAATACAGGAAGACCATGACTTCTCTGCACATCAATCCCCCTGATTATGTGACAAACCAGAAATTAATTGATTGGGTCCGTGAAACCGCAGAACTCTGCCAGCCGGATTCAGTGCATTGGTGTGACGGCTCCCAGGAAGAGTACGATGCTCTCTGCGAGCAGATGGTTGAGAGCGGGACGTTTATCAGGCTGTCAGATGAAAAACGTCCAAACAGCTTTCTCTGCCGGTCAGACCCAAGTGACGTCGCCAGGGTTGAGGACAGGACGTTTATATGCAGCATCCGCAAGCAGGATGCAGGCCCGACAAACAACTGGGTCGCTCCTAAAGAGATGAAGTCGACGCTGAGCAATCTCTACAGCGGCTGCATGAAAGGCCGTACCATGTACGTCATTCCCTTCAGTATGGGACCTCTCGGGTCCTATATCTCGCATATCGGTGTCGAGATTACCGATTCGCCTTATGTTGTCACCAACATGCGTATCATGACCAGAATGGGCCGCAAGGTCATGGACCTGCTTGCTGACAACAGGGATTTCGTTCACTGTCTGCACTCGGTCGGCGCTCCTCTGGAGCCGGGCCAGCAGGACGTTGCCTGGCCGTGCAACGATCAGAAGTATATCGTTCATTTTCCCGAAGAGCGTTCGATCATGTCGTTCGGCAGCGGATACGGCGGCAACGCGCTGCTTGGCAAGAAATGCTTCGCACTGCGTATCGCCTCTTCCATGGCCCGCGACGAGGGGTGGCTGGCCGAGCATATGCTGATTCTGTGCGTCGAGTCGCCGGAAGGAGAGAAAACCTATGTCGCCGCAGCATTCCCGAGCGCATGCGGCAAAACCAACTTTGCCATGCTGATTCCTCCCGACTCGTTCGAGGGGTGGAAGGTGACGACGATCGGCGACGATATTGCCTGGATCAAGCCGGGCAGGGACGGTCGCCTTTACGCGATCAATCCAGAATACGGTTTCTTCGGTGTCGCTCCCGGCACCTCTGATAAAACCAACTTCAACGCCATGGCGACCCTGAAGGAAAACTGTATTTTCACGAATGTGGCCATGACGCCCGATGGCGATGTCTGGTGGGAAGGCATGACAAAGACTCCTCCGGAGAACCTGACTGACTGGCAGGGTAACCCCTGGACGCCCGACTGCGGCCGCCCCTCCTCGCATCCCAATGCACGGTTTACGTCGCCGGCCTCGCAGTGCCCCTCTATCGATCCTGAATGGGAAAACCCTGACGGCGTCCCCATCAGCGCCTTTATTTTCGGCGGCCGCCGCAGTGACGTTGTTCCTCTTGTCTATCAGTCGCCTAACTGGTATTTCGGCGTTTACCTGGCCGCCACCATGGGTTCAGAAAAGACAGCTGCCGCGGCAGGAAAGATCGGCGAGGTTCGCCGCGATCCTTTTGCTATGCTGCCTTTCTGCGGTTACCATATGGGAGACTATTTTACGCACTGGCTGCATGTTGGCCGTCTGCTTTCCGATCCTCCGAGGATTTTCGGCGTCAACTGGTTCCGCAAGGATGAAGAGGGGAACTTCCTCTGGCCTGGTTTCGGCGATAATATGCGTGTGCTGAAATGGATCGTCGATCGCGTCCATGGTCGCGCGAGCGCTGTTGAAAGCCCTCTTGGCTGGATGCCGAAGTTCGAGTCCATGGATCTGGATGATCTCGACGGGTTTACTCCCGAGCAGTTCACCAAGCTTATGACGGTCGATCGCGAGATCTGGAAAAAAGAGCTGCTTTCTCATGAAGAGCTGTTTGAAAAACTCTATGACAGGCTTCCGAAAGAGTTTGCTCATATCCGTGAGCTGCTGTTGTCCACTTTCTGGCTTTCTCCTGAGCACTGGGCTCTGGCCGCCGAGCGCTTCACCGGTGAACATCACTGAGCGTTCATCAGCAAGTGCATTGTTTCAGCCGCGGCCGACTTTTTTGTCAGTCGCGGCTTTTTTTTGTAAGGAATCCGGCTTTTGTTATTGGTATAAAATTTGCAATTCTGATGTATAATTATGTATTTATATAGTTATTTATCTTCCCCCATATGCGTATGCCCGGTGCATCAGGAGCGATGAGCTGTTTTAATGACGATATTCGTCTTTTTTTTTGCGGCACGGATTAACAATTGTTACTCTTTTGCGAGAGGCATTCTGTGTTGGGGGGTTTTGCTGTTCACTCATAATCAGGAGACCCTCATGAAATTGCAAAAAAAACATGCATTGCTTCTTTCGTTCACCCTGCTTGCATTCTGTCCGTCTGCCGGAGCGACGAACGGTATGAATCTTGAAGGGTATGGCCCAAAAGCGCATGCTCTGGGCGGCGCCGGCATGGCATACGATACCGGCAATTCTGCCGTCATGAGCAATCCTGCGACGTTAACCCTGATGAAGGATGGCGATGCGAGGCTCGGTTTTGGTGTCAGGGGACTGCATCCGCATGTCAGTTCGTGGTATAACGGTGCGGAAAGCCATTCGGACGGGGACTCCTACTATATGCCGTCGATGTCCTATATCCGTAAGGACGGCCGATGGTCGTGGGGAATCGCATTGCTTGCCCAGGGCGGAATGGGGACAGAGTATGGCAATGATTCGGTGCTGTTTTCAGCCGGGCTTCCGATGAGTCAGTATCCTCTAACCGGTCAGCCGTCACCAGCGGACTACGTTCTTCTGAGCGGGCAGGATGTCCGCTCAGAAGTGAGCCTGGGCAGGGTGATGATTCCAGTTGCCTATGAGCTGAACGACCGGACAGGCATCAGTGTTTCAGTCGATGTGGTCTGGGCAAGCATGGACATGCAGATGGATATTGACGGTTACCATTTTGCTTCGCTCATGGATGGCCACGGTGGTTCAGTACGTGGAGGTATGGCAGATATGATGACAGGAATGTTTTCGGGCGCTATTTCTGATATCAATTGGGCTCGCTTCGATTTCAGTAACGATAATGAGTTTACCGGCGAAGCCGACGGATACGGATTCGGAGTGAAAACCGGTATTGTGCACAAGCTCAGCGATGTGATCACTGTTGGTGCATCCTATCACTCGAAGACGCGCATCAGCGATCTTGAAACCCATCATGCAACCCTTGCCTTCGATGGTACAGGCGAAGCTTTTGCCGATAGCCCAATCTCTGTAAAGGGGAGTTTGAAAGTCAGGGATTTCGAGTGGCCGGAAACGCTTGCCGCCGGTATCTCGATTCACCCTTCCGATCGCTGGATGCTGGTTGGTGATATCAAGCTGATCAACTGGTCAGCCGTTATGGATACGTTTACAGTGCAATTTACGGCAGAGGAGGGGCCTTTTGCCGGAGAGAGTATTGACGTCGTGATGGACCAGAACTGGGATGACCAGGTAGTCGTATCACTCGGAGCGCAGTATTCGGTCACTCCGGACTTTGCTCTGCGTGCAGGAGCTAATTTTGCCGATAACCCGGTTCCTGACTCCTCCCTCAATCCGCTGTTTCCCGCAATTGTAACGACGCACTATACCGGTGGTTTCGGATACCGGATGCGGGATCATCACCAGGTAGGTTTTGCCCTGGCCTATGTTCCTGAAGTTGAAGAAAACAATGAAGACGGTATTCGCATTACCCATGGACAGACGAACTGGTCTCTCGGCTACACGTATAACTTTTAAAGACTCAGCAGTGAAGCAGGTCGTGTGCCGGACTTGATCGAAACCTGCTTTTGTCGTCGTGTGGCGCGATGCCCGGCCGGCTGTGAAGCTGAACCGGCTCAGATGTGAAAACCCCGGTTTCCCGGGGCTTTTCATTGGAATCGTTCTTCTGATCAGGTGTCCAGGGTGAAGCCGATTTTGACGCTTACCTGCCAGTAGGCGATCTGGTTTTCCTCGACGTGGCAGCGGGTTTCGATAACCTCTACCCAGCGGATGTGGCGGATGGTTTCCGCTGCGCGTTTTACCGCATTGTTGACGGCATCTTCGATGCTGGTGGTCGATGAACCGACCATTTCAATTTTTTTATACACGTGAGAAGTGCTCATTGATCTTGTGGTTTAAGTGAGTGAAAAACACTCCGCCGGGCGGAGAACATTCCTTTATATAGCAAATACCTTGCGTTATCACAAGGCTCCCTCTTTCACACTTTCCTTCGGTATGCCTCATAAGTCATATTCGGGTTTCAGGATGAATTTTTTTGGTAGTCTCATGTTCATGAGTTATTATATAACGATTTAGTTATGTAGATATATAGAGTTTGTCTTGCTTCCGGAAGCTGTCCTTTCCTGTGCTGTTTTTCGATGCGGCTTTCTTGTGATCTCCGATACCCCTGTTCCGGTTATGTGCGGCAATACGCCGTCCTGATCGGGGAAGATACCTGCAGTCTGTGATAATCGGGGCCGCGTCCGGGTCGAAGATGCCGGCCTTATAATGAAATTCCGTCCCTGACGGGCTTCGGGGTTTGAATAGCAAGTTCCAGTGAATCCTCCGCTGCATGAGCAGCATCAATATTTAGATCCATTCTGTTCATGAATTATGGTTTTGTCATCGACGGACGAAAGTGCATCGGCTGCCATGCGTGCACAGTAGGCTGCAAGTCCGAAAACCAGGTTCCACTCGGTGTGAACCGTACGTGGGTGAAATATGTGGAAAAGGGAACGTTTCCCGATACCCGCCGTTATTTCACCGTGCTTCGCTGCAATCACTGCGAAGATCCTCCCTGCGTGAACATCTGTCCCGTCGAAGCGCTGCAGAAGCGCGAAGACGGGATTGTTGATTTCGACAAACGCCGTTGCATCGGCTGCAAGGCATGCGGACAGGCCTGCCCTTACGGAGCTGTCTATATCGATCCGGAAAGCCATACGACAGGGAAATGTAATTACTGTGCGCACCGCAAGGAGATCGGCATGAAGCCTGCATGCGTCGTGATCTGCCCTCAGCAGGCGATTGTTTCCGGTGATCTGGACGATCCTCACAGTGAGATCAGCCGACTGGTGGCTACCGAGCAGACCATGGTGCGCAAACCCGAAAAAGGCACATCGCCCAATGTGTTTTATATCAATGGAGACGGGGCATCGCTTGATCCTCTGCAGACAGAAGCCGGCCGGCCGTATCTGTGGAGCGAACAGTCGCGGGGAGTCGGTCATTTTGCAGGTAAAGATGTCCGGGGGCCCGGCCGTTCGGATACAGGGACGCCGGACGACCGGAGTGCTGCCCGCAGGGTCTATGACGCGCCATCAAAAGGGGTTGTCTGGGGATGGGAGGTTCCTGCATATGTCTGGTCGAAAGGGGTCTCGTCAGGTGTTTTTCTGTTGCTTTTTGTGTTGACGGTGTTCCTTTCTGCGCCCCTTTCGGCGGCCATGCAGTGGTCGTCCTGGGCAATGTCTCTCGTATTTCTCGGTTTAACCGGAGGATTTCTGATACGGGACCTTGACCGTCCTGACCGTTTTTCCTCCGTGATGCTCCGGCCCCAGTTCAAATCCTGGCTCGTTCGCGGAGGGTATACTATCGGCGGATTCGGTGCGCTGCTTGCCCTCTGGGGGGCAGCAAGGCTGCTGCACAACCAGCAGCTTGAAGCGGTCGCTCTCTGGGGCGGGGCCTTGTTTGCTCTTGTCACTTCGGTCTATACCGCATTTCTGTTTGCGTCGGCAAAAGGCCGCGATTTCTGGCAAAGTCCCCTGATGGCGATTCATATGCTCGTTACCTCGCTTGTTGCCGGAAGTTCAGCCATGCTGCTGCTCTTGACGATATTGGGCGGTGAGATGTCGACGTATGCGATTTTGAACGGGGGACTTGCCGGAGGTTTGATCCTGAACGTCGTGATCATGGCTTCCGAGCTGTTCGGACGTCATCCGTCAAAACAGGCGGAAGCTACCGCTCACATCATGACGCATGGCGCATTGAAGCAGCAGTTCTGGCTCGGATGTGTCGCTGTCGGCCATCTTGCTCCGCTGGCCCTTCTTCTCACGGGTGCAGGGCCGTTTGCTTCGGCAGTTGCTGCACTGCTTGCGCTTTCGGGAGTCTATTATACGGAAAAGCTCTGGGTCAAGGCCCCGCAGTTAGTCTCTTTACATTAAACGGGATCAGATATGACGTTCAACCATAAACCGACGATTATTGAAAAAGCTGCAGAGGCGCTGCACGTTATCGAGAACCTGCACGACCATGGCGGCGACCCTGTTCCCGAAAGCTATCAGGGCGAGCAGCGCTCCTGCCCTCCTCCGGAATCCTGGGACAGCTGGATCGAGTATGACCCGACAAGCTGGCCTGAGAAAAAGGCCAGGGAATATATGCTGGTCCCTACCTCATGCTTCAACTGCGAAGCCGGTTGCGGTCTTCTGGCCTATATCGACAAGGAAACCATGCAGATCAGGAAGTTTACCGGTAATCCCTACCATCCGGCAAGCCGCGGGCGCAACTGCGCCAAAGGACCGGCTACGATCAACCAGGTTGAGGATACAGACCGTATTCTCTATCCGCTCAAGCGCGTCGGCCCGAGGGGCAGCGGCAAATGGGAGCGGGTGAGCTGGGAGAGCGTGCTTCATGATATTTCGTCGAGAATGCGAAAAGCTCTGCAGGAGAAACGCAATAACGAGATTTCCTATCACGTCGGTCGTCCGGGGCATGAAGGGTTCATGGACTGGGTGCTCAAGGCATGGGGAGTCGACGGCCATAACAGTCATACCAACATCTGCTCTTCCGGCGCCCGTTTCGGATACGCAATCTGGCAGCTTTACGACCGTCCTTCGCCTGATCATTCCAATGCGAAATTCATTCTTCTGGTAAGCGCTCATCTCGAAGCCGGGCATTATTTCAATCCCCATGCGCAGAGAATTGTCGAAGGCCGCATGAAAGGCGCAAAACTTGCCGTCCTCGACCCGAGGCTTTCCAATACCGCAAGTATGTCAGACTACTGGATGCCGAGTTATCCGGGCAGCGAGCCTGCGGTTCTTCTTGCTATGGCAAAAGTTATTATCGACGAAGGCCTTTACAACCGGGCCTATCTCGAGAACTGGGTGAACTGGCAGCAGTATCTTGAGGCTGAATATCCCGATCGCCCGATGACGTTCGAAGCCTTTATCGAGGCTCTCGGCGAGGAGTATCAGGAGTATACTCCCGAATATGCGGAAAAGGAGAGCGGCGTTCCTGCCGATACGATCCGCGACGTCGCCCGGCAGATAGGCGATGCCGGAGAGCGTTTTTCGACCCATGTCTGGCGAAGCGCAAGCAGCGGCAACCTGGGTGGCTGGGCGGTATCGCGCACGCTGCATTTTCTCAACGTTCTGACCGGGAGCGTCGGCACTCCGGGAGGGACAGCTCCAAGCGCATGGAACAAGTTCAAACCGACGTTTCATACCCACCCGGAACCCCAGAAGTTCTGGAACCCTCTGCATCTTCCCGACGAGTATCCGCTTGCCCACTACGAGATGAGTTTTCTGCTGCCCCATATGCTCAAAGAGGGCCGGGGAAAACTCGATGTCTACTTTACCAGGGTCTTCAATCCTGTCTGGACCTACCCTGACGGATTTTCCTGGATCGAAGCGCTTGAGGATGAGTCGAAAATCGGTCTGCATGTCGCGCTCACGCCGACATGGAACGAAACCGCCTACTTTGCTGACTATGTTCTCCCCATGGGCCATTCGCCCGAGCGGCATGACCTGGTGAGTTACGAGACCCATGCAGGAAAGTGGATCGCGTTCCGCCAGCCGGTGCTGAGGGTGGCTCACGAGCGTCGGGGTACACCGAAGGAGTATACCTGGCAGGCAAACGTCGGGGAGGTCTGGGAAGAGGACGAGTTCTGGATTGAGCTTTCATGGCGCATCGATCCGGACGGTTCCCTCGGGGTGAAGAAGCATTTTGAATCGCCATACCGTGCCGGAGAGAAAATTACCATCAACGAGTACTATCAGTATATCTTCGAACATACGCCGAACCTGCCTGAAGCAGCAAAGGCCGAGGGCCTGACGCCGCTCGCCTATATGAAAAAGTACGGCGCTTTCGAAGTGGAAACCGACGTCTACAATGTCCACGAGACCCCGGTCGATATTTCCGGAGCAAGTCTTGACGGTTCATCCAGAACCATCTACCGCGACGGTAAGCCTGTCGGGATTCAGGTGTGCGGAGACAATTGTACCGGGTTTCCGACGCCTTCGAGAAAGCAGGAACTCTATTCGCAGACGATGGTTGACTGGAAGTGGCCCGAGTACCGGCTTCCCGCCTATATCAGGAGCCATGTGCACCCGGAAACCATCGACCGATCGAACAATGAGTTTGCTCTGATCCCGACCTTCCGCCTGCCGGTCCTGATCCATTCGCGTTCCGGCAACGCCAAGTGGCTCGCAGAGATCGCGCATCGCAATCCGCTCTGGATCAATGCCGGCGATGCTGCAGCTATGGGGATTGCCAACGGCAGCCTGGTCAGGGTGAACACCGATATCGGTTTTCATGTCAACAGGGCCTGGGTGACCGAATCCATACGTCCCGGCGTGGTGGCCTGCTCGCATCATATCGGTCGTTGGCGCCGGGATCAGGATGCCAAAGGCAATCGCTGGGCGAGCAACCTCGTTGCCATCAACCGGGAGGAGAAGGGGAAGTGGCGGATGCGGGTCAAAGAGAGCGTCGAGCCGTTCGAGAGTCCCGATCCCGATTCCGGACGTATTTTCTGGTCGGACGGCGGCGTGCATCAGAACATCACCTTTCCGGTACACCCTGATCCCATAAGCGGTATGCACTGCTGGCATCAGAAAGTCCGCATCGAAAAAGCGCATGCTGACGATCAGTACGGAGATGTCTTTGTCGATACCGACCGTTCGTTCGAGATCTACAAGGAGTGGCTCGCTATGACCCGTCCGGCACCCGGTCCGGGAGGACTTCGCCGTCCGATGTGGCTCAACCGCCCGTTGCGTCCGGCCGACGAGACCTATTATATTAAATAAGAATCGTAGGGGCAGGCTCTCGTGCCTGCCCGATCCGGGCCAGTGTCTGCCCGTCCCGGGTCGCCTTGCTCAACCGTTTAACCTTTATCCATTCTGCCCATGCAGCATATCATTGAGAAGAAAGGGAGTAAGATTGTTCTCATGACTGTCATTTCGCTGGCTGTTCTTCTCATGCCGGACCTGTCGTTTGCCGCGGACCTGCTTCCCGGCGGCGGGGTCGCGTGGTGGATATGGGTGAGCATTCTGTTTGTCTTTTCCTTTTTTCTTGGAATTATCGCTGTTATAGCCGGTGTCGGCGGAGGCGTTCTCTTTGTGCCGATTGTCAGTGGTTTTTTCCCTTTTCACATTGATTATGTGCGTGCGGCAGGGCTTCTTGTCGCCCTTTCAGGCGCCTTGTCGGCCGGCGCTCCCCTGCTCAGAAGCAGTCTTGCGAATCTCCGGCTCGGGCTGCCTATGGCCCTGCTTGGTTCGGTCAGTTCGATTTTCGGGGCAGTCGTCGGCCTGGCCCTGCCGTCTTCGCTCGTGCAGCTTGCTCTTGGCGTTGTCATCATCGGGATTGCGATTCTGATGATCATGTCGAAACGCTCTGCGGTGCCCGAAGAGACCGACGCGGATTGCTTTTCCCGGTTGCTGCAGATTTCGGGGCTCTACTACGACGCCACCCTCAAGAAAGATGTTGCCTGGAATATTCACCGTACGGCGCTTGGCAGTCTCCTTTTCATCTTTATAGGCTTTATCGGGGGGATGTTCGGTCTCGGAGCAGGATTTGCCAATGTGCCGGTGTTCAATCTTCTTATGGGTGTCCCTTTGAAAGTCGCCGTCGGCACCAGCGGGCTGGTGCTTTCGATCAACGGTTCGGCAGCGGTCTGGGTCTACCTGTTGAAAGGGGCCGTGCTGCCTCTCATCACCATTCCTGCTGTCGTGGGAATGATGGCCGGCTCGCGCATCGGGGCCTGGCTGCTGCCGAAGTTTCATCCTAAATCGATACGCATGGTGGTTATTTCGATTCTTGTTCTTGCCGGAGTGCGTTCACTGTTAAAAGGATTGGGAGTCTGATCTATGGAAAACGTCAAAGAGTCGTTCGGGGCCGATGTTGAACGTTCCTATGCCGGAGTGCTTGAAAAGGTGTCCATTGGCGGTGTCGCGGCAAGTATTGCTGCCTATCTGCTCTATGTCCTGCATCTGATGCCGCTATCCGTTTCGGTTCACGATATTGCAGCCAACTGGCATCTCAGCTCCGACGAACTCGTTGCAAAGGGGCTGGCATCCTCCGGCTGGGCATGGGCAAGGCATCTTCCCGATGCGGATATGCTGAGCCTTGCCGCTATAGGACTGCTGACCCTTACGCCCGTCGCCTGTCTGATCGTTGCCGCTGCCGCCTTTCTGAAGAGAAGGGACTATGCCTATACGCTTATCGGAATTCTGCAGATTGTCGTCCTGCTGGTAGCGGTCAGCGGTATCTTCACTGCTCATCACTGAGCATCATCCTGAGGAAAAAACTTCGAAGGGAAAAAAGTATGCGCTATTGCTTGCAGGTTAGGTGTTCTTTTTATATTATATATAATTATGTAGTTATATAGTTTTTTTGTGGTTTCCCAATACTGACGCACCAGACATGGCCGGACCCGTCGCAGGGAATCGTTTCTGTCTCTCTTACACGCTTACGTTGTGGGGAAAAGACGATCAGCAGCAGGTCCGGGAAAAATGACAGCATGGAAAACCATGGAGCGCCGTCATCGACGTGGAGAAACGAGTCTGCCTTCAGAAACTTAACAGAGAACCATTATGAGCGAAGCTCAGAAAAAAGTGGCGCTGATCGCGTCACGCGGGACGCTTGACTGGGCCTACCCCCCCTTTATCCTTGGATCGGCAGCTGCGGCAATGGACATGGATGTGATGATCTTTTTTACCTTTTACGGCCTGCCCCTTCTCAACAAGAAGATAGACGCCAAGATATCCCCGCACAGCAATCCTGCTATGCCGATGAAAATGCCTTTCGGAAGCAAGGACTTTCAGAACATCAACTGGAGTATCCCGAATTTTATTTCGGGCAATATGCCCGGCTTCGACACGATGGCGACAAGTCTTATGAAGGAGACGTTTAAAAACAAAGGGGTTGCAACCGTGGAAGAGCTTCGAGGCATGTGCCAGGATGTCGGCGTCAAGTTCGTTGCCTGCCAGATGACCATGGATGTTTTCGGCTTCACGAAGGACGATTTTATCGACGGGGTCGAATTCGGAGGCGCAGCGATGTTCCTTGAATATGCGGCCGATGCCGATATTCAGCTTTTCCTCTGACCATTCTGTTGTGACTCAGTAGAACTCACCTCAGCAAGACGACGGGCCGTGTCAACGTACGGGAACAGCCTCCCGAAACATCCCACCTGCACATAGCCTGCAAATATGACACTCCGGCCCGTTCGCTTGCTGTTTTTCAGAGAAGAGACCCGCAGTCTTTCCTGCTTTGATCAGACCCTGCAGGCTGTACCGAATATCCGTAAGAAGCAGCACTCGATGGATTCAATCCCGGCACGGCTGGACGGAGAACAGGGCTTGATCACCGGGAACTCCCCGAAAAGCAGGAGGGGCTGTTCTTATTCCTTCTTCCGACATGCGCTCATCGTTCCCTTTGCAGGTTTGGTTTCTGCCTGATTCTCTGTATACTTGAGAAAAACAACGATACCTCAGAAACGTTTCCTCTCCTCTATGGCTACAGGATATCACTCCCTTCCCTGCCCTTGCGGCAGCGGCAAACCATTTGATGAATGCTGTTTCCGGGGATCGACGCGCCGGGCGCCATCGCCGATGGATGATGCGATGGACGCTTTTCAGGAGGCGCAGCAGGGAAGAACGTTTGCCTCCCTGGACGATGCGCGGATGTTCATGCAGGAGTTCATGGTTGCGCAGAATACCGCCCCCCGGAAAGCGTTTGCCGGATTGTCGTCGGAACAGATGCGCCGTTTTCTCTCCATGCCTTTTGATTCCCCCGATCTGGTCTGTTTTTCTGACGTTCTTCCGCATGAACCGGCGACGCCGGTGACCGACCTGTTCAGCGCGCTTGCCGAAGCGATCGGAGAAAAAGGGCTCAAGCCTACCGCAAAAGGGAACCTGCCGCAGAAGACTGTTCGTGACATTGCCACCAGAATTATGGGGTCGGATACCTTTACGGAGTTCAGCCGTCCCCGTCGGATTTTCAGGGAAGAGGATTATTTCAGACTGCATATTACCCGCATTGTGGCAGGGCTTGCCGGGCTGATCAGGAAACACAAGGGTCGCTTCATGCTGACAAAGAAGTGCCGGACGCTGATGGACAAGCACGGTATGGCCGGGATCTGGCCGGTACTCTTCAGGGCTTTTGCGGAAAAGTTCAATTGGGCTTACATCAGCGGTTATTATGAGCTGCATATCGTCCAGCGTTCATTTCTCTTCACCCTCTATCTGCTGCACCGCTTCGGTTCCAGAGAGCATGACGGGGGGTATTACGTGGATGCATTTCTTTCCGCTTTTCCCGTTGCTCTCGATGAAATTCCTCCGCGAGAATACACGACGCCGGACCGCATCGTCCGTTCGACTTACCTCGGAAGAACGTTTGATGCCTTTCTGCCCTTATTCGGGCTTGCCTGTGTTGTCAGGACGTGGGATAAGGTTGCCCTGGAAGATCGTTACCGGATAGATGTTCTTACGCTGCTGGAGGATGCCGTTCAGTTTCATATCAGCGAGGGTCGGTCAGTCTGAACGGCTGT
>RRYU01003981.1_pt1 | contig 36930 bp, 31 predicted proteins | sample 2162651 | NCBI WGS metagenome assembly RRYU01 (sample SAMN10267283, study PRJNA491782) | microbial mat metagenome | isolation source: biomat in the production well | place: Japan: Minami-Kanto gas field, natural gas well KTG3 | collected 2017-06
TCGACCTTGAACAGGTCGCCTTCGGAAACTTTGTACTGTTTTCCTCCGGTCTTGATCACCGCATACATTGTTGACATTCTCCTCTTGAAAAGTCTTCGTACTGCGTTACGCAGGAATTGCGCCGCAACGCCGGACTATAACCACAGGCTCGGACCATGTCAAGAAATTTGCAGTCAAAAACTTTTCCCTGCGCGACAGGATACGAATCATAGAAAGTTTTCTCTGTTATCACCACCTCAAACCGTTCAGCAACCAGTTTGTCATTGTCATCGCCGGGCCTTCTGATCCCGTACTGAGCAGATACCAGGTCAATTTTCCAACTACCGTTTTAAATTATTATCTGCACACCCGGTGACCATCAGTTGTGGCTGAATTTAGCCAAATATTGCGTTAATTCACCCTGGGGTCCCGTGATCACAGAAGCCTAACAGCGTTATTCAGTCATCGAAAAAACCTTTTCCACTATTTTTTAACCTATACAATATCAGATAGTTAGAGCCAGATACAGACTAATCTATCGTTCTACTGGCAGCTTTGGCGCTACTTTTGCTAAAGGTGTTTGGCTTTTCAAATTACCCCTTGCGCTCTTTCGCGCCTTCAACCCGCCACAAAGGAGTTTAACCGATGATCGCTACAGTTTGGGATCGCCTCTGGCGAATGCATGATGAAACCAAATCCCTGTTTGTTTTCAGTCCGAAGGCGATGGCCAGGCGCCTGACCAAAGAACATCTGCTGTTCAGCAAAAACCAGCAGGAGCGCGATGTTGATCTGGCTGATGAAATGGAAGAAGCACCGGCTGAGCATACATCTCGGCTTAAATCGGGCCCTGGTGGCATAGAAGAAGGGGAACCACGTGAATACAGCCGTCGCCAGATGATCGGCCTCTGGCTGGGGCCTTTGCTGTTTGCGCTGATGCTGATTATTCCGACCCCGGCCGGGATGGAACCAACCGCCCAGAAAATGGCTGCAATCGCTTTATTGATGGCAACCTGGTGGATGTGTGAATCATTGCCGATACCCGCCACCAGCCTGTTACCGATCGCGTTGTTTCCGCTGATGGGGATCATGTCGACAGGCAAGGCCACCGCGCCCTACGCCAATCATCTCATCTACCTGTTCATGGGTGGTTTTATCATCGCCCTGGCGATGCAGCGCTGGAACCTGCATCGGCGGATTGCCATGAATATCGTCAAGGTGGTCGGTTTTTCGCCATCACGACTGATCTTCGGATTTATGATCGCCACCGCAGCACTCTCGGCTTTTGTTTCCAATACCGCCACCACCGTCATGATGATGCCGATCGGTCTGGCGATCATTGCCCATGTGATCGACGAAGGCAAAAAAGAAGGTCTCGACAAAACCATCGATTTTTCGCAAGGAAATTTCAACTTTGGCCTCAATCTGATGCTTGGAATCGCCTATGCCGCATCTATCGGCGGCGTTGCGACCCTGATCGGCACCCCCCCGAATACGGTTCTGGCCGGTTATCTGAACAAAACCTACGGCTACGAAATCACCTTTGCGAGCTGGATGAGCTTTGGCGTACCCTTGGTTGTGATCATGCTGCCCCTGTGCTGGCTGTGGCTGACCCGGGTTGCCAACCCGATGAAACTGAAGAAAGTTCCCGGCGGTCGCGATCTGATCACGGACGAACTGCACAAAATGGGCAGCATGAATGCCGGGGAGCGCTGGACAGCGCTGGTTTTCGGATTAACTGCGCTATCCTGGATTTTTCGCAAGCAGCTCGGCTTCCTGTTTACTGACCCGAAACTGGTGACCGATGCGGCCATCGCCATGACCGGCGCCCTGGTTCTGTTTCTGATCCCCATCAATTTGAAGAAAAACATCTTTGTCATGGACTGGCACTGGGCAAGCAAAATGCCCTGGGGAGTTCTGGTCCTCTTTGGTGGCGGCCTCGCACTGGCGGAAGGCTTCAAGGATACCAAACTGGCGGAATGGATCGGTCAGCAGGTAACCTTGCTGGAAAATGCCCCGGTTCTGGTGCTGGTGATCGCAGTTACCGCGCTGATTATTTTTCTCACCGAACTTACCTCCAACACGGCGACCGCCGCCATGGTCATGCCGATCCTCGCTGCCATTGCCGTCGGATTGGGACAGAACCCGATGCTGTTGCTGATCCCGGCCGCGGTCGCTGCAAGTTGTGCGTTTATGCTGCCGGTGGCAACACCACCCAATGCCATTGTGTTCGGTTCCGGTTATGTCACCATTCCCCAGATGGCCAAAAGCGGTTTCGGTTTGAACCTTGTCAGTATTATCATTGCAGTCGCCTGCACCTATCTGCTCGCCATTCCGATTTTTGACATTACCATCAATGTCATCCCGGCCTGGGTACCAACAGTAACACCTTGACACAAGGGCCCCACAAACAACCCGGAGAGGTCGAGCTACCAGTCGATCTCTCCGGGTGAAGATAATTAGTCTTTACATAGACCTGCTCTCTTCTCTAGGATAGACCTTCGTTCCCCGCTTACTTACGAAGGAATCGTCCATGCACCTATTAACGCCTTCCGTTGCAGCCGGTATTCGCCACCTGCTGTGCGCCCTCATGCTCATCTTTACCGGCACGCCGACAGCGTCGGCAGATTTTTCCTTTATCCGCAACTCAGGGGTCGGCCCCGGGTCGACTCTCCTGGTCACCGCCGGCATTGATGGCGATGAGCCCGGTGGTATCCATGCCGCTGCAACCCTGATCACCCGCTATCAGATCAAATCCGGGCAAGTGTGGGTTGTCCCCGATCTTCACCCCCGGGCCATCCTCTTGCGCGAACGCGGCGAGATGAATCTGAAGTTTGCCCATATTGAACGCAGCGACCCCCTTTATGACAGCATCGCCAGAATCAAGGACATGGTGCTGGATCAGCAGGTCGATTTACTTGTCAACCTCCATGACGGCAGCGGCTTCTACCACCCCGAGCGCATCAGCCGGGAACAGAACCCTGACAGCTGGGGGCAGTCCGTTGTGATCGACCAGGAACGCCTTCCCGGCTCCCGCTTCGGCGAACTTCAGCGTCTGGCAGAAATTGTTGTCGCCCGGATTGAACCCAGGGTTTCTGACTCCGACGACCTTTTCCAGATCAAGAATATGCGTACTGCCACGCTGGAACATGAAGCTGTAACGCGAAAATCCTTAAGCTGGTTTGCCCTGCGCCATGGCAAACCGGCTCTCTCCATCGAAGCAAGCAAAAACCACCCGGTAAGTGTCCGCACCTATTACCACCTGCTGGCCCTCGAGGCCCTGATGAACCAGCTCGGCATCACGTTCAGCCGGGATTTTGAGCTTACCCCCCAGGCTGTTGCCCGGGTTATCCGCGAAGACGCCCAAATGACATTGGCGCAGGGGCGCATTCACCTTGATCTGAACCGGATGCTCCCTGACCTCTATGACTTTCCTCTGCCCGCCAATCCCCAGACCAGCATCAGCGTTGTCAATCCGCTGATTTCCCTGCAACCCGAAGGGAACGGCTATCGCATCCACTACGGCAACAACCGTCTAGCCCTGCTCCACCCTCGCCCGATACAGCTTGCCGCAGATCTCACAACGATCCCTATGATCATCGACGGCAACCAGATGGAGGTCATCCCCGGCACCATCCTGCCGGTTCATTCCCACGTCCAGATCGAACCCCTGCCCGATTATCGTTTTACCCTCGCCGGCCATCAAGATAACTGGCCCGATCTGGCGACCCCCATTGACGGGGACAAGGTCTCGGTTGATCGCAGTGGTCGGTTACTACGGCTCGAAATTTATCGTGGCAATATGTTCACCGGCATGATCCTGCTCGACTTCAGAAAAGCAGGTGAAGAGCTGATTGAGGAGGAAGAAAGCTGAACAAAAGACGCTGTGCTGCGCTAAGGCTCCAAGGCTTTTTTGTGAATTTTTTGATAACGCACCAGTAGATCTGTATCTTTTTTTGCCGCCAGTTGCAAACGGCGGATTGCCGAACTTAATGAGGAAACATCGCGGCCCAGCCGCTCGCCCAGTGCGGTCAGGGTCATAGAGGCCGTTTCCAGGCACAGCCAGCCTAAAAAGGCCCGTGCCTGCGCGCATTGACGGTTCTTGCCAACTGCGGCCAACTCTGCTTCCGTCAGGTTGAAATCTCTCAGCACCAGTGCCAGCAGCCGTTCCGGTTCAACCTCCGGGGGGCAGGACTGACGTGCCAGCTTGAGGGCACTGCGGGCATAATCCTTAGCCCCCAGGATCCGTGGATCATAGTCACCCCCGCGATAAAAGTTCAACCCCGCCGGTTCGACCAGCCCTTCATTGACATAGGCATGAAAACGCATCAGCGCGCGGATACCGGTTTCTTCAACATGGGCGAATACCAGGGTCCGGGTCAGCCACAGCACCTGTTCGCGACCACAATAGGCCCGGTGGCTACTCCACGGGTAATGTATCGGATCGCTATCCAGCGCGCTGGTCACCGCCGCCAGGTGCAGATCACGCACCAACGGCAGCAGATAAGGCTCCGGATCAATCAGAATGGCCTTATAACGCCCCTGAAACAGGTGGCCCTGCTGCCGATGACGGTCATTGAACCAGCGGGTATAGCGAAACCCCAGCTGCTGCATAACTCGCGCCAGGGGCACTTCATCAACCTCCACCACCAGCCGAATTTCGGTCGGCAGCAGCACATAGGCATGAACCCGGTGGCCGAACTTTTCAATCCCTTCCTGTAACAACAGCAACAAACGGGTGTAATCAGCAACATCGGTGCAAACCTGCTGAGCACCATTGGCGCGCAGGCTCACATGGTAGATAGCGCCGGGGAAATGCAGTCGCGGTTTACGTGCCATCAGCAACCCTGTCGTCAAAAAGGGAATGTCTCGTTTAAATCAAAGCCGGTGTACAAATAGCGGAATTATGTAGTACAAGGGGCGCGGTTTCCGCGCCCAGGGCAGGGTAACCCTGCCCCTACGTTTCAATATTTAATCGCCACAGCAATAGCATCAACCCAGCTGAATTTCATACTGTTCAATATGGAACTCCGGATGAGGATTGATCTGGACCGAGCGATTGAAGCGCTTTTCAAGTACATCAATCCCGCTGCGCTCCTCATCCACCAGCAGCCCTGCGATGCGCGGATGAGCAAGCAGGGTCACCGGGCCGGCCGGCAGATCAGCAAGCTCGCGATGCAGTTCCCGCAGAATTTCATAAATAATGGTCAGCTTCCCCTTGACATACCCCTTTCCCTCACAATAGGGGCAGGGCTCACAGAGAGTACGACCAATACTCTCGCGCACCCGTTTGCGGGTCATCTCTACCAGCCCCAGTTCCGAAATCTTCAGGATATTGGTTTTATTTTTATCCCCCTTAAGCACCTCTTCCAGGGCGGCGTGCACCTTCTCGCGGTGGGCCTCTTTTTCCATATCGATAAAATCGATAATGATCAGGCCGCCAATGTTGCGCAGGCGCAGCTGAAAAGCGATCTCTTTTAAGGCCTCGAGATTGGTTTTAAGGATGGTATCTTCAAGATTATGCTTGCCGACATAGCGGCCGGTATTAACATCGATGGCGGTTAACGCTTCCGTTTGCTCAATGATAATCGAACCGCCACTTTTCAGCCAGACCTTGCGTCCCAAAGCGCGTGAAATCTCTACTTCCAGTCCGTAGGCATCAAATATCGGTTCCTCTGCTTCGTACAGATCGACACGATAGTTGATGCGCGGCATGAAAGTCCGCAGAAAACGAAGAATCTTATTGTACTCATCAAGGTCGTCAACCACGATGCGTTGCACCTCTTCGGTGAGGATATCACGCAATACCTTGCTGGTGACATCCAGATCCGAGTGGATCAGTTCCGGTGCACTGACACTGTCGACACCGCGACTGATATTCTTCCACAGGCCAACCAGAAACTCCATATCCTGACGCAGATCATCGGCACTTTTGCCTTCCGACACGGTCCGAACAATAAAGCCGGTACCCGGCTCACGCATCTCTTCAACAACCTTGCGCAGGCGCTCACGCTCAGCTTCACACTCAATCCGCCGTGAAATCCCGATATGATCCACCGTCGGCATATAAACCAGATGGCGACCCGGCAAGGAAACATGGGAGGTAATGCGGGCGCCCTTGGTGCCGATCGGTTCTTTCGACACTTGCACCAGCAGTTCCTGCCCCTCTTTCAGCAGATCCTCAATGGGGGGCAGCAGCGAAGCGGTCTCCCCGTCATTCTGTCCGGCAACCACCTCATCGCCATCGATGTGGCGTTCAACCTGTTCAATTTCATCAAACACATCGGCAACATACAAAAATGCCGCCTTCTCCAGTCCGATATCGACAAAGGCCGCCTGCATCCCCGGCAATACCCGGATCACACGCCCTTTGTAGATATTTCCCACAATCCCCCGCTCCCGTTCCCGCTCGATATAAAGTTCGGCAATATGCCCCCCCTCCAACAACGCGACCCGGGTTTCGTGGGAGGTGGTATTGATTACCAGCTCCTTGGTCATACTCGCTCCTGACTTTTTAAATTCTATATTCTTGTATTCTGACTTTTAATTTCTCAATTTATTCCCGGTTTTCACCACTCCCAGGCGGCGTATCTCTTCCACCTCCAGATCAAGCAACCAGGCCGAGACGAGCAACGGTCCGCCCCTGGTCAACTCAACCTCCAGCCCCTCCCGGGTCAGGGATATGGCAACCAGCGACTTCCGCACATCCACCGCAAGGGGTTGTCCTTTTTTTATGCGCGTCACCAGTTGGTGTGACGCTGCCAGCAGGGAGCTGATCCGCTCTTCAAGATCCTCCGGTGGCTGCTCCGGCAACGGCACCAGATAACAGCTGGAAGCCACCGCTGCCGAAGGTGACGGCGCCTTCCAGGGGATAACAGCACCATCAATAACTTTGAACCCTTCGGGAAGCTGAACGTTGATATCACTAACAACCTTGTCAATCGGGACGGGATAGAGCAGTTCCAGATCAATCAGCTCGGCTTGACTGGCAACGCCAAGGGGCAGGGCCTCCAGGTAAGACACCTTCGGGGTCGGGTGAAACCCTTGCGAAAACCGTAGCGGCAAACGCGCCCGCCGCAGTGCCCGCTGAAACATCTTGAGATATTCCAGATGCCCGACCATACGCGCCCGTCCCAGCTTGCTCAAGGTCAAACGCACCCGGGTAAAACGCTCCGGCTCCTCTCGGAGCGCAGTAACCTCCACAGTTGCATCAGCCGACCCAAGCGCCGCTCCGTGCGCAAAACGCATGCGCAGCTGCTCGAAGTCACAGACACCGCAAGCGTGACAATCACCATCGCGACAATCAGGGGTTGCTGCCAACTCCAGCGCCTTACGCCGCTCGGCACTGAAAAATTCCTTGGGCAGTCCACAGTCGATATGATCCCAGGGCAGCACCTCATCCTCATGACGGCGGCGCAGATACCACTCCGGCTCCAGCTGACAGGTGGCAAAAGCCTGCTGCCAGCGGCCAAAGCTGAAATGTTCGCGCCAGCCATCAAAACGGCAGCCCAGATCGGTCGCGGTCTCAATCACCCGGCCCAGACGCCGGTCACCCCGGGCAAACACCCCTTCGAGGAAAGACAACTCCGCTTCATGATACTTAAAGCGCAGTTTTTTCTGCCGCAATCCATCGCGCAGCAACGACTGGCGGCGGCGGGTCTCATCAAGACCGATCTGAGGCTCCCATTGGAACGGGGTATGAGGCTTGGGGACAAAGGTTGACACCGCCACATTGACATCATTGCCGCCGGTGCCTTTGCCGCTTCTTTTAACCGCTGCGGCCAGGGCAATAATGGCTTCAAGATCGGCATCGGTTTCGGTCGGCAACCCCTGCATAAAATAGAGCTTGATCAAGCGCCAGCCGGCCTGGTAGGCCTGGGCTGTGGCGGCCAGCAGATCCTCTTCACGGATACCTTTATTGATAGCCTGCCGCAAACGCTCACTGCCGGCCTCGGGAGCCAGGGTGAAGCCGGTTTTGCGGACTTTTTTAATCTCGCCCATCAGCTCAGGGGTCAGGGTACCAACCCGCAAACTGGGCAAGGAGACCGCCACCTGATCCCCGGCATGTTCGCGCATCAGACGCTGCAGCAAGGGCTCAATGCAGCTGTAATCACCGGTTGACAGGGACAGCAGGGAGATTTCCTCAAAGCCGGAATGCTCGAGCGATTCATTGATCAACCGACGGATAGTCTCCGGTTCACGCTCGCGCACCGGTCGGTAGATATAACCGGCCTGGCAGAAACGGCAACCCCGGGTGCAGCCACGGGTAATCTCCACCGCCACGCGATTGTGCACCGTCTGCAGAAAAGGAACGATCGGATTGGTCGGAAACACCGCTTTATCAAGATCAGCAAGGAAACGACGACGTAGCCGTGGTGGAAACTCATCACTGATCGGAGCGATCGAGCCAACCCGCCCGTCTTTTAAGTAATCAACCTGATAAAAGGCCGGCACATAAAATCCTTCGAGACGAGCCAATTCCCTTAAAAGACGCATCTTTGACCAGCCGGAATGCCGACGTTTACGCACCAGTTCGACCAGCTCAACCACTGCTTCTTCTCCATCGCCGATCAGGGCCACATCGAAAAAGTCGGCCAGCGGTTCCGGGTTGAAAGCACAGGGTCCGCCCACTACCACCAACGGGGCTTCCTCGTTGCGCTGCTCGCGGCGCCGCGGCACACCGGCCAGGTCGAGCATGGTCAGCAGATTGGTATAACTGAGCTCGTACTGCAGGGTGAAACCGATGATGTCAAACTGCCCGAGTGGACGTTGCGATTCCAGGGAACAGAGGGGCTGATTCTGTTCACGCAGCCAGGCTTCCATGTCGGTCCAGGGGGAAAACACCCGCTCGGCAGCAACCCCCTCAAGCTGATTAAGGATGGTATAAAGGATCGGAAAACCGATATGGCTCATGCCGACGTCGTAGACATCGGGAAACGCCAGCGCCATGCGTACGTCGACCTGCTCGTCGGGCTTACACAAACTCCCCAACTCCCCCCCGGTATAGCGGGAGGGGCGACTGACTTCAGTCAACGCGGCTGTTTGATCATTCTTCACATCATCCACCTAAATAAAAAAGTAACCTCTGACAAAGCTGAACAAAATACCACACAACAGTCTGCATACCATAGACTTTTTACGCCCTGATGCTCATTTGCCCTGCCACAGATTTTCACCGTAAAACTGCTCACGCAGCCGCTCTTCCGGATAGCGGTCGTAAAACGCCTGACGCGAAAAGTCGAACTGATACTGACTGACATAGTCGTTAAGAATCGCGTAGGCGGCGTTAATCCGAATAATCCGCTCCGGGTCATCACCCTGACCACAGTCAGGATGATAACGGCGCACCAGCTCGCGATGGCGCTCGCGAATCTGGCGCAGACTGGCGCGCTGCGGCAGACCAAACTCCTCCAGCGCCGCCAGCAGCTCCTCGTAACTGATCCCTGTCTCCAGCATGACGTCTCCCTAGCAGACCCTGAGCGCTGATGGTTTCCGCTCCCAGGGCGGGGAAACCCCGGTCCTACGAAGGTATCCATCATTTTTGGTTTTCTTCGTGTATTCCTGTGTATTCCGTGGATAACTGCTTTTTTGTGGATTATAAACACATCGCCACCCCACAATGAAAGAGGCACATACATCAAGCTGACGCCGGCAGCAGCGATTAATTGACACCTTCAGGTCATTAAGAATAGGATGGCGGCTCCTTTTAGCAGGTAACCGAACAGGGAGTTATTGTGGCACGCGCAAAAACTGTTTACAGCTGTCAGCACTGCGGCTATCAGAGTCCCAAATGGCATGGGCGCTGTCCTGACTGCCAGCAATGGAACAGTCTGGTCGAAGAGCAGTCGCCGTCGGTTGCCTCTCACAGCCATGCCCTGGTGGCACCGGGGCGTCCGATCCAGCTGGCCACCGTTGATTGCCGCTCCGAAGACCGCTTGCGTACCGGCCTGGGTGAGCTTGATCGCACCCTGGGTGGCGGTGTCGTTCCCGGCTCCCTGATCCTGGTTGGTGGCGATCCCGGCATCGGTAAATCGACCCTGCTGTTGCAGGCATTTGCTCACCTTGCCGCCAGCGGCATCGCTTTGTACGTTACCGCTGAAGAATCGGTGCGTCAGGTCAAAATGCGCGCTGACCGCCTCGACATCGCTACCGAGAACCTTTACCTGCTGGCCGAAACCTCGCTGGAACAGATCAAACAACGCATTGTTGAACTCAAACCGGCCTTTCTGGTCATCGACTCGATCCAGACCATCTTTACCAGCAACCTCGATTCCGCTCCCGGCAGTGTCAGCCAGGTCCGGGAATGCTCCGGCCAACTGATGATCCAGGCCAAGAGCCTGGGGCTGCCGACCTTTATCGTCGGCCACGTTACCAAAGACGGCGCCATCGCCGGTCCACGGGTGCTGGAACATATTGTCGATACTGTTCTCTATTTTGAGGGCGATCCCGGCTATCCTTACCGCATTCTACGCACGGTAAAAAACCGCTTCGGCTCAACCAACGAGATTGGTGTCTTTGAAATGCGCGGGCAGGGACTACGTGAAGTCACCAATCCGTCGGAATTGTTCCTCGCCGAGCGCCCCGACAAGAGCGCCGGCAGCGTTGTGGTTCCCGCCCTTGAAGGCAGTCGCCCGATCCTGGTGGAGTTGCAGGCGCTGGTTTCTGCCAGTTCCTTCGGCACCCCCCAGCGCACAGCCATCGGCATCGACCACAAACGCATTGCCCTGCTGATTGCCATCCTCGAAAAAAAAGTCGAGCTGTCCCTGGCTGGTCAGGATATTTTTCTCAATGTCGCCGGCGGCGTGCGTCTCGATGAGCCGGCCATCGATCTGGCAGCTATTGCAGTCCTGGCTTCCAGTCACCTCAACCGCATCATCAACCCCAAACTGGTGATCTTTGGTGAGGTCGGCCTGACCGGTGAGGTGCGGGCCGTCACCCAGCCGGAACTGCGCGTCAAGGAAGCTGCGCGCCTGGGTTTTTGTGAATGCGTCCTGCCACGCAAAAGTATCAAGAATCTCGAGGTACCCGAGGGTATCAGCCTGACCGGCATCGACCAGGTCAGCGAGGCCCTCGACATCATTTTTATTTGAGGAGACAAGATGAGCGATCAATTGACCCATTTTGATCATGAGGGCAAGGCGATCATGGTCGACATTACCGCCAAGCCGGCCACCCACCGCCAGGCTGTTGCCGGGGCAGAAGTGCGGATGAACCCCCAGACCCTGCAGCGGATTCTTGACCAGTCAATTCAAAAAGGGGATGTGTTTGCTGTCGCCCGCCTGGCCGGCATCATGGCGGCCAAGCAGACCGCACACCTCATTCCCCTGTGTCACCCCCTGGCCTTAAGTTCGGTTGAGGTCGATTTCACCACCGATCCCGCAACCGGCATTGTTAGCATTAGGGCCAGCGCCAGGGTCACCGGACAGACCGGAATCGAGATGGAAGCCCTTACCGCAGCATCGGTAGCGGGGCTGACGATCTACGATATGTGTAAAGCAATTGACAAGGAGATGGTAATCGGGCAGATTTGCTTGTTAAAAAAAACCGGCGGCAAAAGCGGAACCTTTGAACGTACTGCCGGCTGATTCTCCTGGCAACAAGGGGGCACCCGATGAACAATAGTACCACTTACAGAATCCGCAAGGACTTTCTGATCCCCATGGCAATCACCGTTGTCCTTGGCGTGGTGTTACTGCTCATCGGCATGTCAGTACAATTGCCGTCCGGTCGTCTTTATCTGCTTGCTGCTTTCATCGCTCCAGCCCTGCTAATTTTCATTGAGAGCAGCCGGCGGCGGGTCCATCTGCACAACGATCATATCCTGATGGAACGAACCCTCGGAAAAAAACAGCTCCACTTCAGCGACCTCACCTCGGTCGATGCGGTCAGGGTTCGCAAACGCGTTTTCATCAGCCTGACGACTGAAAACAATTTTATGATCATCTCCAACAGCTACGACCGTTTCGACGAACTGGTTCACCGGCTGATTGAACTGGTGCCACCAACCACCTTAAGCGATGAAGCCCGTGAACTGGCGGCTGACCCACCGCGCAAATGCAGCGATATCTTTTCTGCCTGGCTCGCTGTTGCCGTCTTGTTACTGGTCATCGCGGTACAACTGCGAAGTATTTTTTAACTATCGTCAACCATAACCTTTTAACGGCTGCCGAACCGGTCTGCGAAAGGAACAACAAGGGGAGATATATGGACAAGCAAACGTTGGGGGAATTCAGGGAGCTGCTGAACCGTCAGCTCGAGGAACTGCAGCAGGAAGCTGGAAAAACCGTGTCCGAAATGAATGAGGAAAACGTCAACTTTGCCGATCCAACCGATCGCGCATCGCTTGAATCGGACCGCAATTTTGAGCTGCGCATCCGCGACCGCGAACGCAAACTGATCGGCAAGATCCGCCAGGCCCTAGAGCGCATCAACGACGGCAGCTACGGCCACTGCGAGAGCTGCGATGCTGAAATCAGTCCGGAGCGTTTACGCGCTCGTCCGGTGACGACCTTGTGCATCGAATGCAAAACCGAGCAGGAGCGTCTCGAGCGCATCGGCTAAGCAACACAGTCAGGGACGGACTCGCGCTTAAGCGTCCGGGTTCGTCTCTGCTGTTTGCCACGGCGTACGCCGATCCTGACCGGTAAAACCTCCGTCGTTGCGATAGTCACGCAAACACGCATGGTCACGAATGACATCGACCCAGCCGTCTGCACGGCGAAATTTCAGTATTTTCCCGGTAGCAATCAGCACATCGAGTACATCGTTACTGACCTGCCCGCTGGTTCCATCCGGATAAACCACTTCTATCAGTTGGCGCTTCACCATATTTACTCCCATCAAGGTCCGGGATGAAAAGACCCCGACAAAATACCTTAAGCGCTCACTAGCAGCAAAAGAAATCTGTTCCCACTGACTATGGATGATTGTTTTTTTCATTCAGCCGGTGTATCTTTAGCGGTCTGAATCACTGTAAGAACACCGGTTTTATCTACAAGGAGGAACACCATGTTCGGATTGGGAACGCAGGAACTGCTCATTATCCTGGTACTGGTAATGATCATCTTCGGTGCCGGAAAACTGCCACAGGTCGGCAGCGCACTGGGCAAAGGGCTGCGCAATTTCAAAAAAGGGGTGAACGACAGCGACGAGGAAATCGAAGAAGGGGAAATCGAAGAAGTCGCCGCCCGGAAGAAAAAAGAGATCAAGGAAGAAGAAAAAGAACAGGACAAACAATCCTGACCCTACCACCCACTACCCACTACCCACCAACAACCAACCCTGCCCATTAACCGGTGGGGTTTTTCATTTACCACGCAGGAGAACGAAGTCAATGACCAAAGCAATGGGCCTCATGTCGGGTGGACTCGACAGCACCCTCGCCGCCATGGTTCTGATGCGTCAGGGAATTAAGGCGACCGGCATATCCTTTGTCACCCCCTTTTTTGGTGCCGACAAAGCACGCAAAGCTGCCGCAGCCATTGGTCTCCCGCTGATCATCGTCGACATCAGCGCCATTCATCTGGAGATGCTCAAGCATCCCCATTATGGCTACGGTCGCCATATGAACCCCTGCATCGACTGCCATGCCATGATGTTCCGCCTCGCCGGAGAAAAAATGCAGGAAGATGGCTTCGATTTTCTCTTTTCCGGTGAGGTCCTGGGGCAGCGTCCCATGAGCCAGAACTCTACCGCCCTGAAAGCAGTAGCCAAACACTCCGGTTTTCCTGAACGGATTTTGCGCCCCTTAAGTGCGCGCCTGTTGCCGCCAACCCTGATGGAGGAAAACGGCCTGGTTGATCGCAACCAGCTGCTGGATATCCAGGGGCGCTCACGCAAACGTCAACAAGCCCTGGCCAGAGAATGGGGGTTGAACGAACTTCCCGCCGTTGCCGGGGGTTGCTTACTGACAGAAAAAGGGTTTTCCAATCAACTGCGCGATCTGTTCAGCCACCATGCCGACGCCGACGTCAGCGATGTCGAGCTACTCAAGATCGGTCGCCAGTTCCGCCTTAGCCCCGCCGCCAAGCTCGTTGTCGGCAGAAACCAGGCAGACAATCAGGCGCTGGAAAGTTTTTTGACAGGGTCCAGACTGCTGCTGCGCTGCCGCGATTTCAGTGGCCCTTTGGGCGTACTCTGTGGCGATGCTGAGCAGATCACCCTGGAACGCGCGGCGGCCATTGTCGCTTCATACGGCCAGGGCAAAGACGAACCACTGGTAGAGGTCCTCTGTTTTGCTCATGACACCAGCTCCAGCCTGACCGTTCCCCCCATGCCCCGGGAAGAATCGATCAGGATGCTGCTATGCTGAAAAGGGAGAATTTAGAATTGGAAAAGCAGAATTCAGAATACAGGAGGTAGAATACAGAAGAACTGCAACACCTTCTATATTCTGCTTTTCAGACACAAAACCCCCCGCCGAGGGTTCATTCTCGACGGGGGGTCTTTGTTTCTACTTAACTTCAGGTAGGGGCTTTTAGGCTTACATCATGCCACCCATACCGCCCATGCCGCCAGGCATTGCCGGCATCGCATCTTTATCTTCCGGCTTGTCAGCGATCATCGCTTCGGTGGTCAACATCAGACCGGCAACCGAACCGGCATTCTGCAGGGCACTCCGGGTCACTTTGGTCGGATCAATGATGCCGGCCTCGATCATGTCGCAGTACTCATCGGTAGCCGCATTGAACCCGTAGGCTCCTTTGCCGTTGCGAACCTTATCAGCAACAATGGCACCTTCAACACCAGCGTTGATAGCAATCTGACGCAGGGGAGCTTCGAGGGCGCGGATCACCAGATCTACCCCGAATTTCTGCTCGCCTTCGATTTTAAGTTTTTTCAGGGCCGGCAGACAACGTACCAGAGCCACACCGCCACCAGGGACGATACCTTCTTCAACCGCAGCGCGGGTCGCATGCAGGGCATCTTCAACCCGGGCTTTCTTTTCTTTCATTTCGGTTTCTGTAGCCGCACCAACCTTGACTACCGCAACGCCACCAACCAGCTTGGCCAGACGCTCCTGCAGTTTTTCACGATCATAATCGCTGCTGGTCTCTTCAATCTGACTACGGATCACCTTAACGCGTCCCTCAATGGAAACCTCGTCACCGGCACCATCGATAATGGTGGTGTTATCCTTGTCGATAACAACCCGCTTTGCGGTTCCGAGCATATCGATAGTCGCATTTTCCAGCTTGAAGCCCACTTCTTCGGCAATCACCTGGCCACCGGTCAGCACGGCGATATCTTCGAGCATCGCCTTGCGACGGTCACCAAAGCCGGGGGCTTTAACGGCGCAGACGTTGATGGTGCCACGCAGCTTGTTCACCACCAGGGTGGCCAGCGCTTCGCCATCGACATCCTCAGAAATAATCAACAGCGGACGACCCTGCTTGGCGACCGGCTCAAGGACCGGCAGCAGATCTTTCATATTGCTGATTTTCTTGTCGTGGATCAGAATCAAGGGATCATCAAGGACTGATTCCATGCGCTCTGCATCGGAAACAAAGTACGGAGAAAGATAGCCACGGTCGAACTGCATCCCCTCAACCGTTTCCAGAGAGGTTTCCATCGACTTGGCTTCTTCGACCGTGATAACGCCCTCCTTGCCGACTTTTTCCATCGCCTCGGCAATGATATTGCCGATGGTTTCATCACTGTTCGCAGAGATTGTTCCAACCTGGGCAATTTCCTTGTGGTCTTTAACCGGCTTGGAAATCTTCTTCAGCTCTTCAACCGCAGCAAAAACCGCCTTGTCGATGCCACGCTTGAGTTCCATCGGATTGTGACCGGCGGTCACCAGCTTGACGCCTTCCTGATAGATCGCCTGAGCCAGCACGGTTGCGGTAGTAGTACCGTCACCGGCCACGTCGGAGGTTTTTGAAGCAACTTCTTTAACCAGTTGCGCACCCATGTTTTCAAACTTGTTTTCAAGCTCGATCTCTTTAGCTACGGTTACACCGTCCTTGGTGATCAGCGGAGCACCATAGGACTTATCGATCACAACGTTGCGCCCTTTGGGACCGAGGGTTACCTTAACCGCGTCAGCCAGAACAGCGACGCCGTCCAGAATTTTGGCACGAGCTTCTTGTGAAAATATCAGTTGTTTAGCCATAATTTCTTATATCCTCCATTTAATTAATTAGTTGTATTGATTTGCTGATCGTCGGTCATCATTTGTCGCAAAGCGCTAAATCAGCCAAGAACGCCGAGGATGTCGTCCTCACGCATAATCAGATATTCCTTGCCGTCGACCTTGATTTCGCTACCGGCATACTTGCCGAACAAAACGCGGTCACCCACTTTGACATCGAGGGGCAACACCTTGCCTTCGGGGGTCACTTTGCCCTTACCGGCAGCAACGACTTTACCTTCCTGGGGTTTTTCTTTGGAAACCGTGTCAGGGATAATGATACCCCCGGCTGTTTTGGTTTCTTCTTCGACACGCTCGACGATGATACGATCCTGCATTGGTCTGATGTTCATACGCTGTGCTCTCCTTTCAAGCTTCAATCCGCGGAAAATTTTATCCGCAACAGTTGTCAACAAATCCGGAATCGGGCATGATGTTGCGTCCGACCCTTCCTTTTGTCTTGTTAGCACTCAACCGGATTGAGTGCTAACAACGAGTAATAATAATCCCTGCTCCACGATTGTCAAGCAAAAAAACAACAGGTGCTGCCGGATGGATTGGCAACTGAGGTACATTTAAGCCAGACTTAAATCAAACCCTTTCATAGCGTTCCCGTAGCGCTCCCCACAACCCCTCCTTAAAGCCTTCCAAAACCACCAGTAAAGCCTGAACAATCTACAGATCCCGCTCCCCCAGTGGGGCAGCATTCTTTGATTGTTTTTACTGTGGTTAAAGTTATTCCGGTTGACTTTTTTGACCATGTTCGCTATACGGAGCGAGAACAAAACAGCTTTATATTGCTGCAATCGCAAGGAACCACATGGACTTCAACATCGGCCAGAAAATCAAAACCCTGCGCAAGCAGCGCAAACTGACCCTGCAGGATGTCGCCAATGAAACCGGGTTTTCTCCAGCACTGATCTCCCAGATTGAAAACAACAATGTGTCCCCGCCCATCGCCACCCTGTCGAAGATTGCCCGCTTTTTCGATATCAAGATGAGCCACTTTTTTGAAGAGGGGGAAGAGACCAACCGCTACGAGATCGTCCGCCGCGGTGATCGTCGCATTGTCAGCCGCGTCATTTCCAAGGACGGCACCAGCCACGGCTACACCTATGAAACCCTCTCCTATCGCAAACGCAATAAAAAAATGGAGCCTTTCGTCCTCACCGTTACTGAGCGCGCCCAGGAGGAAACCCTCTACAATCACGAAGGGGAGGAGTTTTTACTGATCTTAAAAGGTCATGCCGAGATTATTCTCAATGACGAGCGCTTTTCCCTTGAAGAAGGGGATGCGGTTTATTTCGATTCCACTGTCAGACATCGACTGCTGGCCAAGGATGGCGAAACGGTCCAGGTTCTCGCCGTAGTCACCCGTTAAAACCCCGCCATTTTCAGGAAGGAAGCTTAACATCATGAGCCAATTTGACAAAAAAACCATCTCTGACTGGGAAGCCCAGGCCAAAAAGGAAAAAAAAAGCGAGGATCTCTCCGCCCTCAACTGGGACACCCCTGAAGGCATTACCGTTAAGCCACTCTATACCGCGGCTGACACCGCCAATCTGCCCCATACCAACACCCTGCCCGGCCTCGCACCCTTCATCCGCGGACCGATGGCGACCATGTATGCCGGTCGTCCCTGGACGGTACGCCAGTACGCCGGCTTTTCCACTGCGGAGGAGTCCAACGCCTTCTACAAGCGCAATCTTGCCGCCGGCCAGCAGGGGCTGTCCGTCGCTTTTGATTTGGCCACCCATCGCGGCTACGACTCCGACCATCCACGTGTCGTCGGGGATGTCGGCAAGGCCGGGGTCGCCATTGATTCAGTCGAGGACATGAAAATCCTCTTTGGCGATATTCCGCTGGACAAGGTCTCCGTCTCCATGACCATGAACGGTGCGGTGCTGCCGATCATGGCCAATTACATCATCGCTGCCGAGGAGCAGGGGGTTAAGCCCGAGCAACTGGCCGGCACCATCCAGAACGACATCCTTAAAGAGTTTATGGTGCGTAACACCTATATCTACCCGCCTGAACCTTCGATGCGGATCATCGGTGACATCATCGAGTACACCAGCAAGTACATGCCCAAGTTCAACTCCATCTCCATTTCCGGCTATCACATCCAGGAAGCCGGTGCCAACAACGCTCTGGAGCTGGCCTTTACCCTCGCTGACGGCCTCGAGTACGTTCGTACCGCGATCGCCAAAGGGCTTGATGTTGACGCTTTTGCGCCGCGCCTGTCATTCTTCTTTGCTATCGGCATGAACTTCTTTATGGAAGCCTCAAAATTGCGGGCTGCGCGCTTTTTGTGGGCCGAGCTGATGAGTCAATTCAATCCCCAAAATCCTAAGTCCTCCATGCTGCGCACCCACTGCCAGACCAGCGGCTGGAGTCTGACCGAACAGGATCCCTACAACAATGTCGTGCGTACCACCATCGAAGCCATGGCAGCGGTATTAGGCGGCACCCAGTCCCTGCACACCAATGCCCTGGATGAAGCCATCGCCCTGCCGACCGACCACAGCGCCCGCATCGCCCGCAACACCCAGCTGGTGATTCAGGAGGAAACCGGTATCTGCAATGTTGTCGATCCCCTGGGTGGTTCCTACTATGTCGAGTCCCTGACCAATGCCCTGATCGAAGAGGCACGCACCATTATCAACGAAGTTGAAGAGCTCGGTGGTATGACCAAGGCGATCGAAACCGGCATGCCGAAACTGCGGATTGAAGAATCGGCCGCCAAAAAGCAGGCCGCCATAGACAGCGGTCGCGATGTCATCGTCGGAGTCAACAAGTACAAACTTGCCAAGGAAGACCCCATTGAAACCCTCGATGTCGATAACGCCGCGGTTCTCAAAGGCCAGATCGCCCGCCTGACCAGAATGCGTTCCGAACGCGATGAAGCCGCCTGCCAAAGCGCCCTTGACGCCATCACCGCAGCAGCGGAAAATAACAACGGTAACCTGCTCGAACTCTGCGTCAACGCTGCGCGGCAGCGGGCCAGTGTCGGCGAAATCTCGGATGCCATGGAAAAGGTCTATGGCCGCCACCGTGCCGAAATCAGACTTGTTTCCGGAGCCTATGGATCGATCGTGAGTGAAGACAGTGATTTTGCCGCATTAAAAAAACGGGTCGACGAGTTTGCCGCCCGGGAAGGACGTCGCCCGCGCATTCTCATCGCCAAGATGGGACAGGACGGCCACGATCGTGGCGCCAAGGTGGTGGCCACCGCCTACGCCGATGCCGGTTTTGATGTCGATGTCGGCCCGCTGTTCCAGACTCCGGACGAAGCCGCCAAGATGGCGGTGGAAAACGACGTCCATGTCGTCGGCGTCTCCAGCCTGGCCGCCGGGCACAAGACCCTGGTACCGCAGCTCGCCGCCGAGTTGAAAAAACTCGGTGCCGATGATATCGCCATCGTCTGTGGCGGCGTCATCCCGCGTCAGGACTATGACGCCCTTTTTGCTGCCGGCGCCGCCAGAATCTTCGGCCCCGGCACCCCGATCACCACCTCGGGCATGCAGACCCTGGATGCGATCGAGGGCACAAGATAAGAATACAGGAGGCAGAATATAGAATAGGGGCAAAGCCCTCGATATTCTATATTCTGCCTCACAGTGAGCTTTTAATTTGTCTACTATTTCCCAACTTGCCTCCGGTGTTCGTTCCGGTAATATCCGTTCGCTGGCCAAGGCCATCACCCTGATCGAAAGCCGTAATCCTGATCATGCGGCCAAGGCCACTGAGCTGCTTGACACCCTGCTGCCGCACACCGGCAACAGCATCCGGGTTGGTATCTCCGGAGTGCCGGGGGTCGGCAAGAGCACCTTTATCGAAGCCCTCGGGATGAACCTGATCGACCGCGACCACAAAATCGCCATTTTAGCTGTTGACCCTTCATCCCAGCTCTCCGGCGGCTCGATCCTTGGCGATAAAACCCGCATGGAAGAGCTGGCCCGCGAACACCAGGCCTTTATCCGTCCCTCCCCGGCCGGCGATACCCTCGGCGGCGTGGCGCGTAAGACCCGTGAGACCATGCTGCTGTGCGAAGCGGCCGGCTTTGATGTCATCATCGTCGAAACCGTCGGCGTCGGACAATCGGAAATCACCGTCGCCTCCATGGTCGATTTCTTCATGCTGCTGCAGCTCGCCGGCGCCGGTGACGAACTTCAGGGGATCAAAAAAGGGGTGATGGAAATCGCCGACGCCATCCTCATCAACAAGGCCGAAGGGGACAACCGCCCGCGCGCCGAGCTGGCCCGCAAGCAGTACCAGAATGCCCTGCACCTGCTCAAACCCAAAAGCCGTCACTGGGTCGTGCCGGTCCTGCTGTGCAGCGCCCTCAAGCAGCAGGGAATCGACGAAACCTGGCAGACGGTTCTCGACTTTGTCGACACCATGCGCGAACATGGTGAATTCGAACAGAAACGCCGCCTCCAGGCCAGCGACTGGATGTGGGCGCAGGTCATGGATGAGCTCAAAATCCTGTTCATGACCGACAAAAATGTCGCCCCCTTAATCGACCCCCTGCAAACCGCCGTCAGCACCGGCACCACCACCCCTGGTGCAGCGGCAAGGCGGCTCATTGAAGCATTCAGAAGACATTAAAGGACAGACATCACCCGGTACTCAGCTCGACAGGAGAACTACCCATGCTGACCAAAATCAACCACATCGGCATCGCCGTCAACAGTCTCGACAGCTCCATCCCCTTCTATCGTGATCAACTCGGCATGACCTTTGAGGGGACCGAAATCGTCGAAGAGCAGAAGGTCAAGGTCGCTTTTTTTCTCGTCGGGGAAAGCCGGATCGAACTGCTCGAAGCCACCGCGGAGGATTCCCCGGTTGCCAAGTTCCTCGCCAAAAACGGCGAAGGGATCCACCACATGGCCTACGAGGTCGACGACATCAGTGCCACTCTCGCCCGTCTGAAAGCCGACGGCGTGCGGCTGATCGACGAAACCCCAAGAAAAGGCGCCCACAACAGCCTCATCGCCTTCTTGCACCCCAAGGTCACTGGTGGTGTCCTGACGGAAATCTGCCAGTGCGGGCATTAAAATGCGGAAAACAGAAGACAGAATAGAGCAGAAGGACCAGACCTTCTGACGCCCATATTCTGTATTCTGTATTCTGTATTAACCCTCAATTTTTATTGACATTAAAACCGGGATCACTATACTTACCTGCGTTGCAGGACATCACAGCAACCGTGATTTTATCGCCTGTGCATGGAGTTTTCCGGTACATAAACGGCGCTTGTAGCAAAAAACCTACAGCGAACTGTTGCACAGCAACCACGGATGCCTGGTATAGAACGCTGCGCTGCTACCGGATTAAAATCAATAAACAACGCTACAACGGCAGGTTAAGTCCAATCGAACAAAACACCAGCAGTTTGGCACAGATACTGCTGTTAATCTCATAAGATGTTTCGCCCAAATGAAAAGTGCAATGAAATGTTAAATGTCAGGATTTAAGTTGAGCAGAACTTAAACCGCCGAAATGGATTCGGCACAACTATTACCTTAGGAGGTAACACCAATGAGCAGATTAGCAAGTTTATTGATCGTCCTGCTGGCGATCGCAGTAGCAACACCGGTTCTGGCGGAAGAGCGCTTGAGCCTGTCAGGCGCAATGCGCGTACGTGGTTTTCATGTTGACATTGACAGTCAAGATAGTACCAGCACTTTTGCTAACCAGCGCCTGCGCATCGGCGGCAAATTGTCCATTGCTGAAGGTGTCAGTGTATCCTTCCGTACAGATATCACCGAATCTACCTGGGGTTCACAAGCAGGTGGCGCCCGCGTAGGTTTTGCCGGCGGCAATGCAAGAGTTGACAACATCCACTTTGACCGGGCTCACCTTGATCTGCAAAATGACATGTTCCATCTGCGTGCCGGCCAGCAGTTTTACGGTTTTGGTTTGACCGGTGTTGATAACCAGTCCACCGGTTTGCTTCTGAATATCAAGGGTGCAGTACCTGTGACGATCATTGGTGCATTGGATGACAACAATGGCACCTCGAGTGACGGCTTCACTTATGGTGTCAGCGTCGGCCACAAAACAGATGCATACGCTGCTGACATTTTTGCTGCCAGTTCGGTTAAAAGAACCAACATGGACGAAGAAGTCTATATGCTCGGTTTAACTTATGCGCAGAACTTCGAAGCTCTGAAGATTTTCACCGAAATTGAATACTTTACCGGCGATGCCACCGCTACTGTTGACGCATACGGTCTGCAGGCAGTTGTAGACGTCTCTACGGCAGTATCAGAAACCGTCACTATTGGTGGCCAGTTCTTCTACGCGATGGGTGACGACGAGGACGCTCAGTACTATGTCCTTGGTAATGAATTTAACACCTGGGATGGTCTGTTCGATCTTAGCACCGGCGGCAATCTTACCGCCTCCTCTATCACTGGCGGCAACCCCTATGTGGTGCTTGGTTCAGGAGCTGGCCTCTATGGTGGTCGTGTCTACGTCGACATGAAGGCTTCTGATCAGGTTATGGTCAGTGCGTCAGGTTTCTACGGCGTGGCTGATGAAGACGATGTAGCTCTGTACGAAAATGCTATGGCATTGGCAGCAGGCTTGAAGTACAACTTCATGCCTAAAACCTACATCAACTTCCAGGTTCAGTACACAGATAAAAGCAAGGAACTTGCTGCTGATGACCTCGAAAAATTGGACGTAGGGACCGCACTGGTTGTAAACTTCTAATTTTTCCAGTCACATCAAGAACAACCAAAAGCCCCGTTGCGCATGCAACGGGGCTTTTTTTATTTAGCTTGCCCCTCTCCTTCTCCTGTTATTCAGTGTTAAAAATCTGACCGCTGAGTTGGAGATTCACGGAGATAACCCTGCTTTTTGCCGCAATCAACAGCTATCAAGGTCTGATCAATTCAAATACCGCCGGAGATGCCAGCGGTAAAGGTTTTATCCTTAGATTTTCATCGATTTTCATTGCGGCAAAATGCCTTTAAGTCAGGCCTTTACTTACCCCCAAGCTTTTCTTGATGCACTTGGTGCCTTCCTATACTACCTGTTCCATCCCCCAGATCCCGCACGGGCAGATACCGGCGCAGATGCTGCAACCGATGCAGTACTCACTATCGGAAACATACTCAAACTTGCCGTTTTCATCTTCGACCCGGCGAATTGCCCCTTCCGGACAGGCCTCCAGGCACATAGTGCAGTCGCGGCAGCTGCCGCAGGACATACAACGTGAACGCTCACCGGCAGCACTGGTGGCTTTGAAACGGCCGCGGTTCTGGGGCCGGTAAAGTTCTTTGCTCATACACTCAACCGTGATGGCCGGCGCTTTCTTTTTGGCTACCGGCGTCTCGCCGCGCAACCAGGCATCAATATAATCGGCCGCATCACGTCCCTGGCCGATGGCGTGGGTCAAGAGGCCGGGCTTGACCGTATCACCGATGGCAAAGACCCCCGGCGCCTTGACCAGCTGACCACAATCATCAACCAGCGCCATCCCGCGCTCATCGAGCCACTCACGCGACAGATAGCTTAAGTCGGGGCGTTCGCCGATGGCGATAATCACCATATCAGCAGCAATCAGTCTGCCATCCTTGGTATGCACCCCCTGCTCATCGATTTTCGCGGTGAACACCGGCCACTCGATGGTCCCACCGAGGTCTTCAAAGTGATCGATTTCTTTTTTATAGGCTGCGGGACGCTGGATATCAATGGCCGTTACTTTTTTCGCGCCCATGGCATAGGCACCAAGACCCGTATCCATTCCGGCATTACCGGCACCGATCACCACCACCCGTTCACCGACAGCCGGGTTTTCATCACGATTGATGGCTTTGAGAAAATCGAGTCCCTTAACCAGCCGCTCATGGCCGGGGAAGGGAATGATCACCGGATTATGGGCACCGCTGGCGATGACAATGGCATCATGATCCTGCTGCAGACGGGCAAAGCCGGGGGCATCGATAGAAGTAGCGGTGTGAATACCGATACCCAGTTGCTTGATCCGCTCAATTTCCAGATTCAGGGAAGTTTCCGGCATGCGATCTTTGGGAATCACCTGACGCAGTTTACCACCGACCTCTTCATCGGCCTCAAAAACCGTCGCCTGGTGTCCTTTAAGGCGCAACTGCCAGGCGGCGGAGAGACCACCGGGGCCACCACCGATGATGGCAACCTTCTTGCCGGTGTCGGGCGCCGGCTCGGGTGATTGGGCCTCGAGGGACAAACGTCCGAGTTGCGGCATGGCTACCGAATGATCGATAAGCTGACGGGTGCAGGCATCCATACAGGGGTTGGGACAGACCTCGCCACAGACACTGCCGGGAAAGGGGGAATACTGGAGCACCAGTTCGATCGCCTCCTTGTGTTTACCCTGACGCAGCAGGGCAATGCGATCCTGGGTCGGGATCGACGAGGGGCAGGCGGATTCGCAGGGAGCGCAGAACGCTTTATTGCGCCAGTGGGGGATTTTAAGACGATCGTCACCGGCATTCACCAGCCCGGCGATCTGGTCGTAATCATCGCTCAGCAAGCCGCCGAAAATCCCGCCTTCGGGCACCCACTTGTTAAGTCGGAACTCGCGCATGCTCGGCCGCATGCTGTGGTAACGCTGGCGTTCCTCGTAGGTTTTGGCGGTGATCTTCTGCCACTGGGAAAAATTGGTGAGTCGGTCGAGATAGTCACTGCGATCAATTGCATCAAGGAAGACCGGCATACCGGCGCGTAAGAATTCCCGGTCAGCGTCATCGAGATCAAGCAGCCAGACTTCATCCGGAAGATTTGCGACCGGACCGCGCACATAGATGGTGCCACCGACCATGCCGACACAGCTGCGATCGCCCAGGACGGAAGGTTCCTCTTCACAGCCGATGCCGCAGATCACTGCGGTTCCGCCCCCCATAAATTCAAAAGAGAACGAGCCGGTATTCTTGAACACCCAGAATTCCGGGGGCGGGAAAGCCGGGTCATGTTTCATCAAGGAACCGGAACGGGTACCAACCCGCCCGGCAACATAGATCTTGCCGCTGGCCGCGCAGTGGGCGGTGGTGTCACCACTATCCCCCTTGATGATCAGTTCAGCGCCGGCGTTGAGCCAGCCGGCATCTGCCGGGGTGGAGCCCTCAACGACAATAGTGGTACCGGCGAGACCAAAGGCTCCGACCCGCTGACCGGGATTTTTGACGGTAAAGCGCAAAGGGGCACCATCGGCCGACCACAAGGGTCCACCGATGACATGATGGCCGGAAGCCAGCACCTCAAATTCGGTTTCACCCTGGCCTAAGGCCGCATAAATCTGCTGCAGCAATTGCTGGGTGGAAAGACGCTGGTTATTTTTATCAAAGCCTATGATCTGAGCTGCCATAGTAACTCTCCATTTTTGTCCGGGAGGTGGAGCGGGGTCGTGATTCCCATATCAAGGGACGCTGTTCACCATCCATGGCGACAGGACACCCTTGCCATGGAAACCATGACCCCACACCGAATGAGTATTATTGTTTCAGACTCATTGCATCAACACACATGCTGGATTTTCAAGCGTTCGGCCACCGCGCGGTCAGTAGATACCAGGGCATCAGCGCGCCCCACCGGCAGGGTGGAGTTACCGACCGGTGCCATCAGCTTTTTCAGCTCCTGATCCATGGCCAGATAATAGTTGACGATGTTCTGGGCCACCCGGTCCGGGTCAAGACGGCGCACCAGCTGGGGTTCCTGGGTGGTGATGCCGGCCGGGCACAGCCCGGTATTACAGGCGTTACAGCGCCCCATATCGTTACCGACACAGCCGGCCATCTGTAGAATCAGCTTGCCGGTAAAAACGCCGTTAGCCCCCAGACAGATCATCTTGAAAGCATCAGCTGCAAGATCGCCGGTTTTTCCAAGACCGCCGGCCGCCCACAGGGGAATCTGCCCCTGACGTCCCTGGGTGACCGCCGCCAGATAACAGTCGCGCAGCTTGCTGACAATGGGATGACCGGTATGGTCGAGGCTGACTTCGTGAGCCGCACCGGTACCGCCATCAATGCCATCGAGGAAGAAGCCGCCGACGATATTGTAGGGATCACGTACCAGGTTATTGAACACGCTGACGCTGGTCGCCGACGCAGCAACCTTGATCGCCACCGGCACGCGGAACTTGAAGGCGGCATTGAGGGAAAGAAACATCTTCTGGACACTTTCCTCTATCGAGTAAAGCCCCTGATGATTGGGCGGGCTGAGCAGATCGGTCTTGGGCACCCCCCGAATGGCCTGGATATGTTCGGCCACTTTACCGGCCTGGAGCAGTCCGCCATCGCCGGGCTTGGCGCCCTGACCGATCTTGATCAGGATACCGGCGGGGTCTTCAATCATATCAGGCATGCTGGTAGCAATCCGGTTCCAGCCGAAATGCCCGGAAGCGATCTGCAGAATCATGTATTTCAGGTATTTTGAACGCAACAGACGACGGGGTACGCCCCCCTCTCCGGAGCACATGCGTACCGGCAGGCCACATTCCTCGTTGAGATAAGCAGTCGCCATGGCAACTGCCTCCCACATCCGCCACGATAGAGCCCCAATCGACATATCGCCAATGATGACCGGATAAACCCAGTTAACCGGGGGTGTCAGCTCGCCCAGATTCATGCCCTGATCCGTCCCGGCAATAAATGGCAGGCGCCCCGGCGGCAGAATACGCCCGAAGGGAGCGAGCAGATCAAAACTGTGGCGCTGGGCATCGAGGCTGGGATCGGTCATCTGGGAAATGCGACCAACCCGCAGGCGATCGAGGGTGCGAACCACTCCTTCGAGATTTTTGCGACCGCCACGCTTGATCGAATCACCACCTAAACAGCGGGTAACAATCGGATGACGGGTATCAAGGTTACGCTCGGGGCGGATGGCATCGTTGGGGCAGACCTTTTCGCACATGGCACAACCGCGACAATAATCACGAATCGAGGTCCCCTGACGGATCACCGGCACCGCGGAAAAACGAGCCTTGGGTTCGGGCAGATCCCCTTCGGAGAAGACCATACGGCGGCGCTCGACCTTAGGTCTAATCGCCCTAAAAGAACAGGTCGCGACACAGGAGCCACACAGGGTACAGCGACCGGCATCGTAACGGATCTTCCAGGGCAGATCATTGGCCGTGAGATGATTGACTTTCATTGTTTCCACCGCTGCACCTCCAGTTCATCATTGATGACGACAATTTCCCGTTCGTTGGGGTAGATGTCGTTTTCCCAGTTGCGGTCGGGGAGCACCTCGTTGATGCCGCACACCTCTGATGAAATGACCACGGTTTCAGCATCGTAACCAACCACCACCGGTCGCAGTTTCTTGGCATCACAGCAGGTAAACAGGGTGTTGTCGGGGAGCATTCCGATGATGGTATTGGGGCCGTTGATCTCCAGATGAGCCAGAGACTGGCGGATAGCCAGCAACTGCTTGCGCTCCTGACGCTCGTCAATCTCGTTAAATGGCAGGGGGGTGACGACATGTTTGTAATAAGACAGGGGCCAGCCCAGCTCGCGGTGTACATAATGCAGGGTATAGAGAAAACACTGGGAATCCGACTCAAAACCGATATAACCGCGGTGCAACTGTTGCTGGAATTCCTTGTTTTTCAGGTAAAAGGTGTTTTCACCGTTGGCCAGAGCGGTATATCCCTGAAGGTGGAAAGGGTGGGCGGCATAACGGACAATATCGTAGTTGGTATTCTGCCGACACTGGGCGGTAATCACCTTGGCGGTAAAGGTGGTGTTGGCCTGCCACAGATTAAAATAGGTGCCGATGTCGCGTGGGTCACCGATCTCCTTGAGGGTCAGCAAGTCAGGCCAGAAAGAATAAACGAAGCCCTCTTCATCTTTTTCCAGTGCCTTGCGCAGACGCAGGCGGGTATCCAGAAGCAGTTCTTCCTTCTCTTTTTGGGTCGCTTTCTTGTAACCGCGCGGATAGTTGAAGGTCTCAAACACATAGTGGGGCATGGCGTTGATATCGAGGCCCGGCTGGTCGTTGACCTCGGGCGACCACTGCATGACCCGGTGAAAGCCGACCTCATGGAGAATATCCTCGGCCATCTTGATCCCCTCGGCGGTGCAGGCCATCGACAAGGTCGGCAGGGTTTTATAGGGTTCAAAGATCCCGCCGAGATTCTGCATGACCATGGCAAAACCGGAGTTATCATGTCCTTTCTGTTGCGACTGCATCAGCTGCAGAGCCATACTGGGATGCACATAATTCAGACTTTTGATCGCGCCGATTCGACACATAGAAAGACTCCTTGCAAGGTTCAAACCCAGGAACAGCGTCAGGGTGTAGCTACGCAACGCGCATTCCCAAACATTGGCAGGATCTATGCCAACCCCCAAAACAAACCCTTTGAAAATAATTTTCTTTTTAATATTAAATGGTTAAATGAAAAAAAAGGAGGCTTACAAACCGCGACAGGGGTCTAAAACTTGCCCCGATCATCATAGTGAGTACATTAGTGCTTGATTTAAGTACAATGCTTAATGCAGGAAGATGGCGAATCATATTGACTTGCCCAGCTTTTTTGTTACTAATTCTAATGTTGAAGCACAACCACTTTCATTATTAGGCACCACACTTTGTTCCCAGAAAGATCGGCTTCATGACAACGTCTGCCCAAAAATCCGATCGTCCTACCGCTATCATTGTCACCCTGGTATTTCTCGTTATCAGCACCTTCTGGAACCTGCTTTCGGATCATCTCTTTGCGGTCCTGCTGAATCGCCCTGAAATGCACCAACATTCGACCAATATCGGACACTGGTTCTTCATCATCTTTTCTGCGATCATGCTCTACTGGTTATTACGCTTCTGGGAAGCATCTGTTTCAGAAACCCAGGAATCCCTGAAGAAAGTCAATCGCTCCCTGCGCAGCGTCAGTGAATGCTCAAGGGCAATCACCCGGCTGGAAAATGAAGAAACCCTGATGCAGGAGATCTGCCGGATCTGTGTCGAAGTTGGCGGACACCGCATGGCGTGGGTCGCCTTTAAGCAAGATGACGAACAAAAGAGTCTCAAACCGGCAGCCCACTGGGGGGCCGACAATGTCTACCTGGAAAATCTCAAGGCCAGTTGGTCAGCTGACACCGACATAGGACAGGGACCGGCTGGAACCTGCATTCGTACCGGTGAAATGATTATTTTTCAGAACCTCCTCGCTGATTCCCGTTTTAGCCCCTGGCTCAAGGAGGCGCGCAAGTACGGATACGCGTCCTGCATTGCCCTGCCGCTCATCGACCATGAGCGGACCTTTGGCGCACTGATCATCTTCAACGGCCAAAAAAATGCGTTCACCCCGGATAAAACGGAACTGCTGGGGGAGATGGCAGAAGATCTATCTTACGGCATCAGGACTCTGCGCATGCAGAAGATACATCAGGATGAGGTTAAAGAACGCCTGATGCTGGCGGCCGCCATGGATCAGACATCGGACGGCATCATCACCTTCGACACCAGCGCCACCATTCAGTACGTCAATTCAAGCTTTCTCCATCTGTGCGGGGTTCCGGAGGACCGCTGTATCGGAGTCTCTCTCCACAACTTTGAGTGCTCACAACGCAATCCGGAATTTTATCGCGCGATCCTCAAAGTGTTCTCAACCAATCAACCCTTTTCGGGGCACTTTATCAATAAGCGCAGCGATGGCAGCCTCTATGATATTGATGCCTGGATCGCGCCGGTCTTCGACACCGAAGGCAGCGTCATCCGCTATGTTGCCACCGTTCGTGATATCAGCCAGGAAGTTGTTCTGCAACGCCAGTTGCGCCAGGCTCAGAAGATGGAGGCCCTGGCCACCCTGTCCGGTGGAATCGCCCATGATTTCAATAATATTCTGGCGATCATCATCACCAACACCGAGATGTGCCTGGAAGACGCCGACGAACAGGATCCTCAGCGCCCGTTTCTCGAACTGGTTCTCAAGGCCGGCCTGCGCGGTAAGAGTCTGGTCCGTCAGTTTCTGACCATCAGCCGTAAACCTGAACAGCCGCAGGAACCGACCAACCTGACCCATGTGATTGAGGAGTGTGTGAGTATGTTGCGCGCCACCCTGCCAACCACGATCGAGTTACAGCAACAAATACCCCCACAACTGAGCCCGGTCTTCGCCGATCCGACCCAGATCCATCAAGTCATTATGAATCTGTGTACCAATGCTGCCGATGCGATGGCTGGGCGCAATGGAGTTCTTAATATCAGTCTTGATGAAATCACCCTGTCAGTCGACAGCCAAACAAATTATCCAGAACTCCCTGATGGCAACTACGTCCGCCTGATGGTCACGGATAACGGTCACGGCATGAGTCGGGAGGTTCTGGATCGCATTTTTGACCCTTTTTTCACCACCAAGGAACAGGGAAAAGGAACCGGTCTTGGATTGTCCATCGCCCACGGTATCGTGAAATCCCACAAAGGTCATATCTCCGCCGTGAGTATTCTTGAGGGTGGTACCACCTTTACCGTTTTACTGCCGACAACCTCGGCAACAGATCATGAGGATGTCAATAGCAGCAGAGCACAACACACTATCGGCAAAGGGCACATTTTGTTCGTGGATGACGAAGCCGACTATGTAACCACCATGAAAATCGTACTCGAGCGCTGCGGTTACCAGGTAACAGCTCAAACTGACAGCCGGGAGGCACTTGACCTGCTGCGCCAGGATTCTTTTTCCTGTGATCTGCTGATCAGCGACCAGACCATGCCCCACTTAACCGGCACCCAGCTTGCAGCAGAAGTACGGAATTTCAAGCCGGAGCTACCGATTATTCTCTGCAGCGGTTCAGCACCGGAGACCGAGCCGACCATCAGCGTGGCGAATATCGCGGCTTTGAAAATCAGCAAGTTACTGTTAAAACCGGTCCAGCGCGGTGAATTGCTGGCAACGGCGGAACAGCTATTAAGTTCTAAAACTGGCTCCATGTCAGAGGTCGCAGATGAGTAACATACTGATTATTGATGATGATGAAATGATGTGCGCGACCCTGTCGGCACTGGTTCAGCGTATAGGTCACTCGGCAACCTGCGCGACAACCCTGCAACAGGGAAGAAGCCTCGTTGAAACGCAAGATTTCGACATCGCCTTTCTCGACGTCAGAATGCCGGACGGCAACGGGCTGGATCTTCTGAACCAGATAAATGCAACGTCTTCAACCCCGGAAGTGATCATCATTACCGGCTTTGGTGACCCGGATGGAGCTGAGCTTGCTATCAAAAGTGGCGCCTGGGACTATATCGAGAAGGGATTTTCCATCAAGGAAATCACCCTGTCGCTGGAACGCGCCCTGCAGTACCGCAAAGAGAAGCGGGAGGTACTGCGTGGCAGAAAACCTATCCCCCTGCACCGGCCCAGCATTATCGGCAACAGCCCTGCCCTGAATGCCTGCCTTGATCTGGTCGCACAATCCGCAGGCAGCGATGCCCATGTTTTTATCAGTGGCGAAACCGGCACCGGCAAAGAACTGTTCGCCCGGGCGGTTCATGAAAACAGTGCGCGCCGAAGCGAAAATTTCGTCGTTGTAGACTGTACAGCCCTGCCCGAAACTCTGGTGGAAAGCCTGCTCTTCGGTCACGAAAAAGGGGCCTTCACCGGCGCGGAACGCAGCCGTGAAGGGCTGGTGAAACAGGCACACAAAGGCACCCTGTTCCTCGACGAGGTCGGGGAGCTGCCGATGAGCCTGCAAAAATCCTTTCTGCGGGTACTGCAGGAACATCGCTTCCGCCCTCTGGGAGGTACGCGCGAGATTGAAAGTGATTTTCGTCTGATCGCCGCTACCAATCGCGACCTCGATGCGATGGCTGAGGAAGGCTCTTTTCGTAGCGATCTGCTCTTCCGCCTGCGCTCTTTTGTGATTGAACTCCCGCCCCTGCGCAAACGCAAAGAAGACATCAAGGCGCTAACCCGCCACTATGTTGATCGCTTCTGCGAACAGCACTGCAGCGGGCCCAAAGGCCTGGATGCGGAATTTCTGAACATGCTGATGCTCTATCCCTGGCCCGGCAACGTCCGGGAACTGGTCAACACCCTGGAAAGAACTCTTACCGCTGCACAATTTGATCCGACCCTCTTCCCCCAACATCTGCCAAGCCATATCCGCGTTCATGTGCGCCGCGCCACCATGGAGAAAAACAACGCTGATCCGGAACCGGCGGTTCCGGTCATAACATCGGAAACCCTCCCCAAACTGCAGAATTATCGAGATGAGGTACTAAACCATGCCGAGCAGCAATATCTGACTGCCCTGATGTCCCGGACCCATACGGATATCAGCCTGGCCTGTGACATCTCCGGGCTGTCGCAATCACGCCTTTACGCGCTGCTGAAAAAATATGACATCAGTCGCAAGAGCTGATCTCCACTCCTCAACCCACTCATCCCACACCCACCTTCCTGCTGTTTGGCGCAGCTTATGCATGCTGATCTGCAGAAAACAAAAGCACGATTCCCTTACAAAAAGGCGGATATACCATGGCCCAGCAGTGTGCACCCACCATCCCTGAGCTTAAGTCCCTGATAAAACAACTCTATCTGAGTCGTGCACATCTGGAACAACTGCTTGAACAATTGTCTGGGCTCACTACCAGGGCGAATCTGGCGGACTTAAGTCCTGTGTCACAGGAAAGAACTGCTACCCCGCAGGAAAAGACCCTGCGACCCAGGGATCAGGACACGGCAAATCCGCACCCCCCGCAAACCGTTGTTATCGCAGCGGATGCCCGGTTGCAGATCGCCGCCGGCCTGGCGCGCGCGATGGCAGAGACGGATGCGGCGGTGTTGATTCAGGGCGCCACCGGAACCGGCAAAAACTTTTTTGCCCAACTGATCCACCACCAGTCACAACGCGCCCATTATCCCTTGGTCACTATCCCCTGCCGCTTGTTCAACCATCCTGACCCTTTGGTGCACATCGGTACCTTCTTTGATGAAGCAGGCAATGGAAGCCTTATTCTGGAAGATATCGACGAACTGCAACCATCGGCTCAGGATCATCTGGCAAACCTGTTAAGCCAACCTCATGCCTGCCGCTTGATCAGTCTGAGCTGCAACGATCCCGATGATTTGGCACGCCACGGCTATTTTTCTACCCTTCTGCTCGAGCAGTTACGGGAATGTTACATCGCCTTGCCGGTTCTGGCAGGTCGCAGCATCGATATCGAGCAATTGGCTCGACACTATTGTCAGCAGTTTTGTGCCAGTGCCGGAGTTGTGGAAAAACAATTGTCTCCTGAATATCTTAATCTACTGACTCTCTATTCCTGGCCCGGCAACGTTCGCGAACTGATCAACACCCTGGAACAGTCTCTGCTCTGTGCCGGCGAACAAAAAACCCTTTATGCCAAGGACCTGCCCGCTCATATTCGTATTCAGACCCTGCACCTGTCCTCTGCCCGCAAAAAAGGGCTATAACCTTGTAACGACTCAGCCCCTTGTATTGTCGCCAGGTCGTTGTACACAGATACGTGTCTTGCTCCTTATGACGATAATGCCGCAACCGGTTGATTCCTGAACAAAAAGAATTTTCCTGCCAGACAGGAATCCTCAGCTTCCCCCTTAAGCAACTGTCATTGACCTCACCTTCCACTGCTCATCTCTTCAACCATAACCAACTGATCTTACTGATTTTTTGAAATTTTCTGACAGAATTTCAGTTGTGGCACCCAACTTGCTTTAGAACCAGATAAGATATTAAATCCCTTTTGATACCGGAGACTCTCATGAACAGAATTCATAACCTTTGTCTGGTACTTGTGCTCGCACCACTGCTGATCGGCGGCATTATTTTGTTGGAGGTGATGGGCTTTGAGACGACTCTTCTGACCAAACTCTTTATCGTGTTCGCAGGCACCATCGTCGGCTTTCAATGCGCACCCGCTATTTTGATGTTTTCCGGACTGATCAAGGAAACTTGCAACGGAAGTAACGCGCTGGGCGATAAATCAACCCGCTGAACCAAGCCAGGGAGGCCACCATGTATGCACGTAAAGTGATGATTGTTGATCGCGATGTTTCCACACAGAAGAAGATGGCGGGGTTCTTTGAGAAGTCCAATTACGAAGTCACCACAACCGCTTCAGCTGCCTATGCCATCGCCCAGATTGTGAGAAAAAATCAGCCGATTGTCATTCTTGGCGACAGCTTTGAAGAAAAGATTGCTGCTGTTGATGTCATCGCCCTGATGCGCCGCTGCAACAAAGATCTGCGGATTATCCTGGTTTCCGATGACAGTTCGCTAGAAACACTGCGGCGCATTCGTGAAGACGGCATTTTCTACCATGCCCTGAAGCCGGTCAACCAGGAAGACAATGAGGAACTTATTTCTGTTGTTGAATATGCGCTGGGTGGAGCTCCGTTGATTGTCAACTGACCCCTTAAGTCACCACATCTATTCTCTTAAAAAGGAGTATGTCATGAAAAAAATGAAACAAGTCGTTCTGTCGCTGATCCTTTCCCTTGGTGCCGTCGTCCCCGCATTCGCCCAGGCCGGTGGGCGGGAAGACAACAGCATGGTGCTGACCTATCTGTTCCTGGGAACCTGCGCGCTGATTATCCTGCTTCAGTTTGCTCCTCTGCTGGCCATGGTTTTCGGCATAGTAAAAGGGATCTTCGGTAAAAAACCCCAGGAAGAAGCCAAGACAGTTCCGGTGAAAACCAGATGAAACCATTATTTGTGTGGTCTTTTTTATATGGTCTTTGCGGCCGCACTGTCACACTTCACGATGTGCACGGGGAGGAATCAGGATGAACTGCTCTTATATAAACAATCTGTTGCGAATGGCCTTGGTTTTAATCTTGCTCCTCGTGCCATGTTCCCTGCTGGCCATGGACGCGGATTACTGCCTTGTGTGCCATGGGGATGCCGACATGGTCAGCGGATCGCTCCTGATCGAGGCGACAACCTTTGATACCACCGCCCACGCCATGCTTGGTTGCACTACCTGCCATGACGCGATCGGCGACGAACACCCCGATGGCGACAGTGAACTGAGCAGAGCGACCTGTCTCGACTGTCACGATCATCTGGGGCAGGAATATATGATGACCGAACATGCCAACTATGCCACCTGCGGTGATTGCCACAATCCCCATGAGGTACGCGCCATGGACGCTATGGCCGGCTATGACATGAACGACAAGTGCTTTAAGTGTCATGAAGCACCGACCATGGTTGATCTGCACAAGGAGTGGCTACCTCAGGCCAACCTGCATATCGCCAAACTGCCCTGCATCACCTGTCATACCGGCTCCGAAGGGTACGAGATTGTACTTAATATTGTTGCCAAACAAGATGACCGGTTTTTGAGCCGTTATGAACTGCCCGGCTACCAGACATTACAGGAAATCAGTGGTGAAGCGGGGATCCTGAGCCTGATCGATAGTGACGGTGACAGCTTCATTACCCTAAGAGAATTAAAGGGGTTCAACCGCAACCCGAAGTACCGTGACCTGCGTCTGGCAGGGACCATGGTGCCAAGCGACGTGTCACACGATTTGTCGACCCTTGACAATCGCTACGACTGCACCTTCTGCCACGTGTCCGGGCCGGAAAGTATGCAAAACAGTTTTCTCGCCATCCCGAATCGCGACGGCGGCTACCAACGAGTCGCGGTAGAGCAAGGTGCCGTCCTTGACGCTCTTTACGGCACACCTGACTTTTATATGGTTGGTACAACCAGAAGCGCGTCGATGAATATTATCGGGTTGATTATTATCTGCGGTGGCCTGGTAATGCCGCTTGGTCATGGATTGCTGCGCTTTTTAACCCGCAAAAACCGCCAACACTAAGGGGATTTGGTCATGAGTGAAAATAAAAAAGTTTATCTGCAACCGACACCTGTACGGATCTGGCATTGGCTGAATGCTTTCGGCATCATCACCCTGGCCGTTTCCGGGGCGCAGATCCGCTTTCCGGAGTACATTACCCTGCTTGGCAACTATAAATCGGTCATCTACCTTCACAATACCGCCGGGTTTGTCGTTGCCATATCCTTTACCTTCTGGTTTTTCTACTATGTTTTCATCGCTCGCTCGATGGCAAACCTTTATGTGCCTAAAGTTGAAGAATTGAAGACCGGGCTGTTGCGCCAGATCAAGTTCTACTTTTTAACCTATTTTCTGGGCTGGGAGAATCCGCACCACCCGACCCCCAGAAATAAATTCAATCCGATGCAGAAGTCAGCCTACCTGGCCATCATGTTCGTGTTAATGCCGCTGGTCAGCCTGACCGGCATCTTCATGACCAATGTCGAGCCCTTGCGGGGCGTCATCGTCATGATGGGCGGCCTGAAGATTCTGATGAATTTTCATTTTCTCCTCGCCTGTTGCCTGATCGCTTTTCTGCCAACCCACATGTATCTAACCACCCTTGGCCACACCCCACTTGAACATATTAAAACCATGTGGACCGGCTGGGAAGAAAGCGAAGAAGAGGTTTCAGACCCCGAAAACATCGGTACGGTTTCAACCCACTGATCATCTTCACAACGTAACTGCATCATCAAGGGCGACACCTGCAGGTGTCGCCCTGCTGCATTTAAAAGGTTCACTAAGTTCATAAAGCGAAGTTTCTTCTTTTCATCTGATCTTTGCACCTGCTTATTCCTGTCAATGAAGAAAATTCCTGCCAGACAGTAAACTTGTTAATGCGGCTGGGGACATCCTCCTCTGAACCGGTCCCAAATCAGCCTTTTCTGATGGGTAAGACAATCAAACAAGTTGGCACGACTACTGCTATAAAGAATGGCAAGATCCTGAGAAATCTTAGTCACGGTGGAGGCCAATATGAAAAAATATCATCAATCGGAGGGTGGCATCCCCCCCC
>RRYU01004931.1_pt1 | contig 36864 bp, 22 predicted proteins | sample 2162651 | NCBI WGS metagenome assembly RRYU01 (sample SAMN10267283, study PRJNA491782) | microbial mat metagenome | isolation source: biomat in the production well | place: Japan: Minami-Kanto gas field, natural gas well KTG3 | collected 2017-06
TCCGGCGGCTCACTCGCGTCCGGCGGCTCACTCGCGTCCGGTGGCTCGCCCACGTCTGGCGGCGGTGGATCGCCGTCGTCGGATGAATTGTCGGAGTTGTCAGAGTCATCTGAGCCTGAGTCAGGTGGTAGTATCTTACCATTCCGTTCCGGTGTGATCGGCAGAGGCGTCGCGGTCACAACCACTGGCACCGGCGTCCCGGTTGCCGTCGCGGTCGCAACCGCTGGCACCGGTGTCCCGGTTGCCGTTGCGGTCACAACCGCTGGCACCGGCGTCCCGGTTGCCGTCGCGGTCGCAACCGCTGGCACCGGCGTCCCGGTCGCACTCGCTGGTACGGGTGTATTACTTGCCTCAGGAACACCTATTGGCGTTGCTGTCTGAGTTGACGTGGGGGAAGCCACCGATCGTGATTGTCCAGGTGGCACTTCGGCTACATATTGGGGATTACCCCGTGCCAGCATCAGGTTAGTAACGGTATAACAGGCCGAGACATATGGAGAATCCTCAATGTATGTCGTATCACCTACAGCGCCGCCATCCACCGTAACTTCGACTGTCTGATTACACAAGTCACTGCCAATATCGCCTACTGTTAGCGGCGTAAACGCCCCCTGAATGCGCCAGGTAAAGCTCAGGTTTGGCCCCAAAATGACCGGCTGAGTCCAGACAATCACCTCATTAACACCACGAGTCTCATACTGGCAGATCGTGTCGGTTAAATCATCAGGACAGGTTCCACGGAAATTGGGATGTAATACATCAGCAACTTGATTAAAGCTAATTGTAGTGTTGCTGGTATTCAAGATTGTGATGGTGTAGAGAACATCCAGTCCGTTGCCGGAAGATGGATTAATGCCCTTATTAGCAATCGTGGCTGTCTGAGTTGGCGTACTTGTGGCTGTCTGAGTTGGCGTACTCGTGGCTGTCTGAGTTGGGATCGGGCTACCCGTTGGTGTATTGGTCGACTCAGGTGGCTGGGGTGGCTGGGAAGTCGGCTCAGGTGGTTGAGGTGGCCGGGAGGTTGGTTCAGACGTACCGCCACTTTCCACCGTCGACTCAGGTGGTTGAGGTGGTCGGGAGGTTGGTTCGGACGTGCCGCCACTTTCCACCGTCGGATCACCATTTGCTGGCACATCAGTTGCTGGCTGACCGTTATCGTCGGTTGGATCTGGCTCAGGCGATGACTGAGAGACACCCGATTCATCTGGCGGGCCTACTGGCGAAGCAACCGGAGCATTTACAGGTGTGGTAGGCCCGGTTGTCACTTCTGGCAGAGCCGTAACAGTTACCAGAGCCATAGCCGTTGGTGACGCAATTTCACCAGTCGTACTTGTCGTCAGTGTCGTTATAGCGGCAGTTATACTGGTAGCTGGCTGTGCAGATTGCTGGTTCACTACAGATGTACGTGTAGGTATACCAGATGACGAACCTGAACTAACGCCACCACTGCCACCTGCCGGTGTAGGTGTTGGCGTTGAGGTAAGGGTTGGCACAATCTGAATAGGTGGCACAATGCGTACACCGGCCAGCGTAACTGGTGTACGTGTACGATCTTCAATCTGCGCTCTGGCAGCTTCAGGGCCAATGATTGGCCCCTGGATCCAGCGTTCATAATCTACCTCGGCGCGTGCAGCAACTTCCTTAAAAGGCCGGTTCGATGGCGTCACAAGTTCCAGCGTAATCTGAGCAACCCCACAGACTGCCAGGAGTATAAGCAGGAGTGCCGTCAGCGCAATGACACGCAGGCTATCACGACGCTGTAGAGGCCGCTTGTTGGGTGATGGCGAAATCTTGTTCATTGGCTTGAGGAATAATCAGACTAAAGGTACTACCGGCTGTTGACGTTCTCGTAATCGAGACCCACCCCTTCTGGCGTTGCGCGAGTTCCCTGGTAATGGCCAGGCCAAGCCCACTTCCACGTTGAGTTGAACTATTGCCGTCTATACGTTGAAACCGCGTAAACAGGCGACCTGCTATTTCCGGGGGAATACCGGGGCCAGTATCCTGAATATCGATCTGGATCATGCTATCCTGATTGACGAATGTTCTGATCGTAATACCTCCTTCAGAGGTATAACGGAGGGCATTATCGATCAGTTGAGTCAGCATCATCTTCAGTTGCTCTCGATCCGCCAGCACAGGCGGCAGATCATCAGAAGACTCTTCCAGATGCAGATACAACCCTTTGGTCTCAAAGATGGGGCGAAGCGGCATCAGCGCCATTTTCAGGATCATGGCTGTGTCCTGCGGTTGCAACTCGGTTGACAATGTACCTGCTTCGATATTGGCAATCATGATTACATTATTCACCAGACTGGTCATCTCAATAGCACGTATGCGCACACTATCCAGCAACTCAGTCTGGTCAGCAGTAAGCGTACCGCCAGTTCCGCGCAATAAGAGATCGACATACCCGCGAATAACCGTTAGCGGTGTACGCAATTCATGGGAAATAGTGGCAATGAAATCGGTTTTTGCCTGATCAACAGCCGCCTCGGCTGTAATATCGTGCAGAACAATCACCTCACCCAGGCTGCGTGTACTATTCAGCGTAACTGGGGCATTAGTACGCGTAACAATTTTATCGCCGATCCGATAATGTTCATGGCCATACTCGCGTCCAAACAACTCACGCGCAACCACAGGCTGCAGAGCCAGTTCATCAAATGTCCGTTGGCGCGTCTGCCAATCAGCGATGCCCAGCATCTGTTCGGCAACCGGATTAGCTAACGCAATCATCTTATGATGATCAACTACCACGACAGCATCGCCTATCGACGTAAGAATAGCCTTACGTTCCGTGGCATCCTGTTGCACACGCATAAAGAGAACAGCGTTGCGCAACACATTGACACCCATCGTAGCAATAACCGCCAGCACACTCTCTTCGGCTTCACCAAACGCATACGGGTCGGCATGACCAATAGCCAGCAACCCGTGCAAGCGATTCTCAATCAATACAGGGGTCAGCAGCACCGTCTGGAAACCCGCGGTTGGATAGAGATCTATTAAATCGAGCAATGTCGCATCTTCACTATTGTTGCTATGCAAAGTACGCGTAACCGGTGACTGTTCAAGGATATGAAACAACTCCGGATCATACGCCAGGCGAAAGTCAGCGAGATGCTTAAACTGGTCGGTGAGTTCATGCGCAAAATAGTAGCGCCATGCTGCACCCTCTTTCAGGAGGGCAACCGCATTGGTGTCAGCACGAAACGAACATGCCACGCCTGTGACTACATCCAATACCTGGGACACTTCAATCGTACTATTTAATTCACGGCTGGTTGTATACAAACGCAGGAGATACTCGGTCATCTGATTAAACGCCATAGCCAGCGTACCAAACTCATTCTGTTCCAATACACTGCTGCGCTGGTCAAGCTGACCTAGTGTCACCGCCTCGGCTGTTGCTACCAGGTCACTCAGTGGGCGGGTAATCTGGCGAGCGATATGGTACCCCAGCATAATCGCACCCAGTGCCAGCGCAAAGGTAATAATCAGTACAACATTACGGCTATCAGTCAGTGGGGCCGTGACGTAATCTTGCGAGAGGCCCACCGAAAAGTGGCCCACCTGGGCATCGCGAATGACCAGAGGCGCATAGAGGAACTGGAAATCACGTTGATTGACCTGTACCACATCCAGAATCGAGCAGGCTGGCTGGCGGGGATTCAATGGCCACAGCGTTTGCGGGGCTGCATCAAAACACTGCATATATGCCTGGGCATCGCCAACCTGGTTACGCAGTCGTTGCGGCATATCGACAGGCATATTGATAGCGTGCAACCCTTCTTTCGGCAGCGTCGTACTGGACAATGCCAACCCGCTGGCATCATAGATGGCCGATATTTCCGACTGGCTCTGCCGTTCGAGCACTTCCAGCAGATTCCCCAGGCGCGACGCAATCAATACCCCACCAACGATTTCTTCGCGCGTACCAGCAGCCGGATTGTTTGCATTAACCAGCACCTGCATGCGAACGGGTACAACCGTAAAGAAATAGTACTCGTCTGCTGCAAAGCCGCCACCTGGCGTACGCACATCACGAAAGGTGATCAGTGCTGCATATTTGTCGCCGATTGTATCGGTTTCACCCTGTAACACCTTCTGGATCAGTTCAAGCTGCGCGAGGTCAGTGCCTTGATGTTCAACCCGCTGCTGGGGATTTTCCGGATCAACACGTTCCCAGTGAATAAGTGACTGACCGGTACGATCAAAGGCAATCAGCCGATCCAGCACAACATTAAAGGAGTTATTTGGCAGGGTTGCCACATCATAGAAACTTTGCAAGGCCAGCGCCAGCCCCTCTTCGTCATGCGACTGCAATGCATCGGCGACGGCGGGAATATTCTGCTCGGAATTGGCGGGGGCTAACGCGATCAACGCGAGAAAGTCGATATTGCCCTGCTCACGCTGGGCCAGTGTATCGGCAAAATTGCGAGCAACCTGCCCAAGCTGGTTATTGAATCGTTCTTGCCAACTACTTGCTACAAAATAGATAGCTATCCCAGCCCCAATGAGCATAACAAGTGAGGTTAGCAGCAGATAGGGTAGAATGATTTTGTATTTAATTTGGGATCGAAGCGTATTGAGCAAACGCCGCATGGAGGCACCTGGCTATGGCGCTTTCCCTGCAGGTTCCTGCTTATCGACGAATAGCTTGCCTATCGCCTATGATCAAGATCCTGCATGGAAACAGCACGATCTCGCCCCACCGGAGGCAGGGATATGATATCGCCTGAAACTGTCACCGCATTATAGTTTTTTACACTATGTAGTAATGGATTATTGCTATCCTTATTATATTCTATATGCATATCATATCAAGCGCGAATCTAAAATCTTTATTACAATCTCAAATGTAAAAGATTTTTTAGACGAGGAATACCACAAGCGTTGCACCAGAAGTCACTGTTGAAGCCGTTAGGTGATAGATCGCTCTAGCCTCTAAGAAGCCGCCTGCTTTAACTGACGGAGTGATCACTCAACGGCAGTGCCAGGGCAAACGTACTGCCCGCGCCTTCAGTGCTCTCTACCCAGATACGCCCCCGGTGCGCTTCAACTGCCAGTTTGCAAAATGTTAATCCCAGTCCCGTACCTCGCACCTTCCGCCCCTGCACCTGGCCAAACTTCTCAAAAATGCGTTCGTGATACTGCGCCGGAATACCCGGCCCCTGATCTTGCACCCAGAAGATCAACCATTCCCCCTCATCAAGCGTTGGCGGACGCAGGGCAACATCTGGTGGGAAGGCGTTATCAGCAATGCCCTCGGCCCCGATACGTACATACAACGCACCCAGCGTGATTGTGCCACCTACGGGTGAGAACTTGATTGCATTATCGAGCAGATTCTGCAGCACACGGGTCAGTTTCGGGCGATCCGCTTCAAGCAGGGGCAACCCCACAGCCAGATGTTGCTGAAGACGTACTTGCTGACCATCGGCAGAGGGGCGCAGGCGCTCTAGCATTTCGTCGACCAGGGCATATGGCGAGAGTGGCGTGGGGTCGAGATCCAGGCGACCCTGTTCCAGACGGGAGATATCAAGTAGAGTATTCACCATTTCCAGCATAGTCTGGCTGCCATCATACGAGATCTGCAATAATTCGCGTTGCTGGCTGGTAACCGGGCCAACCAGTTCACGTTTGACCATCATGATGCCATTCATGATCGATGTCAGGGGTGCCCGCAGATCATGTACTAGCATTCCGGTATAATCATCACGCAGTTGTGCCAGTTCACGTTCTTTGGACGTATCCTGGAAAAGCGCCAGTTGCCCGATCTCGGCCCCACTTGTATCACGTACTGGCAGAGCCACATGCCGAATAAAACGATGCTGAGTACCACCTAACTCCAGTTCGACTACTTCTTGTTCCGGTGAGTCATCGTTGAACCACGGGGGGATATTTACATTCAAGGCCTGATTGCGCAAAGTGGCCAGAATATCAGCCAGTGGACGGCCAATCAACTCGGTGCGCTTGCGCACCCCCAGCAACTGAGCCGCCATGGGATTCACTGTCACCACAATCCCGCGCATATCGGCCATCAGGATACCATCGTTGGTCGAGTTCAAGATCGCTTCAAGCCGGTCGCGGCCATTACTCACCTGCTCAAACAGGCGCGCATTTTCCAGTGCAACGCCAATCGTAGCCGCCATACGTGTCAGGCGTTCGGCATCCTCGGCGCTAAACGGGCCATTTTTCTTATTGAGTAGCTCGATTACGCCAATCGTACGGCCTTTCACCACCATGGGGACACATAGAATCGAATGGGTGACATAGCCAACATCCTCGCTCACTTTACGATAGAAGCGCGGATGGTTCTGCACATTTAGCACCAGTTCATAACACTGCGTTTCAGCCACATATCCAACCACCCCCTGGCCACGTGGTACACGTACACCGGCCAGTTTCTCTTCGCCCGCCTCGAGCGTCATAACAAATTCCAGATCGCCCGTTTCTTCATCCAGCAGCAGAAGTGACCCGGCGTCTACTTGAAAGAACTCGTTGATCTGTTTTACCACCAGCCGATAGATTTCGTGGGTATCAAGCGAAGAGGTAATGGCCGCCGCAATATCATTCATGGTGTACAGTTCGGCGCTGCGCCGCTGCGCCGCTGCGGTGACCTGAAATGAGGCAATGGCCGCAGCCAGTTGACCCGTCATCAAACGAGCCAGGGCAACCTCGTATTCACTAAAGTGACGTGGCTGATTGTGCGTGGCCAGGGCCAGTACACCGGTAACGCGATCCTGCGTGATCAGAGGTATCAGCAAAACCGAGCGCACGGTCTCCTCGTATAACCACTGGTGAATGGCTGAAGTTGGTTCGCTTGCCTGGATATCAAATATCTGGGTAGACTGACGTTCCTGGACAACTCGCCGTAGATAAGTCGTCTCTGTTAGCGGTAGCGCTGGTGGCAACGCTACCCGTGGAGGATAGGTACTGACCAGTTGCACATTGCCTGTCTCGTTGTCTAACAAGGCCACGCCGCCCCCAGAGACTTCCAGTAGTTGTACAAACTCATTCAGGGCCAGCATCAACAATTCATCGAGGGTGGCAGCGGCCTCGATTGCCGATGTGATGCGTAGCAATGCACCTGTTCGCACATCGCCCACCGGGGGATTTATTATTGTAAATGTTTCGGCGTTGTCCATCTGCAAAGAACCTCTACCTTAACCAATTTTCTATATTGTTAACTGTGGCTCATTATACCGACTCGGCCTGTTTGCCGCAAACGAATCACTTCTACAGATGGTAGTAAGGTATGCATATCGACCGTTCCCATACCTATGGCAAACTCTCTTCTTCTGCATGATCCACGCCCGCCTCCAGGCCAATATGCGAGTGATATTTATAGATCAACAACACCAGGATGCCAAATAACACAGCTACCAGCGCCAGCCCGACATTATAGGGCCGACTGATCGAAAGCGAGATACGCAGCAGAATCGTGGCAATCACAAAGCCGGCGTTACGGAAAACCAGTTCATAGTTATCAGACAACAGCAGCGATAGGATGAGAATGAGTACGTCAGTAAAGATCAGCACGGAAAACATATCCGTGTAAAAGTTGTTTGTTGGCAGGCTCTCCAATGGATTTGCACCAAGTAGCGCCAGATAGCCAGCCATGCCCCAGCGCATCAGGCTATTTGCGGCCAGCCCAAACAACAAAATACTCAGCAGCAGGGACAAAATTTTCTTACGATTGATAAAGCGTACCAGTGACTCTGTCTGCACACGCATGGTCTGTTCATATGTCGTACGCCGCCGACTGATATGATAAAAAACCGTTACCAGCAGAAAAAGCAGCACGCCACCACCCATATCGACTAAAATGGCGCGAAATGCGTCCAGATGCTGATCAATCTGCTCCAGATCTTCAAGTTTGGCCATGTCTTTGAACACATTGCGCAGGATAATTAATGAAATAATCTCAAACTGCGTCCCTACCGAGCGTGTGGTTGAGTCGGGGAGTGAGAGTACCATCAGCAATACTTCGTAGAATAGGATCAAGCTGAAGGGCGTACTGATCGCCGCCAGGTAGTTACTGCCAATAACCAGCGTTAAATTCGACATAGCCGGTAGCGTGCGGGCCAGAAAGATCAACAACAGATGCAGCAGAAAACCAATCGCCGCCAGGTAGACAATCATATGCTCTAATGATTTACAGTTTTTATGCGAATAGACGGTATCATAGATATGTGCGATACGCTGCTGGCTCACATCTAGCCAGTTTGTGAACGTGCGTAGTGAGCGAAGCGGGTTAATCGCCGCCATGGGTAACCTTTCTGATAAAACTACTATTGCTTCTTTAGCATAACAGAAAATATGCGGTGGGTGTGCGAACCAGACGTTCGATCGAACAAAAAGCGTATGTCGCCTGCCGTTCGACAGGCGCTATCAGCCTGGAGGATGGATACCTGCGTAACTCCTGTAACATGATACTATATGTGAGCAGAGATGCACACGGAGAAGAGGGGCGAAACATCTGTCGCTCCTCCTATTTTCACATCAGGCATGGTTCACGGTTACTGTACACGTTGGTTGGACGATACGCCCTCTCCCCGTTTCCCCCGCCCTGAGGGGCTATGCATGACCCACACGTAGGGGCGTGCAGGGGCTCCGGCCCTTGCAAAAAAAGAGTTTTGGGTTTGTTTTGGCGGCAAAGCCGCCAAAACAAACCCAAAACTCTTTGATCTCGGCGGGGCATAGCCCCGCCAGTACCCGTGGATAGCAGGGAGCCGCTCGATCTACCGCAACAGGATGCGGTAAAGTTGCGGGTAATGTATAGCCCTGAGCCGGGGGCACACACCGTTGGGATGAAAATAGGCTTGTAGGGGCGACCGGCCGGTCGCCCCTACCGTCCGTCGGCTATTTTCACATCAGGTGGAAACAATACACTGCCTGCTTCCGGGCATGTTCCCTCTGGGAGAATCACCCCTGGCCCGATTACAACACCACGTCGACGCAGCAAATCGGGGTCTAACCCATCTAGAATGTGCGCCGTTGGCACAACTTCAGCGAAGTGGCGCGACTCCAGGCGTACCTGGGGCCCCAGGCGCACTTGATCATCAAGGACACTATGCTGTACCACGCATTCGCTGGCCATTGAAACCCCTGCGCCAAGGACAGACTGCTCGACAACACAATTATCACCCACCGTCACGCCATTTTCCAGTACAGCATGCTTGATCACACAATCGGCCCCAATTACCACATTGTTGCCAATCATCACCGGCCCTTCGATATGGCAGCCACTCCCCAGACGCGCATGCCCGATACGCACCGCTCCTCTCAACTGGCAATCCGCCGGTATGCTGGCAGCAGGGTGTACTGTCACCACCTGATCTACAGTTTGCCCCAGCAGAAACAGGCTGGCAACCAGTACGTCCCAGGATGTGCCAACCGGAATCCAGTGGCCCACACAGAGATGGTACGCAACGCGCTGTCTATGCGCCAGCCGTTCGATCAGATCGGTTAACTCATACTCACCGCGCGGCGAGGGACGAATATCTTTTAAAAGCGGAAAGACCTGCGCATCCAGATGATAAATACCCGGATTCCCCAGCGCATCAGGAATGACATGGTCGGGCTTTTCCAGAATACGCTGGACGCTGCCGTCGAGCACGTCCAGAATACCAAACGACTGACAGTCCTCCACACGCAGGGCGGCCATGCTATAGCGTTCCTGGCACACTCCCAGCAGATCGATGCGACTGATCAGATTATCGCCATACAATAAAAAGAATGGTTCATTAATCTGCTCAGCTACGGCCAGTAGTGCGCCGGCTGTGCCATTAATCTGCTGCTGACGTACATAATGCAGACGGATATCCCGATACAGTGAACCAAAGCAAGCCTGAATATCCTCGGCACGATACCCAACCACCAGGGTGACATGGTCAACGATGCCGACCAGTTCATCGATAATATGCGCCAGCATAGGCTGGCCAGCCAGGGTAATCAAGGGCTTGGGGCGAGAAAGGGTCAGTGGCCGGGTGCGACGAGACTCGCCTGCTGCGAGAATAACGGCATGCCTGGTGGGGCAGGTTTTTTGATTGATCGAGTTGGCCATATACACTCCCTGGTACGATTGATACGGAGAACCGCCTACAGATTATTGTAGATTGTATCGTACCAGAGATTGATGAAAAAAGGGCGCTGCTCCAGCTAACGGTTTGTTAAATTCAGGTTAGACATGGTTTCAGAATGACCAATTGTACTTTACAGTGTACAGACAGATTGGTCACGTGAGTCACCCCACCCCTGCAAGGGGCGGGGGGAACCGGACGGGGCGTCCTGGCGTCACACGCGGCGCGTGTGACGCCAGGACGCCCCCCCTGCCCCCCTCTCCCTCAGGGTTCAAGGGCGGACAGAAAATGTGTTCGTATCGTATGCATCGCATTGGAATGCGGTACTCCCCCTCTCCCAACATGGGAGAGGGGGCCGGGGGGTGAGGGCCACTCCGCGTCTGGATGGGCTATCTATCCATCGCACAAACGTTCTGTCGGCCCTTCAATCCCTCAGAGAGAGGGGGGCAGGGGGGGCTTTCACGGGTAGGTTTTTTCCGTAGGGACGCGCTTCTGCGCGTCCGCAGGGCGTCCTGATGCGGAACACGTTTCCACGGACAGGCAGAAGCCTGTCCCTACGGATGGCGTTGGAAGGCCATCCATCTAAAAAACCTACCCGTGTGAACGGGTAGCTAGCGTGCAATCTGCTGAGCAATCAGAATAGCCTGAGCCACCTCGCGCATCGATTTGCGGCTATTCATTGCCAATTGCTGAATCTTACGAAACGCATCAGCCTCGCGCAATCCCTGGCTATCCATCAAATACCCTTTGGCACGCTCGATTACCTTGCGTGTTTCCAAACGATCTTTCAACACATCAAGTTCTTGGCGGCGGGCATGCTGTTCAGCCCAGCGTTCACACGCAACCTCGATGATCGGCATCAGCGTACTCTCGTGAATGGGTTTGATCAGGCATCCTAACACCCCGGCATCGCGTGCCTGTGTCACCAGTTCACGGTTACTCTGATTAGCCATCAAAATGGCAGGACAGAGATTTTCGACATGCAGCATATGTACCACTGCAATGCCATCCATGTGCGGCATATCAACATCGATCATAACGATATCCGGGCGGAGTTGACGAATAAGATGCATAGCGCTAAGACCATCACCGGTTTCGCCCACAACCAGGTAGCCCAGTTGCTCTAGCGCCCGGCGCAGATCCAGTCGGACACCATTTTCATCGTCGGCAATGAGAATACGCTTCCCTGTCATCTGATGCCTCCAGCAGTCTATGAAATAACCCCTTGTCGCGCCGGTGGGCGGCAAGGGGCAACTATGCTCCTGCGTATCTGTGTGAATATGTTCGCAGTATACCGTTTAACCAGATCCAAAAACAACAGATATACTGTACAAACTCGCACGATGCTGGCTTGTGCAGGCCCGGCCTTTGGTTGATTATTCAAACAGTTGTTTCATCATGCGTTGGATTGCATAAAAACTGTACATCTTCTGCCCTACTGAAAGCAAATCCCAACCGTTGCATGAGCGCCTTATAACTCCTGTCCATAACAGGACTTACGCGGTCGTCTATCCAAAGGCTGCTATTCGCCTCCGGCAGGGCGGAAGAAGATCATCTTTTTTCCAGCATTTTTCGCCTCCGGCGAAAAATGCTGGAAAAAAACAAATAAAATTCCACGCTGCCGCAGGCGAAACAGGTCTTTCGGACGATCGAGTGTGTGGTTTGCTGGACGACCGCGTAACTCGTGTACATAAGAAAACCTGGCAGGTTTTATCAACCTGCCAGGTCTGTCTACGAACCCTACTCTGACTTTACTTATCGCCAGAACCTGACTGCAACTGCTCGGCCCATGCCTCGTACAGTTCGTCCTTTGTCTTCAAGCCCGCACGCGGCAGCGCATGGTTCACCACATAGGTTGCCCCGGCGTGGCGGTTTTCCCACATCGCCTGATGCGCATCGGGCAAGTCGTCCCACTCCACCAGTAATGGATCAGTAACCGCCAGCAGACCGGCGCTGATCTCGTCGTTCAGCTTGACGATCTCATACGCATTCGACAAGTGCGTGCCCCAGATATTCGCCGTTGGCATATAGATCCGCCGCTGGCGCATCCAGATCTGCGGTGCGAAGAACGAGAAGCGTTGCATGCCCATGTCTTCGTAGTAGACGAGCCGCCCGACAAACGGCTTGATCATCATCGCACTGACTGCCAATGCATCGTGACCGGCCCGCTCAATGATCAGGTCAGGGTAGCCACGAGGGTTGTCGGCACTGCGCAGGAAAGCACCCACCGCCTGGCCCATCGGCTTGAACGTCAGGTCGTTAAAGCGACGGACAGCCTCTTTAAACTCGTCCAGGTGGGTACGTGGATCGGCCAGTGGGGGCATTGTCTCAGGCCAGTCAAACTCGTCACCGAAGCGCCGCTTCAGTTCCTCGATGCTGACCACACCCTTCAAGGCTGCGCCAAAGCCCAGGCTCAACACAAACTCGCGCTGGGCATCGGTGTAGGTAACCACCACAATACGCGCACCAGCCACACGTGCGGCTTCAATCGCTTCCAGACCTGAGCCATCCAGCAGCGGATAGGTACTGCGCTGCTTATGCGTCGGGTCGCGCTCCAGGCCATAGTAAATCATCACCGCCTCACCAGCGCGCAGGTTCACGCGGTTGAGCATCTCGCTCGGATCGGCTGCGCCCGGCTTACCCAGGAAGGTAAAGTGATAGCCACTGCTCGCACCGTAGAAGGCCAGGATTGGAATAAACCCGCCGCGCGGCTCGCCCAGCAACTGGAAGGTACGCGGGAAGGAAATCTCACCCGCATGCGAGAGCCCATAATCGGCCAGATGCCCCGCGTTCTGCGCACGGAAGTCTTCCAGGAGCGGATGCCCGGCTGCTTCCCAGAGTTCCCACTCGGATGGATCTTCGGGAACGCGCGTAAAGATGCCCTTGTACCGCTCATCTTTACGATTAATCGTACCCGTACCACCAGCCTCACGCACAACCTCAGCACGCGCTTTATTACTCACCATACCGGTAACAAACAGGCCATTGCGTGCCGCAGACTTGACCGCATCCATACCTGTACCCGTCGCCGCACCTTCGATAAAGATACGTCGACCGCCCTGTACCTTCAGAGTAGTAAACAGGCCACGATAGACCGTTCCCAGGTTCAAGATATAGCTACCGGCTGCTTCAAGCGTCAGGTCAGGCGGCAACGCCAGACACTGCGGTCCCTGGGCCAGCATAAACTGCTCGTGCGAAGCATCCGGTGTCTGGTAGCCCTGAATCACAAAGTCGGCTGCCATCGGATCCAACCCGGCCATCGGTGACAACAGATTGCTCTGACCAGAGTAGACCGTCACCAGGTCGCCCACCTTGAGACGCCCCTCGCGCCGCACTTCATCACCCATCGAGACAATCAGGCCAATACCACCGCTACCGGTAACGTGCCAATCGCGGTCATGTTCGTCGAACAGCGACACCGGAACACCCGTAATCGCCCAGATGTCGTTGAAGTTCACTTCGCTAACCAGCATATACAGCAGCACCTGGGTCGGCTGAGGACGCTCGACCGGGATAACTATTTCACGCTCGACATCCTTGGGATCGCCATGCAATGCCGCGCCGGTTTCCTCATCGCGGATAGCTGCCCAGGCATACTGCGCTACCGGAATAGGCGTCACCCCAGGGAAGAACGGTGCGCCAACTGGCAACAGATAACCCTCGTTGATCAGACGCTGCTCTTCCTCTTTGGTGATCGACACACGCCGGCGGGTAGGCAGAGGGGCACTCTTCTTATCCATAAAGTCCTGGATACCCTTCTTACCACCCTCAGGATCAACCACCGCCTCGGCAAACAGACGCGCCTCTCGCTCCAGGCCCTGCACCAGACCGTGCATAAAGCCATAGCGCATAGCCTCGATAATCCGATCAATCGTCTTCTTACGCCCGGCCCCTTCAGACTGGCGCAAAATCCGCTCGATCATTGGCGACTTGAGCACCATATTCAGATGCTCATCGACAAACTTCGGCTGAGGCTTCTCCCACTCGGCAGTCAGTTCTTTGCGCAAGCGGAACGCCTCGGACAGACCCGGCCACAGCCCTTCCGCATCGGTCGGATAGTGGAACACCGAGAAGAACGAGCGCGGATCAGCCTGGTCTTCAATAATCTTGCCATTGGTAACAGCCGGAATAGTCATTGTCTCACCGTCGCGGGCCTGGATATAGTCACGCACCATTGCCGTAGCCATCGACAACGAGTCGTGGCTCCCGTGTGCCACACGGTCAACCAGGCCGACCTCATGGGCACGCTCGGCAGTAATGCTCCGTCCGCCCATAATGATCATCAACGCCTTGAGCAAGCCAGCCTCACCACGACGCGAGAAGAGCAAACGCGGCAGGCGCTGCGTACCACCATAACCAGGCATCAGGCGCAGGTTAATTTCCGGCTGGCCAAACTCTGCCGTGCTATCGGCAATGCGATAGTGACACGCCATCGCAAACTCCAGACCACCACCGAGCGCCACGCCGTTAATTGCCGCAATACAGGGCTTATTCATGCGCTCGATCTTGCGGAAGGCCAGATGCGCATTGTTCGGCAAAGTGATCGCATCTTCAATCGTATGGATCTCCTCCAGGAACTGGCGGATATCCGCACCGGCCACAAAGCTCTTGGCCCCTTCGCCGGTAAAGATCAGCGCGGCAATATCCTCACGGCGTGCCAGGTGATCCAGCAGCGTGTTCAACTCGTCCAGCGATCGCTCATTCAGCGCATTGACGGGCGGGTTAGTCACCGTAACAATCGCCATCTTCTGGGTTTTTGTCACCGGATGATACTCAATGCGGAAGTAGCGATAGCGCTCGAAGATCTGCTGCTCTTCAGCCAGGCGCTGCATCTTCTTCCAGTGCGCGATCTTCTCATCAATTTCCTTCAGCGACTCAGGATTACGCAGCGTGGTTGTATCACCCAACTCTTCGCCCAGCACCATACTGCGCAAGAAGCGCCGCATATACTTGCCTGATCGCGTTTCAGGGAAAGCGCTCACCTCGATATAGTCTTCCGGTACGGCCACCGCACCCTTCTCGTTGCGTACCAGATCGGTCAGGCGTCGGCGATCTTCGCTGCTAAGCTTGCGCCCACCGGTTGTCAAAATAAAGGCCAGCGGGGTCAGGCCCTTCTCACGATGGGGCGCACCCACCACAATACAGTTCCCAACCGGCGAGTCGGCTACCAGCGTCTTATCACGCAAAATGGCGCCTTCAATCTCCTCGGTACCCATACGGTGGCCACTGACGTTAATCACATCGTCACTACGTCCGTGGAGCGTAAAGCTACCATCGGCATACTTCATCGCGAAGTCGCCCTGAATATAGCCCCACTCGCCATTCGGCCCCCGCCGCCAGTAGGTTTTAACAAAACGCTCGGCATCGCCCTTCCAGCCGGATGCAACTCCATCGCCGTCCAGCTTAAAGTTGGCTTCGTCACCCCAGATTGTACGTGCCAGGTAGGGATAAGGCTGCGAAATAACAATCTCGCCCTTCTCTTCCATATCGGCAATCGTATACCCGGTTGGTATGCCGTCGCTGCTGACACCCTCGGCGACCCACACATCTCCGATCACCCAGGGCAGCGCATAGGTATGCGCATCGGGGCGCAGCGGATAGTCGTCATTGCCGAAGAAGTGCGTCCAGACAATCCCGCCATGTTCAGTAGCCCAGTATGAGTTGATATACTGTGGTGTCATCAACTCCATACCAAACTGCTGCACTGCCGGGTTAACCGGCTCGGCGCAGAAAGTAGCCACACGCAGCGTACCCATATCATAGGCCTGCACGTCGGCAACATTCTGCGGGTCGGTCATCACCGACTTGAGGAACGTGACGCCCGCCTTAAAGATCTGAACCCCATACCGCTCGATAATGCTCGAGAAACGCCCGGCGTTAGGGAAAACCGGCGAACCTTCGGTCAACACGCCAATACAGCGTGAAGCCAGCGAAGCCGTAATCAAGTAGCTCTGCCCGGTAATCCACCCTGGATCGGCTACCACAAATATCACATCACCCGGCTCATAGTCAAAACTCACGCGCATGGTATGTACCAGGCTGGCCACATACCCACCATGCACATGCACCACACCCTTGGGCTTGCCCGTGCTACCGCTGGTATAGATGATAAACATCGGATAATCAGCCTCAACCGGGTCACATGTGCTGGTGGCATACACCGCCTTAACAAATGTCTCAGTCGGCAGAGCCAGTAATTCCTGCTCGGTTTCGACATTCACACCGGCCGCCCGTGCATTAGCCAGAACCTTCTCGGTTGCCGTCGCAATTAACTCATGGCTCCAGCGGTCGCGCTCCGTCCGCCACAGGATGTCATGACCAGTATGGCGCACCACAATCACTGCGTCGACCCGATTTGGTGCTGCGACCAGCGCCTGTGCAATCGAGGTACGCACATGCGACTGGGTAGCGGCATCCAGATTAAACATCTGATCCAATGCACGGCCTACGCCACGCATCACATCGCTACGCTCAACCGTAATCTCGTTCGAGATCAATTCGGTAACGCTCTCCATAATCAGCGACTGCTGATCTGTATTAAGCGCCGTTCCCAGCTTCGCCAGCGTCTGGCGGACAATATCCAGGGCCGTTTCCATGGGGATAAACTTGTCCAGCGCCGGGTCAGTATAGGCTTCTTTGAAATCGACCACCTGTGCATTGCGATAGCTGCCGTCACTTGTAATAACAATACGTGCGCCAGCGTTATGAATGCGATCACTCAGGGTCTTATCACTAAAGCCACCAAACACCGAAGTATAAATGATACCAAGACGCTTGGCAGCTTCGGTGTAGTAGATCTGCTCCATAATATTGGGCATATTTAGCGCAATGCGATCACCACGCTTGAGGCCCAGATCGGTCAGCACCTGAGTTGCCTTGATTACCTCAAGCAGCAGACGCTTGCGCGTGACCGGAAAACTCACCACCGGGCCACCCCGCCCATCGTTCAGTGAAGAGTCCCAGCGGTCGCCCTCGAAGTAATACGCAACCTCATCGCCATAGCCCATCAGGACATGGCGATCCACTTCGTTAAAACAAGCATTCGTCAGACCACCCTCGAACCAGCGATAGAACGGCGCATCATCATCGTTCAACGCACGCTGCCAGGGTGTATGGTCTGCGCCATACGGAACTTCGACGGCGGCCCCTGTAGCCGCATCTAGCCCGGCCCAGCGATTTTGCGCTTCGTCCCAGGTAATCCAGGCATTTAGCTTGCGGTCATACCAATGAATAGTGCTACGTGCAATATCCCCATGAAATGCGCCAGGATTATCAAGAACAGCTTTACGCTGAGCTTCCCAGTCGGCGCGGGTCAGAATGGGATTGCTACGAGGTTGGCGCCGAGCCAGATGCGCAGCGGTTGTAGCTTCAAACATTTTTTCCTCCTGCTCCTTTCGTACTACGTTTGGTATTTGGTTTCTTTCATACACAAATCTGGATGGCAGATCGCTTGTTCCGATCAAAATGTTTCAAGATATCTGCTTTCCATTAGACTGTCCATTTTTCAGAAGTCAACTCGAGTTGTTGCATGCAGAATGTACAGTGGGGGTGCCCATAGAATAACGGAGAGTTCGTCTGGTGTCAAGGCGAACAGGCCCAAATGGGGGCAATCAAAATAGAGCACGACACTGGCAGAGAGGTTGTCACCACGTTGGGACGAAGCACAGGCTTTCTGCCTGGCTATTTTCAGATTCATTATCATTCCGTTGTCATTGTTTCGTTACCTACGATACTTCGTCGTTGGTGATCATTTGCAGTAAAGTGCTGATTAGAGGCAAGCGCATCGATAGGGTAATGGCTGAATAAAGGTTTACACCAACGCCCCATGGTAGTTTCTCTAATCGGGTGGGCTTGATGTACGCTTAAATCAGTTGTTCATGCACCAGGGGCGTACATCGGTGGGATGAAAAGGGACGAGTACGGATAGGGACCGTTTGGCTCTTTTCATGTTAGACAAGGTTTCAGAATAGTCAGCTTTACTTTACACTTCACAGACAGATTGGTGGCGTAAATCACCCCACCCCCCGGCCCCCGCCCCTGCAAGGGGCGGGGGAGTTGGGGGGCATCCTGGCGGCACACGCTCCGCGTGTGCCGCCAGGATGCCCCTTTTCCCCCCCCTCTCCCTGAGGGAGAGGGGGCAGGGGGGAGAGGGCGTATCATCGAACCAAACTGTAAAGTAAGCATGAACCATGTCTTAGATCTGGAATATCGTCGAAGCCAATGTGGGAAGCATGTTGCTTACCCACTTTTCTGTCTCTCTGAGATATACCTGGGAGGAAGGCTTATGCAGATATGTGTCATCTCTCTTTGAGTCATTTTTCGGTGTGTTTCATCCGCTTGCTGTTGTAATATTAGGTAGGAGACGATCATGATGATCATACGACGATACCCTGCACGCATGGTGATGATCGGTTTTGGGGTGCTTCTCGCTGCTGTGCTGGGCTTCTGGAGCTATACCTCGCTGGCAGCGGATATCAACAATAGCCTGACTGCTGGCCCTGATCCAGTTCGCCCCAACCAGACTGTGGTGCTAACCGGGCGCAATTTCGAGTCGAACGAACGCGTAGGCATCTGGGTGACATATAGCAACTTTAAGGTCTATCCCGTGGCCGAAATTCGTGCAGATGGCAGTGGAAATTTTACGCTGACCTATTTGCCTAACTTTGTCGGTGAACCGTCTGGCCAGTATGTCTATACCGCCTATGGCCATACAACCGGACGCCAGGTGCTGGCCTATCTTCAGGTAGAAACCAGCCAGAATGTTACGCCACCTTCTGGTGGTTTTACTGGCCTTACGGTCAGTCCGAATGCTGCCGAGCGTTTTGATGTGGTGACAATTACGGGCTATGGCTATAAAGACGGCGAAGAGGTGTCGGTCTGGGTCACCTATCCCAACTTTAGTGTTGAGGATATCGACACGGTTACGGCCGATGGCAACGGCAATTTTAGCCTGTCCTTCCGACCTCAACAGCGCGGGAACGGTGAATATGTCTTCTCGGCGAATGGCAATAGTAGCGCACGCACATTCTATGCTGAAATGCAGATCGGCCCGGTGACAACGCCTGATCCGGGTATTCCGCCCGCGCCACCCGCAGAACCAGCCCCGCCACCACCCGCAGAACCAACCCCACTGCCCACCGCTACGCCACTACCGCGCAATACAAACCTGGTGGCTACGCCCAACGCGATTATCCAGATCCAGGATGTTACTCTGGCTGGCACGAACTTCGCTGCCAACGAAGATGTGTCGATCTGGGTGACGTTCCCCGATACACGCGTTGCTACTGTCGTCCAGGTGCGCACCGATGGCAATGGCAATTTTAGCTATACCGACAAGCCAGATTTCCTGGACGACCCGACTGCTCCGGCTGGTCAGTATATCTATACCGCTCGCGGCCAGTCTAGTGGACAGGAAGTGTATGCTACGCTGCAGTTCCAGGCGGCGCAGACACCGCCACCCTTACCGCCAACTGGTGGCGACGCAGGTCTTCCTCCGCTCTTGCTGGCTGATCCGGCCCTGGCTCGTCAGAACGATACCGTTACCCTCGAAGGACGCGGGTTTGGTGCAAGTGAGCCAGTGTCGATCTGGATTACCTATCCTGATTTCCAGGTCTTTGCGGTGGCCCAGGTGACAACCAACGCCGATGGTAATTTTGTCTTTCCGTTTGTTCTCGATACCCTCAACGCAACGTTTACGCCAACTGGAAAGTATACCTATACTGCCCGTGGGCAATTCACCGGCATTGAGGTGTATGCCGATGTTCAGGTTGAAATCGCACCTGCACCCGCTACATCCGCCGGAATTCAGGTAATAGCGGAACCCGGACAGGATAGTCAGGGCAGTTTCTTTACTATTCGTGGGGTAAACTTTGGCACCACCGAGCCGCTGGCGCTGTGGGTACGCTACCCCGATAATCGTGTCGCTGATCTGGGGCAGATCGAGACCGGGCCGGAAGGGTCTTTTGTTTACACAATGCGCGTCGAAGGAGTTCCCACTGGCTTGTATGCCTTTACTGCCTATGGTGTACGTACCGGCCTGACTGGTATCGCCGAGTTTAGTGTAACCGTGAGTGACCTGACGATCCCCAGCGGCCCGGCTAATCTGCTGATGCGGCCTGCCGGTGACGATCAGCGCAGCTTTGCTATCTTTGAGGGATCTGGTTTTCAACCCGGCGAGTCGGTGTCGATCTGGGTGACGTTGCCGGATAATTCTACCCTGTCCATCGGAGATGTTGAGGTCGATGCAGGCGGCGCATTTGTGGTTTCGCTCTACCTGGGTGAGCAAGAGCCAATTGGCCGGCGCGTCTATACCGCCTATGGTAATCTGAGCGGTCGACGGGCGACTGCCGAATTTACGCTCTTTGCCGGTGGCCCGGGGTCGCAGTTTGCCGAACTGACTGCCGCCGAGTTTGACGGGCGTTAGACATAGGTTTAGTAGGGGCGAACAACATCTTTCGCCCCTACACATTGCGCCTTTGCTACTCCGGCTGCGTCACAAGTTCCTCACCCGCAACCCATCCCTCACGACCATCACTGGCACGCACGCGCCACCAGGTATAGCCATCAACAGGATTGGGGCCTTCCAGCAGCGACAACTGACTGCCAATTGTCAGGCTGTCGAGAACGTTCGACTTCAATCCTGGCGCATCACGACGGTTCAGCCCCTTACCGCCAGCCTTGCGTACCCATGCGGTGTTGCCAACCATCAGTCCTTCGGCAGGCCCGATCGCTTTATCCAGTTCCTGAACACGACGGCGTGCTTCCTCTAACTCGCGCTGTGCCCCGGCCCGCGCCTCGGCCTGCTGTGCCGCCGTGAGTTCTTCAATGTCCTCATCTGGCTCCTGCGCTGACGCCGCCTGCTCAACTTGATCCAGCTTCTGGCGCATCTGAGCCATTTCTTTGCGCATCTCATTCATTTTCTGCCGCTGTGCGGTGGATTCTTCACGCTTATCGGCCTTAGCCTGATTAAGCTCTTTCTGCAACTGCTCTGCTTCTTTCACTTTTGCAGTTGCTTGCGCCTGTGCCTGACGTAACTCTTCCTGGATATCCTGGTTCTTCCGGGTCGACTCCTGGATCTTGCGGGCCTTCTCTTCCTGCTCTTTGTCACGGTCTTTCTTCCAGAACATGGTTTCCTGTTCCCTTCTAAGATATGGTTTCAGACGAACCAATTGTACCGTACCATTCACCGACGGATAGACCCGCGTAACTCGTATCAATAACAGGACGTACACGGTTATCCTTCCAATAATCAGGATTCGCCTCCGGCAGGGTGGAAGAAATCATTTTTTGTGCGCGATTTTTGCGCCAAGGCGCAAAAATCGCGCACAAGAGCGATCATTATTTGCAACCATGTTCGCCGGAGGCGAACATGGTTGCAAATAATGATGTCATGTACCACGCTGCCGCAAGCGAAACAGATCTTTTGTCCCGACAAACGTGGGGTTTATATGCCCACCGCATACCTCATGTCATCAACAGAACCTATACCTCAGTGTTCCAACGCCTCGAGCAGCAGATCACCTTCTTCTGGCGTAATGCGCCCCTCGGCTACCATGTGCAGAATGGCCTCGCGCTGCTGCGCCACATCAGCGGCTGGCCTGTCACTAGCATCTGCCGCCGGTTCATCGGGCTGTAGTCTGGTGGTCGGGCCAGTAGCCGCGGGCGCAGTAGACGCTTCCGATGCTCCGGTTTGCTCTGCCGGCTCGCTGGCAGGCGCGGCTTCCGGTCGAGCCGGAGATACGCTATAGAGCTTGCTAATCGCCTGCTCAACTGCATCAATCGCATCAGACAGCCCCTCTGAGGCGGCGTACTGGGCCTGTTCTTTGATCCGTTCCAGCCGTTGCGGATCAAACCACCACTCACGATCATGAAAACGCACCCGCATGCGCCCCACGCGCTCTTGACGCTGCTGGTGGGCATACGCCTCAGCCCGCTCGCGGGCCTGACGTGCGCGTGCCTCGGCACGCTGACGCATCCGTCGTGCCCGCTGGTCGCCTTTACGCTGCGTCTTCTCGGTTGCCTCGGCATCAGATCGCTGATCAGCCTGAGATGTCTCACTACTCCAACCGAAGAGGCTGGAAAAATCGTGCCCCAGTTCCTGACCAAGTTTGCCCATTTCACGCCCGACTTCCTGGCCGATTTTGCCCATTTCGCGCCCGAATGCCCCCAGATCCTGTTCAAACTCGCCCCATATATCACCAGCACTGCTGCGCGGGTTCGTCGAGGCCCGTAGCTCCAGATCGCCGCCAACCGTCAATTCCAGGCGCGCTGCTCCTTCACCGTACACCAGGCGCACCAACCGACCGTCCCGCCGCACTCCCACGTTGTTGCCGCGGATTTGACCAATAACGCTTGCCTGAATCTGCACGTCCGGCTTGTCGGGCAAAATCACGGTGCTATCCCCGCCCACATTCAGACGAACCGGGCTATCTGGTGAGAACGCTGTATGCAGTTCCAGATTGTCGTTGATCGTCCCTATCTCAATTGTACCCTGAATATCTTTCAACGCGGCATCACCACCAATATCTCCTACCTGCAGATGGCTGCCAATCTGGGTAAAACCGGCATCACCGCCAATATGAACCACCTGCACCCCGTCTGGCACGGCATACATATCACAATCTCCGCCAGTACCACCAACATGGATGCGCCCCACATTCTCTATCTCCAGGTCGCCGCTGATCATATTCAGCGTAATCTCAGCCTGGGGACTGTCCTGTATTTCGCAATCACGCCCAACTGTACCACAGCGCAGATCGCCAGTCAGGTGATCAACATCGAGATTGCCGTCCACCGAGCCAGCCACAACTGTCGTGGCACGCTGGATGCTCATATCGTCTGCGACTGCTTCAATCTCAATGCGGGTAACATCAGCAAGATCTACCTCACCCCCAACAATGCCCCGTACCAGCACAATCGGCGTATGCACCACATCCAGGTCGCCAGCCAGATCCGTCGCCTCTACCGCCTCAGCGATATGTTCCAGGTCAACATCACCCCGTACCTGGGCCAGTTCGATCCGGCGTACCCCCTCGACCGCAATATCGCCATCGAGTCGGGTGACGCTTATGGTACTACCGCCCGGCACACGCAGATCCAGGTCGTCATCACACCCGCCAATGGTCAGGATCATTTCGGCGCAAACCAGTTCACGGGGTGACGCATCAGTTTCCACCAGCACTGTCCCCGCATCCCAGACACGGATGCGAATATCACCATTCACATCTGTTACCACAATGCGCGGTTCAGCCCCGGCGTCAAAAGTTTGCCGTGTCATTCAATTAGACTCCTGTCACTTACAGGACTTACGCGGTGGTCGTATCAAACCAGACGTTTGATCGGCTGAAAGGCCTGTTTCGCCTGCGGCAGCGTAGAATTTTATATCTTTTTCCAAAATGTTTCGCCTACGGCGAAACATTTTGGAAAAAGGTGGTTTTCTTCCACCCTGCCGGAGGCGAATCACAGTCTGTAGCTGGACGACCACGTAACTCCTGTTACTTACTCAACAAATATCTCAATGCGCTCGCCTTCCTCTAGATCGTGCAGATCCAGCAGTCGCCCTGCCACACCGGTACTGATCGTATCCAGCAGATCCTCCAGGGCACTGCCCGTCAGCCGGGGGGCCAGGCGCGCCCCCAGGCGTAACCCGACATGAATCAACCCGACCGGGAAGGTGACATTAATCTTCTGGCGCCGGCTCGTCAGGTCGGTGACCCGCACACGGATCATGCGACTACGCACCTGGACATGTTCACAATCCAGCGTATCCAGCAGTTGAGCGGCCTCGTCGGCTGACACCTGACCAGTGGCAACCATCTGCAAGATACTATTACGCTCATCTATCGATGCTGCCATAACTCACCCCGTACGGCATACAAAGCCTAGCCGTACCTACTATCCCCCTTTTAATTGGCGCAGGGCTTCTTCGATCGTAATCTCTTTTGCGGCCAGTTGATCTAAGATCTGGCGGCGATCAACCTGGGGTGGAACGTCTGGCTCTCCCCCCAGCGTTGCCACAATTGCATCCAGGCGATTGCGTGCCGTGTTATAGGCTACCTTGAGATCACTGGCAACGCCGTTGATATTGCCGCGATTCTTCACCAGGAGTTCAACAAACTCCAGTTGTTCCCGGCTGAGCCGGCCCATCCATCCCAGAGTAAACTGGCCCTTGATCACAATGCCACTTTCAGGACATTCCAGGCGTGTGACGATCAGTTCACTGCCACTGACTGGATCTCTGGTTATCAGTGGGTGCATAAACCAACTCCTCTGCTAATCTGCTTGAGTGCTGCCATCATAGCATGCGGCAGTACAACATGTCAATAAATTTAGCATAAATTACTATCAGATTGATAGTAATTACTATACAACATGTCACTAGCTATCACGAACAGGACGTATGCAAGCATATACGTGCCTCCCGTCAGAAAGTGGTATCATGGAAGCAGAATGTATTCGCTTTACCAAGAGATAAATCTTAATGGAATCTTCCAATCTCACACTCGATAACTACCAACTATACAATATTGCCGCCGAGGTTATGGATATCGACCAGATGCAACCGGTGACCCAGGCTGGTCAGTCTGCGTGGCATATGCTTGGGCAGTTGCGGCGCGATCCGCAAGAGGCGTATGCCTATCTAGACTCCCACTTGCACAACCTGGGCTACACCCCCTTGTTACGCCAGGAACAAGATCGCGTCGGCTTACTGGTTATCCCGGGGCGGTTGACGGTGCGTGAATCGCGTTTGTGGCTTTCAGTGCTGCTATTTGTGCTGACAGTCATCTCAACATTTTTTGTGGGCAGCGGTCTCTCGGATATGTTGATGCTGCAAGCAAGTGGTGGGGGCTGGCAGCCTGATTTCTTTCAGCCAGGATTGGGCCTGGCCTTCAGTGCAGCATTGCTTTCTATTCTGCTGGCGCATGAACTGGGGCACTTTCTGGTAGCACGCCGGCTAGGCGTGGCGGTCAGTTATCCCTTCTTTATCCCGATGCCGATCTTTCTGCTGGGTACGATGGGGGCTTTTATTTCGATGAAGCAGCCTCCACCCGACCGTCGATCGTTGCTCTCCATAGCCATCGCTGGCCCCCTGGCCGGGTTGGTTGTAGCCATACCCGTTTTGATCCTGGGGTTACTGCTGTCCGATGTACGCCCAGTGATGCTGGAACAGGGCCAGGCTATGTTGATGGAGGGCAATTCTCTGTTATATGCCGCACTCAAACTGCTGGTGTTCGGGCGCATCCTACCCGGCGGTGGCGAGGATGTGATGCTGCACCCGGTAGCCTTTGCCGGGTGGGCTGGCTTGCTGGTGACTGGCCTGAATCTGATTCCCGCCGGTCAACTCGACGGTGGGCATATCATGTATGCACTAACCGGTTCCCGCGTTGCCCGCATTGTCACCTGGATAATGGCCGGTCTCTTGCTGGCAATGGGCTTTCTGTGGAGTGGCTGGTTTCTCTGGGCGATTTTAATCACGCTGCTGGGCCAGCAACGCGCCCCGCTGTTAAACGAGTTGACACCCCTCGACCGACGAATGCAGATCCTGGCAATTGTGGGCCTGGTGATCTTTGTGCTGGTGTTTATGCCCACACCATTGACGATTATTCAACCGTAGGGGTACAGCCCCTACGGTTGAATAACCGTTTCATCAGAGGCAATTGACCCAACTTCTACAAACTTCTCAAATAGACCTGATACCTTTAGCACATCATCACGGCTGCCGATAAATGTTACCTGATCACCAAATTCCAGGATTGTGTTTCCATGAGGCACAAAGAGCCGACCATTCCGTCGAATGGTCGATATCAGTACATCACCTTCCAGGGAAATATCTTTCACTGCCTGGTTCGCCAGGGAACCATTGTGTAGAAATACCTCGCGTACTTCCTTGCCCGGATCCAGGTCTGTTAGCAAACGCAAAGTGCTGGGACGACGCAGTAAGTTGTCCAGCACCATGACTGCTACACTGGTAGGACTCATGGCACGGATACCCAGGTCGGTAAAGGCCTTGAGACTCTCGCTGTTTGCACGCGCCACTAGTTCGGTAATGCCAAAACGCGACTTGGCAAGTTGACAAACCATCAGATTGGTCTTGTCACTGGCAGTTGTTGCCACCAGGGCACGTGCGCGTTCAATGCCAGCTTTGCGCAATACCCGTTCCTCGGTCGGATCTCCTTCAAAAATGGTTAGCCCCTGCTCGCGTGCCTCAGCAACATTATCGGGATAACGATCAATCAGGACAATTTCTTCATTCTGTCTCTGCAAATGGCTACCCAGATCTCGACCTAACGGATCGGCACCGATAATCATTGTCAACATAGGTTGTACTCCCAACAGTTTTGCCATCCAGGGCGTCGTAAAGCTCTGGATTACAACCGTCCCAATAATAACCATAAACACCAATCCAGCCAGGGCACTACTGTTAGCAAATCCGGCATCTTCCAATCGCAACGCCGCAAACGTTGCAAATGAGGCAGACACAATTCCACGTGGGCCAACAGCCGAGATAAAGATCTTATCGCGCAATTTTTCTTCTGTACCAATGGTCGATAGAAATACACTGGCCGGACGTACAACCAGCATCAGTACCAGTACAGTGACTATTCCCCCCCAACCGAGTGCGGCCAGTTCGTCGAATCTCAGGCGTGCCGCTAGAAGTACAAAAATCACGCCGATACTCAGCGTTGTCAGGTCGCCTTTAAAGTGATGGACCGGTTCTTCGTATGGAAAGCGCATATTGCCAACAACAATACCTGCGGCTGCCGCCGCTGCGATGCCAGCCTCGGCACTGAAAATCTCAGCTATGGTGTAGATCGCCAATGCACCACCCAGCGCACTCAGGCGGGTCAGCTCGGCTGTAAATTCACGCCCTACCTGATTCAACCCCTTGCCCAGCAGCCATCCTCCACCAAGCCCAATCACCGCGCCGCCCACAACGGTTACAAACCAGCTACCCGCACCTCTCAGGGGCATGGCCCCAACCAGCAAACCTTCTAGTACTACTACAGCCAGTACCGCGCCAACGGCATCAACCAGCACACCCTCGGCCATCAGGATGGTTTTAAGCCGCTGTTTTACCGCAGCGCGACGCAACAACGGGTTGATCACGGTCGGCCCGGTGACACTGACCAGTGCGCCGAATAGCAGCGCCAGCGGCCAGGAAAAGCCTACAAACAGGCGTGCAGCAATAGCAGCCAGCACGGCTGTAATCAGACACCCCAGTAAAACCAGTTTCTGTACCGTTCGTGATACTTGCTGTAGATAGGTCAGATCCAGCGCCATGCCGCCCTCAAATACGATCACCGCAACCATCAGAGGAATGATGATCCGCAGTCCATTTCCCAGGCCGTTTGGATCGACCACGCCCAGCATCTCTGGCCCCAGCAATACGCCCATGCCGAGCAACAACACAATTGATGGCAGCTTTAATCGAGCCGCCAGAAGCTGTGTTCCAATGGCGGCACTGATCACAAATCCGATCATTATCAGAATATCATGTGTATCCAAAGATTATTCCTGTATTTGCATCACCAGCGGCAACCACACCTGCTTCGTCATACTGGTTGCCCACGTGGTAGAAATTGGCCCCCAGATCCCGCTACTGTTCTGGGAACGTATGAACAACAGCGGCGGTGTCTCGGCAATCAAGCTTTGATACAATTGTGCATCCACCGCCAGCACCAGATGCCCCCGCTCACTGGCGCTGTCAAAGAGTCCATCGTCGGGCTGCAGTGCCACCGGTGTCCCGCCCTGCCAGGGCGATTGACCAATGTACAGTTCTGCGGCGATAACGGGCTGTTCTTGCCCATCAAACGCTGCATGCAGGGTGAGCTGGTTTTGATCAAATGTCGCCTGGATATCAGAGACATCCGGGCCAGATGGTTGCAGATACGGCGCACGCGCTACTCTGGCCGCATACAGCAGCGCTGGCAGGTTCTCGTTCCAGAATGATCGCCCGTCGTAGTCATCTAGACAGGCGTATGGCGGCATAAAACCACCGCATGCCCCCATCGTCGATCCGATCTCAAACGTGTACGAGGCAATGCCTAGTTCGGCATACGACCAGTCATCTGTTGTTCCCGACGTAGGATAAAGATAAATCGCCTGTCGCGGCAAGTAGCCATTATACTCGGCCAGCCGCTTACCCAGTTGCGCCAATCCGGTTGCATTCGGCGCCGGTTCCACGGTATATCCCCACGGCCATAATACCAGGTCGCTATACGAGTGCAGGGTGATCAACACACCCGCTGTGGTTGCCGGTGCTGCTATACCATCACCCGGCCGCACATTCGCCGGGAAAAGTGACTGGATAAATGTCTGTAATGCCTGTGTTTCTGGCTCCGAGGCTGCTTCTGGGCCAGGATACACCAGGCTGCATGGTGGGGTATTTTCGCTGCTGTTGACTGCACCCCAGGCAAAGGCAAAGTTCCGGTTCAGATCGACCCCGACCTGGCTCCAGCTCTGGGGTGGAAAAGCACAATTGATGCTGTTGGTATGATTAATATTCTTACGCTGAGAAAATCCCTGTTCAGCCAGCTTGCGCCCATCCGGGTTCGCCATGGGCACAACTACAATTTCATGTTCGTTTAAGAACCAGGTGACGTCCGCAACAATACCATAGTTCGTTAAGAGGTAGTCAATAAAGCGGGTAGCAATCTCGGCGGTGGTCAGTTCCCGCGCATGCAGAGCTGCCATCAGGAAGAAAGTCGGTTTGGGACCGGGAATGTTTTTGTTGGTTAGCCGCAACGCCCACAGATTGTAGCCCTGTACTCCTTCGGTTTGCTGATACTGCCACGAGTCACCAACGTCTACGAGCGTAGCCAGGTGGGCATACTGCGTGGCCATCGTCTGCATAAACATCTCGGTCTCTTCAACCGTCCGGTAGCCAGCCTGAAACACCTGCTGGCTGGCCTCACGCAGACGGGCAGTCTGATCGGCCACCACGCGTACATCCCATCCCTCGGCTATCAGGTCGGCCTGTTCTGCAGGGCTGACCAGCGCAAACAGATCGTCACGATCACGCGCTTCTAACAGATCAATGCCGCGTATTGCCAGTTGCCGGGCCTTATCTGCTGTATCGGCGCGGATGCGTACAACCTGTGGTGAAGCAGAGGTATGCTCGTTATCTGTGTGCCTGGCAGCAAGTGGCCCGCCTGTAGCTGGCAGAGTGATACAGACCAGCAGTAACACAAAGAGGGTTCTTAACACAGCATGTATGCGGAACAAACGACGTTGTGGCGGTTGTGTGCCTGGCATGATCCGCGTCTCCTCGAATAGTCTACCATGTATCAATCTCATCCAGTTCGGCAGCAATATCCATCAGCAGGGCAGCGCCTTCCAGTTGCGTCAGCAGGGGGGCCGCCTTTTCCAGCAGGCGATACGCCTCTTCACGACCAACCGTTGCCGCCTGGAACGCAACGCCAATTGCCCGCCGCGCCCGTGTCGGATTACTAGAAACCGCTGCTATAGCAATCCCCAGAAATGCTCGGGCATGATCAAGCGGACGGGTAATGTTGCTGGTGATGCTTTCGGCCTGGGCCAGATTGCCTTGAACAGCCAGCGCTGTGGCAACAATCGCCAGATAGCGGCTCACTTCCAGCGGGCGCAAGAGCGTGGTCGTAGGTGATTGTCCATCGGACGAGACCCCCGCCATGTCCAGCGCATGCGTAACATACCCTCCTGCAATCAATGGCGGTACCATAACAGTCAATGCACGCATACGTTCTGCTGGCAGATGAATATGCCGTACCAACTCCAGCGCAGCCAGCGGATCATCATGGCGCGCGCGCATAATTGCCAGTTCGGCCAGCGTGCGCGCCTTGAGTTCTTCAGCTCGAATACACCGGCCAAGTTCCTGAGCTGCCTGCCAATGTCCCGATCGAGCCAGCGTCTGTGCCAGTTCACCCAGAGTCCAATCTCGTTCATCATCATCAGCTATGTCAAAGGCAATCGTCTGCCCCTGTTCAATATCGCCATAGCCAGCCAGAGCCACAGCTACACGCGAGAGCGCACGATCACGCTCTTCGCCATCTGCAAGTTGACAGGCAATATTGACGGCACGTTCGCGGCGACCCAACGCAGCATGCGCGGCTGACAGAGACGCCATCAGCGGAATACGTGCATCGCCGGTCAATCCATCGATCGCTGACGTCGCCTGCTCAAGTGCCAGCATCGCTACTAACCCCTCAAGCGTCAGGCGCAGATCGAGCAGAGCTGCTACCCGTACAGCTACATCACTGATCTGACCAGCCACCTCCAGCGCATCGCCGTCTTTATCGGCTAATGCCAGGGCATGCGCCAGGCGGGTCATACCCCGATCACGCTGATGCGAATTGCTCAGCTCAGCGATGCGCGCACGGGCGGCGTGTTCATTCTCCAGCGCATCATCGCAGGCCAGTTCAATCTGCGCCCAGGCCACCGCTGTTTCTACATCAATAGAAGCTAACAGTTCTTCACATGCCGTGCGGTTACCTGCCCGCGACTGTGCAACTGCAACCTCAGCCTGCGCCCATGCCGCCAGACTCTCATGCATAATCGCACAGGCCACCGATTGCGCCTGTTCCAACCGATCATGCTCAAGCAACCAGCGCATAACGTGTGTCTCGGCCATGCCCCGCCGCTCACGATGACTAATACGCGCTGCAATTGCCAGGGAATCCTCTATTGCACCAATCTGGAGCACGGCAGCAGACAGGGCTGCCTGCACCTGTTCACGCTGTTCACGCCATGCCCGAGGGATACGCTGTTCTTCCAGATCCAGCGCCTGTGCAAGTAAACGCATGGCTGAGTTGCGCATTCCCGCCGCATAACAGGCTTCGCCCAACTGTCGTAGTACCTGCGCTCTGGCCAGGCCGTCTGGCATTTGCTCAACCAGCACCAGAACGCGCCGCAGCGCCGCTTCTCGCCCACTATGCTCCATCGCAATAGTTAACGCAGCATAGGCAGCGTCAGGTGACAGATATCGCGCCATAGCAGCCAGCGTTCCCGCCCGGGCACCCGCGCGCACGATCCGTAGCAGAGGACCTGTCTCCGCAGCACAACGCAATTCCCATGCCAGGTCACGGGCTGCATTAGATAAGACCCCACTGGCGCGCTCGTGGGTGCGGATCCATTCGCGCCGCGTTACCAACGGCAGTGCCGTAGCACGTGTAGCGGCACTGCCTAACGCCGCATGCCGGGCAAACTGGCGCAATAAATACTGTGATGATGCATCAGACCAATGAGGCAGTTGCAGGCCTTCATTGGCAGAGCTTACTACCAGCGCAACAAGTTCATCTTGCGTGCGGGTCAGGGCCGATGTACGCCGGCGGGCTAGAAAATCGCGCATGGCCTCGTGGTAAAGTGATAAATATGGTTGAGCTGGTTCAACTGACTGCTCTTCCTGCACACTATTATCAGTCTGATCAATCTGAGGGGACATAACGGTGATCCAGGATGCATTGCGTGCCAGCAAAGGCAGAGGATCTCTGCCCAGCAGATGCGCACATAAACTCAGGGGCATCGGTTCACCCGCAGCAGCCAGAATCAATGCCAGGCCCTGTTCGTCTGGCGTCAGTCGTAGCCACCAGTACGAAAAGAGCCGCTCCAGGCCAGCAGGTAAGTCATTTATATCAAGGCTACCCTGTTTGAGCAATGCATACACTAGATGTACATACAGAAAATTGCCACGTGCCGCCGTAATGATCGGAAGCATCCACTCTTTCGGACACCTGTGCATATGCAAAAACAAGGCCTGATCATGAGCTATCTCGTTGTTTAGAACCTGCGGGAGTTGAATACGTGCCGATGGTGTCAGCGATAGTTCCGGCTGCCTATCACATCCATATACGATGATAACACCTTCTGGCAGCCTGGTTGGTAGCGGCAGTGCCAGAGGATCATCAGGTTGTGACGTTTGCATCGGCCCATCGATCAAAATGATAAAAGGGCTATCTGGGGGATGTTGTCCGGCTATTTCATCAAGCAGATGTTCCAGGGCAGCTGGATCCTGATTTGCCGCAGGTGCAACCAGGGGTACATTCAGATGATGCAGGGCAATAATCTGGGCATGGAGCGCAGTTGCCCCCTGACGTATATCCTGTTGTGTAAACCAGAAGCTCCAGGGTTGTGTTGCTGCCAGATAGGCCAGCACGCTGGTGACACCACTACCCGGCACACCTTCAAGCGTAATCAAGCCGCTGTTGAGCGTGCTCAGGGTTGTATGGATCTGTTGTAACAACCTGTGCCGCCCGATAAACTGCACTGCATGTTTTTGAATATGGGCATGTTGACGCTGTAGCCCGGCCTGGATTGGCGCACGCAGCCATGGGTAGTTGTCCAGTGCTGCTATTGCGTATGGTGGATCAGATAAACGTGCTGATTGTGTCATAGACCTTCCTGCCAGAGAAACATGCTTGAATCATACCATGCCTGACATAAAAACAACAGGGACGACCTGTGGTCGCCCCTGTGAATCGGATCGATCTTCTTAGACATGATTCCAGATAGGCCAATTTTATTTTCCAATTCACAGACGGATTGGTCACGTGAGTCACCCCACCCCCTAACCCCCGCCCCTACAAGGGGCGGGGGAATCCAGACGGGGCGTCCTGGCGGCACACGCTGCGCGTGTGCCGCCAGGACGCCCCGTTTCCCCCCTCTCCCTCAGGGAGAGGGGGGCAGGGGGGTGAGGGCGTCTGGTTGACCCAGGAGTTATTCGCGCTAACCAGTTTTTTTGCGGAGGCCGCAGGCCCCCGCGCCCCCGCTGTGTGGGTAATGTATAGCCCCTACACAGCCGAATCTTCTCCCCCTCCCCTTCCAGGGGAGGGGGCAGGGGGGTGGGGTATCAAGCCTGGCACTAGCATCATCGGAAAAAACCTACCTGTGAGAGGCGAAAACACCGACTTACTGCACATCGGCTGTTGCGCCTACTTCTGCTAATTTTGCTTTGGCTGCATCGGCCTCTTCTTTGCTCACCCCTTCGCGGACTGGCTTGGGCGCCGCCTCAACCAGATCTTTGGCTTCTTTTAGGCCCAGGCTAGTCAATTCACGCACGACTTTGATCACCTGGATCTTATTTGCGCCCACATCCTTGAGGATGACATCGAATTCACTCTTCTCTTCAGCCACAGCCGCCGTTGCTCCGTCTCCACCAGCTGGTGCAGCAGCAGCTACACCTGGCGACATCGCCATCCCCATCGCCATCGGAGCAGCCGCCGTGACACCCCACTTCTCTTCCATCTCCTTCTTCAGCTCTACCAGTTGCAGAACATTCAGTTCTTCGATAGCTGCGATAATGCTGTCGACCTTTTCGCTTGCCATAGTATAGAAACTCCTTCTAATAGATACATATCCAGACGACCTGACAGGCCGTTTCTAGCTTGCTTCTAACTGATTAATCCGTGCTTGCACAACATTCATAACATCCGACACGACTGCGTTCAGGACACCGACAACGCCGGTAAGTGGCGCATTGACTACTCCAACCAATCCGGTTAGTGGTGTCTGTATTCCACCAAGGATCTGGCCAAGCACCTGTTCACGCGATGGGAGACTTGTTACCTGTTCCAACCCATCAGCCGGCAGCAGCGAATGTCCCAGCAAGCCGCCACGTATTGTCACCTTCTGCGAGGTTTGTACATAATCCTTCAGGATTTTCGCGGTTCTGGTGACATCATCATACGCCAGCGCCAGCGCAGTCGGGCCAGCCAGCAAAGACTCTAGCTGGGTATGCCCGGTTTCGCGCGCCGCCAGCCGAATCAGCGTATTTTTTGCCACAATCAGATCAGAGCCACTCTCACGGAGCTTCTTGCGCAGATCGGTTATCTCTGCCACCGTCATGCCACGATAATCTGCCACAACAGTAAGTTGCATACGTGACAGTTTATCGGTCAGGTCAGCTACCGTAGCGATTTTACGTTCTGTTGGCACTCTTATTCACCCCCTTTCTTAGCCTGCGTTAGCTTCACTTAGACATGGTTCACGTTTACCTTACAGTTTGGTTGGATGATACGCCCTCTCCCCCTGCCCCCTCTCCTTCAGGAAGAGGGGGGAAACGGGGCGTCCTGGCGGCACACGCGGAGCGTGTGCCGCCAGGACGCCCCGTCCGACTCCCTCGCTCCTTGCAGGGGCGGGGGCCGGGGAGTGGGGTGACTCACGCGACTAATTCGTCTGTGAATGGTAAAGTAAAGTTGGTCATCCTGAAACCATATCTTACACAAAAAAGCCGCCTTGTCCCCAGACAAGGCGGCTTGACAGTTTGAACATAATCGGCAAACCCGGTGATTCGCAACAAGCATTGTTGTCTCACTGATCAGCGAGACACACAGCATAACCAGGTGCTATAGAGTCACTCTGGACATGCTACGCTTACACACTCTTCAGATTCCGAGATAACCGTAGAACTGTCAGCACTACCTCGGCAGGCGACCCTGGCTGGATCATTCTGCACACACTAACCATACTGGCTAGCCCGATTGCACCTGCTGTCTTGGGTAGACTATTAGTTTGTTAAGACACAGCACTCTTGATTACCCAGACGACATTGCCTGAGCATCCTGGGGGCTAACCGGAATGCCCGGCCCCATTGTACTGGCAATCGTCACGCTCTTTATATATGTACCTTTCGATCCACTGGGCTTAGCCGTCTTTACAGCTTCCATCAAGGTTGTCATATTTTCCAGAAGTTGTTCGGAGGTAAAACTTGCCTTACCAATAGCAACATGCAGCAACCCCGTGCGATCATTGCGGAACTCAACCCGCCCACCCTGCACTTCCATAATAGTGCGTGGCAGATCTTCCGGCGCAACAACGGTACCACTCTTCGGGTTAGGCATTAACCCACGTGGCCCCAGTTTCCGTCCCAGACGGCCAACCTTGCCCATCATCTCAGGTGTAGCAATAGCGATATCAAAGTCAAAGAAGTTTTCTTTGTCGATACGCGTAATGAGTTCATCGCTACCAACAATATCAGCCCCGGCCTCCTGAGCGGCCCGCGCAGCATCTCCCTGAGCAAATACCAGCACGCGCATCTGTTTGCCAGTACCGTGCGGCAGTGCTACCGTCGTACGAATATTCTGATCCGCATGACGCGGGTCAATGCCCAGCCGCAGATGCACCTCAATCGTCGCATCAAATGCTACAAACGAGGTTTCCTGCGCCAGTTGTAATGCCTCTGCAGGCGTATACAGGTTCTCCTGGTCGACCTTTTTGAGTGCATCAAGATACTTTTTACCACGTTTTGGCATACGTCTATTCTCCCTGTGGTACGAGCGGGGTTACCCCTCCCACAAAATCTCTTGCAATAGAAACAACTAATCCATCACCTGAATGCCCATACTGCGTGCGGTACCCGCAATAATCTTTTCCGCACCCTCAATATCGATAGCATTCAGATCGGGCATTTTTGCCTGAGCAATTTCGCGCACTTGCTGGCGCGTAACTTTGCCAATGATCGCACGACTAGGTGTTCCTGACCCCTTATTCACACCGGCTGCCTTGCGTAACAGATCAGAAGCAGGAGGGGTCAGAATACGCACAGTGAAGGAGCGATCGCTAAAAACCGACACTTCGGCAGGTACAACGCTACCAGCCTGAGAGGCTGTCTTCTCGTTGTATTCCTTCACAAAGCCCATGATATTAATGCCATACTGGCCCAGAGCCGGCCCGACCGGCGGTGCCGGTGTGGCCTTTCCGGCATTCAATTGCAGTTTCACAACACCAACGAGTTTCTTTGCCACAATATATCTCCTACACAGCCATTCTCGTGATCGCCCACACTCATTTATAAGCCGCCAGCTTCGTGAGTGAAGCTGACGGCTAAAGCTGACGACCAGCAGAAAGAACCTGTTAATCCACCAGACGCGTCACCTGCAGAAAGTCCAGTTCTACCGGTGCTTCACGTCCAAAGAACGAAACCAGTACACGCACACGACCACGTTCATGGTCAATCGCGTCAACAATGCCTTCAAACTCGGTAAACGGCCCATCGGTAATTTTGACCGCCTGCCCCACCTGATAACTGACACGTACTTTGGGAGCCTCTTCCTCCATCTGCTTGAGTATCGCCTTCACTTCCGAATCATCAAGTGGTGTAGGCCGATTCCCATGACCAACAAAGCTCGTAACGCCGGGCGTGTTACGCACGACATACCACGAGTCATCGGTCATACGCATCTGTACGAGGACATATCCCGGATAGATCTTTTTGTTGACCGTACGTCGCTGTCCGTTCTTGATCTCTATTTCTTCTTCCGTCGGCACAATCACCCGAAAGATCTGATCACGCATCTCCATCGAGTCTATGCGATGTTCAAGATTCTGCCGAACCTTGTTTTCATACCCGGAATAGGTATGGATAACATACCAGTGCCGATCCGTATCTTGCTGCTGGGGCATCGCAGCTTCTGTTATTTCTCGTTCTTCTTCAGACACGAATGCCCTCATCTATTGTACTAGATTTACAAGAGTCGTATAGAGCCACAGGAACAGCGAATCCGCTAGAAATAGGAACAGACCGATCACTGCCGAAACGGCAATAACCACAATGGTGAGACGAATGGTCTCCTTACGGGATGGCCAGACGACTTTGCGTAGTTCGGCACGTACTTCACGGAACGTACGTACAACTACATTTTCACGACGCTCTTTCTCTTTTTCTTTCGCGACGGCCATCAATCTTCCTTCATAACCTTATCTGGTATCACACGCCATCTGGTGATTTTGACACCCTCGATCACTCAAGAATGGTCGTCACGACACCTGCCCCCACCGTCCGTCCACCTTCGCGGATGGCGAA
>RRYU01009798.1_pt1 | contig 36832 bp, 19 predicted proteins | sample 2162651 | NCBI WGS metagenome assembly RRYU01 (sample SAMN10267283, study PRJNA491782) | microbial mat metagenome | isolation source: biomat in the production well | place: Japan: Minami-Kanto gas field, natural gas well KTG3 | collected 2017-06
GGGTAAAACTGGTGGAAAGACCATCGATTATTGTGGTCACTCTCACTCCGCTTCAATTCATTCCATTGCTCTCCACAGGAAAATCGCAAAGCGATCATTGAGTCCAACAGCGGTCCCGGGACGCATTCGCCAAACTTGTACTCCTCTCGTACTTCTTGGGAAATTGGCGGCGCCATATCTGGCCCTTCTTCAAGCAGCATGCGAATGCTTTCCGTCACATGCTCGACCGATCGCTGGCCTTTGAAGTGGAGGGCAAAATTGTCGTACTGAACTTTCCCTATTCGCTCCTCCAACTTCGACGCGATGGCACTGTTCAAAACGCCACCTCCGAACGTCCACCAAGAGGCGCCTTCTTCATCTGAAACAATCGTTGTTCTTTCCGTATCTACCCATTCGTACTCTGACAACACGGCTTCGCGTTCAGATACGGCTCGCTTCGATAAGGACACATCAGGTGTCGCTCCTGCCAACACTCGCAGCACAGATTGACAAAGCTCATAAGCCAGCGGTTGCCCCGCACTAAACCACCGAGATTTCCCCCGCTCTTTACCTGGCTCCACGAACGCCTGGCGTCGCTTCCAATCTACATGCTTGACTCGCCAGGAATGCCCGCCCAAGGATAACGAAATCGGTTCATCTTGCTTCACCTGGAAAGTGAGCTGATGGACGGCTCCAAGTTCCGTACGCCCGTAGAAGACTGTAAACAACGGTGGGGAATCAAAGACCGAGAACAATTGCATGTAGTTTCGCCTCCCAAAAGCCTTCTCCCCTGCACGCCCAATTGACAGTATTCCTTGATCTTCGAATAGATGGCCCTGGTGCAGCATGTGTTCGACAAGCTGTTCGCTCACCGCGACCGATAACTGCGCATTAAGAGAGAAACCTCGTAACCAATCGCGCCAGGTATGGCGACCAATCCCGGATTCTTGGAGGCATAGCGTCATAACCTGCTGTGCCAGAATCGGATACGGCTTTTGCGGTGGGATCACTGGCTCAACGTAGCCCCTCGACCAAAGCTCGAGAAGCCCAAGGGTCCGAAGAAAGGATTCTTCTGACGTTGCCAGAAACAAACAGTTACGCCGCGTCCCCGTCCGCCGTCCTGTTCGACCCAGTCGTTGCAAAAAAGCGGCCACAGTGGGAGGCGTGTCTATCTGGATGACTCGGTCTAGATCTCCTACGTCAATACCGAGTTCGAGAGTGCTAGTGGAAACTATGACGCAATTGTGCGCCTCGGAAAAGGCCGCTTCGGCCCGTCGTCGTTCGTCGACTGACAAAGAGCTATGCGATACGAATGTCTGGACTCCAAGTTGCCTCAATTCGCCGGCGAGAGATTCGACCTGAGTACGACTATCGCAGAAAACCAGCCTCTTTTCTCCACGATGCAACCTAGAGATAACGATCGCCGCATTGCTCAAGCTACCCACATAATCGACTTCTATATCAGAGCGGATGGAGCCTCCTCCCTTCGGAGATATCACCATGCCCGTTGAATCTGCCCCACCATTTAACCAGCTCAGTATAGCTTTCGGGTTGCCTACCGTTGCAGACAAGCCGACACGCTGTATGTTGTGGGCGCTAAGATGAGAAATTCGATCCAATACAGCGAGAAGATGCCATCCACGATCATCCCCGGCGAAAGCGTGGATCTCATCAATCACCACGGCTCTGACGTTCGCAAACAAATTCGCGTGGTCAGTCCGACGCGATACAAGCATGACTTCCAAAGATTCCGGCGTTGCAAGCAGAATATCCGGAGGATCTTTTATGATTCGCCCACGGTCGCCCTGTCCAATATCACCATGCCAAACGCCAACCCGCCGACCCAGCCAATCCGAATACAGTCGTAGGCGATTTTCAAGATTGTTAAGCAGCGCTTTGATCGGGCACACGTACAAAACGCTGATAGGCTCCCAGTTCTCACTGAGAAGGCGTGACAGCAACGGAAAGACCGCCGCTTCGGTCTTTCCTCCCGCGGTCGGCGCGATTAGTAGTGCACTCTCACCCTCCAGGATCGGCTGGACCGCCTCCTCCTGCAGGGTTCTGAGGGTTCGCCAGCCTAAGCTGTTGACGATGTGATGCTGAATCGCTGGATGAAGATATTCGAACGCACTCACAAGTCCAGCTCGATTTCGTCGACGCTCGACGCTCCTCTTGCATTACGTTCGACCTCAGTAAGCTCTGCATCGCTGACTGTCAGCGCGTAATGCTGCCGCGGGTTGAATTCTGGGAACTGATCGATCCGGTCCAAGACGTCGGCTACCAGCTTCTTAAGGAACACCCGTGGAGCAACGCCGACTTTCCCACCCAGTTCGCCCGTTACCGCTCGTGCCAAATCGTTCAAATAGTGGTCATCCGCTACCTCACGAATACGATCGGCGTTAGCGCAATGAGCGGCGTAGATGTCGCGGACCTTCGCTCCCACCTCCTTCAGCTTCTCTAGGTCGAAGCCTGACAGCCTTACTTGTACGGCCCTCGGATTATCGAATCTGGCATCGGTTGTGAAATCGACATGGAGCCGCTGGGCCAAAGGAGGTAGCCGCTGGACCCCATTGGGGCCATCGAAAAACGCTGGCGTCCCAGTCACCAGGAGATACAACCCAGGAAACCGGCCAGCCTCCACCTCGTCCATGAATTGCCGCAACGCATTCAGCCCTTTATCGCGAACGTCCCCACGAACTCGTTGCAAGGTCTCTACCTCGTCCAGAACCAGAACCAATCCCGAATGGCCTGAATCGCGCAGCACAGTCAAGAGCCCGCCTAGGAAACTCAGTGCACCAAAATGATCAATGTCTCCCTTAATCCCCGCTTTCCGCTTAATTCGTGCTGCCACATTCGGAAGTCCTGAAAGCCAGGCCAGTAGGCCCTCGGCGATCTCCTTATCGCCCTCGGCTAGAGCCTCCCGATACCCACGTAGACAGGCCGCGAAGGCCGGTGCCTGTCGCGTAACCTGCTCAAGCCGGCGCTCCATCAGAATGTTTGTTCGCTCAAGCAGATATGCTTCGTCCAGAGCCACACTCTCGCTACTCTGAAGGACTTCCTCTTCCAGTGTATAGAACCAGCCGTCGACGATGGATCGGAGCGCTCCACGTCGCGTATCGGTCGTTGAGATATTTTCAACCAGGCGTCGGTACACCGTTTCCAGGCGATGCAGGGGGGTCTCCGTTTCCGAGATTTGCACCTCCGACGAGGCAAAACCGCCACGTCTCGCCATCTCCTGAAGCCACCGGGCGAAGAAGGTCTTACCACTCCCGTACTCACCCCGCACCGCCTTGAGTACACCTCGCCCGCTCCTAACCGAATTCAGTTCTGCTTCGAGTGTCGGCTGCAAGCCGTCCAACCCTACCGCCAAAAGATCGAGGCTGGCCGAGGGCACGGTCCCCCTTCGGAGGGCGTCTAGCAGTTCGTCTCGGCGCTGTGGGCTAATAGACATCACGTTCAGTCACCAAGCTGAAACTGTTTCTTCAGCAGCGCGATATCCAGCAAGACCGTTTCAGTCTCTTCCTCGACGGAGAGCACTTGATATCCATCGACGTTCAGCACGCGTTGTAGACCTGCCAGGATTCCCCGAAGCCGAAACTCCGGCACCTGGATCGTTTGCGCGAGAATTCGTTTAGGTACGCGATTATGGCGCGCCTCCAGTGTGGCTAACACCTCCTGCACGGTTTTTGAAGGAGGTGCGAGTCGGCCGGCGAGCCGCTGTTGTGCAGCAAAAACTTCTGAGTCGACAAGTTGCTGAATCCAGGCCGACGCCGACGCCGGCGCTTCCACTTCGCGCTCGAGTGCCTCGAATAGGCTTGCCTGGCCTTTCGGTGGGGTCGGCGCCTTTTTGCTCCCCTTCTTCGCTGGCTGAGGTGCCTTTACCTCAGCTGGCGCCGACGCCAACCACCACTCGGGAACATACTCCGCCAACGGCTGCCATCCATCGAGTTCCTGGCCTATGCTGAGAAACACGCCCAGAGGCACGACAGCCTCTTGGAGTGCGGCACCACCGTGATAACCATTCTTTTTCTGACAATAGCGTGTCCCTTCCCCCCACAGCAGCACGACTCGTTCCATGCCGGTCGCTGCGCGTATCCTTGGCCCTTCAAACACCAACTCCTGGTTGGATACTGGCTCACTATAAGCTCGCCACCGCTCTTCCGACTCACCGGTAAGTCGCGTTCCGTCTTCTTCCAAGACGTGACCATGATCCGAAGTCAATACCACGGCTCTTCCCGAAACTCGGGCCTCATAAAGCAAGGCATCGAGCACACGAAACGAATCGATCGGCCACTTGAGCCTCAATTGTTCCGACTTGGCCAAGTGATCGTCTACCGCATTAATTACGATACCGACGACTCGTTGCTCGGGGCTATTGATACTCTCTCGAACCACGGGCGAAAGACCTTGGGCTGCCGCGTCCGTTAAGTCCCCCTTATGAAACAATACCGGTGGTTTTGTTGGCCTCGATACCGTACGCAGAGCTGCATGGCTCGCGAATCCTGACTTCTCGGTTCCGCTAGAGCCAGATTTTACCTGCCCAGTAAGCAACGCCGTGCGGGAAAACTCGGTGACCGTGGGAAGGACGCTCAATAATCCGCCGCTCCCAACACAGGATGGATCCGCCCAACGGACCCATCCCCGATGCCGGAGATCCTCGGAAAGCTCTTCGAAGACGCCCCCGTCCATACCATCGATCACTATGACAAGCACGGGCTGCTTCGCAGCGACTACAGCGACAATCTTGTCCAGTAATTGCTCAATAAGCAGGAAGCCTTTCTCCGGCTGCGGTACCCTATTCCAAACCCTTAGCCGCTCCGCAAACACCTGGTTCTGGGATTCTCGAAAGTCTCTGATACGCCGGTAGAGTCCACCAAACGCATCGGCCAGTCTCTCGATAGGATCGCCACCAAGCAGGTATCGCTTTGCCCAGTCCACAAACACGCCATCTGCAAGATGAGACTCAACAGCCCCTCCGACCGTCGGCGACGTCTCACGTACAGAACTTCCCAGCCTGCGCACCAGCTTCACCGCCATTTCCAGACGTTCCATGCGCTCGGAATTGTTCTCGCACTCTCCATGCCGCAGAACCTCGCCAAACGCGTCCTCAATATCTTTGATTTCGGCTTTCTCGTCCAAATAGCGAACCAGTGCTTCACCAAAAGCCGCCAACCGTTGCTGAAACCCAGTGCTGAACACTGTACTAAGGCCCGCAAATCGGTTGGCCTTCAGATCTGCCAATAATCCCTCTGAGTGCTCAATCCATATTTGTTTGTCCCCTGGGGAAAGGCTATCCAAGACACCTCTCGCTGCCTCGTACCACGCCTGCCCTTGATCAGCGGTCAAAGTACGCCCCCCCACTAAGGGCTCGAGCCTCGCGATGGCTTGAGACAGGGTTGCACTTCGGCGCCCTCCACCTACAAACAGCACCTCGCAGACAAGCCCGATCGGTAATAGATTCGCCCCCTGTCCTGTCTCGATTGTTGTCGCAAATATCTCTCCCAACGCCCCTACAGACTCAGCCAAGCGACTTCGTATTCCCGAGCGCAGAGGCTCTGCAAGCACTGCATATCGCGAAACGTATTCAGTATCGACACTCCACCGGATTAGGTCGCCCGCATCAGGCCGCCCAGTGACAAGCCCCACATAGTGACCCAGCAAGGTCTGCCAAGCGGTATCCGCATCCAGCCAACCGCTCGGCACAGGAGAAAACCCGCCTTCGGGCATCGCCCCTAAAAGTGCGTCCCCCAACCATCCCTGCATGGGAAGACGGGGATCGATCTGGGTCGCACTGAATGCCTCCCGCACCATTTCCCAACGATCAATGTGCACGAGCCGCCGCCCGGCGATGCGTGCCAGGACATCCAAGCTGAGTGCTTGGTCGGATAAAGGAGTCAGCAGGACTAACCCATCTGCATCTCCAAGTGCCGCCAATCGTTCGCTAATCTCCAGTTGTGAACGACAGAAAGCCACGGGAACGCGCTCGCCATTGACCGCGATTTCATCGCCACCGGTCCACCCGCCGGGTGTATATATCCCAACAACACGCCCTTCAGGTCGATGCTTTCTGATCACAGCAACCTGCGTCGCAACCTGTTCCGGTGTGGGGCTCAGAGTCATGGTTCGCCTACCTCAAGCATCTCCTCTCCGCCCTGTACCAGTCTCATCGAAGAAGGCCTGGATCTCCGAAAACGCGCTCAGACTGTTCGCCGCCTGACGCAGCAGCGGCAGCGAAGCCTCGCCCTCGCCAACCTGGATCAGTCGGATAGCTTCTCGGACGCAGTCCCTAACGGTGTTTGCCCAAATTGCATAACGTGGAAACACGGCATGTCCTTCATCTATCTGATTTAGAACGGCGCGCTCCAGACGAGGAAACAATGGGCCCGTTCCCCCATCTGCGTAGGCATCGGACACGACAATCCGTTCTTGTTGATCAAACCGCTCCAGAATTCGTTGCAGTTCTTGTTCATTCAGTTGCGACATCAGCCCGCCCCTAATCTCTTCATCCCTCTCGGTACACCTTCCAGTCTATTTCCACTGTTGCATCAGTCTGGCCAGACAGGTCTGACTCGATCTCCGCAAACACTTGTTTGGCTTCGCTCGCCTTAACCGTCTTTCGCCCTTGCTTGGCGAGCTTGCGACCCGGTACGGGCGGCTCCGGAGGAGGTTCAGGTTTTGGCGGGCGTGGTGTAGTCGCAGCTTCCGCCAACAAAGATATCGCCTCCGACTGTGCCTGGCGGAGGGTCGATGTAAGCGATGACACATGCTCGTCATGGGTAAGGGCGTTTGTCACCAGGCTAGCGATTGTCTCTGCCCGTCCCCTGTAGGGCTCACCGAGCGAGCCGATCTTCTCAAAGATTGTCCATTCGGCGTTCTGCAGCGCATCCGCCATCTGCCTGGCTCCCTTAAGGACCTGGCCCATCGCGGTCTCGGATGTCGCAATCGACGCCTTCGCAAGGGCATCGATGATCGCGTCACCTTCGCTCGCCTGAATCTCGACCAACAATGCAGAGGACGCCTCCACTGTCTTGAGCCGATCCGCATCGGCCACTTGAACACCGAATACCCCCAAGCGGCTCTGGAGCTGACTCCGAAGCCTGTCCAGTTCTCCCCTACAGTCCTTGGCCACCCTCGCCGCTTCGTCGACAAGCTTGGAGACGTTCTGCGCGTTCAGCAGAGGCGAAGCCGCGACGCCGAGTATGGCTCCCGCACGCTTGACTGCTTCCGACCAGGTCGCCTCGCTAGGCAACCGCTGCTCGCGCAGCTCCATCTCGTCATCCAGGTTCTCGAGTTGCGGATCCACTGGTCCGCCATGGAGGTAGAAGCTGCGACTGGCTTGGAGCGCAAACGTGAGAATGACCAGATTCTGGATCTCTCGCCCAAGCCCACGCCGCTCAGGCTTCTCTATCCACTGCCGAAGGCGCCGCACGGTGAGCTCTTTCACCCCGTCTTGCGCCTTCTTTCGCAGAAACTCGCTCTTCCACTCGTCGCGCAGCACGAAGTGCGTTTCACCCATATCCCCCAGCTTGAGCGGAACCGCTATTCGACGCACTTCCTCTCGCAAAGGCTTTTCAACCTCCACTCGCCCATCCTTGATTTGAGCTGCTTGCCGAACGACATCGAGAACGCGTCGAAGTCCCGCCCGCTTCACCTCTCCCTCAAACCTCGGGTGATCGGGATACTGATGTTCCAGTGCCTGAGCGTACAGGTGTTCAAGGCAATCCTTGAAGCCCGCTCCCACGGGTGGTTGCACCTTCAAATGAGGATTCAACGAGAGGAAATGCTCGTCAAGATCGTGCGAGGTGTCGATGGACTTCTCGTCGATCTTACTGATCCCATAAGCCGCCAACAGATGATTTTTGACCCTTTGACGCATCTGGTCTCGCTGATTAACCAAAAGCACGCGTGCCTGCTCGCGCTCGGTTTGCGACAAATGCCCACCGTACTCGTTCAGGCGGTTTCCCGATAACACCTGATCAAGCAGTACGAGCCTGCCAAGATCTTCCACAGCCTTCGGGGTCAGGAATGATGGAAGCCAAACCAAAGTGTCCGCGGCGTCTCCGGTCGCCTGGAACTCCTGAACCCGCGCCAGATCGTCCTTCGGAGAGAAGCCTGGCTGATCGAAGGGGAAATCGATCACAATCCGCCAAATGTCGTCCTGGGCCTTGAGGCTATCGATCGGTAGTTCTCTGACGTTCCGAAACAACAGCTCACAAGTTCGCTTTGTGCCGCGCCAGACGACATCGTAGCGTGGCGGTAGTAAGTCCCCGTCATCCGTGGGAATCTGAAGATACTCGTAAAGGATGTGCTTAACCTTCTGAATGCGGTTTCCGTAATTGTCCAGAACCTTGGCATTCTCGAGGATTCCGTCTGTGTCGACGCCCACGATGTGGAGGGAGACCACGGGATTGGCGCCATCGTCGGATACCTTGATCTCGCCGACCTGCCCCGCCCAATGGCGGCACTTGGAAAGCACCAGCTGGCTTTCCTGCCCAGGAATCGGTGATCTCACCGTACCGTGGTTGAGTGCAGCCAATCGTGCCGGCGTCAACCCACGCAGTACCTCCACGCCGTCGGCCAGAGATGACAGCAACAGCGTTTTCAACAATCGATCGTCGTTACGGAAACGCTGTACCAGAAGCTCGTCCGAAATCTTCCCTGACTCAATATCGTCTACCGTCACGCTATGCTGGTCTTCCAGCATGGGTAGCAGTTTCTGTCGGTAGAGCTTTTTCGCGTCATCAAAACGCATGCGCATGGCCTGCGTGAACGGCTCGTCTCCTTCAGATATGACGTCAAACAGGTCCCCAACCGGGACAATATCGCCAAGTTCCAGAGTGTCGCGGTGGTCCACCAATAGTTGCAGCATCAGCTTCAAAGCCGTGCGCTCCCGCTGCAGCAACGATGACACCGCAACCAAGGTCTGCACCAATGCCGGGCTGAAGGGATAAACCTTCCGAAACATCTCCTTGTCACCCTCCCTGGTCAGGAGCGTGTTCATCACCTCATTGCGCACCTTGGCGGTACGCTGAAACGCATCTTCCAGCTCGCGCTTCGCTGTTTCGTTTTTCGGCCGCAGCAGCCGCTTTTCCACAATGGCGGGCAGGTTACGATCCTCTAGCGTGATCTCATCAAAGCGGGCCTCCCACCAGTTAAGAACATCCGCGAATCCGAGCTGCTCCGCACCGGGTATGTGTTCGCCAACCAACTCTCGCAGATCGCGTTGTCGCGCAATAAAACTGACGATAGGGATCGGGCGTTCTGCCGTCATCGCCTCCACCAGCTTCGCCACTTTCTGGCCTTCGCGATTCACGAACTCCAGATCCGCTGCGTGACTGGCGAGCCAGAGGATGAGCTCATCGAGAAAAAGGACAAGCGCCTCATACCCGAGGCTTTGCGCATGCCGCGACATCACCGCCAGTCCTTCATCCAATGGAACAAAGCTCTCCTTGCCATCTGCGGCGACGCCCCTGGCCGACTCGAAGAAAGCATCGATCAAGTCACCGACCAAGCGTGCGCGGTCTTCCGACCCAGGCGCTGAGCCGACTGCCAGATCAAACCCGGCAGCATCCCACCCGGCACCGATGCTGCCCCAACCGCCGCCTCCATCCCCAGTCGATCCAAGCTGCGTGAAGAACCGCTCATCGCCCATCTGGGATCTCAGTCGCTTCGCATCTTCGAAGAGTGCACCGGCACGGTAGAATCCCGGCGTCGGCGCCGTCGGATGGACCTTGCGGATGTAATCCGCGTAATGTCCCAAGATCGCGGACTCCATGCTCGTAGCACCGATCATGTGATACGGCACTACCAGGAACTTCCGGTTCTGCGTCCAGGCATTGTTTCGTGCCACCACGTCAGCCAGTTCGGGAATCGAGCGCGCCTCCGGATTTCTCTGCAGCAGCAATGTAAGGACTGCCATGTAATGGCTCTTGCCGCTCCCGAAACTCCCGTGCAGATAGGCGCCCTTACTTGAATTCGATTCAACGGCGCTTTTGATAAGAGACAGCGCCTGGTCGAAACAAACCACCAACTGCGGGGTGACCACATAGTTCCGAAGCGTCTCTTCCGGCCGGTTCACCCCCTCAGTGAGCCGCAACACGAAGTCGCCCTGATGAACGCGCTCGGGGATCTCGAAAATTTCGGAAATTGTTGTCATGCGTGGCATATTCCCTTTGAGAAGCTCTTCTAGTGCTCAGTTTGTAAAGCCGCTTGATAGGCTTCGGCGCTAATCTTTTGCCGTACGTAATCATCCAGAAATCCGAGATTGGTCAAATGCCAGAGTGTGGCATCAAAGCTCGCTCCCAGATGTTTGGCGACCTGCGCCACACCTTCCTTGGACTCCAGATTCACCGCCAGTTCTTGAATTGCCTTGACGACCAAGTCCCTCGGCATGAGAAGCATTGCCGCAAAAGCGTTGGCACGCCTTTCTATATCTCGCGGTGCCCAAGGACCACTCGCCATCGCCAAGCGACGGCCTGCTTCTCTATCGAAAAGCAAATGACACAACTCATGCGCCAAGGTAAAGCGACGCCCACTCGGATACCCATTCGCCTCGTGAGAGACATTGACGCGAATTCCCGGATGAAAATCCGGCCCCGCGACCGCCAAGCCGCGAACGGTACGATCGCTAAGCTCCAAGTCGCTAACATCGACACCGAGCTTATCGAGAAGGGAATCCATATTCAGGAGCCCCTCCTCCTTGGCCAGATGAGACATATTCTCCAGCACCTCCTGTGCCAGCTCGTACCCCTGTTCCCAGGGTGGCCCCGTATCGACAATCGGCTCTGAACGGACCAATGCTCTCAGCTTTTCCGATTCGGCACCCGGCTCATGTAGCTCGACCATCGCCTCGGCAATCTTCAGAACGCTCGATTCATCGAGAGTCGGCGACACTGTGCCGAACATCAAAGCGGCATGGCATGAACCCTCGACAACCAAGCCGCCGACATCCACCGCGAACAGACCGGATCTGTCCTTCTTCGGTAGCTCTTTGAAATGGTCTCTTACCCGTTTCCAGCCCTTCTGGAACCGCGAGACGTAGACGCCCAGTCCGGCCAACCACGCCAACCGGTCATTGGCTTTCTCTACTGGCTTATGCAGACTCTTTATCCCTTTCTGCAGCGCCCGCAACCGCTCCGATTCCGGCGATTGATCGACCAGGTAATGCGCCGCACCGGCCAATACCTCCTCCAGCGCCTCGGCGACTAGCTTGGGCGGTACCCTTGCGGCCCCCATTTTTCCATCGAGAAAGCGAAAATCGTCCCCCGTATCCCGCCCGGGTGTGCTCCCCCATGAAATTTCAACCGAATCGCGCCAACGTCGAATCAGGATTTCGGGGAAAAGCCCTCCCTGGCGGGCAACGTATAGGGAATGCCGGAAATACCAGGACTGCCATTCACGTTCCCAGCGCTCTGCACGTTCATCGTCATCCTCCATCATCAACGGAGGGAACTGAGTCTGCCTCAATGATTGCCAAGCGGCCTCCGCGGCATTTTTGACCGGCAATTTTTCTTCATGCAGAAGGGGGTCCCAATTGGCCACGAGCCATTCGAACAACGGCAGCAGATACCAGTGCACGGACTCGAATCGCTCACCACCGTCCTGGTGAGCACAGAGGTTCCGGCCTTCGACCCAAATCTGAAAGCCACCCCAGGAAATCGCTTCATCGGGATGACTCGCCGCGCCAGCGTCGGGATCCGGGGAGAAGGACACCTTCAAGGCGAATACACTCGTATCGCCGGCGAGCCGTTCCCATCGTGTCGTCATCGACCTAGACCCTCCAGAATTTCTTGATCTCGCCGCGCTTCACCCGCCCATCCTTTTTCCAAGCGTTGCGAATGATTTCCGGGACCTCCATCCAGCCGACGGGCCAACCATGCCATTTACCGGTCTCATGCTGCGACGCACAGTAGGCCCGGCCCTCATGGACCGCATAACGCTGCTCACCATCCGCCATGCTGCATTTCAGCAATGTTTGCGCGATCTTGTGATCGATCTCCGGTGGACACAAGGTACCTCGCCGGCCGGGTTGCCTCGGATCCTTGTGCTTGCGGTTACCTTCGTATCTCATTTCCGAATCTCTCTCCAAACGCGGGATCGCTATCTCGGTTTGCCGTCGTATCCGAATCCTAGGCACGCCTCCCCCTGCGGGTACGTGTTGCAGGAGGTTCCCATGCCGCCAAGTCCTCTCGCGTCAGGCCATGCTTTTGCAACTCGGACCGTAGGAACGTCTCAAAGAAGTCGCCCATGCGCTCGTTGAAGGTAGGGTCTATATCGTTGTGCCACTGCTTGAGCCAAGGCAGCAGTTCCCCAATGCCGGCCAGCAAAGGCTTTAAACGCTCCGCCTGCCAGCCTTCCTGCTCGACCATCTCGGTGTAATAACTCGCCAAGGCTTGGGCCTGCTGGAGGTGGTCCCAACCCGCCCAGCCGACAACGAGCGACGGATCGTTCTCGCGCGAACAATGCGGATAGCTCACAAACCGTTCCTTGGGCACATCGAGCGGGCCTCGCAGTCGCCAGTGGCCGTTGGTAATGAAGTCTGCGGATCGATACTTCGGGGGAGTGGCGATATCGCCAACTTCTGTCTTCTTACGATTGCGTTGCTCCGACTCTAGACGGCTCTGGTATTCCTCATCGGTCTCGCCGCCAACCCGCGTTAGCTCCGCCGCAACTTGGGCATCGGTCGCATCCTCCTGGCGCTGGAGCTGCCAGGTCTTCTCCCAGATCTCCCGTTTTCGAAGCCCCGACGCTTTGTACCGCAGAATGGGCAAGAACGGGACGCTCTCACTCCCCACAAGTTCGGCTACGAGGGCGGCGACGTCGAAGCCCGGATGGCCCACATACAGTTCCGCCACCTGTATAAAATCGGCATCAGTTTCTGCTCGTGCGGCGAGTGAACGAGCCGACTGCAGGTGAGGTTCGGGCCAATAGCGATCATGCTCCAGTCGATCAAAAAGCCAGCCCTGCAGCGCCCGCGTCTCCTGCTCCTCCCAGGATTCCTGGTTCCAGCGGCGCTTGTATTCAGGCCGCTCGATGAGGCCGATGTAGCGATCTGACTCGATGAGGGCGATGCGCCGCTCGACCAGCTGCCGGTAGTCTTCGGGCCAGTGGGCAGGGGTTTCGGTGATAGGTGTGGACCGGTGGCGTTCGAACCACGCCGTCTCCAATTTGCGCTTAGTCATCTGACGGGCCATGGCGATTTCGAAGGCCCGTTGGCCAAAGGTGATTTCTGGTGGGTCGCGATAACAGAGGTCCCGATCGGTTACCCCGTAAAGGGCGTAGCAACGCCAGTCCAATTCTTCCTGCAGCGCGATCATTCGACGGAACAGTTGCTCAACCAGAATACGCTGTTCGTCCAGTTCAGCACGCTCAAGGGGAAGTCGGGCCGCTAACCGATCAGGCAACCGTGATTGCCTCTCTCTACCACATTCGTCCAACTTTTGGGACAGATCTAAGACCACTCCGCCAGGAATCGGAAATCGTTTCAACTTGGTTCCATCAAAGTCGTATCGTTCCATCCACTCTTCAGGTTGAATTCCTCTTCCCATGCCGCTACCTGCCTTTGGATAAAATACTTGTTTCATCCAAAAGCAAGCGATAGAACAATTCAGAAAGCCGAGAAGTTCTAGATATGCATTGTCCTCAGCTTCTTTAGGTAATTGGATTATTGGGGCGGAACGGTTGAACAGCTTGCCTCCTTGCTCCAGTACGAAATGATTACCTGTAGCAACATGTGCGAAGACTATGTTTTTGTCGAATCTATTCCTGTCTATGGGAATCTGATGGTATTCTGCGTACGACCGCCCTGCTTCCCTGTATGTCTCCTTAGAAAATGTTGCGCGAGCCCATAGCGTCGTACGAAGTGGCCATAACCAGACAGCAATTTCATCAGTCAATCGAAACTCAATGTCATCTGTATAAGGAAACGCAACGACTGTCTCATGACCGAGCGCCCAGTCTCGCACCAACAATCCCTCCACCAGCGGTTTTCGTCGCTCGGGAAAGCCGGTCGTCGAGGTTCTATCCTTTGGTACACCGAATGCCTCATCTTCTCCGAGAACGCATCCAACACCATTCACTGCCACCACGTCTGATAACAGTCGCGTTGAAGTCCCCTCAACAAGCTCCTTGAGTTCCGTTGCTCCGCCTCCACCAATACTCCACGGGTGTTTGTTGAAAGTCACTCGATTCACATCAGTGACGCTAACATACTCATCCTCACTTCCTGTTTGATCTATCTGCCTACGAATAGAACTCCATACGAGGCCGTTAGCTGGATCATCAGGGGTCCCAGGTTCAGCCATAATCCCCATAACCGCACGCACTTCCGCACTGACTGGATTTCGCGCTCGTCCAAACAAAATTACCGTGGGTGTGCCATGTCCAGGGATGTAAGCTCCAGAAGTGTCTAACACATGGGTTAGATCCACGTTCGGTAAAAACTCTTCTACCAATTTTTTGCCGAACTCCCGTTTCATAAATGAGTTGGCAGTAATCATCCCCACATATCCCGCTGGTGCCGCAGAGTTACCATGAACCGCCAGCTCAAAGAAGCGTTCGGCAAAAGGGACGCTCAGCGCGTATTTCCGATGACACGTATGATATCGGGCTCTGTAGAGCTGATTCAGCGCCTTATCCTTGGCTGTGATATAGGGTGGGTTGCCGATAACTACATGGTACTGTTGACCAAGCACACGATTAATCTCATCCAAATCTTCGACAAGAAAGGCATGGCCAATGCCCCCTTTTCCACTGATTTGGTCCGCACCACTCCCCAAGTCCAGCTCACCAAAGCGACGTCCATGTAGCAAGCTGTCGCCTGCTGTTACATTAATGCGATAACCTGGTGCCTCCTTGAGCCGATCAATGCGGCTCGCTTTAAGCACCTCTACCAGCAGACGGAAGCGGGCGATGGCAGTGGCATAGGAGTTGATATCCACCCCGTAGACCCCATCCAGCGCCCGCTGCACCAGCTCCCGCTCGGGCGTCCCCGGCTCCTTCTCGAACCATCGATCCAGCAGCCGCCGAAAAGCCCCGAGAAGAAAATGCCCGGAGCCGCAGGTGGGATCGATGAGCCGAACCTCCTTGAGCCCAAACTCCTCGATGGCGGGATCCAGAGTGCGGTCGAGAATGAATTCCTCGACGAACTCCGGCGTCTGCAGCAGCGCGTAGCGCTTGCGCGCCGCCTCGGAAAGGTCCTGGTAGAGATCCCCCAGAAAGCGGGTGTTCCAGTCGGCATCGGTGAAGTCGTGGATCAGCTCTCCGGTCTCGGGGACCACCTGCCGCCAGAAGGCAATCAACTCCTTGGCGGCATCGCCCGAGACTCCGTAGACCCACAGAGGATTGTGGCCCTCATCATAGAGCTTAGCGACCGCTGGTAACCCTGCAACGGTACGGAAAACATCGTAGAGATAATCCCGGTCGGTATCCGTAGGGTGTGACTGGAAGTACAGCGTCTGTCGGTCCGACGCCCGGGTCCGTCTCTCACCAGGTCCGGCGATCAACGGATCGTCCACCAGTCCGTTGTCCTCCATGAACCTCATAAAAACGCAGCCCAAGATCCAAGCGACCGCCGCCTGCGTCAGAATTCCTTCGCGCCAGGCTTCGAAGGAGTCTCCCGTTCGACCTGCTTCTTTTGCAGACCGATACTCGACCTCCAAGCGATCCGCCATTTCGGACACGCTGTTCGCCCTTTCCCGAAGGTCGTCCTCCAAACGTTTGACAAAACGCTTCAGGTCTTCAAGAAGCCGTTTGGCATCAACCACCGATATTCTCCCTACTTCGCTCCCGCCCCGACGCCCGATGACCATTCGATATCCAAACATCCGTCAACCGTGCCCACTGAGACGCGAGGACGACGGGCAACGAAGTACCATCGATAACCGGCATGTTGGTTTGCTGGTCCGCCGGGAGAATGACAAGAAAACCGGGCGTGCCTTCGTGACGCTCGGTGGCGTCTCTCAACCTGTCGAGCATGTCGAGCTGGTCATATCGGGCAAGCAATCCTGAATACGTCACTAAGACCGTTTTCTCTGATTCGAGCAATCTCTGCTCCACGGCCGGGATGGCGCGGCGAACCAAGGTGACCAGATTCCGCCAATCCTTGCTCCCTCGTTCTGTACTATCTGCGCGAAGAACAACTTCCCAACTTGCACCCGCCTGCTGTGCCAACGCTTTCATCTGCTCTACTACCAGCGCTTCGACGCTCACACGCTGCACCGGAAAGCGTTGCAGAAGCTCTCGCTCGGCCCGCAGCAGATACTTGGGCGCCACGCTTAGAACGAGAAACCGCTTCTGCTCCACCGCTTTCTGTATGCGTTCCTCCAGTACCCACGCGTCTTCTATCTCGGGGGTCGCCGACTCTCCCGACAGCGATGCCGTTCCCATGCGGTGCAAGGTGGACGTGGTGGACAGGTAGCTCGGGCGGTGAAGCTTCGGTGAGTAGCGTTGATTCGCCCCGTCCCAGACCAGCTCGATGCCCGCCTCGCCCAGCAACCTGTCGAGGGCCGGAGGGCCGGGGATAGGCTCTGCTTCGGGATACCGGCTGCGGATGCGTTGTTGTATCTGCTTTATCGTCAGGGACTTCGGGCCAAGCAGGGACCCCATACCCAGCTTCAAGGCACGTGCGGCAGGCATTCCCTTGGGATAGATCTCCACGCGGCTCGACAATGCCGCCTTCTTTGAAGCACGCACACCGAGACGGACCAGCCTGTCCGGCGGGATGGTGCGATCGCCTTCTGGGGCCGAAACACTTAGGAGCTCTTCTGACACTCGAATGGGGGCCAGTAGGGGGTCTGCTCCAGCCAGGTCGTCGCACCGTGTGCCGAGGCGTTTGACGTACTGCGCGCGCGCCTGTACCGATGCCTGGTACTGCTCTCCGAGGCTCTCCGTTGCCACCACTAAGACTCTCTCGCCATCCCGGAACAAAGTAAATCTCGCACCCTCTCGTACCGCTTCCGTCTCGATGGCTGAATATGCAACAGCGGAGGCGAGTCGATAGCGCTCGTCCCCGTCAGCCACCGATCCGCGCGCGGATAACACCGCCTCCGCCAGCTCCTCTCCTGTCATGACGCCCGAGTGCTTGTCGATCAACCGCGCAATATCGTCCCTCAGCGCCGTCATCCAAGGCTGCCTGCTCCAACGCTCCCTGGCCGCTTCAAGAGCTTCTTGTAACTCTGTTCGGTTGACCTTGAGTGCTTCCGCAACCCCCTGTTGAGGCGCATAGGGTGGCATCGTGACTCCGGGATCCAGACCGAGGAGCCCCTTCATCAAACGTGCGGATTCATCTTCTACACGGCTGCCAACGACCTTGCTTGACAGAAGGTCAACGCTCCACAGCTGGGGATCTACCGGGACTTGGTCTTCTGCCGGAATCGGGACCTTGCTCTTCGGCTGCTCGCCTCGGTCTGCAAGATGCTCGGCGACTCGCTCCGCAAGTTCGCGTATCTCCTTGACTGTTTTCTGGCCGATACCTTTATTTCTATAAAGACGGATACGTGGAACCCTGACCAGTTCCCCCAGTGTGTGCGCGCCGATCCTGTCGAGCGCATTGAGAATCCGCGCGCTCAAACCCAGGGCCGAAATCGGTGTCGCCTCCGTCGCATCTTCGAGCATCGCCTCGACATCGACGGCCTCCCCGTGGTCAGTGGCCGTTACAGGCTGGTCGATATGCTCGAATACTCGGAACCAGGCACGACGCATTTCCTCGGCATTGTCGAAGCGAACCTTGTAATCCCTGGCAAGCCCTTTGCCGAAGAACTGGGAAAGGCCTTCGCGAACTGCCGGATCGAATAGCTCGCTGTCGAGGGCCACCTCGCAGTCGAGCATCGAAGGATCGGACTGGCCATCACCCCAGGTAGGCAGCTGTCCCGTCGCCATTTCATATAAGGTCATGGCCGCGGCGAACCGCTCGGCATAGGTGTCCCAGCGGGGTGGCCTTCGCAGGCGCAGGAAGGGATCCAGGTACGGCGGCGTACCAGCGCGGATGTTCTCAAGTGGCGTGTCCGCCAGCGAGAAATCGAAAAGGACCAGTGTTAGTGCCTTGTCGGCCTTTGTGCCCGCCACACCGATGTTGTCGGGTTTGATGTCTCGGTGGGACGTGCCTTTGGCTTCAAGCCACCCAAGAACGTTCAGCAACTCGTCGCCAAACCGCTGGAGCAGATCGAGCGATAGCCGACCTTCCTCTCTTATCCTCTCAGCGAGTGTGTAGGTGCCTGACTTTGTATCAGCCCCTGCCTTGGCCATGAACAGTACGACGTGTCGATTGATCTCGCGCTGCTCGAATAACTCAACGATGTTCTGATGCCTGAGAGCCTTCAGCACCTCTCCTTCCTTCGTCAGACGCTGATTCTGCGACGCGTCGAGGGCAACCTTCACGACGCCCTCTTGTCCATTACGTTCCACCAGCAAAGCAACGCTCGTGGATCCTTTGCCAAGGCGGCGCTTCACGACGAAACCGCCTTCCAAATGATCCCCCGTTCGTGCATCCAATGGATGCGTCGTTTCCTCCGGCTCTGGCGCCGTCAGCTCTTCCTCTACCGCCTCGAGGAGTTGGAGGAACTCACCGACCGAGCCAGGCCGGTCTTCGACATTTGGGTCAGTGGCGAACTCGACCAACTCCTGGATCGATGCCGCAACGCCATCGAGGACGTCGGAAATGCGCAACCCGCGCCCTGAAGAGAGTTTTTGGTGAAGTTCCTCGATGCTGCGTGCAGGCGGTTCCCCGGAAAAGAGGTGATATGCGATCGAACCTAGGGAAAAGATGTCCAGCTTGGCCGCATCAAAGGCTCCTGTGGTCATTAGCTCAGGAGCCAAATAGACGACGCTCTGTTTATCCCCGGAAAGACCAAGTTGAACGGTGTTCTCTACGGTGAGTCGCGTTCCGGTCTGCGATGTATCGTCTCGCCTGGCGGTTTGCCAATCGAACACCTTGACGTGGATAGCGGGCCCACCGGGAGCGGTCACCAAGATTGTCTGGGGACTGAGGGCTCTGTGATACAGCCGTCGGGAATGTGCGTAATGAAGCGTCTCCGCCACCTGCCTTAGCAAGTTGAGGCGCGTGTTGATATCGATCTCTTTTCCCCTGCGCTGGAGAAAGAAATCCATTCGCTCCGCCGACGGATCATGTTCGAATACGAGCGCCGGCCCACGCTCATGCTCGGTAAATTGGTCAACACGAAGAATCCCGGGATGCACCACCCCGTCCAAGAGCTGGAACTCACGCTCCGCGGCATTTCGCCGCTCTGCCCTGGCTACTTCGGAGGACTGAAGTGCAACTGGATAAATTCGTACGCGTCGTTTCGACTTTGGGAAATTTACGTGTGACGCTTCCCAATCCTGGTAGACATCGGTCTCCAGCATCAGGCGTTCCAGCACGTAATCCCCCACTCTACGATGCCGCTGCGAGGGACGGATCCCCGCCTGCTCCATCGCACGGCCGACGGCCTTAGAGACAGATCTGTCGATCCGGTGAGCCCCAGAACCCATCCCCCCGCGTTCGGAAGACAGCTTCCCGGACAGAACCTTTACGATATCGGGGTAGGTCTCCTTCTCCGCCGCCTTGCTAAGGTACACACCGGTTCTTCCTGCTTTGGTCAAATCGCATTTAAGCGACTGACTCGATAGAAAAATGACCGGTTCGACGTAGGGAACCCTGTGTTTGCGAAGCGCACCCTGACGCTGCAGGAGACTCTTTAGTTTCTTCGCCTTTCTATTGGCGAGGAGTAGCGGATTGTCGTCCACGAAGTCCCGTCCCTCGTGACTCCAGGTCCAGGTTCCCGAGTCTCCCCTAACGCGACCAGGCCGGCTTTTTATCTCGACGAGGTAGATCTTGTAGAGCGAGACGATGAGAAGATCGATTTCGTTAATGCTTCCATCGTCCGCGATGAACTCGAAGTTCGACCAGGCGCGGAACGGTTCGGTATCCGGAAGCCTTTCCCTCAGGTAGCCGAGGGCCTCCCGCTCCCAGGGAAATTGGGATTCCGTGGCCACCACCCACCGTCCAATCTTCACTTACTCACCCGTTGCATCGTCGCGGCCGCCACGTCCCGAGGTCACCCATTCGTCAACCTCGCTCCGGCGAAATTTCCACAGCCCGCCAAGACCTTGATAGAGCCAGGTGAGAAAAGTGAAGCGACCTCATCTGCGCCCATCTCCGCCACATCCCTTTCGATGAAGATGGCATTGTTGTTCTCTTCATAGGGATATCGACAAGCCGGGTCTAGATCGATTCCTGCGGTGACTAGCAAGCCCTCTTTGACGAAACCTTGGGTCAACCCACCTGCGCCACAGAACAAGTCTACACACGATATATTTTTGTTCGCATTGTAACTCACACTATTTCAAATCACCGATATACATACCAAACCGTCAAGACATCGTACAATTCTTCCTTCAACAGAACCAATCTGTCACTCAAACACTTTCAGGATCGTCAACCTTGCTTCATCTACGCTAAAAAAATATTTTGTATGTTCCACGTTCGGTCAGCTTTGAGTGACCCGGTGTCCAGCAAAATTGCCTACAGGTTGCAGCAATGGGCCTTGCTCATCATCCGCGATCTATTGTCCCAGATCATATCGACAATCGGAAAAACATTGCCCATAGGTTCGTTTCTACCCGCGAACCCCCTTTCCTCGTCTTCCGCTTCCAGGAGCACCACCGGAGACCATCCTGATTTTTTTCGGTGACAATGTGGATCTTGCATTGGAGACCGCAGCATTGATCATTTTTCTTGTATCGGTTGCAGTCTTACCTGACTTGATGAGCTCTGGTGAGAGCTTGCGGTATAAGATCGAGCGAATAGCACTCCAGGCGAATCCCGAGTTCTTATACGGTCTTGCCAATTCTAAAATCCTCCGATTGAATCCTTTGGACACTCGCGGTGTGGATGAAGTTATTTTCTTCGATCGTTTCGTTTTCTTTTCTTTTTCTTGTTGAGGTTGACAATACGTTCGTAGTTAATGGTCATTGCGCACATGATGATGACTCCAATCGTCAGGAAACTGTGCTTTATGGTGATACTCACAACGAAGGCCGACACCACCTATTATCGTCTAATCGTTGCTACCCATATCAATCTTGTACGACCATCTTCACTGACCAGTCAATCCTCAAGCAGAGTCTTCTGTTTCAGGCCAGAAAAGAACCAGATCCTTCATTATTGGCTTGCGAAAAGGCAGTCGCAAAGTATCCATGGACGCCAGGGCATGCTGTCGCGCGGTCTCGAGCCAACGTGACACCGCCTCTGGATCGGGATGCATCGACTCGCCATGTGGATCCGAATGCCCTGGTTTGCGCTGATTGAGTCTCCCCAACACCTCCTCGTCGCGGACCAGAGCCGGTTCTCCACCATTGTTGGCAATAACGCCCGCAACGACTTGGCGTACCTGTCCACTCTGACTAGTGACCGCGTCCTGGAATTGGAACACTGCAAATGGATGGGCGAGGTTTTTGGTCAAGGCCAACGAGCCTTCCCATTCGCTCGCCTGGCCGAGCGCTCGATCGAAGACTTGATATCCCACGCCGACGATCCGCTTGGCCTCATCGTTGTCGCGAGGATGACGATGAAAGATCAACCCCTCGTAGCGCTTACGAATTCCCGGAGACGTGAGCCAAGCATCGGGGGTCCTGAAACTGAAGGTGCCATCCTCTCGATCTGGCCGGCGGTGGTTGCGAACGAGCATTCCATGAAAGAAGGGGATCAGATCCAGAAGATCCTTTCGCGGCACGTCGTCGAGCTGGGATAGATCGAAACTCTGACAATGCCCTACCAAATCCGTGACAGTGGATATCGCGGATCGCCCTCCGAGACTTCCGGCCTTGGCATCGAACCAGTCGTCGAGCCGGTCTGCGTGAATCCTTTGCCCTTCGGTGAACAACTCGTTGAAGAAATTGGGTCCTGCCATGCCAAGAACCATCTGCATCAGATCTTCCGGCTCGTCCATGGCGTGTCCGAGTGCTTCCATGATATGGCTGAGTTTTTTCTCCAGCTTCCCCCAGATACGCGACTCTACGGTATCGGGATTGCGAACCGTGACGACCTCGACGGAGTGTGCTTGACCATAACGGTTGAGCCGCCCGACACGCTGATGCAGGCGCATCGGATTCCACGGTAGATCTACATGGATCAGTGTATGGCAGCACGACTGCAGATCTATTCCCTCACCACCGGCCTCGGTGGAGACGAGAAACCGAAAGCGCCCTTGGTTAAATGCATCTGCAGTCGACTCACGCCCGCCCGTCAACGTGGTCTCCCTACCTGACGGCAGACGTACTCTTTCGAGTCGGTCGTCACCGTTGATGAAGCCGACACTGTCTTCACCGAAACGCGACATCAGTGTCGTAACGACCAAGGCCTGTGTCGCCTTGTACTCGGTGAACAGCAACACCGATCGATCCGTGTACTCGGTGTCGATGATGTCTCCTATGCGCAGGATCTTGCTCTCGTCCTCGATTTCCTCGGCCGCCTCCAACAATTCCTGGAGGTGCGGTAACTCGTCTTCCATGAGCCGAAACTTCTCCCGCTCCGTCCAATCAGACAAGGCATCGAAGATGTCGTCGTCGTCCTCATCATCGGACATCGGAACGTCGGCCTGTCGTTCCCTGAATCGTTCGATCTCGTTTCGGATCTTCAAGAGGCGTTTACGCAATGCCGAACGGATCGCCGCCACCGAGCTGGAGGCGATCTTCTGCATGGCGATCAGGACCAGAGTCACTTGTCGCCGTCCACTCTGATCCAATCCCGAGGCGTAAGCGTTTCCGGCCAGGATGAAACGAGTCAGAAGTTGGTAGAACTCTTGCTCGGCTTCGTCATACGTGTATGTCTCGGGGTGATTGAGCACCGGCTGGAACAGCCGTTTGCCGGCCATGTCCGTGACCTTCTGCTTGAAATTGCGAATTAGGACCTGACGCAACGCCGGCATTTGTTCGCTCTCTGGCTGCTGCGGGCCAAATACCTCTGGCCTCAACAGACTCATCAACGACCAGAAGCCGTACGGCTTGCCCCGGTGAGGGGTTCCAGTGAAGAACAGACTCGACTCCACCCGGTCTTCCGCCACCAGACGCTCGACGAAACGATACCCCTGGGTCTTGCCGGTCTGTTCATCCGCATTGAGATGGTGAGCCTCATCGACGATGAGCATGTCCCAACGTGGCGCATCGAAGATTCGCTCATGGCGACCCTTGCGGTCCGCTCGCAACGTTGGTAGCGAGGCAACCACCTGGTTGTGAGTGCTCCAGAAATCGGCCCTGGGCGTATCCACCTCAGGGCGGTACATGGACATGCGAATATCGAAAAGGGTGCGCAGTCGAAACTGCCACTGTTCCACCAAGGACGCAGGGGTGAGGATCAAGAGACGGCGAACTTTGCCGCTAGAGAGCAGCGGCCACAGGATCAACCCCGCCTCAATGGTCTTACCCAGTCCCACATCGTCAGCGATCAATAGGCGAATCGGCCACTGTTGCAGCGCCCGATTACAGACCCAGAGTTGGTGGGGCAGTAGATCGATACGGGAGCGGGAGAACACGCCCCAAGCATCGTTGATCGATCGGATCGCTGCAGCCTGGGCCTTGAGCGTCACATCCAGCGTCGGTGACCAGTTCCCCAGCCGCACGGCGTCGGCCAAGGAAACGAGTCGAGTGAGGAGCACCGCCTCGCAGATCTCGACACGATCGCCGAAGCGGACGACGACGGTATCGCCCTGATCCAGGATGACGCTCCCAGTACCATATTCTGGATGTTGAACCGGTTGGTCTGTCTCAAACATGTTGTCGACCTATTCAACGATGTAGGTGGGTCACGATCATTGGTCCGTTCAACGAAACAGTTTGTTCTGAAGATCAGCGTCCACTGCGAGGATTCGCAAAGGGATGTCGTAGTCTCCATTGAACCTAGCTTGTTCCGGGCCCAGATGTTTCTCAAGGTGCTCGTAGATGTCCTTTGATCGTTCGACTCGAATACCGAATCTCTCGAACAGATCCTGAATGCGCTCGATCGGCGCATATGCATGAGTATCAGCGAGGGGATTCCGGATCACTCCATGGTGAAGTAGCTCCCTCACGACGAGGTGAGCACCAACCCTCAGCGTCCGATTGAGTGGTGGTGTGTCGAAATCAGTTCCCTGGTAATGCGGGTTGGCCCTGGGCGTCAGGATCAACTCCAGGGAGAATGGCTCGTCGAATCTGTCGATCGACAGAAACAAGTCGATGTAGTCGTCCATCCAACGGCACAGCCGATAGAGCTTGGGAAACTGTGCGATCCACTGGGTCCATTGCTCATCGTCGTGCTGCGCCTCCGCATACTCCTCGATGATATCCATCCATTTGTCGGGCTGACGTTTCGGGTCGATCTCTGCGAACGTCTGCCACCATCCGCGGCGCCTACACAACTCGATGAATCCCCGATGCTGCACTTCCTTGGTTCGACCCATCGCCTGAAATGCCCCGAGGGCGAAGAGGGTGAGCCAGGACGAGCGGTCGCACAGCCCCGTCTCCGAATCCTCACGTAAGTCGATGGAAAAGGCCGGATAGAGCCGTCGGCGATACTCCTCCGCACGCGACGTACCTTCAGCATCCCACCAATCACCAACAGCGTTCAGCGCGGTCGCGAGATCAACGTAAGGACGCATCCCGCCGATGGGCAGGCGAGGATCATCAGGCCCGATTCCTCGCTCGATCTGCTCGTCGCTCGCGAGGAGCCGCTTGAGCTCACGGCGCTGCTCTGGATCGAAGTGCGCCAGCAAGATCTCGTCGTGTGGAACGGCAATCAGCCATCCCTGCCCACGTACCTCTCGGCTGACCGCGTCCCGCTGATCGCCCTGTGCCAGATATCCGAGTGCTGCCTGGCGCTCTCCGTCGTCCTCCGCCGAAAGCACCCATTTCGCGAGTTCCTCTACTGGGGCCTGCAAGCGTCCGCGGCATTCGAGGAAGAAAGACATGGCCGGCGCCTCGTCCTCATCGTCCGCATAGTAGTCCGGATGCAGCCGCCGATCGAGGGGAGCAAGGTTGTGTCGGAGAGATTCCTCTTGGTCGATCAAATTACCATCGTTTGCAAGCAGGCGCCCGACCTCGACCCAACCATCGTCCGCCGTGCGAAAACTGAGAGGCTTGAACATCTCCTTCGTTTCTCTCGACTTCCAGTCGGTGTGTTCCTCGGTCAAGAGCAGGACCTTTCCCAGCACCAGTGCATCCTGTGGGCGGACATGGGGCGGATCCAGCACACCCACGAGAGCCGCGAGCCCTAGGGACGCGTGACGGGAGAGTTTCCCGTACTTCAGGATGGCACCGATGTCCTCCGATACGCAGGCACGAGCCGGATACTTATCCGTGAAACGATCCCAGGCACCGAGTATCCCGAGTACATTCGGCGCGGCCAGGGGCTTCTTCAGCTCATACCGAATTTCCGTTCGGTCCGTGAAACACCCGTACATACCGGGCAATCCGTTGGGAACGGCACATGGAAAATCACTCAACCGGCTCAGAAGAGTCATGGCGGCCTCGCGGGCCAGTTCCACCGCTGCATCTAGATGTCGTCTAATCCAGCCCTCGGTCAAACCGATCCACAGTCCCAGCCAAAACTCCCCTGCTTCGAGGTCAGCCGCCAAGTTCAACCTCTGGCGGACCGTGGGCCAGTCCTGACCGGAGCGTTCGAAAAAGTTGCCCAAGGCTTTTCCTGTCTCGCCTCCTATCCTGCGCGCCAGTTCCCGGTTGTCCTCACTATTCCCAGCAAGCTCGTCGCGTCCGGTATTCAGGGTGAAACCACCGTTAAGTGCGAAACCAACTACGAACTGCTCTTGGGTCGGCGCAGTAACCCAAAGTGATGGAACGTAATCAGGCAAGCTTTGGAATCCCTTCGGCCCGAGTCCCACCAGCAGACTACCGCTTTCTACTCGTATACAGACTGCATCAGTTTCGGCACCCCAGTCGCCTTCCAGACTCAGCCGACCATGCTCGATGCCTGGGCATACCTCACTCGGGTTCCACGTCAGGTTGAAATCTTTCCCCTCACTGCCAACCAATGCGATAGATCGAATCGAGCGCCCGAACACACACAACACGCCGGCGAGTCGATAGAAACGCTCCAGAATCTTATCCCGGCTCTGAGCGGATATACCCGGCAACTCGATCATGGTTCCGGGTAGCCTCCTGCTACCGTTGCGATGTTGAGCCAAACTTGCGCGAGCTTTCTCTGTATCCTTCAATGGGCGCGGCAGAATACCTGCCACGACCTCTATTGCCATACGTGCACTCAGGATTCGAGGTAGCTCACAGGCGAGCAGAACACTCTTGAAGCCGAGGCCATACTTGCCAGTGACCCCTTGCTCTGCTCGTTTGTCGGAGGTGTAGAGCATAAGCATCTTTTCGAGGTCCCGCCCATAGCCTCGGCGCTCGCCATCGAAACCAACTGGCCCGCGGGCATTGATCGGTCGGCCCCAGTGCAGAACTCGCAGATACTCACCATCGACTTCCACTACCAACCGACGCGCTCCATCCGGAATATCGCATCCATCCCGTGGATAGGCCTCGATCTGACCGAGTTCCACGGCGGCATCATCTGCGTTTTGAAAGAGCTCGAAGGGAATACTAGAAAGCTCGTATTGGAACTGTTTGATTGTGCCTTTGACTCCAGTGAGAACGGCACACTGTGCGTCGCGATCATTGGCAATCGACTCTGCCAACGCTTCGTGAGCCACACTCAGTTTGCATTCCGCGGGAACGTCTCTGTCATTGCCAGCTTGGGCGATCGCCGTCAATGCCCTGTGGTGCTCCAGCAAGGCATCTTCGATTACGTCGTTCCGAACGGAGAGCTGTCTCAGATAGTGCGGGATACCATTGAGGATCACGCGGCGCGCGGTTTCCACTTCGAGCTGATTGCTGTTGTCGAGCCTACCCCACAGTCGTTCGAGGTCGCGCTTCGGCGGATAGAGCTCGGCGCACAGACTCTCCGCGGTGGCGCGAAGCAGTCCACTCAAACGTTCCGGTTCGATACCGTCGGGATCGATCTTGCGCAGTGGGACTTGTACCCGGAACGTGCGCTTCTGGCTGAGTGGCCCTCCGAAGAGTGTCCGTGCATCGTCATCCAGCGGAACATCGATGGATTCTCCTAGCAGATTGGAGACCGTCACGGACACCCCGGCGATCTGGTGTACCGCCAGTTTCAAGTGTTCCATGCGCTCGACTATAGAATCTCCCCCTGCCTCGTCAAATTGATCTAGGAGCCAATCGTAGCTGTAAGGTTGTAGATATTCCGAAGCGAGATCATGAGATGTTGGATCCAACAGAGCGATCATAGCGCCGATCATCGGGCCAGGGACAAACTGTCCCCATGGCTCGAAATAACTCGCCAAAGTCTGCGGCGTCTTCTCATGAGCAGAACGGAACAACCGATGGTCGATTTCACGCTGCTTCTCATTATATGATTCATCGACGTTCGCACTTCCACCTGCACGAGACAGGACTTCGGTCAGTATGTTCGCCTGGGATGATTCCAGAAGAAACGAAGGATCCAGACCCGTATCGGTTCCGTCGATGCCGACACAGAGTTGAGAGCTGTCTCTCCATTCGCTCCGCCGATTCGCCAGCCGTACACCTGAGAGCCCGAATCGATCGAAGTCCGACAGTTCTAGATACTGTTTCAAGTAAGCATCGAGAGCACTTTTTCGAATCTGCCAGCCCTCCGTATTCGCGGTAAGCCATTCCATCACTGAACGAACATCCTCTGGCGCCATTGGCTTGGCAAGGCCTGAACTGAGATGGTGCCAGGTTTCCTGGAGGCCGAAGAGATCAGACGATGCATCCCGCAACAACCTCCAACCCGGAAGCAGGTCGCATTCGGCGAGCAGGTTCACGATCTCGGAACTCGGCATCGTTTCCCAGCGACCGACGTGATACTCAGGAAGACCCAAGAGCAATGAGCCGAGACGTTCGAGCGCTTCCGTCCCAGAGGAACAGACCCCGGCCATCGAGCCTTGCCAAGCTTCATGGGCTTGGAACTCGTTGCTCAGATCCGCCGGTACTGCGAAGCGAGGACCATGGACGGTCCGATGCTTCGCCACGAGTCGCTGTGCCTGGTCGTTCAAATTCCCGGGCAGATCAATGACGTCTTCTGGTCTGACCGCGCTGCCGTCACGATTGGGCAGCCAGAGCTTGGCACGTAATCGCCGAAACAGTTCTGGCTCCGAGTCCAAAGCAAGTCCAGCCAAAGCATCCATGATGGTACGCCAATGTACGGATGGCTTCTCCGTTCCCAGGGCAACCTCGATTCTGGCCCTAGCACCCAGCGATTTGAGCCATTTTCGTTGCTTGTAGGCCACGATAGGGTCGGCACTGATCGGGATCAGCGTTGCTTCCCGAAGTAACCAGTCATCCACATCCAACGATTCAGGCACCAGATAGAGCCGCTCCTGTGCGACCGAGACTGGCTCTCCTTCGTACGTTGTATGCAGAGTCAAGCGCTTCCAGAGCACCTCGTCATCAATCTGCGAAAGGATCTGATCACGCTCTTCGATGCTGAAATCTCGGGGTGTCTGGATGTCTCGCCCAGTGCGTTGCAATTCGTCGATAAGATTGGCATTGATCTCACGAATTTCCGCTCGATCCCATCGCGATCGGGGTACCGTGTCAGCCAACTCAGCTGAAACCAGACTCCACCGATCAACTTCGTGCAGCTGTCCCCAGAGCTTTGCCCAGGCTGTTTCTTGAGCGTGAGCAGGGAACCAAAGTGTTGCATCGTCTTCATTACGGTGTAAGGACGAGCCATGAAGAAGATAGCGTAGCCCCCGCAATGCATCCGGATCGTCTCCCGGCTCGTTCGCCACTTCCAGCAGAGCTCGGCGCTCCTTGAGATCGCCCAAACACCCAGAACCATCCCGGCCGATTGCTCTGAGGCAAGACTGGCTTACGTCAGCGCGCGGCAACCCGACGTCATCTTGGAACAACTCACGGTAGGTTTCGGCCCGTATCAGCCAAACTCGACTATCGGGCAGCACGGCAGCGAGTTGGGGGGCCAAACCCAACCGATCGATTCTTGCTCCTTGGCCAAAGCCGAACAACGCCCCAGCATCTCGAACCTCTCGTACCTCCGCATATGTAACCGCCCGATTGCGTTCTGTGCGAGCGTCGCGTACGGCGGTGATCCGAAGTCCATCATGGATGCGCAGAAAGGATCCCCTATCTGCCGGGCCCAGGTTCTTCAGCAAGCCCCGGACAGCGGTGAGCGGCCCTTCCTGGTCAGCGTCCGGCCTCCCTTCCTCCAAAGATTGATCCAGGACCTTCAGCCAACTCGCGAGGGTCGAATCCGATGGTGTCGCACGGCCAGCCTGCTCAGGTTCGAGTCCTTTGGGCACCAAGAGAATCGAGGTTTCGACCGCCCAAAGTCGATGCAGCAACTTATCGGGCAGATCCGCTTCCAACGCGATACGTCGCTCCGGATCGACACACGCGATCAGCCCCCTCGACTTCTTGGCTAGTTGGCGGTGAACATCCGCTCCACTGTTTCTCAATCCATCTCGCAACAAGTCGACGAGCCGCCTCTGGAGACGTTCTGTGGTCAGGTAAGACCCCGCGCACGATTCGAGAAACTCCGTGAGGTAATCCATCAGCGGACCATCTTCGAAAAGACCCCCAACATCGGCGAGGATTGAATCCAGATCGTCCTCTTTCCACTGCGGCAGCCGATTCGACAGTGTTGGCGCGTTGCGGTTGAAGGGTAGGAAATTACTCTCCGATAGGCGTGGAAAGACCCGCCAGGGCCTCCCAGGATCCGACTTAGGCGGTCCTGGAAAGGGGCGCAACCGGTCGAGATCCGCCGTGTAGACCAATGCCCAGGCAGGTTCGTCGCCTTGATCCAATAGTTGTAACCAAACCCCGTCACTGCATACGTATGACCTGAACGACCGGAACCAGCCCGTGTCGGCCAGGGACCGGGTCAGAGAGGCGCATACCTCGGGAGATAGACGCTCTGACTCTGCATAGTGACGAAGGGCCGGCAGTACCAACGGCAAGAGTACCTGCTGTGCGAGCCGTTGATTCCATGTCCTACGCAGCAGCCCGTCGTCGACGAGTCCTTCGCCAAATGGTTCTGGCGGCTGGTCGAGGTACTCCGAGTCGTGGATCTTCTTTCGGCCTGCATCGATGAAGAATTGACCATGCAGGATCAGCGTATGGCTTTGATCACCGAGTTGAGACCTGAGCTTCTCTCCGCCCTGCTCTACCGGAAGGAAAACCGCCCAGTGTAGATTCGAACGCTGCTCCGAGGCCACTCCAGAGCAGAACAGCACGGCACCTTCGGGAGTCGTCTTGTCTTCTGCCAGATGCTCGTGGCCATTGTCATCGCGATACCAGCTCCGCGGCCACTCGTCTCGTTTCTTTATCCGAGCGAACAGGTCCTCTGGATCGTGATTGGATCGTCGTAAGCCTGCGAACCGAAGCGAGTGACTGTCAGAGTTTGCCTTGACTTGGCCCGCGGTTCGATGACCACCGACCTGGCCGAGGAGACGCTCGGAAACCTCAAGTTCCAAGACGAACGAATTCGTAGCGTCTCGATGCTCGATACACTCCAAGTGCCGTAGCAAGGGAAGCAATTCGGCTAGATCCAGTGCCAGACTTTCCTGTTCGAGAAAAGTCAGCTCACGCGTAGGGTCATCCCCAGGGAAGCGGTTAGTGATGGCTCCGGTTTCGTCTCCGTGCTCCTGCCGCAAATGATCCCTCTTGCGCAAAGGAATCCACAGCAGAAACCAACTGCGTTCTGGATCATTGACTTGCTGTCGACCAATATCCTGCAAACACCGCCAATCATCGTCATGACTCTCGTTCCATTCAGGATGCGGGTCATGATCCTCCCGCTTCCAAGGGGTCAAACCTTCATTATGGTAATCGCACCCATCCCAGGCGACGTAGAAGAACGCTTCACACAGGTGAAAGACGCTCTTCATTCCGAGACCGAACTTACCAATAGCCGTCGTGTCTCCCGCCTTGCTGTTGATCCCGAAAGAACGTAGCGCTCGGGCATCGCTGGCCTTGAACGCGCCGTCGTTGAAGAACCACAGGCCCGGTCCAGTCAAAAGCGGATGGGTGGCTAACGGAATACCGGGATGGAGTGAAAATATAAAGGTTCGCGCCTTGGCATCGTCAGCGTTTTGAATCAACTCTTTGAGGATAGGGAAGCCATTGTCGTAACGGTCCCGTAAATTGTCCGCGATCAGGTTTACGTAGTTGGTCGTATATCCCTGCATATTCCCTATCCAATGGAGCATCAGCGGAAGTCAACACCAAGTATGGTCTACTCGTTGCCAACCTATATCAATCTTGTGGTTCTTCGACGTTTCATGCGAATTTGAGTATGGAGTCTGTAGGACTGGAGATCATATAGATTATGGTCATGAAGGTCTTGGTATTGCTGTATTTCCGGGTACTTGCTCTGAGGGCTTGATACAACAACCAGGAGAGTAGCCAGGCGTACACGGGTTCTCAGCACCTCCAAGTCCTGGCCTATCACCTGCAACGCCACGGAAGCAGCATACCCAAGGCCTTACTAGTGTCATCAGCCTCCCAGGTCCGGCCTAACAACGCCCAGGCCCATCCAACTACTCTTTCGGAACGGCGCTGCCACACTACGGAGATCAAATGCTCACGCGCCTCGTATGCGCGTCCCAAGTCCATCAGACTTTGTGCAACACGTGGTTGCACGAGTATTTATCAGGGATGATCCGGTGTTCTACCACCGGTACTTTTCCCGAGTGCAATTAGTGAGCATATACTCATGCAGCATATCTACCTCAAGCAGGCAGGAGGCATGACCAGCAGACTCATCGGTATAATCTATAATATTCATTATTATAAAAGGACTTACCTTTCCTTACCCTCCCCACCCAATCCAGAGTTTAACTCCAACATTACCCGATCAATCCAGTCTGATCAGTAAATTACTCTTCGAATGCACAGATCAACTCACGAATCCGTTGTGTCCTGCCGTCAAAGACAAACTTTTCCTGTAACCAACCTCGACGGCCCATGCGGTTTTTCAACAGCCCTATTTCCATTGGAATCCCACTGGGCTGACGCGGGGGGTCTCCTTCGACGTGCAGAAAGATACAAATGTCTGCATCCTGTTCCACATTCCCTGAATCGCGAAGGTCTGCGAGAACGGGTTTGCGCTTCTCCCGTTCCACGCTTCGATTGAGTTGGGAAACCCCGATGATCGGCATGTCCAGACGCTTCGCTGTGATTTTGAGAGTTCGACTCACAGTGCCCAGCCAGTCATTGCGAGTTTTGCTGTCGCCGCCCTCGATCAAGCCGATGTGATCGACAATTCCAAGAGCAATACCATGCTGGTGTTTCCATTCCGTCAGACGCGCCACGATCGAACCCAAACTGTAGGTATCAGTATCGATGTGGATGGGCATATCGGAGATACTGCGTTGCTTCATGGCACCCATGAGCCGTGTCAGTTCGCTTTCATCTCCAAAGCTCAGACCAGACACGTTGAGTCCATACACATGCGCCCAGGTTCGCAGCACCAGTTCCTCAGTACCCATCTCCAAAGAAATAATTCCCACTGGAAGACCTTTTAACGCCGCGTGAATAGCGATCTGACTCGCAAATGTGGTCTTACCGATTGATGGCCTGGCAGCGAGTACGACCAGCCTCTTCCGCTGCAAACCTCCCGTACGGTCATCAATTGCAGAGATGCCGGTCGGCACTCCCACTAACCCACCTTTCCCTCGGGTATCTGCCAACTCATCGATATACTCAAGTGCCTTTTTGGATGCTTCAGCAAACCCCAGACTGATTCCGGCACCCGAAGCAATGATCGCTTCCGTCCTGGAGACAACATCACCAATCAGTGAATCAAGATCCACATCCGGTACCGCTGTCTTTTCATAAGCCCGCGCAAAGACTTCCCGCAGACGGCGCCGACGTGCATAGTCCTGTACGATCTCCGCATAGGCACAAATATTGGCTGCACTTGGCGTGTCTTTGGCGATCATACCCAGGTAGGGTAGCCCACCGGCCCGCTCAAGAAATTGCTGAGCATCCAGGGTTTCAGCCATGGTCACGACATCAAAAGGCCGACCCTTCTCAGCCAGTGAAGCTATCGCCTGGAAGATCAGGCGATGCTTTGAATTGGAGAAGTCACTCTCCGCCAGCATTCCCGACAACACCTCCCAGGTGCCGTTGTCGAGCATCAACCCTCCCAGGACACTCCGCTCTGCCGGCACGCTTTCCAGATTAGTCATCAGAAAAGCACTCCATCTAGGATTGGCGCAGTGGGCAGAGAATCCGTTCTGCCGCCCTTTCGATCATGTATGTGATTCTCAACCTCATCCTCCCAGCATCGTCCGTTCAACCAAGTACTCGGATATTTCCAATCGGGAACCCAACCCTCATGGTGTTTCTTCAATTCATGCTCTGATTTCTGCTGTTCCAGCGCTTGGATCATCGCCGAAACAAGGGATTCACTCGGTTTTATCTTGTTGAAAGCCTTGAGTGCCTGACCTTTGGCTTTTTTCAGGGGATAATGCGAATACCATTCTTCAAAAAGAGAATGCGCATTATTCTTTTTGTTTCCCTGATGTTTCACTGATGTTTCCGTATCCCGTTTTTGGGACTCTTTACTGGTATTAACGGTACTCTTTATGAGTAAAGCCGGAACCGTTCCAGTTTTGGAACCAGTCCGAATCAGGGACTGTTTAACAGTCCCGTTTTCGGTTTCGTTCTCAGCCATAATTAAACGATAAACGATGACCTGATTGGTCCTGCCCTTTCGCATACCTGTATCTAGAATAATCCCCGCATTGGAAAGCCGTGCGAGTGCATTAATGACTGTTTTCCGATTAAGTGATGTTTTTTTGCATAAACTAGCGATTGAAGGAAATGTAACTCCGTTTTCATTAGCATGATCAGCCATAGCCACCAATACAAATTTGGTAGTCCCCGGTTTGATCTGCCGCGAGAATGCCCACTGAATTGCGAAAATGCTCATTGATATGTAACCCAAACACTCAGAGCGGACATGCAAAAGAAGCTCAGAAGCATTGTGAGCTGCCCTTCTTTGTCATCCGCGGAATAAGGTCGTCACTCTCACGGCATATCAGAAATGCGGTATCCTGCCGGGCGTCGTCTAGGAGATGAACGGGGGGATGCGTAGTCATAACACCACCTTCCACAGCAGAGACAGTATTCGTGCTAGGTGTTGACTGGCCTGCATACGCAGGCACACTTCCGGTCCTCTGGAACCACCATATCTCTGTCTTGTGAATAAATGCGGGGGGATGTGGTCTGATATTGTTGTAAGGTGATGTACTGCATTTTCTTATCATTGCCGCCCTCCTTGCGGACCTAAACCATCTTCGCTGGACAAATAGAAACCTGCTAATGTCCGGGTCACCTTCTTGGCGCAAGTGGGGCAGAGACGATGACATCATCGTCTTACCCTACAATAGCTACAGAGCGCCCAACGACCAACCGCTGGGTGTCCACCTCCTCAGCCAAATCACCGGCTCGAAGATGTTCAAGCCAAGCCTCTTCATCCTCAGCGAGGATCCTCGATGCCGTACCAATCTTCCGTGGAGGCGGCACGAGACCGCGCTTGAGACGTCTATAGTAAGTGCTCGGGTGCATCTCATAACGGGAACAAAAGCTTTTTATTGAAGAGGCTCTGGGAAGGGAGTCTGGGTTTGTAGACATTGCATTCTATCCTGGGTCATAGCAGCTAATTGCACTACGTCTCAGGATAGAATACCCGTTTATTGAAATCACTCAGCCGAACCTGGCAGCGGTTGTTGTCTGCCTGGCAGCGGTTGTCATCTGCTTAGCTCATGACGACAATTTTCTTTTTTCCTTACTGATAGTCCTACTCAGTGTAGAGTGAGCTAGTGCAATTCCCTCGTTTCTGAGCAGTTCAGCAGCGCGTTCAGCCGAGATTCCAGGAGCAATGGTTTTTTTCCACATCTCGATTGCTTTTCGCTTCTGCTCGTTGTTCCGTTTGTGTTTCGCAATGCCGCCTTTCCGTGCCTTGGCGACTTTCTTCTGTTCTTGAACAACCGACATGATAAAGGAGCCACGCGACTCTGTAGCCTGGCATACAAATCTCATTGCTAATTCGAAACACCCTTGCTGTCGAGAATATTCGGCTATATCGAACATGATAAATGCAGACCCCAGCCAACCCAATGGTGAAGTAATCTCCAGTGTATCGGGATCAAACATGGACTGTGCAGACTGAAGATGTTTCGAATTGAACAGCGCTAAATGATCTTCAGAAATTGGCTTGCCTGCTTTCTTCAACCCTCGAATCATAATTGCTGGGGACACATGAGAAAGCATATTTCTATCGATTTGCGAAATATCGAAGTGATCAGTTGCCACTTCAAGTAATTCGTCCCATTCTGACTGCATTATGGACGAAATAAAATTAGATATGACATCCTCATTGATACTCATAGCACTCTTCTCGCACCTCATTTGCCTGATCTCAAAAGTTCCACGACATTGTTTTCTTCCCCTTCCATCAGGATGCACTGAAGCTGCCTTTCCCATCGCTGCAGGGCAACGCGTTTTTCGTTGTCGTAGCGATGCCGGTCGTACCGGGCGGTTACACTATTGTCCTTGTGATTGAGGATCTGACGTAGTATTTCTCTAGATATACCAGCGCCGCTAATCCGGGTTGCCGCCGTTCGGCGAAGATCGTGGGCAGTGAAATGATTCAATCCAGCCACCTGGTTAGATCGAGTCAGGGCAGTTCCAACGCTATCCACCCTGATGTGCGGTGATTTGCCGCTAAGAGACGGAAATACATAGAGCTCGTTCTCCTGACGTAACAAATGTAATTCCGCCAGTATTTCAAGAGCAGAGTCTACAAGGGGAACGGTGTGGACCAATCCATTCTTGGCACGCTGTGCAGGTAACGTCCATAGTCGAGTCTGAAGGTCTATCTCATCCCAACACATTCCCAACACTTCACCGATTCGCTGTCCCAACAAAAGCTGTAACTTCAGAGCCCCCAGCATGCGTGATGACAGTGGTAGCCGCCAAAAGGTGCGGATCTCGTCATCCGATAGTACGCGATCCCGGGTGCGTTCCTTCGCCGGCGCTTTGATCCCGGCACAAGGGGTAGTGTCCACCATGTCTTTCTCGGCTGCCCAATTGAACACTTTTCGAACACATGCGAATGTCCGGTTAGCCTGTGTGGTGGCACCACGAGAGAGGACGCGATCAAGCAAGGCCACCACATCCCGTTTCTTGATATCTTTCGCCTTGAGTTTGGCCCACATGGGAAGTACATCATGCTTCAGAATACGTTCATCCTCAGCACCAGTGCGTTTGTGAACTGCGTACTCTGCCAGGTAGCGGGCCGATAACATACTGAAGGTAATTTCCTGCTCCGCTTGCCGAACTGCCTCCCGTTTCACTTCTATGGGATCAGATCCCAACTCTAGCTGCTTCTTTGCATCGAGATAGGCTGCCCGAGCCTCCTTCAAACTAATGGTGTCTACGCTACCTAGTGACAGGCGGCGCAGGGAACCGCCACGCCCTCCAACCCGATAGCGGATCTGGAACGACTTCGAGCCGGATGGCATAACCCGCACCCCGAAACCAGGGTTGTCAGGGTCCATGTGGTCGTATTTATGGCTACGTGGCTTCAATGCCTTGATGGCCACAACTGTCAACATCGGTCACCTCCTTCGTATAATCAGCGCATGTCGGGGTATATCCTGGGGTATACTCCGATGATGCGCTGAGATGCGACAGAATGCAACATAGTGAGACAGAGAATTGCAATATTATTGTTATTATTCAACACTTTAATGTAATTTTTGCAATTTAAAAAAACGTGATGCAACTTCAGCCTAGACCG
>RRYU01003601.1_pt1 | contig 36745 bp, 29 predicted proteins | sample 2162651 | NCBI WGS metagenome assembly RRYU01 (sample SAMN10267283, study PRJNA491782) | microbial mat metagenome | isolation source: biomat in the production well | place: Japan: Minami-Kanto gas field, natural gas well KTG3 | collected 2017-06
CGCCCAGGATCGCCTGAAAATCTTGTACAAAGTGCTGACTCGCGGCGACCGTCATGGTCATCTTCCAGTTGGCCAGGGCAAACGGTTTACGTGTCATAGATACACCTCTTGCTGAAAATTGTACTTTATTTATCGATATAGTTTTCACATTGTCGATTCTAGCGAAGCGGAAACGGGTACTTTATTTATTGATATAGTTTTCACATTGTCGATTTTAGCGAAATTATATATTGGCAACAGAATAATTATTTATTGCAGGCTTTTTCTCACGCTAGTTTGGTGATCTAGTTTTTAGAAAACTTCCTGTTTCTCGTACTGTTTTATCAAAATAATATATTTTTCGATCTGTTTTTTAGAAGAAAACAAGTTCATCGGATCTTAATACATACAAACATATGCTATATAGATCGTAAATTCTCTCATTTATTGTTATTTGTTTCTCAATGTGGTTTAGATAAAATGACGTTTAGTTACGAAAACTTTTTTCTAACGGTTGTGAAGCATGTTACAGTAGGAAGCAACTCACTGCAAATAAAAACATTTTCCCTAATCTATACAGTCTTTCAGATATAACTTCAAGTAACCGTTCAGGCGGTACCTGCGCTAGCGGGGGCGCGGGGGCCGCAGGCCCCCGCAAAACCTTCTTCTCGGCCCGTTGTGGCGGCTTTGCCGCCACAACGGGCCGAGAAGAAGAGACTCCGGGAGGGGCGTTGCCCCTCCCGACCACCCCACCTGAACGGTTACTAACTTCAACGTATCATTCCGGCGTTGAAGGCATACCCATATGGTCTTTTTTCTATAGGTATGCCTCCGTCGCGGGTTATCTGGAAAGGATGCACTAACCAGCACGTTTTCGATAGCTGAGCAATGCTTTAACCATAATCCCGAATGAGCCCGGGAGGTGTTAGCATCACTCACCACCCAGTACCCAGCACACAATACACACATCTCAACATATTGCATGCAGTATTTCAGCATACATGCTGCTTTTTCAGCCATAGTGAGAAGCAGCAAGGTGTTGGCGATTGGCACAGGGGCACACTGTTTCGTTCGCCTCTGGCCGCTTGTCTACGCTGAAAGCATACTGCTGATCAGGATTCGGTGTTGAGCAGGTTGCCACACACGATATCTATGCTTACACCGTCGATAGACACCGGGACAGTGATACTGGCCGATATAGCCGTGCGTCTAGTGCCGGGCTATATGCACCTGTCTTACCGGCGTTTGCTGTATACCAGAACAGTCCCAGGCGCTTATATGAGGAGGTTCAAATAATGTCTGCATCTACTGCCCCAGCCAGAGGCGCGACGTTTTTCGATGAGGTTGTCGCGGCCACGCCGGGTAATCCGCATCTCGAGTTGTGTATACAGTGTGGCACGTGCGGAGGGTCGTGCCCCTCTGGCGCGGATATGGATCATACTCCCCGGGCGATCTTTGCGTTGATTGCCGCCGGTATGCGTGACACGGTTCTGAAGAGTAATACCCCGTGGTACTGTGTGTCTTGCTACTATTGTATGGTACGTTGCCCCCAGGAAGTTCATATTACCGACCTGATGTATGCGCTGAAGCGTATATCTATTCAGGAAGGTTTGTATAACACAACATCTACGCCGGAGGCCTCCGGGTTTGCTACTACCTTTGTGGATTATGTGGAAAATTATGGGCGCAGCTTTGAACTGGGGCTGGCAACGCGCTACCATCTGCGGCATCATCCCCTCGATGCCGCCAAAATGATCCCGATCGGGTTGGGCATGTGGCGTAAAAAACGTCTGGATTTCTCACCCAGCAAAATTAAGGGTATTGGTCAGTTGAAGGCGATTCTTGCCAGGGCGAAAGAAGTGGGAGGAACGGCATGAAGTACGGTTATTATCCTGGTTGTTCTCTGGAACGGCAGGCCGGCTCGTATAATCAGTCGACCCTGGCCGTGGCTAAACCGCTCGATATCGAGCTGGTTGAACTGGACGATTGGAATTGTTGTGGGGCGATTGAGTATATTGCAGTCGATCTGATACCTGCATATGCGTTGATTACGCGCAACCTGGCGCTGGCAGCCGATCAGCACAAGGGCGATGGCGTTCATCAACTGGTGGCGCCCTGTAGCGCCTGTTATCTCAATCTCAGCAAGGCCGATAAGTATATGAGCGAGTCACCTGATCTGGCCACTAAAGTCAATCTGGCGCTGGAGGCTGGTGGGTTGAACTATACGCCGGGTACGGTGCGTACCCGCCATTTGCTTGATGTGATTGTCAATGATGTTGGCCTGGATGCCGTCAAGGCGAAGGTGTCGAAGGCGCTTACCGGGTTGCGCGTGGCCCCCTATTATGGCTGTGTGGCTGTGCGCCCAGGTTTCTATGATCATTTCGACAACCATGAGTATCCTACGAGTATGGATACGCTGATGCGTACTCTGGGGGCGCAGGTGGTTGACTTTCCCTTAAAGGCGCACTGCTGTGGCGGGCATATGACCCAGATTAGTCAGAATGTGGCTCTGGAGCTGATCCGCCGCTTGCTTAAGAATGCCGCCGACTATGATGCTGATGTGATTGTGACGATCTGTCCCATGTGTCAGCTTAATCTGGATGCCTATCAGGAGAGCGTGAATAAGCATTTTGGTACTGATTTCAATATTCCGGTACTCTACTTTACGCAGTTGATGGGCCTGGCTTTTGGCATGGCGGCTGAGGAGTTGGGGATTGGGAAGGAATTTGTCGATGCACAACCGGCACTGGCCCGTATTGGCCGGGCAGAGGATACCGCGGGGGCGGCCCGCGCCAGGCGCGATAAGAAGGCGCTGCCTATGCCACGTATGGCCGGGGAGGGACTGTGATGAATGAGGAACGTGTCGGTGTGTATGTCTGCCATTGTGGTACCAATATTGCCAAGACCGTGGCCGTTCAGGAGGTAGCCGAGTGGTCGGCTAATCAGCCTAATGTGACGGTTGCGCGTGACTATAAGTTTATGTGTTCTAGCCTGGGCCAGGAATTAATCGAGCACGATATCAAAGAGAAGCATCTGACACGTGTGGTGGTGGCGGCCTGCTCGCCGCATATGCATGAAAGGACGTTCCAGGGAACCTGTGAGCGCTCGGGTCTGAATCGCTATATGTTCGAGATGGCGAATATCCGCGAGCTGGATTCCTGGACAACCAATGACCGGCCAGCCGCGACGCTCAAGGCGAAGTCGATGGTGCGGGGTGCGGTCGATCGGGTGGTGCATCATAAGCCGCTGGAAATGCTGCCGGTGCATATCAATCCCAATACGCTGATTGTTGGCGGGGGTATTGCTGGCATTACGGCTGCGCTGGATATCGCCAACGCTGGCTACCATGTCTATCTGGTTGAGCGTGAGCCGTCGATTGGTGGGCATATGGCCCAGGTCGATAAAACCTTCCCGACGCTCGACTGTTCGGCCTGTATTCTGACGCCGCGTATGGTTGATGTGGGCCAGCATCCGAATATTACGCTGCTGACTCATAGTGAGCTTGAAAAGGTCGAAGGGCATGTCGGCGACTTTCGCGCACGTGTGCGCAAGAAGGCCCGCTTTATCAATGAAGACCTCTGTACTGGCTGTGGTGATTGTGTCGAGAAGTGCCCCGCTCGCACTATCGACGATGTGTTTGAGGCCGGTCTGGGCTATCGCAAGGCGGTCTATAAGCCTTTTCCCCAGGCAGTGCCTAAGTATCCGGTGATTGATTCAGACAATTGTATCTTCTTCCAGCGCGGCAAGTGCAAGGCTTGCGAGCTGGTGTGCCCGACGCATGCCATTGATTTTGCCCAGAAGGACGAGATCCTGGATCTGCAGGTGGGCAATATTATTCTGGCCACGGGCTATGATCTGTTTGATGCGCGCAAGATCCCGCAGTATGGCTATGGGCGGCTGGCGAATGTGTTTACCAGCCTGGAGTTCGAGCGTATGGTCAACGCAGCCGGGCCAACTGATGGCCAGATTGTGCTGCGCGATGGCGAAACCCAGCCAAAGAGTGTGGGCATTGTTCATTGTGTCGGCTCGCGCGATAAGAATTATAACGAGTACTGTTCGCGCGTCTGCTGTATGTATTCGATCAAGTTTGCCCATCTGATCCGCGAACGTATGCCCGAGGCAGAGATCTACAACTTCTATATCGATGTGCGGGCCTCTGGTAAGCGCTATGAAGAATTTTACCATCGTGTGCTGGAAGAGGGCACGAACTTTATTCGCGGGCGTGTGGCTGAAGTAACCGACGCCGCACGTATGCCTGGCGAAGATGGCAAGCTGATCATCCAGGTCGAGGATACGCTGATTGGCAAACAACGGCGCATCCCGGTCGATATGGTGATCTTGAGTACCGGCGTGCAGGCACGCGGTGACTCGCATCAGTTCGCTCAGATCTTTGGCCTGGGCTGTGATTTCAACGGCTTCTTTATCGAACGCCATCCCAAACTCGACCCGGTGTTGACTATGAGTGACGGTATCTTTATTGCGGGCGCGTGCCAGGGGCCAATGGCTATTCCCGAAACAGTTGCTCAGGCCGGATCAGCCGCCTCGCAGGTGATCGGGTTAATTACTCAGGGCACGCTGATGATGGAGCCGGTGCGCGCACGCATCAATGCCTATAAGTGTTCAGGTTGTCGCATCTGTAACAACCTGTGTCCCTATAATGCGATTGTTTTCCACCATGACCGTAAAGTATCCGAGGTGATTACAGCGATGTGCCAGGGCTGCGGGGCCTGTGTATCGGCCTGCCCCAGTTCGGCAATTAGTGGGGCCCACTTTACCGCCGAACAGGTGATGTCGCAGATCGAGGGTATTTTGTGGGACGTGCGTGAGACGATACCACTGGAAGCTGTGTAGCCAGGAAGAGAGTAGAACCATGAATGACACATTCAAACCCGTCATCGTTGGCTTTTTGTGTAACTGGTGCTCTTACCGCGCTGCGGATCTGGCTGGCACGGCTCGCTTGCATTATGCACCAACTATGCGCCCGATCCGGGTGATGTGTACGGCACGGGTGGAACCCCAGTTTGTAATGAAGGCTCTGCGCGAGGGGGCCGATGGTGTGCTGATCGCCGGTTGCCATCCGGGTGAATGTCACTATGTTGAGGGCAACATCAAGGCGTTGCGCCGCTATACGTTGTTAAAGCATATGCTGCTACAACTGGGCATTGAGCCTGAACGTGTGCAGATTGTCTGGGCAGCCGCCTCCGAGAGTAAGGTGCTGGCCGATGCAGTGGATCGCATGACGTTGCAGCTGCAAGAACTTGGCCCTCTGCACTGGCGTGATACGGTGCTCAATGCCAATGGTGGCGAGGGGCGCGTGCGTGAAACGAAAGAAGTGCAGCTCGCCGCAATCGCGTCGGAACACGAGGTTGGGAGGTAGCTATGAGTGCAACGGAGAAGCCGAAGCTGGCGATCTATTGGGCCGCTTCCTGCGGTGGCTGTGAAATATCGATCTTGAATATCGGCGATAAAATCCTCGAAGTGGATCAGGCTTTTGATATCGTCTTCTGGCCCTGTGCCACCGATTTTAAGTATGCCGATGTCGAGGGGTATCCCGATAAGTATATCGATCTGTGTCTGTTCAACGGGGCGATCCGCTCGTCTGAAAACGAGAAGATGGCCCAGTTGCTGCGCCAGAAGTCCAAGGTGCTGGTGGCCTTTGGTTCATGTGCCTATGAGGGATGTATACCCGGTCTGTCTAATCTGACGTCGGCTGCTGATACGTTTCAGGCCGTCTATATGGATAATCCTTCGATAGATAATCCAGAAGGTGTATTGCCGAGTACGACAACCAGGGTGCCGGAAGGCATTCTGGAGATTCCGGTTTTTTACAATACGGTGCGTACGCTGGATCAGATCGTGCCGGTAGAATATGTTGTGCCGGGATGTCCACCCGAGCCACCTCAGATCTGGGCGGTGCTGCAAGCCATTATTTCCGGCGCGGAATTGCCCCGGCCTGGTTCGACGGTGATCGGTGCAGCCGACCTGGCTCTGTGCTATGAGTGCCCACTGGAAAAACACGAGAAGACGATCGACCGCTTCTATCGTCCGTATGAGATTACGCCTGAACCAGGGCTGTGTCTGCTGGAACAGGGGATTATGTGTATGGGTATCGCCACACGTGGCGGTTGTGGTGCGCTTTGCCCCCGTGTAGGCATGCGTTGCGAGGGCTGTTATGGCCCGATGGACGGGGTTGAAGACCAGGGGGCCAATATGGTATCGGCTATCGCCTCGGTGATCGGTGCGGGCAAGCCGGGTCAGGATGAAGCCGACCTGGAACGTGTTATCAGTGAGGCGATGGATACGATTGTCGATCCGGCTGGAACATTTTATCGCTTCAGTATGGCCCGCTCGCTACTGCATCGCACCCGTTCGCCCAATGGCAATGGCAATGGTGTGATGAAAGACGATGAATAACCAGTTGGGCAGATGAGAGGGCCAGGAGAGGGGATGCGTGCAATGGAGCACCTGTCATGGTGATCGGAGCAAAATACCTTGCTGTGTGCAGCGTCGCTATAGCAGGCTGTTTTGCTCCGATCAACCGGGCAGATGTGCCGCTGAGACGTGCATGTTGCTTAAGACATGGTTTCAGAATGACCAATTTTACTGTACAGTGTACAGACAGATTGGTCACGTGAGTTACCCCACCCCCTGGCCCCCGCCCCGTGCAGGGGCGGGGGAACCGGACGGGGCGTCCTGGCGGCACACGCGCAGCGTGTGCCGCCAGGACGCCCCCCTGCCCCCCTCTCCCTCAGGGAGAGGGGGGCAGGGGGGAGAGGGCGTATCGTCCAACCAAACTGTACAGTAAACCTGAACCTTGTCTAAGGCAGAATGTATGGCCTGACACGACCATGTTCGTCGTGTTATGATCTGGCGCGACCATGTTCGTCGCGCCATGAACAAGAGTTACGCGGTCGCTGGTCAAACGTCTGGTTTGACCAGTGGTTGGACGGATGCGCTTTATGCTTTGCGCTTAATGAGGAGTCATAGGGATGAAACGTATCAGCATAGACCCGATCACCCGGCTGGAGGGGCATGGCAAGATCGAAATATTCCTCAACAGCGAGGGCGATGTAGCCAATGCCTACTTCCAGGTGCCGGAACTGCGCGGCTTCGAGCAGTTCTGCGTCGGGCGTGCCGTCGAGGAGATGCCCCGTATCACCAATCGTATCTGTGGGGTCTGCCCCGAGGCGCATCATATGGCCGCGACCAAGGCGCTTGATATGCTGTTCCATGTCGAGCCACCCGCAGTTACCAAGAAGCTGCGCGAGATGTTCTACTCGGCCTTTTATGTCACTGATCATACAACCCACTTTTATGCATTGGGTGGCCCCGATTTTGTGGTTGGCCCTGATGCGCCTCCGGCTGAACGCAATATTCTGGGCGTGGTGCGCAAGGTGGGCGTCGATATCGGTAAGCAGGTGATTGATACGCGTATGCGCAATCATCATGTGATCAAGATGGTGGGTGGACGTGGTGTGCATCCTGTTGCTGGCCTGCCCGGTGGTTGGAGCAAGCCGATTTCTGCCGAGGAGCGCGAAGAGATCGAGGGCATCGCTCGCCAGAATGTAGACTTTGCCCTCTTTAGTCTAAAGATCTTTGAGGATATTGTGCTGGGCAATCCGGACTATGTGCAGATGGTTCTCTCTGATGCCTATACCGACCACACCTACTACATGGGTATGGTTGATGCGCAGAACCGGGTTAATTTTTATGATGGTATGATCCGCGTGGTTGATCCCGACGGCAAGGAGTTTGTGAAATACCATCCGCACGACTATGCCCAGCATGTGGCAGAGCATGTGGAACCCTGGACCTACTTAAAGTTCCCCTATCTCAAAGGCGTCGGCTGGAAGGGCTTTGTTGATGGCAAGGACAGCGGGGTGTATTGTGCTACACCGCTCTCGCGCCTGAATGCTGCCGATGGCATGGCTACACCGCGTGCCCAGGAAGCCTTCGAGAAAATGTACGATACTCTGGGTAGCAAAAAGGTCGATGGACGCTACCAACCAGTGCATCATCGCCTGGCTACGCATTGGGCACGCCTGGTCGAGTTGCTCTACGCCGCCGAGCGTATGCTGGAACTGATTAGCGACCCCGAGATCACCGATCCAAATGTGCGCGCCCCGGTAACCGCAACACCTACCGAGGGGATCGGTAGTGTCGAAGCACCCCGTGGTACGCTGACCCATCACTACTGGACTGACGAGCGGGGTGTCCTGACCAAAGTGAATCTGATTGTCGGCACAACCAATAACTATGCGCCTATGTCGATGTCAATCAAAAAGGCAGCCGAGTCGCTGATCAAAAAGGGTACCGTGGTGAGCAATGGCATTCTGAATCGGATCGAGATGGCTTTCCGCTCGTATGATCCCTGCCTTTCGTGTGCGACACATTCGCTGCCCGGTCAGATGCCACTCGAAGTAGTGATCTACGACGCCGAGCGCCAGGTCGTCGAGACGTTGAGCCAGCACGTCTAAGCGCAAAGCGCAGAGCGCAAAGCGCACAGCAGCCGAAGCGTAAAGCAGTCTAAACGCACAGCAGGAGGCGTGGCTTTCAACCGCGCCTGGGGCATGTCTAAGCGCAAAGCGCAGAGCGCACAGCAGGAGGCGCGGCTTCCAGTCGTGCAATACACATTCGTGCGAACAACATTGTTCGCCCCTCTTGCAATGCGCACTCGCTTTGCGCTTTGCGATCAAACGCTTTGCGCTTCGCTATAAAACCCTACCCCTGAAAAGAGGCATCCCTTCGTGCCTCCGTGTCTCTGTGGTGAATAGTGTACTCCGTCATAAAATATTGAGGTAATCATGCTAAACCAGACAGAGGCTACGCGCACAATAGACTATACATTTCTTAGTTCGCAGGTTTCAGATCCTGGTGCTGCGCCGACGCTGGTTCTAGGGTTGGGCAATCCGATCTTGTCCGACGACGGCATCGGTGTGCATGTGGCCGAGGCAGTGCTGGCCCACCTGCCTGCCGATGCGCCGGTTATATGCAGCGAGGTCAGTGTGGGTGGTCTACTGCTGATGGAAGCCATGCTCGGATACGAACGCGTTATCTTGATCGATGCGCTGTATCCTGGTACACTACCGGGGCGAGTCCATCGTATGACCCTGGACGACCTGCGGGCAATTAGTCCGACCGAACATAGTAACTCGCCGCATGATACTGGCCTGCTTACGGCGTTGGAGATGGCTGCACGCATGGGGTTGCCCCTGCCGTCGGATATCACGATCTTTGCGATTGAAGTGGAGAATATCATCGATTTCAGCAGCGAGATGACCCCGGCAGTAGCGGCTGCTCTGCCGCTGGTGACGGATGCCGTGCTATCCGAATTGGGTTTCTTGTCGGCGTAACACGGGTAATTGACAGGAGCAGAGACACAATGGTTTCACCCGAACTACTGCGGCGCTTCCCGCTCTTTGCCGGGCTAGATGCCGATCAGATCATGAAACTGGCAAAGGCATCCGACGAACTTACGGTAGAGGCAGATCACTGTTTCTTCCGCAAGGGCGACGAACTCGATACATTGTACATCGTTTTGGAAGGTGAAGTAGGCAGTGTGATCGAACTGATCGAGAAGGGGCAGCCTGCTATTATCGCCTCTTTCAGCGAACGCAACCGTGAGATTGTGGTCAGTACGATTGGCGCGGGCGGGGTATTTGCCTGGTCTGCCCTGGTACCGCCGCATACTGCTACCACCATGGTAAAGGCGCGTACAGCTAGCCGGTTGCTGGCAATCGATTGTGTTGACCTGCGTAACCAGTTTGCTACTGATCCGCACTTTGGTTTTATCATGATGCAACGCGCCGCCCAGGGTCTGCGTGACCGCCTGCGCGATATGCGTATGGAAACTCTGGCGCTGATGTGAAAATAGCCAACCGGTAGGGGGGTGATCGGCCGATCACTCCTACGAACGTGAAAATAGCCAACCGGTACGGGCGGGTACGGGCGACATATATGTCGCCCGTACCCGCCCATATGGTGTGCCCTCTTACTTTGGGATGAGGAGTTGGACTATGTCCATAACAATGACTGAAGCAGTGCGCAATTTTCTGGCGCAAAAGCGCATTGCCGTAGCAGGCGTATCACGTAGCGGGCAGGGTGCCGCCAATCTGATCTATGGCAGGCTACGTGACACAGGCCATCAGGTTTTTGCACTCAACCCGAATGCCCAGGAGATTGGTGGCGACCCGTGTTACCCCGACCTGCGTTCCATCGAAGGCGGAGTTGATGCCGTTGTGATTGCCACGTCGCCACAGGTTGCCGACCAGCTTGTGCGCGAGTGTGCCGACCTGGGCATTACGCGTGTCTGGATGCATCGCTCATTCGGCGAGGGCAGTGTTTCGCAGGCGGCGGTTGATTATGCACGTGAACAGGGTATCACCGTGATTGCTGGCGGTTGCCCGATGATGTACTGTGAGCCAGTGGACTTTGCCCACAAGTGTATGCGCTGGGTACTTGGTGTAAGCGGTGGTTTGCCTAAAGAGGTTTAAGGGATGCGCAAGGAATTGCACAGACGACGAGCGATCCATTTACCCGCTTTCGTTTATTCAGGAATCCGTTGGCCCATTGCCTTGGAGTTGGCCCCGCATATAGGTGTGATACCTGACGAAAGGAACTCTTGTGAAGCATCTTCGAACCCCGATCATACTCATCGTGGCCCTGGTGCTGATGGCGGCGTGCAGCACGCTCGCGAGCGAGCCACCCACGGCCGCGGCGCCGACCAATACGCAGGCGACAACCACCGCGGTCGGGGCGACGACTAATGCGCCGTCACCGACCAATGCGCCGGCGGCCCAGGCGCCCCTGGAGTGGCAGCCCTGCACCGATCCGTTACCGGCGGAGATTGAATGCGCCCAGATGCAGGTGCCCATGGACTATGCTGACCCGACTGGATCGACCATCACCCTGGGCCTGACTCGCTTGCAGGCGACCGATCCCGCCAGCCGCATCGGCAGCCTGATCATTAATCCGGGCGGCCCTGGAGGGTCCGCCGTAGACATCCTCACGGCGCAAGTAATGGCCAACGTCCCATTCACGCCGCGACTGCGCCAGTATTTCGACATCGTTGGGCTGGACCCGCGGGGGGTTGGCCTAAGCACCCCCGTGACATGCGACCCCGCGCTCTGGAACGCGAGCGGGTCGCTTTTCCCCCGCGACCAGGCGGCCTACGACGCGATGGTCGCCAATAACACCGCGTTTGGCCAGAGCTGCCTCGAAAAGACCGGGCCGGTGCTGGCTCACCTCGACACCGTGGCAGTGGCGCGCGACCTTGATGCGATGCGGGCCGCCCTGGGCGATGCGAAGCTCAACTACTTTGGGCTGTCGTATGGCACCATGATCGGTGCCCAGTACGCCGAGCTGTTTCCACAAAACATCCGCGTCATGGCTCTGGACGGCGCACTGGATCACTCGCAGTCGGAGAACACCTTTCACTTCGTCGAGGTCAAGGCCTATGAGCAGGTGTTCGCGGGGTTTGCGGCCTGGTGTGCCACCACTGAGACATGCGCACTGTATGGCCGAGATGTGCTGGCGGAGTTCGACGCGCTGGTGAAACAGGCCGATGCGACCCCCATCGCGGCCCCAGACTGCGCAGCCTCGGGCAAATGCCGAGCCACGGTTACTGGCGAAGATCTGCGCTCGAATGTGCAAGAAATAATCCTTAGAACCGCGTTGTGGCCAGGACTAGCGGAGAGCCTGGCTGCGGCGCTCAACGGCGATGCGAGCGCGTTTGCCTTCCCGCTGGTCCAGATCGAGACGGATCAGGCCTTCTCTGAGACGGCCATCCAGTGTCTGGATTGGACTGCCGAGACCAACGCGACATTTGAGAGTTTCCAGGCCAGGCGGTTGCTGGATGTGGCGATGGCGCCCCACACCCAGGGCGCGGCCCAGAGCTGGCGCGCCCAGACGCGTTGCCTGGGCTGGCCAGTGCCGGTGACCAACCCCCCGCGCCCGCTGGTGGTCGAGGGTGCGCCGCCCATCTTGATCGTCAATGCCACCTACGACCCCTCGACCTCCATGCAGTGGGCGCTCGAAATGTCCCACCAGCTACCGAGCGCCGTGCTGTTGATTCGCCAGGGGTTTGGTCATACGACCTACGCGAACCCGGGCGAGAGCCAGGTTCGTGATTTGATCGATGAGTACCTGATTACCGGCAACACCCCACCGCCGAATACGGTACTCCCGAACTAATAGGCCCGAAACCAACTGTCGTGTCACCAGCCACATCAGGGTTAAAAAGCGTTCAACCACGCACACCCACCCTCGTGGTGACTGGTGACATACCGTCTCCCACGCTCCGATCGCTCTGCCGTCATCTGCCCGTATGCCGCATGGGTAAAGGACAACCGACATTTACCCTTCCCCCAACTCTGCCGCGACACTCCTGAATTGTTCCAGGGCGGCTTCCAGGTTTACGACGATCTCGGCGGCGATGAGATCTGGGGCCGGGAGGCTGTCAATATCTTCCAGGCTGTCGTCTTTGAGCCAGAAGATATCCAAGGTTGAGCTTGTCGCGGGCGGTGATCTCGTCGTAGCTGAAGCGGCGGAAACGCTCGCTTTCCTGCCGCGCTGCCCGCTTGCCCGGTTGGTAGCACTGGATGAAGTCGTCCAGGTCGGTGCGGCGTAGCGGATGGGTTTTCAGCGTGACATGGACGTTGGTGCGAAAATCGTAGACCCAGAGTGCCTTATGAAGAAAGGCAGTCACTGCACCATTCTGGGATGGAGCATGGCGTGCGACCGCTCATACCGGGAACCATGAACAATACACGCCATACAGACTGATCACTCCAACCGGAGTTCATGTGCGTTAGCGCCTGTTGTAGCATGATCGTGAAATCGGTGCATATCCACAGTTGATCGTAATTGTTCACACGTGGGGTAACGCATCATGGTAGCACCGGCAAGATGCCGGTGATATCCCAACTCAGACCGGCAAGATGCCGGTGCTACGTGAGACGTGTGAACACTTACAGTTGATCTGATTCATATGTCATTAGACATGGTTTCAGATTGACCCATTGTACTGTACATATCACAGACAGACAGACAGATTGGTTGGCTGGTTGAATCACCCCACCCCCTAACCCCGCCCCTGCACGGGGCGGGGGAAGACAGACGGGGCGTCCTGGCGGCACACGCGCAGCGTGTGCCGCCAGGACGCCCCGTCTCCCCCCTCTCCCTGAGGGATAGGGGGCAGGGGTGTGAGGGCGTATCGTCGAACCAAACGGTACAGTAAGCATGAACCATGTCTTAGCCTTCCAGAGATTGTTCCGGTGGTATTTCCAGCATTCGGTAGCCCACCCCCGGTTCGGTAATGATATAGCGTGGGCGATTGGGTGTTGGCTCGATCTTCTGACGCACCTGAGCAATAAAACCTCGCAACAACTGAGTATCCTGCTGATACGATACCCCCCAGATTTCGCGCAGAATCGCGCTATGGGTTAGCACACGCCCAAGATTACGGGCCAGCAGGCGCAGCAACTGGTATTCTGTTGGGGTCAGGTGAATAATCTGACCAGTCTGCATCACCTGACGTGCTGCCAGATCGATGACCAGAGCGCCAGTCTGGATAGTTGCCTCGCTGGGGATGCCCCGTGCGGCATGGCGCTGGGCCACACGTAAGCGTGCCAGTAACTCGCCAGTACTGAATGGTTTGGTCAAGTAATCGTCTGCTCCCAGGTCAAGTGCAGTAATCTTCTGCTGGTCATCGCTCTGAACTGATAGGACAATCACCGGGATCTGCGACCACTCACGCAGACGTTGGAGCACCGTCAATCCGTCAATATCAGGCAACCCCAGATCAAGAATAACCAGATCGGGTGGATGATCGGCCAGCGTCACCAGACCACTTTCTCCCGTCTCGGTTGTCTGCACACGATAGCCACGGGCTTCCAGGCTTGTCTGGAGTAAGCGCCGGATAGCAGTTTCATCGTCAATAACCAGAACCGTTGTGGCTAGCTGGCTCATATCTTTCTTCTTCCTCCTGAGGACATCCGAGTGGGAGCGTAAAACAGAAACGAGCACCACCTCCCGGATTATCCTCAACCCAGATCTGGCCTCCCTGTGCCTTGATAAAGCCCTGGCAGATTGCCAACCCCATTCCGCTTCCAGGTGTATCTGCTCGAACGGCAAGCCGATAAAATGGCTCGAAGATGCGCTGGCGCTCTCTAGCCGGAATACCAGGACCATGATCACTAATAGCCACTACCACAAAGTGGGCGAGAAGTTGCCCCTGGATGCAAACGGACGTCCCAGGGTCAGTATAGGTGACAGCATTGCGCAACAGGTTCACCAGCACTTGCTCGGTCAATTTAAAATCCAGATGGAGCAGGGGTAAGTCTGGTGGCAGTTCAATCGTAAGCGGATAGCTGGTCAGCCATGCCTGATGGGTATCCACCGCATGCATAATAATCTCGTCCAGGGCATACCAATCCATATGAGGGCGAACGGCACCGGCCCGAATGCGCGAGAGATCCAGCAGATGGGTGACAAGATTGTGCAGTCGGCGTGTCTGCTCACTAATTGTCATCAGCAACTGCTGACGATGGTCTGGAGACCAGGTGATATCGGTGGCTTGAAGTTCATCTACGGCTCCACGGATAGTTGTCAGAGGCGTATGCAAATCGTGTGATACCGATGACAAAATCGCCGTTTTCAAGCGGTCGGACTCGGCCAGCAAGCGAACCTGAGCTGCCTCGGCCATTAAGCGGGTCTGTTCGCAGGATTGGGCAACCTGGTGGGCTAGTAAGAACAGTAACTGGTGATCTGCGTTGCTGCGACCGGGATGGTTCGACAGCATGATCTCCAGAGATCCCAGGCTGCCTGCCTGTCCCATCAGAGGAATCGTTTCGGGATGCAACGTTCTGTCGTAATTGCCCCAGCAAGCGCAGATTTCCGGTTGATCCTGGCTGTTGCTGATCTGAATAGCGCAATATGGTGCAGACAGCGCCTCAGCAACCGTGCGGGCCATCTGTTGCAAGCTGGCGGTGTGGTTAATACCCTGGAGTGCAATCTGGCTAAGTTCGTACAGCGCTCGTTGCTCGTCTAGCCGCTTACGGGCATAGGCTGCCTGGGTACGAGCGTGGGCGGCTAATCCCCCGGCCAGCAAAGCAATAGCCAGAAATGCCACCAACCGCACCCCCTGTTCAGCATCGTTCATGCGAAAATCATAGTGTGGCTCGACAAAAAAGTAGCTGGCGTATAGAAAACTGAGTACGGCTGACAGGAAGGCTGGACCAGTTCCGGCGATAATGGCAGTTAGCATCACCCCTAGTAGATACAGCAACTGGATTGTCGCCGTGTGCCCCACAATTGTCAGGCGCAGGAGCGAGATCATGCCAGTTGTCAGCATAACCATCAGCATAGCCAGGCCGTAGCGTATGACCAGCGAATGTTCGCCGCTGACCCACTGCCTGACTTTTTTGTCAGAACGAGTGAGCTTATGGGTAGTTTTGGATTGATCCAGATTGGTATCCATACGATCAAATGATCCTGCTCTTAATGCGATTCTCTGATTATACCAACTTTCGCCCCTGGTTCATCGACACGAACGCGCACATCGGGCTTTACCCATACAATCCACATACGACCGTTTCAAATCGGTATATTTTCATTACACCTCAATGCGTATTCTAAGGATACTGGTTTTTTCAAAAAGAACAAGGTGGCATTTAGAAGATACCAGCAGTATCTGGCCTTTTTGCTCTTTTTCCACATTCCCCCGTGCGTGTTGCTCACCCCTGCATTGAAGATGAAGGTGACACTATAGATCGCTTGTGAGATGAAAGGATACGCTGAGATGAAACATGCCATGGATGAACTTGATCAAATCACTGATTCGGTACTACTAGTCGACCAGCCAACGTCTGCTCCAGTTCCGGCCGTTGGTCTTGATCCCAGAACCCCACCTGATAAGGAGTTATCACTTCTGGTTGCGAATATTATTGCTCTGACCATCACGGCGGTTGTGATGACCGTAATTACCTTTGGATTAGTAACATTCTTCCATATCTGGTCAGCTTCACTGCTATAAAATCTATGCCATCAGTGTCCGTGCTTGTTCAAGCACGGTGAGAAAGGGGCGAAGAAACTCACGCACAGGCGCAAGGCTGCTGTGGTGACTCCGGATCTTCTCCCCCTCCGCTCCTCCACGGCTACCGGCGGGGCGTAGCCCCGCCGAGATTATAGTGTTGTCGGTTTGTTTTGGCGGCAAAGCCGCCAAAACAAACCGACAACACTTTTTTGCTGGGGCCGGAGGCCCCAGCAAGCCCCCGCGTGTGGGTAATACATAGCCCTGGAAGGGGAGAGAGAAGGTGGGTGAGGTATCTAAAAAGGCACCGGCATCAGCGGAAAAAACCTACCCCTACCGCCCTCTCCCGCAGGGCGAGGGCAGCAGGGAGAAGAGGGCGTATCGCCAACCAGAAAGCTAGCGTGCCGGTCAGCCAGATGGTAACGTATCTACGAACATGCCTTAATGTAGAAACATCGGCAAAAGCACGATATACAAGCCGGCCAGAACCGCCGTTGTGATCACGCCGCTGATGTTGGCCCCCAGGGCTTCGGCCAGAACCAATGCGCGGGGATTGGCCTCGGCCACCGATTTCTGGGCCACCTTGGCCGTAGTAGGTACACAACTAACCCCGGCGATACCGATCGTCGGGTTATAGCGGCGGCCTTTGATAAAGTAGAGGATGTATCCACCCATGATCCCACCCACACCAGATAACAGCAATGCGGTGCTGCCGAGAATCAGTAAGGGGAATACCTCTTGACTAAAGATAGTACTTGCCTCGCAGAGTACACCTAATAGCAGGCCTAAAAAGAAGGTGGAGCCATACAGCAACGGTTCACGAATAAATGTCTCTACGTGGGTCAAGCCAGATTCACGTATCGCAACCCCCAGGAAGAGCGAGAAGAAGAGTGGTGCAGCTACCGGGAACAAGAGGCACAGCACTGTACATGCGATAACTGCAAATGTCAGTTTTTCCCCGGCGCTGATCTGGGTCGTTGTCTTGGGGGCGGGCAATTGCTTGCCACGCAGTTCCTTCGGGATCAACAGCTTAATCAGAAACGGATAGAGACCATAGGTCAATCCCAGGTAGAGATAGGCCACCACCGTGATCGGCACAAACAGCTCCCGCGACAGAACCAGCGAAGTAAACAGCACCATTGGCCCATCGGCCCCGCCCACCATTGCAATTGATGCTGCATCGTTGGCACGCAGTCCCATTGCAATGGCAAGCGGAAAAGTCAGAATAGTGCCCAGTTCGGCACACAGAGCCAGGAAAATACTCTCAAAGGGGCGTGCCAGGACATAACCCACATCAAGCAGCACTCCGATGCCCATAAAGATCATACAGGCGATCAGGCCATTACTCATGGTAAAGGTATAGATCGGTTCCAGAAAGTTAATTTGCAACACAGTCATCAGCGAATCAGTTTCGCTTACCATGGGATCGATGAAGAGTGTCCCTGGTTGTCCGTTCGGTAGGAATAACACACCAGCATTCACTGCCGCCATACCCATGCCCATGGGTATCATCAGAAGTGGTTCCAGCACACCGCGTTTGCCCAGGTATACCAGCAGCATTCCCAGCATAATCAGGCCAATCCGCCCAACCATCATTGCTGGCGATGATGCCAACAGTGTGGCAATTCCTTGAAACAGGTTAAGAACATTATTCCAGTCCATCAGTGTTATCTCCCTGTATTACTTCATGGGCGTGATGTCTGTGCCTTGACATCTTTTCCCCGTAGCCAGCGGCGCCGCTGGCTACGGGGGCCCACGGGTTCACTCCAATGTCTATCCCAATAACCAATAGAGGTGTGAAGGGACTGGCAATGCCTCTGCGTATCCCTCCGTGTTCGCTGTCCCTCTGTGTTACGATCACCCTGTGTATTCGTTAGCGTGCTTCGACTGCTTCAACCGAGCGGCGGGTGGAAAAAGTTGGAGCGACACGGGCAGGTTGTTTGACGACTGGCTCGCGCTTGAGCAAACGCATGCCGATAAACATGCCTTTGATCAGAAAAGCCACACCAAAAGAGATCACTGCGGCGAGACCATAGACCAGAAACGCGAATAGAAACGATGATGCGATAGACATAGAATTCCTCCTGTACCTTCCTCGATAATACCAGATACTTGACCATAGACAATGCCCTGCGATGCTGGATCGAGACACAAAAAAACAAGGGCCTGTCGGGGAGTTTTTGCGCCCTTGCTTCTATGCTTTCGATTTTGTGCTGCGAGACTTGTCTGGCAAGCTCACTCGACATCATACGCTGTTCTGCATCTGGGTAATATCTGGATCTTGCCTGGGATAATCGGGAATTTATACGGATGTCGAAGTGTTGCGTGTGGTAATATATTGTTCTGGAAAATAGAACAGGAACCCCATGTTTCATCGTTGACTTTTTTTAAACTTCTTGTATAATAAACACAAGCTCGGAGTATATCTTTTTCCTCTCTCATCGCTAAAACTCATAACATACGTTGTTTTGCACCGATAGCTTTATCGGTGCTGCTTTTGTATAGATAGTTCGTACATGTACGTATCTGCGCTTAAATTTGGGAGGATTTGAGCCATGTCAATCAAGGATTTTCTGGCCTTTGCCCTGGTTATCTTGCTGGCCGTGGCAATTTTTGCACCGTCAGCCAGTGATACCCCGGCGGCGGCCACAGTGTACCCTGCCTCGTCGTCTGTGTACATGGCCGCTGAGATGCGTGTGCTGGAGGGAGAAGATTTTGTACCCCACGTGTCCTCGACAGAAAATACGCTTAACTCGGACATAAAAGTGCTGGTTCAGGTGGGGTTGCTGGCGGCAATCGGTCTGTTTGCCGGGTCTGTTGTACGGCGTTGGCAGTATAGGTAGAACGAGACGGTAGCGGCGACATACCTTGTTAGCGCGAATAAGCGGTGGGTCACGTAGGCGCGGCTGCAAGCCGCGCAGATGGGCACGTGCGGCTTGCAGCCACACCTACGCCGCAGGTCTAGCTTAACCCAAACCTTATTCGCGCTAACAACACCTTTCGCCCCTACACCGTTACTGCACGTAAACGCTCGATCGGCTGAGCCAGTAAATACTCATATGCGCTAACGGCTGCCCGTACGCCATCACCAATCGCAATCAGAATTTGTTCCGCAAAGGATGATGTCACATCACCGGCGGCAAAAATGCCAGGGTGGGTTGTGGCATTCCGTTCGTTGATCCAGATAAAGCCTTTGCGATCAGTCTGCACCAGGTGTTGCACTGCATGGCTGTTGGGCTGAATGCCCAGATCAACAAAGATTGCATCGATATCCAGCACACGCTCGTTCTGCCCCTGTTCAATCACTATCTGCTCAACTCTTGAATGGCCCTGGATAGCCACCACACGATAATCCTCCAGTACTTCAACTGTTGGATGTTGACGCAGGGCATATATCATTGGTTCAGCCGCGCCAATCGGCTCAGGCTGGATAAAGTATATCCGATCCGCTCGCTGCGTCAGTTCGGTTGCCCCGCGTACGGATCGCATGGTTGTGCCGATGATCGCTACGCGCCGCCCTGCCAGCAGATAGGCATGCGTGGTGGCCGAATAACTCAATCCGTTATCCAGGAACGTAGCCGCCCCGGGCACGCTCAGCATCCGCGGTGTTACTCCAGTTGCAACAATCACAGCCCGGGCCTGTTGCAGGCTATTAGACTGAGTTTTGATCTGAAAGAACTGCCCGAGTTGTTCAACACGTACCACACTATCATTGAGACATGCACCGGGTTGTTGCAGAATGCGTTGCGCAAAGTTTTGCACACACGCTTCGCCAGCCGCATGCGTTGTTCCTGCATAAGGATGCTGCCCGTAGCTCCATGAATCGCGCATAGATTCAGAAAGACTATTGTCGGTTGCGCCGACGCTAAAATCTTGAAAACTCTTGCCGCCCAATCCTACCCAGATGACTAGAATGTTCAGGTTTTTTTCGAGGGCATAGGCTGCCGCAGCCAGGGCTGCGCCACCACCGCCAATGATGATGAGATCGTACATATACATGCTCTTTATTAACACGAGTTACGCAGTTGTGCGCTTTGCGCTTCAGCAGATGCGGGGTAACTGTTCGCCGCTGAGCATATCAACAACGCGCATCCCGCCGATGCGGCTGCGTAAGAAGACTTTGCCAGGATGCTCGGCTACCACTTCGCCAATCATTGCGGCGTGACGACCCAGCGGATGGTGTTGCAACGTTTCCAGCACCTGGGCTGCAATGGCTCGATCAACAATCACCAGGCACTTGCCCTCGTTCGCCACATACAGCGGATCCAGACCCAGTATTTCACATGCGCCCCGCACGGCTTCATTAATGGGAATATGCGTTTCATCTAATCGAATGCCCACACTAGCCTGGGCCGCAATCTCATTGAGCGCACTCGCCACCCCGCCACGGGTCGGGTCGCGTAAGACATGAATGTGTGTCCCGGCTACATCAAGGATCTGCTGTACAAGATCATGCAACGGAGCCGAGTCACTCTCAAGCGTGGTCTCAAATTCCAGTCCTTCACGTACCGACATAATCGCAATGCCATGCGTCGCAATCTCGCCACTGACCAGCACTATGTCGCCGGGACGTGCCTGCTGCGGCGAAATATGCACATCGTTGCGCACAATGCCCAGGCCAGTGGTGTTAATAAAGACCCCGTCACCCTTGCCTCTGTCAACAACCTTGGTATCGCCGGTTATGATCGGCACCCCCACCTGCTGTGCGGCCTGTTGCATCGACTGGATGATACGCCAGAGGTCTTCCATTGGCAGGCCTTCTTCCAGCACCAGGCCCACCGACAGGCCCACGGGCCGGGCACCGCACATGGTCAGGTCGTTCACGGTGCCATGCACAGCTAACGAGCCAATATCGCCGCCAGGAAAAAAGAGCGGGTTGATCACATACGAGTCGGTTGAAAAAGCCAGGCGCACCCCGTTGATCTCCAGGATCGCACCGTCGTGCAGCGTTTCCAGGGTTGCATTGGCGAACGCTGGCACAAACATACGCTCGACCAGCATCTGCGTCAGGCGTCCGCCACCGCCATGCCCCATCAGCACAGTCGGGTAATCGTTGATTGGAATAGGACATTGCAGTCCGGCTGAGAGATCCATATTTGCTCACTCGACGTGTATAAGATCGGCGCGCCCATACTGGTAGTAGGCCGCACATGCTCCCTCCGACGACACCATCGGTGCGCCCAGGGGATGATCGGGTGTACACAGTTTGCCAAAAGCACTACAATCACACGGTTTCTTCAATCCCTGCATAATCTCGCCCGCAATACAGATGGTCGACTCCTGCGTGGTAATGCTGGCGACATCGAAGCGCTGCTCGGCATCAAAGCTGGCGTATGTGGGTTGCAGCCGGTAGCCGCTGTGCGCAATCTCGCCGATCCCACGCCAGGCCCGGTCGCACACCATAAAAACCTTACGCAGCAACTCTTGTGCGGGGAGATTGCCCGCGCGGCAGACGGTGCGCGTATACTGGTTTTCTAAGGTCGCCCGCCCTTCTTCCAGCGCCTTCAAGGTCATATAAATGCCTTGTAGCAGGTCAAGCGGCTCAAAGCCGGTGACCACAATCGGCACAGCATATTTTGCTACAATCGGCTCATATTCCCAGTAGCCCATCACGGTACAGACATGCCCGGCGGCCAGGAAGCCCTGGACGCGGCTGTGGGGCGAACTCAGAATCGCCTCCATTGCTGGCGGTACCAGCACATGCGAGCAGAGAATCGAGAAGTTTGTCAACTCCAGTTGAGCGGCCTGCCAGACGGCCATGGCATTTGCCGGGGCCGTGGTTTCAAATCCTACTGCAAAGAAAACCACCTGACGCTGCGGGTTCTTCTGGGCCAGTTTGACTGCGTCTAGCGGCGAGTAGACCATGCGCACATCGCCGCCCTGAGCCTTGACGCCGAGCAGGTCGGTAGTTGAGCCAGGCACGCGCAGCATATCGCCAAATGAGGTAAAAATAACTTCAGGGCGTTGCGCAATTGCAATTGCTCGGTCGATCATTTCCAGCGGCGTGACACATACCGGGCAGCCTGGCCCATGCACCAGGGTAACGCTTTCCGGCAGCAACTGATCGATGCCGGATTTGATCAATGTATGCGTTTGTCCGCCACAGATCTCCATAATTGTCCATGGCCGCGTTACCTGCCGTTGAATAGCCTGAACAAATCTCTGGGCATCGACCTCATTGCGGTATTCATCGATAAAGCGCATCTTGCCCCCCTTTCCGTTGCGCACCATCTATTCTGGCTATTCTGGCTGCGGAATATCCAGTTCACCCAGTTCTTCCATCTGGCGCAGCATTTCAAACACCTCGGCGGCCTCGTCTTCATCAATTTTGCTGATGGCAAAACCGACATGCACCAGCACATATTCGCCGATCTGTACATCCGGCAGATACGCCAGGCAGACTTCTTTGATGATCCCACCAAAGCTGACCTTGCCCATCGTCATGCCGACGTCATTGGTCTGGATCTGTGTCACCTTACCAGGTACTCCCAGGCACATGCTCTTGCTCCTTAGACATGGTTCGCAGGTACTTTACCGTTTGGTTGGATAATACGCCCTCTTCCCTTTGGCTTATCATTGCCCGCAATTATACCGCATCAGGATGCGGTAGAACGGGCAGTCTCCTGCCCTCCACGGCTACCGGCGGGGCTGCGCCCCGCCGATATTACAGTGTTGTCGGTGTGTTGTGGCGGCTTTGCCGCCACAACACACCGACAACACTTTTTTTGCGGGGGCCAGAGGCCCCCGCTTGCCCCCACGTGTGGGTAATGCATAGCCCCCCTATGGGAGATAATTATTCGCCCCTACCACCCGCTGGGGAATGACTCAGTGGTATCCCTCACGGGTAGGTTTTTCCGTAGGGACGCGCTTCTGCGCGTCCGCAGGGCGTCCTGATGCAAAAAACGCCCACACGGACAGGCAGAAGCCTGTCCCTACCCATCCTATTGGGGATGTTAGTTGGCCTTAAGCTGCGCCGCGGCGATCATCGCCTGGCCCAGGCTGATACCGCCGTCGTTGGGGGGGACTTGCCGATGGAGCAACACCTCGAAGCCATCTGCGGCAAGGCATTGCGCCATGTGCGTGGTCAGTCGTCGATTCTGAAAACACCCCCCCGTCAGGGCTACCCGCGGCTCTCCCACAAGCCGGGCAACCTTGAGCGCACTATGAACCAGCGTATTATGAAAGCGTGCTGCTATCATACCCGTTCTTGCACCGTGTCGCAAATCCTGTAGCAAAGCCTCAACCAGGGGTTGCCAGTCAAGCACCAGCCCGGAACGCTGTTCATTATATATGGGCTGTTCAGTAACAACCAGGGGATAGGCTGTATCTAGGTCGGGATCGGCGGCAAATTCCAGGGCGATAGCCGCCTGGCCCTCGAAGCTAACCTGTTGATACAAGCCAAGCAGGGCAGCAACACCGTCGAACAGCCGCCCTACGCTGGTCGTGAGCGGCGCATTCAGTCCCTGGTGCAGCATACGCGCCAGCACACGTCGTTCAGCCGGCTGAAACGCCCGGATCACTGCCAGGTCGTCCCACTCCAGAACGGCATCGCCGAAGATCTGCCATAACAACGCCAGGGCCACCCGGCGTGGTTGCTTAATGGCGGCTTCACCACCTGGCAGCCGAAACGGTCGCAGATGGGCGACACGTGTAAAACCAACCGCATCGCCCAGCAGAAACTCGCCACCCCAGATTGTGCCATCCGGTCCATACCCGCTGCCGTCCCAGGTAATGCCCAGCGCCGGTTCACTTTTGCCATGATCAGCCAGGCATGCCGCCAGGTGGGCATGGTGATGCTGCACCGCCACCAGACGTGCGCCATTCATTGATGCTTCTCTGGCCCAACGTGTCGAGAGATAATCAGGATGCAGATCATGCGCGATCGCTACGGGCTGGGCTTCATACAGGCGCAAAAAATCGGCGATTACTGTTTCAAACGCCGTCATCGCCTCAGGCGTTTCCAGGTCGCCAATATGCTGGCTGATAAACACCTGGCGTTCGACACTCAGGGCTACGGTATTCTTGAGATGGCCTCCTACTGCCAGAATGGTTGGCAATGCTTGCGCAGCCAGTACGGGCATGGGGGCATAGCCACGCGCTCGTCGCAGCACACGCGGCATATCTGCTAGCACCCAGGTGACACTATCATCTACATGGCGCGCAATTGGCCGGTTATGATCCAAAAATAGATCGGCGATATGTCCCAGCCGCTGCATAGCCTCATCGCCAGTAGTACAGATCGGCTCGTCACTGAGATTGCCACTGGTTGCTACCAGCGGAAACCCAAGTAGACGCAGCAGTAAATGATGCAGCGGCGTAGCTGGCAGCATAACCCCCAGAGTGCGCGTGTCCGGGGCAACATTCGCTGCTACTGGCGCATCGTCGCGGTGCGGGAGCAATACAATCGGCGCTTCGGGCGAGAGCAGCAGTGCCTCATCGGTGGCTGTAAGTTTACATAACACACGAGCCTGCTCCAGGTCACGCACCATCAGGGCAAATGGCTTATCCCGACGAGGCTTACGCTCACGCAGCAGCGCAATCGCGGTCTGGTTGCGCGCATCGACCATGAGATGAAAGCCACCCAACCCTTTCACGGCCACAATCTGGCCATCACCCAGCGCGTTTGCCGTCTGCTGTAGTGCCTCTGTGCGTTCAGCGATGATCGTCCAGGTTGCCTCAAGCGGTATGTCAGTCTCTGTTGACTTGCGACCCCACAACATCACATGCGGCCCACACACCGCGCAGGCATCTGGCTGGGCATGAAAGCGCCGGTCGCGGGGATTATCATACTCGGCCTGACATGCAGCGCACATCGTAAACTGCCCCATTGTGGTATGGGGACGGTCGTAGGGCAATGCCTGGATAATCGTAAAACGGGGGCCACAGTTGGTGCAGTTGGTAAATGGATACTGCCAGCGGCGATTGTCTGGCGCCATCACCTCGGCCAGACAATCAGCGCAGGTGGCAATATCGGGCAACACCAGCACCGATTTTGTGCCCTGCTCATTGCTATGGCGAATCTCAAACTGGGTAAAGCCAATCGGGTCAAGCCAGGCTGGTTCCAGGCTATGGATCAATGCACGGGGAGGCTTTTCGGCGGGCAAACGATCCAGGAAGGTGTCCAGAATCTTGGCAGGCCCCTCGACCTCGATAAACACACCGCGGGCATCATTCAGTACCCACCCGTTCAGCAGCAGGTCGGTCGCCAGGCGATACACAAACGGACGGAAGCCAACGCCCTGCACCGCGCCGTGGATCTCGACGCGCAGACGTCGGGTTGGATCATGCCCAATCTGAGACAGACATCTTCGTTGTTGCTGTCCTGCTCGCCGCATTGCATTTCCTCATGTGAAAATCGCCGACGGACGATTGACCGTCGGCATCCGAACGATGGGTAGGGGCGACCGGCCGGTCGCCCCTACAATCCCATTTTCATGCCAACCGTGTGCGCCCTGGCGCATGGCAAACGAACGTGAAAATAGCCAACCGGTACCGGCGACATATATGCCGCCCGTACCTGCCTATTTTCATGCCAACCGTGTGCGCTCTGGCGTTTCACTTTCTATTTTGTTACGCCATCCGTTCCAGCAGCCAGGCAGTCCACTCGGCAAACCCCTCACCTGTGCGGCAGCACAACGGAAAGAACGGCACCTCGGGATTGACCGCACGCACCCCGCGTTGAAAGTAAATCACATCAAACTCAAAAACATCAATCAGATCAACCTTATTTAACAGCACCACATCGGCTGTGGCAAAGATCGTGGGATATTTATATGGCTTATCATGGCCCTCAGACACACTGGCAACCACAATCGACATATCTGCGCCCAGGGCGAATCCAGCCGGGCAGATCAGATTGCCGACATTTTCAATGAACAGCAGATCAATCTCGCGTAATGGCAGATGATTCAATGCCTTGCTAATCTGCGGCGCATCCAGGTGACAATTGCCGCCTGTGTTAATTTGCACCACCGGAATACCTTGTGCGGCGATCGTATCTGCATCGATACTCGAGGCTACATCACCCTCGATCACACCGGGCAACACATTGGCGGGCAGATGAGCGGCGGTTGCCAGAATGCAACTGGTTTTACCCGCGCCGGGTGAGGCCATAATATTGACCACAAACACCCCGGCTTCGTCGAACACTGTACGATTCTCGGCGGCTACCTGGTCATTCGCGCTCAGAATATCCTTCACAACCGGAATTTTCATCATCCACCTCAATACTGTCTACATAAAACTCACGCCCACCAGACACATGGATGTTGCTACTGTCACACACGGGGCAAATTATCATCAGCGGGGCCTGTATGTTCCATACGTGCCCACACTGGCTACACGTTGCTGTGGCAGATACACGGCGGATGTTCAGGCTGGCGCCCTCGGCCAGCGTGCCCCGGCTCAGGATATCAAAATAAAATTGCACTGAGTCATCGACAATACTGCTCATATCACCAATGACCAGATCGATGCGTATAATGCGCGGTGACCCGGCCTGGCGCGCCGCATCAATCACAACATCCAATATGCCCTGTGTTACTGGTAGCTCGTGCATATGCCAGAGTGTTTGGAATAACAATGATACCTCAAATGTATCATTCCTGCATGTATACCAAATTGTACCACGTTGTCGAGGATCTGGTTTATAGATAGCTGGCTGTTATATGACAGGAATTACGCGTTCGTTCTTCCACAGGCTCAGATTCGCCTGCGGCGAAAAAATCGAGTACAAAAATTATAAAATTCCACAGGGTAGAAGGTAGAAGAAGGTTCTTTTTCAAAACGGTTGCGCCTACGGCGCAACCGTTTTGAAAAAGAGTGGAAATAATCATCTTTTTTCAAAAATTTTCCCTGCGGGAAAATTTTTGAAAAAAGAATAAAAAATTCCACGCTGCCGCAGGCGACACAGGTCTTTCGTCCGATCAAACGCCTGGTTTGCAGGCTCACTACGTATGTTCTGCTACCACTCTATCTCCTCCTGTCAATCATACAATAGAATTGTGGTATCCTGAATAGTAACGGCAGATATGCCGTAAGAACTGAAAGCTTACTTGCTAATAAAGGAAGGATCGATTATCGCATGAACCAACCTTCGTCCCACGCTGCGATACTCTCTATTGGAACCGCCGTGCCCACGTATCGCGTCGAACAAGAGCCGCTGCTGGGATGGATGACCGAGGCATTGCATGCCGGGCCAGGCTTGACGCGCTGGTTACGGCATTTGTATAACTATTCCGGTATTACAACGCGCTATGCCTGTATTCCAGACGCACTCAATCCACCCGCCGAGTCACGGTTTGCCCCCGGGCGTCCGCGCACAGAAATCAATACTACGATCGAACGGATGTCCATCTACGAACGTGAGTCGGTTGTCGTTGGTAGTCAGGCGGCGCGCCGGGCTGTCGAGGATTTCAGTGCCACACACGCATGTGATATTGCCAGTGTCACCGACTCGATATCGCACCTGATCGTCGTCAGTTGTACCGGTTTCTTTGCGCCGGGCCTGGATCTGATGATTGCCCGGCAGTTAGGGTTACGTTCCAACGTCGAACGCACATTGGTTGGCTTTATGGGCTGTGCCGCTGCATTCAATGGTATGCGCCTGGCTCATCATATTGTGCAAGGCCAACCCTCTGCCAGGGTGATGGTCGTCTGCGTTGAACTATGCTCCCTCCATATTCAACCTGGGCATGATCGGGAAAATTTAATCTCGGCCTCGTTATTTGCGGATGGTGCCGCCGCTTGCCTGGTGGGGGCATCCCCACGGCAACATGGAGATCGTTTTGATATCCAGGCCTTTTACACGAACGTCCAGCCTGACACCGAGGCCGATATGATCTGGCGCATCGGCAACCATGGGTTTGAACTGCGCCTGTCGCCTCAGATTCCCAATCGGCTGGGCGAAATTGCCCCCAACGCGATGCAATCGCTGGTGGGCAGCTATGATCACTTGCGTTTCTGGGCCATTCATCCCGGTGGGCGTGCTATTGTGGATCGTCTGGCCGATATTTTCCAACTCTCCGAGGCCCAGGTTGCCGCCAGTCGGTCGGTGCTGCGCGACTATGGCAATATGTCGTCGCCTACTATTCTGTTTGTGCTGCATGCCATACGCGAACAACTACGCCGCGATAAAACCGGCGCAGGTGGTGAGGGTGTGGCTATGGCCTTTGGTCCTGGCCTGGTGATCGAGATGGCCCATCTCGCCTATGTACCAGCTTCGGGGCTGGCGCAGACAGATCAGGATGTAGCTGTGAAAGGGTTGCCCGTTGAGCAACTGGCCTGATCTACGTATACGGGTTGAAGACGCCGATGCCGAAATCATGGACGATTTATCGGTAGGTGGTGCAGAGCTAGCGGGTGCGCTCTATGAACTACGCTGGATCAACCGCCTGCTTGGCTCGTTCTGGCCTACGCTGGAAGGGGTGCAGCGTCTGTGGCGCCAGGCTGGTTGCCCGAACCGGCTGACCGTGCTGGATGTAGGGGCCGGTTCGGGTGATGTCAATCGAGCGCTGCTGCGCTGGGCCGATCGGCGCGCAATAGATCTGCAGATTACGCTGATCGATATCCATCCTGAAACCTGCGAAGCAGCCGCTGACTATTACCACGATGAACCGCGCGTCCAGGTGGAACAGGGCGATGTGCTGCATCTGGACGCCGGGCGGGCCGATATTGTGACAGCCTCGCTGTTTGTGCATCATTTTCCTACCGCACAACTCCCCGAGGTCTTTTTGTCTATGCGCCGAGCCGCACGTATCGGTGTGGTTGTCAACGACCTGCATCGTCACCCGGTTGCCTGGGGCTTTATCCGTCTGGCAACCCGGCTGTTATCGCGCAACCGTATGATACGCCACGATGGGCCGATGTCGGTGCGCCGGGGCTTCCAGGGGCATGAATTGGCCCAACTGCGCCAGACACCGGGGCTTACGCATCTCTGGTATGCCTGGCGTCCGTTGTTTCGCTTTCTGGTGATTGTGTGAGGGATATCGAGCCAGCACCACGCTGCGGCGGCTATGCCGCCGCAGCGTGGTGCTATATCTTCTCCCCCTCCCCTTCCAGGGGCTATACATTACCCACACGTGGGGGCTTGCGGGAGCCTCCGGCCTCATACGCATCAACTTTAGGGCGGTAGCCCTAAAAACCCACTGTGTCGTGCGAGATGGTGCCAGCTTTGCTGGCACCATCTCGCACGACACAGACATTCTTTGGGGGCCGGAGGCCCCCGCAAAAAAATGTTTTCGGTTTGGTGTGGCGGCTTTGCCGCCACACCAAACCGAAAACAGTATAATCTCGGCGGGGCGCAGCCCCGCCGGTAGCCGTGGAGGGCAGGAAGCTGCCTGCTCTACCGCATCCTGTAATAGTGCTAACATAATTTGTCTTCGCGCGAACCTTTACTCAAGGATTAAACAACCATGTATGATATGATCATCATCGGGGCAGGACTGGCAGGCAGCAGTTTTGCCAGCGTCCTTGCTGGCCTGGGATGGAATGTATTACTGGCGGAACGTCAACGCCTGTCGCATCATAAGGTATGCGGCGAATTTCTCTCACCCGAAGTGCAGGCCAGTTTATGGGCAATGGATCTGTATGATACCGTGGCGGCCCTGACCCCCAGCCATATGCGCCATGCCCGCTTGGTATCACCTCTGGGCGCTGAGTTGCGCGTGGGATTGCCTGGGGCAGCCTGGGGCGTCAGCCGCTATGCCCTGGATCAGACCCTGGCTACTGCCGCAGCGCAGCGTGGGGCCGAGGTGCGTACTGGTGTGACTGTGACTGGTGTGACGGCTACAGCATCCGGCTACGACGTGGTGCTGCGTGGCCCCGAGGGAGAGACAACTGTCCAATCACGGGCGGTGGTTGCAGCGTGTGGACGGCATACCGTGCCAGCGTTACGCCCGCAGCGTCCCCCTCATTCACGCCCGACTTCTGTAGGCGTAAAGTGCCACTATGAAGGCGTAACTATGCCGTCACAGGTAGACCTGTTTCTCTTCGATGGCGGCTATGCCGGGCTTTCGCCAATTGAAGATGGGCGCTATAATCTGTGTCTGCTGGCCAGCAGCACAGCTTTCAAGCAGGCTGGGAGTAGCATTCGTGGCATGCTTGATGCAGCAGCTCGCTTGAACCCCGCCCTGGCACGCCAGTTAGCTGGCAGTCGTCCACTGGTCGAAACGGAAGTAGCCGTTGCGCCGGTAGATACTGGTGTATTGGGCGTTCCCTGGGATGGTATGGCGCGCCTGGGCGATGCCGCCGTGATGATCCCGCCTCTCTGCGGCGACGGCATGGCCATGGCCCTGCGTGCCGCCGAGATCTGCGCCCCTCTGGCGCACTCTTTTCTGCAAGGGCGTCTTTCACAGCAAGAATGGGCCGCAGCCTATCGCACAGCCTGGCATGCCGAGTTCGATCGTCCGGTGCATACCGGTCGGCAGCTCCAGACACTGCTGGGAACACCACTGCTGGTGGATGGCTTACTGGGCATGGGCAACTATCTGCCGCTGGTGGCATCTTATCTGGTCAAAGCAACCCGTGGACGCTTGCGTCCGTTAGAGACCGTGCCACGTCTCCTGGCTGCGGCTGGTCAATAAATAGCAAGAGGTACGCAGTGGGTGTTCAGACGACACGTTTGCTCTCTGGAAAGACCTGTTTCGCCTGTAGTAACGGGGAATGTTCTCTTTCTTTTTTCAAAAAATTTTCCGTAGGAAAATTTTTTGAAAAAAGATCCTCTTCCACCTGTGTATAGACAACCGCGTAACGTGTGTAAGTAATGGGTAAAATCGGTGGGGAACGGGGTAGCTCTAGTGGCGACAGTGCGTAAGGGGATTATATGCACACGTCTCCACATCTGGAAGGCTGGACGGTGACTGTGTTGATGGCAGGAGAGCTACCCCGGAGCAAGGATTATATACTTTGATCTGGTTTCCGGCAGGCTGCTGTGCTAATCCAAAAGCTTTGCTTTGTTTTATCTGCGCCTATCTGTGTTACCTGCTCAAACCTGTTTTTCTGTACGCTTTCACTCTACGCCAACCGGATGACATTCACTTGAACAGTTTTCTGAAACAGGATAACAGATTGTGCATTCTGCTTGCGCTAAAAGGAGGAATGTTGCATGCTAACGCGTGAAAATGCTCTATTACTGGTTATTGATATCCAGGGGAAACTGGCGGATCTCATGCACGATAGGCACATGTTGTTTGCCAACGTACAGCGTATGGTACGTGGTGCGCAGATACTCGATCTGCCCATCCTGGTCACTGAGCAGAATCCGCAGGGACTGGGATCAACCATCCCGGAAATCTCGAAACTCCTGGAAGATGTACAAACGATCAGCAAGGTCAGCTTCAATTCATGCGCTACCCCCCGGTTTCTACATGCCCTGGAGCAGACGGGGCGCAAACAGATATTAATCACTGGCATCGAAACGCATATCTGCGTCTATCAGACAAGCATAGACCTGTTACGGCGCGGATATGCTGTCGAAGTAGTCGTCGATGCCGTCTCCTCGCGTACCGCCCTGAACAAGCAGATTGGTCTGGATCGTATGCGAACCAGCGGTGCCGCTCTGACCAGCACGGAAATGGCTTTGTATGAACTGCTCCAGGTAGCTGAAGGGCCAGCGTTCAAAGCAATCTTGAAGCTTGTGAAGTAAAAACAATCCCCTTTGTTAGATGAACAACTTTATACCTGATAGGAATAGTTCATTCATACAGGTTCATTTTCCTATAGTACGATAGTACCATTCCAGAGTTGTCTCCGCAGTATGTTGTAGCTTGCACGACAGAAGACTGGTTTTTACTAACAAAACTGGTTCTAATCTGTTGTGTCATCCATGTGAGAAAGGAATGGTACCTATGTCCCGCCATATTCTCTTTGTATTTCCAAACAGGCGTTCAGCTATACATATCCTTGCAGCCCTGTTGCTGCTGGTGATGTTTGTTGGCTTGCCTACTACTTTTATACCTGCTGCATCGGCTGCCGATGCAATTATCTATGTTGATATCACCGTCGAAAATCCTGAAGGCGATAATGATGGATCATCCTGGCAGAAAGCCTATACGGATCTGTACCTGGCGTTGACTGCCGCCGGAAATGGCACCGAGATCTGGGTCGCTGTGGGCAACTATATGCCAGCCAGCGCAGAGGATGGTCGGCGTACATTATCGTTCGAGTTAAAGAGCGGTGTGAAGATATATGGCGGGTTTAGCGGTACTGAGACACAGCGCGACCAGCGTAATCCTGATCCGGCAACCAATAAAACTATTCTGAGTGGTGATGTGAACGGGGATGATCAGACAGGCAACTATGACGACAATAGCTATCATGTTGTCACCTGTCAAGACGTCAACAGTGCTGCGGTGCTGGATGGCTTTACTATTCGTGGGGGAAATGCCAATACAAATGACAACAACCGTGGCGGCGGTATGTATAACCTCAGGTGTAGTGCAACTCTCTCAAACCTGCTTTTTGTTGACAACAACGCCAATAATGAAGGTGGTGGCATGTATAATGAGAGCAGTAGCCCCCAGTTGACCAATGTCCAGTTTATTGGTAATACTGCTCCTCAGGGCGGCGGCATGCTCAATAAATTTGAGAGTACTCCCAATTTGAAAAGTGTTGCCTTTATTGGTAATTTTGCTTCTGGGAATGGTGGAGGGGTGAGTAATGCTGCCAGCAACCCACGTTTTTCCAGCACACTCTTTGTGGGCAATCGGGCTGGGATGAATGGTGGGGGAATGTCTAACTCTTTCGATAGTCAACCGATACTGACAGGTGTAACATTTGCTGGCAATATGGCCAAAACCAGAGGTGGTGCTATCTATAGTTATAGTAGTGGCTCTGATACGTCTATGTCGACACTACGCAATACACTGCTCTGGGGCAATCGTACGAACAGCATGGATCTCGTTGAACAACAAATCGTCGATCCGAATGCGCACCTTGTCACTGCACTTGTGCAGGGAAGGCCCGCAGATGCCGACCCACGGTTTGGTCGCCTGCCTTCACCTGGTGCGGATGGGCTTTTCGCCGATGATCCAGATACGCTGGCTGATGAGAGTGCCGATGATGATTATGGCGATCTACGCTTGCTGCCGGGTAGCCCGGCCATCGATACTGGTAGCAATGCTGTGGTCGACACACCCTATGATGTTCGTGGTACTCAACGCGTTATTAATGAAAGGGTTGATATCGGGGCATACGAGTCACACGGCTTCTCACTAACTGCTCTGAGCGGTACTGCTCAGTCGGCTATGATTGGATCAGCATTTGCCACGCCGCTGACGGTGAAAGTTGAATCACCCGCCAATGAGCCGGTTGCCGGTGGAACGATTACTTTTGCCGGGCCAAATGCTGGCGCAGGTATTGATCCAACGGCAACAATGGTTACGATCAGCAATAATGATCAGGCTAGCCTTAATGCTGTAGCCAATCAGTCTGGTGGCAGCTATACGGTACAAGCAGGCGGCAATGGTATTGCTGCCCCGGTCAGTTTCGATCTGCAGAATGAGATGCCGATTTTAACCGCCACGGGTGGCAATGGCAGCGAAAGCCTGGGAGTGGTAAGCTTTACTGTTAGTCTGGATGTTCCCTGTCCCTTACCGGTGAAGGCGACCTATACCACCGCGGATGAGACGGCGATAGCCGGGAGTGACTATCGTGCAACGTCTGGCCTGCTGGAAATTGCGCCTGGCGCGATGAGTGGCATAATCAATATACAGGTTTTTTCTGATGAGCAGACTGAGACTGTTGAAACTTTTCGGTTAGTCCTGAGTTCACCTGTTCATACGGTGCTGGCGACTGACGAGGTGACCGGAACCATCCAGGCGGATCAGGATGTCATTCCTCAACATACTATTTACCTGCCTTTGCTGAGACGTTCATCGTAGGATAAGGGGCGCTCGTTCTGCCATAGGGCTAGATCCTTTATTTCCTGGAGCTATACGGGAAGGGTTTCACCGCATGCCATCGGCGCATCGGTGAAATCCTTCTCTTTGTTGGATCATCTGCTTTAGTAGTTAAATATGAATAAAGCGGTATAATGGGGGAAGACGAATCTTTTTCAAAAAATTTTCCCGTAGGGAAATTTTTTGAAAAAGATTGTTAGCGCGAAAAAGCTCTGGCATAGCACAGACACGCACCCGTCAGGGTGGCGGAAAACCGTGTGAATCACCCCACCCCCCGGCCCCCCGCCCCTGCAAGGGGCGGGGGAGTTCGGACGGGGCGTCCTGGCAGCACACGCGGAGCGTGTGCCGCCAGGACGCCCCATTTCCTCCCTCTCCCTCAGGGAGAGGGGGGTGAGGGGTGAGGGCGTCTGGTTGACCCAGGAGTTATTCGCGCGAACAAAAGATTATAAAATTCCACGCTGCCGCAGGCGACATCGGTCTTTGAGCCGATCAAACGCATAACGCGTGTCATCTATTATTTATGTCAAAACTTACACACCACCTGAAACCCGAAATAATGAGCCCGGCTGGCTACTGGCCGCAATTACAGGCTGCGGTTGAAGCCGGGGCTGACGCGGTCTATTTTGGCTTGAAGCACTTTAGTGCGCGCGCCAAGGTCGGCTTTACCCTGACTGAACTGCCCGAGGTGATGCGCACGCTGCACCAGCGCGGTGTCAGGGGCTATGTCACCTTTAATACGCTGGTATTCGACCATGAACTGCTTGCCGCTGCTCGCACGCTGGCCGCGCTGGCCGAGGCGAGTGTCGATGCGATTATCGTGCAGGATATGGGCATCGCTGGCCTGTCTCGTCAGATTGCGCCGATGCTAGAGGTGCATGCGAGTACGCAGATGAGCCTGACCAGCGCCGAGGGCATTCATCTGGCGCAGCAACTGGGCGTCAGTCGCGTGGTGCTGGCACGTGAACTCTCGCTGGCTGATGTACGCAGCATCCGTGCCCAGACTGACTGTGAGCTGGAGTTGTTTGTCCACGGGGCGTTGTGTGTGTCCTACTCCGGGCAATGTTTTTCCTCGGAGGCCTGGGGTGGGCGTAGCGCTAATCGTGGGCAGTGTGCTCAGGCATGCCGCCTGCCCTATACGCTGCTGGTCGATGGTCAGGTGCAGCCTCTGGGCGCTGCGCGTTATCTGCTATCGCCAGGCGATCTCTATGCGCTCCAGCATATTCCGGAGATTGTGCAACTGGGTATTGCTGCCTTGAAGATCGAGGGCCGCTACAAAGACGCCGACTATGTGGCGCTTACAACGCAGGCGTATCGTCAGGCTGTCGACGAGGCCTGCGCCGGGCTGCCGTTGAGTATCACCCCGGTTGAAAGGCTGCACCTCGAACAGGTCTATTCGCGTGGGCTGGGTGATTTTTTTCTCAGTGGCAGCAATCATCAGGCTGTGGTACAGGGCCGCGCTCCACGCCACCGCGGGGTGTTAATGGGGCGGGTTGTACGTGTGTCGGCGCAGCGCATTATGATCGCTCCCGATTCAGCCGCCGCGCCCGCGCCGCTCAAGCCTGGCGATGGGATTGTGTTTGATGCCGCCGATTGGCGTAGTCCCGAAGAAGTCGAGGAAGGTGGACGTGTGTATCATGTTACGCCGCTGCCCGATGGTCACCTGGAACTCCAGTTTGGCAACGGTGCGATCAATCCTGCGCGCATTCGTCCGGGCGACCTGGTCTGGCGTACGAGTGATCCAGAACTGGATAAGCAGGTGCGCCGCTGGACGCAGGCAGCCGCGCCTCTGCAGAAACAACCAGTGCGGCTGCATGTCACCGCGCACGAGGGCGCACCGCTGCTGCTGGAATGGATTCTGGTTGCCCAGCCGGATGTGCGTGTGACGGTGCAGGCCGATCTGCCACCTGGCCCGGCCCAGAATCGGGTGGTTAGTGTCGAGTTCCTGCATGAACAGTGTGGTCGGCTGGGCAATACGCCCTATGAACTGATCGCGGTAGAACTGGATCTGCGTGGTTGCCCGTTTGTACCCAGTTCGTTGCTAAATCGGCTGCGCCGCGAGGCAGTCGCGCAATTGTCTGAACGCCAGGGCCAACCACGTCCGGTAACACTGGCTGATCCGGCGGCGCAGTTGGCAACCGCACTGCAACAGGCAACACGTGCTGTGCCGTTTCAAGCACTGCCTGCAGTTCAGATCCATCTGCTGGTGCGCACACCCGAACAGTTGAACGCTGCCCTGGAACTGCAACCGGCCAGCATCACGCTGGATTATCTAGAACTGTATGGGTTGAAACCGGCTGTCGAGCGGGTGAAGGCCCATGGCATCACCGCCCGTGTGGCCAGCCCGCGCATACTCAAACCGGAAGAACAGAAGATTGTACGCTTTCTGCTCAAGCTCGATTGCCAGATCCTGGTGCGCTCCAGTGGTCTACTCGCGGCTCTGCAAGCCGAATCCCACCCGCCACTGATTGGCGATTTTAGCCTGAACGCGGCAAATATTCTCACGTCGGATATGTTCCTGCAACTGGGACTGTTGCGTCTCACCCCTACGTATGATCTCAACGCCGCCCAGATAGCCGAGTTAGCCCGCAGTATTGGCGCAGATCGCGTGGAAGTACCGGTCTACCAGCATCTACCAGTATTCCATACTGAACACTGTGTCTTCTGCCGCTTTCTGTCGACTGGCACCAGCTACAAAGACTGTGGCCATCCCTGCGAAAAACATCGCATCGCGCTCCAGGACGATAAGGGACGCGCTCACCCGGTTATGGCCGATGTCGGCTGTCGCAACACGGTGTTTGGCGCGGAGGCCCAGGAAGCCAGCCGTCAACTGGAGGCGTGG
>RRYU01000005.1_pt1 | contig 36715 bp, 32 predicted proteins | sample 2162651 | NCBI WGS metagenome assembly RRYU01 (sample SAMN10267283, study PRJNA491782) | microbial mat metagenome | isolation source: biomat in the production well | place: Japan: Minami-Kanto gas field, natural gas well KTG3 | collected 2017-06
CGGAGCTGGAGGCGGAGCTGGAGGCGGAGCTGGAGGCGAGGCGCAAGCAGTACGAGCACTACCGGGACGAGTTGATGGTTTTCGAGGGGGATGAAGTTCGGAAGTTACCAATGTCTGAGGTCGGAGAATTCGTTCGCGGGAGACGATTTACCAAGAAGGACGTTGTGCTCGAAGGGGTCGACAGTATTCACTACGGTGAGATCTACACCCATTATGGTACGGCTACGTCTAATGCAATTACAAAAGTACGAGATGATTTGGTCCCACGATTGAGATTCGCCGATCCGGGAGACGTCGTGATCGCGGCCGTGGGTGAAACGGTCGAAGATGTCGGCAAGGCCGTTGCTTGGCTCGGTGATGACAAGGTCGCCGTCCACGATGATTGCTACATTTTTCACCATACCATGAACTCGAAGTTCGTAGCGTACTACCTCCAGACCGAATCATTTCACGCTCAAAAGGGCAAATACGTAGCACGTGCGAAGGTTAAGCGTCTGTCCGGCAACGCCCTTGAAAAAATTACTATTCCTGTGCCATCACTGGAAGAACAAACCCGCATCGTCGCCATCCTCGACAAATTCGATGCTCTAGTAAACGACCTTTCCAGCGGCCTGCCCGCCGAGATCGCCGCCCGCCGCAAACAGTACGAGCACTACCGCGACCGTCTTCTCACTTTCAAGGAGGCCGCTTCGTGAGTGAAGAGCGTGCGCCTTACCGCATCGAACCCATCGCCGTATCCGATGAAAGCACGGTCGTCGCTGAATATGTGCCCGAAGAAACTCGCGAGACGGTCTACCAAAGCGAGACGGCGCTCGAAAAAGCGCTTATCGCCCAGCTTGAAAAACAGGCCTACGAATACCTTCCTATCAGCTCAGAGGCCGATCTTGTCGCCAATCTTCGCCAACAAATTGAAGCGCTCAACGGTATCTCTTTCACCGATGAGGAATGGCAGCGTTTCTTCTCCACCAAGATCGCCGGCGCCAACGATGGCATCATCGATAAAACCTCCCGTATTCAGGAAGACCACGTTCAGGTTCTTCAGCGGGATGACGGCAGCTTCAAGAATGTTCGGCTCATCGACAAGGGAAGCATTCACAACAACCGTCTGCAGGTGATCAATCAGTACGAAGCGGAAGGAAGGCGCTCGAACCGATACGATGTGACCTTGCTGGTCAACGGACTACCGCTGGTGCATATCGAGCTGAAACGCCGCGGTGTGGACATACGCGAAGCTTTCAACCAGATCTGCCGCTACCAGCGCGACAGCTTCTGGGCTGGTTCGGGTTTGTTCGAATATGTGCAGCTCTTCGTCATCAGCAACGGAACGCTAACCAAGTACTACAGCAACACGGTGCGCGAGAGCCATCTGATCGAGCAGCGCGGCAGGCGCTCGCGCCGCAGAACGTCCAATAGCTTCGCCTTTACGAGTTGGTGGGCAGACGCGAAGAATCGGCCTATTACCGAGCTAGCGGCCTTCACCCGCACCTTTTTCGCCAAGCATTCGTTGTTGAACATCCTTACCCGCTACTGTGTCTTCGATGTGGATCGTAAACTGCTGGTGCTACGACCCTACCAGATCGTCGCCGCCGAGCGCATCCTGCAGCGCATCCAGACCTCGAGCAATCACAAGCAGCTCGGCCAGATCGAGGCGGGCGGCTACATCTGGCACACCACCGGATCGGGTAAGACGCTCACCAGCTTTAAGGCCGCACAGCTTGCCCGCGGACTTGCGGGCATCGACAAGGTTCTTTTCGTGGTGGATCGCAAGGATCTGGATTACCAGACCATGCGCGAGTACGAGCGCTTCGAGAAAGGCGCGGCCAATTCCAACACTTCCACCGCCGTGCTGAAGAAGCAGATCGAAGATCCCGACGCGCGCATAATCATTACGACCATTCAGAAGCTCAGTCGCTTCGTGAGCAAGAATAAGAAGCATTCCGTTTACGACGCCCACGTGGTGATGATCTTCGACGAGTGCCATCGTAGCCAGTTCGGTGACATGCACGATGATATTACTCAGTCGTTCAAGCGCTACCACTTGCTCGGCTTCACCGGCACGCCCATCTTTGCCGCCAATGCTCCCCGCAGCGGCAAGCCTCGGATGCGCACCACCGAACAGGCCTTCGGCGACAAACTGCACACCTACACCATCATAGACGCGATCAACGACAAGAACGTGCTGCCTTTTCGCATCGACTATATCAACACCATTAAAACGGCGCCGGATATTGCGGACAAGCAGGTCTCGGCCATCGACACAGAACGGGCCTTGCTGGCGCCGGAGCGGCTGGCCAAGGTGGTCGCCTATATCCGCGAACACTTCGACCAGAAAACCAAACGCAGTGCCGGCTATTCGCTGAAAGGCAAGCGGCTGGCCGGCTTCAACTCACTGTTCGCCACTGCAAGCATAGACGCCGCCAAACACTACTATGCTGAGTTTTCCGAGCAGCAGGAGGAATTGCCGCCGGACCGCAGACTTAAGGTGGGGCTCATCTACAGCTTTGCCCCGAATGAGGAAGAGCCCGATGGACTTCTGGGCGACGAAGCATTCGAAACAGAAGGCTTGGATCAAAGTTCGAGAGACTTTCTCGATGCTGCCATCGCCGACTACAACAACATGTTCGGCACCAGCTTCGACACTTCAGCCGACAAGTTTCAGAACTACTACAAAGATTTGTCACAGCGACTGAAGAGTCGCGAGCTGGATCTGGTGATCGTGGTCAACATGTTCTTGACCGGCTTCGACGCCACCACCCTAAACACTCTTTGGGTCGATAAAAATCTTCGAGCTCACGGGCTCATCCAAGCCTATTCGCGCACGAACCGAATTCTCAACTCGGTCAAAACCTACGGCAATATCGTTGCCTTCCGCGATTTGGAAGAGCAAACCAATGACGCCCTTGCGCTCTTTGGCAACAAGGACGCCAAAGGAATCGTGTTGCTGAGGCCCTATGCCGAGTACTACGAAGAGTACAAGAGCAAGGTCGAGGAGCTTGTTGCGAGCTTCCCCCTGGGAGAGCAGATCGTGGGTGAAAGCGCGCAGAAGGAATTTATCAAGCTCTTCGGCATGATCCTGCGACTGAAGAACATCCTCATGGCTTTCGACGATTTCGCAGGCAATGAGATACTGAGCGAACGCGAGTTCCAGGACTACCAAAGTATTTATCTGAATCTCTACGCCGATTTCCGGGCTGCTGCGGAAGCGGAGAGAGAGTCGATCATCGATGATGTGGTTTTTGAAATCGAACTGATCAAGCAGGTAGAGATCAACGTCGACTACATCTTGATGCTGGTCGAGCGCTACCTGAAGGCCAAGGGAGCAAATGAGGACAAAGAGATCCGCGCCGCCATCGCGCGTGCGGTCGACGCCAGCCCATCCTTGCGCAATAAGAAGGACTTGATCGAGCGTTTCGTGGATTCCGTTTCCGCAAGCGCCAAAGTGGACGAGGAGTGGGCACGCTTTATCGCCACGCAGAAAACTGTGGAGCTGGACCGGATAATCGACGAGGAGGGCTTGGATTCCGAGGCGGCGAAGGCCTTCATCGAAAGCGCTTTCCGGGATGGCGCGATTTCATCCACCGGCACCGCAATTACCAAGGTCTTGCCGCCGGTGTCCCGCTTTTCTAGGGGCAACAGCCATGCGCTTATGAAGCAGACTGTACTGGAGAAACTCCAGGGTTTTTTCGACCGATTTTTCGGTCTTGGAGTGTGAGCAGAGTAAGTTTGCCGGAGTGAACCTGAGCAAGGCAGTCTGAAGGAGCCAAATGGGAGAGCCATATGTGATTCGCTTACTCGTCGAAGATGGCGAGCGAGACGGTGTTCGAACTGCAACTCGTCAGAATTGGAACGGCAAAGCTGTTGCGTTCCCCCGGGTGGACTGGCCGAGTATTCAAAATAGATCGGAACTCCGCAAGACAGGCGTCTATGTTCTTGTGGGGCCGACCGAGGGGTCCGACGATGGGGTACCTACTGTCTACATCGGCCAGGGTGACGCGGTGGGCGATCGCATTGGGTCCCACTATGCCCAGAAGGACTTTTGGGACTTCTGCGTTGCCGTTATCGCCGAAGGAACACCGCTCAATTCCGCCCAGGCAAGGTGGCTTGAACATGTTCTGGTCGACAGGGCTCGGGAACTCGGTAACTGCCACCTAGACAATGCAAATAGTCCCAAGCAACCGCCACTTGCTGAATGGGATCTTGTCGAAACAAAGGGGTTCTACAAGAAGGTTCTTGAGGTGTTACCCCTGCTTGGTGTGAACGCATTTGATGAATCTGCTCTCTCCGTTAAACCCGTGACGGAGACTTCTGTCCCGACTGCAAAGGCGAAGGCCTTCGATACCATAGTTGTGCCGGCCAATGAGGATGGATTTCGCCGGGTCTTTTTAGGCGAAAACTGCTGGCATGCGATCAGGGTTGGATCCGAGATGCTCGAACGCATCAAGTACATTGCGGCTTATCAAACTGCACCGATCTCGGCTATCACGCACTATGCCGCTGTAGAGCGAATAGAGCCAATCGAAGGAACAGGAAAGTTCCGAGTTGTATTCTCCGAGGTCGCGAAGGAGCTCAACCCCGTACCGTTTAGAGATGCGAAGCAGGGGGCTATGCAAGGCCCACGATACACAACGCTTGAGCGACTCTTGAAGGCGAAGAGCATTCGCGAGCTCTTCGAGGTCTAGTTGGAAAGCCTATGATCATCCTCCGCGCAACCCAGAAAGTGCTGCGACACCTTCCGCCGCCGGTCGCGTCTCCGGGCGAATCCGACACGGCGCTCGGCGACTGGTATGTCAATCGCATCATGGTCGGTCGCAAGCCGATTTTGCTGCTCGTCAGCGCTCGATCGCTCCTGCCGGCCCTGGTTCCCGCGCGGGACGTCCGCAGCTTGCCCGATCGTCTTGCCGAGATCGTAGCCAACCGCCTTCGCTCACTTGGAGTGCCAAGCTTGCTGATCGAACGGGAACTGTCCGCCATGGATTCCGTGCTGCTGGCGAAAACCAAGGATCGCTCCGTCCTCGGATTCATGAACGACTTCGGCCAAGTCTTGCCTTTCTACTTCGACTCAGACGACTCCATTGACGCTTTGCTTGCATCGGTGGAGGCTCGACTTGAGGAGACGCCATGTCACGCAGGCAGACGCCAGTCGCAGTCTTTCTTTCCCGCCCAAAAAGCTGTCGAACTGATATGGTCGAAATGGGGAAGTCCTGATTCCCGTGCCTAACATCATCACTATTTGCTTGCCTCTTTTTGGCCCAGTTGATACATATGCTCGGTAACTGTGATTATATACCAAGGAAACGTATCAGATGGCTAAACAATCAAGCAGCCAGCGCATCCTCACTCTTGTCGAAAACCAGGGAGTGATAAGGCCAAAGCAGCTTGAAGCTCTAGGAATTCCAAAAGTGCAACTGTATCGGCTTGTCAGGCAAGGGCTTCTCAAGCGCCTTGGCCGTGGGCTCTACGCATCACCCAAGAGGGCTACTTCGGGTCACGAAAGTCTGGTGGAGGCGAACAGCCGGGTTTCCCGGGGAGTAATTTGCCTGCTCTCCGCGCTACGACTCCACGAGATCGGCACGCAAAACCCATTCGAAGTTTGGATGGCGATCGAGCAGAAAGCCTGGCGCCCGAAAATCGAGTATCCCCCTCTGCGCATCATCCACTACTCAGGCGAGGCATATCGTGTAGGCATCGAGGTCCATGAGATTGATGGTTCGGAGATAAAAGTCTACTGCCCGGCCAAGACCATTGTGGACTGCTTCAAGCACCGCAACAAGATCGGCATCGATGTCGCGATCGAAGCACTGAAGGACGGCTGGCGAGCCAAGCGTTTCACCATGGATGAACTCGATCGCTACGCTCATATCTGTAGAGTCTCCCGCGTGATGCGTCCCTATCTCGAGGTGCTTGTGGGATGAGTGGAAGTCGGGAAGGGCTCGGTGCCTCCATTCACGCGAGGCTGGTCAAACTCGCGAAAGCCAAGGGTGTCGACGCTCAGCAGTTGTTCACCCGATTCGCCATCGAGCGCTTCCTCTACAGGCTCTCACAGTCAAACCATGCCGACAGGTTCGTCCTTAAAGGAGGCACGCTCATGCCGGTTTGGCTGGGCGAGGAGTTGCGTCCGACACGAGATGCAGACCTACTAGGCTTAGGCGATCTCTCCGGCGAAGCGCTGTTGAAAATCCTGCGAGAAGTTTGCCGGGTGGAATGTCCTGAGGACGGAATGAATTTTGACCCCGAAAGTATCGAGGTCGGCACGATTCGGGAAGAAGATCCCTACAGCGGCCGGCGGGCACATATAGCAGCACATTTTGGCAATGCCCGGATTCGAGTTCAGGTCGATGTCGGGATTGGCGACGACGTTTATTCCGAGCCGGAGCAGCTTGAGTATCCGGTTCTGCTGGATCTGCCCGCGCCGAGTTTGCGTGCCTATCGACCGGAGACGAGTATCGCAGAGAAATTTCATATTGTGACTGTGTTGGGTATGGCGAATTCCAGGATGAAGGATTACTTCGACATTTCCGAACTGGCAAAGAGAGAGTCTTTCGACAGGGAAGTACTCTCCACAGCTATTGCCCGAACCTTCCAACGTAGGAAAACACCTTTGCCAAAGGAACTGCCGCTCGGCCTAACAAGTGAGTTCCACCAAGATTCCGAAAAGCAAACCCAGTGGCAGGCTTTCCAAAGGAAGAACAAACTGGATCCCGAAAAACGACAATTACCACAAGTGGTAGAGATCATCGCCGGGTTCCTCGGACCGCTCCTTTCCTCTATTGATAGCGTGGACGATGACTTGTTAGTGTGGCCTCCCGGAGGCCCTTGGCAATAACTCGGATACCTACCACACAGCCTCTTGAGCTCTGAAGCGAGTGCTATTCAAACCGGGTGGCTCAGAGAGAACCATGCTGATCTAGCACCACTTTTTGAGTTCCGAACAGACTCAAAGGATTGGATATGCAAAAGCATTCAAACCCGCATCTCCTCTTGATGGCCCTCTTGCTTCTAGGCGCAGTGCCGGCACTTTCCGAGACCCACCATGATCACCACAGTCACAACACCAGCGGCTTCGAACTCGGCATGTCCATCGGCCAGGTGGACCTCGGCGAGGAAGAGGGAAGCGGCCCCGGCCTGCACGCTCATATCGGGCGACGGCTCGCCCATCATGGCCTCGGTGAAATGATTTCCTTCGGTGTCGGCGGCGAGTGGATCTTCACCGAAGAAAAGCACTACTCCCTGATGCTGCCCCTGGCCGTACATCCCTGGAAAGGGCTGGCGCTGTCAGTCGCACCAGGGTTCCTCTGGGCTGAACATGACGGCGAGATGGAGCGCGAGTACTCCACGCATCTAGAGATCGCCTATCTCTTCGAAGTGGGCAGCTTCGACCTCGGCCCTGTCGCCGGTTACTCGAAAACGGCAGATGAGGATCACAGCATGTACGGCATTCATCTGGGCTGGCACTGGTAAGCACCACGACTAGCCGGCCCATTCTCCGCCTGAATTTGCTATAATTAATCGCACTATGGTGAGCGGATCCTCGACGAAGGGGGAAGGCTGATGCGTGTGGTTCATGTTGCAATATTTACTGCTCTATTATCCCTAAGCGCTCATGCTACCACCCATGTCGTCAATCCCGATGGCAGTGGCGACTTTCCCACCATTCAGGCGGCAATCGACATCTCGGCGGAAGGCGACACCATCAAACTGGGCGACGGCGTGTTCACGGGACCGGGCAACCGCGACCTGAGCTTCGGCATTTTCGCGGGCCTGATGTGTTCGGCCAGCGGCGACCCCGACGCCTGCTTTATGGATCTCGAGGGACACCCCATCGGCGACACAGGTTTCTATCAGTTCTTCGATATCGAGGGCATCGGTTTCGAGAACGGTTCGAAGCTGCAACTCGAATTCTCCGGAGTCGACTTCCGCAATTGCCGGTTCGAGAACAACGAGGGCGTTGTTTACAATTCCAACTACCTCGACAGCTATACCTACGCGAGATTTTACGATTGCGATTTCCTGGAGTGCTACGGAGATGTGGTCAACTCTGGGGGCGTATCGCTAGAAGGGTGCCGCTTCGAAGGAAATACGGGGCGAGTTGTCAGGGCCCTGGGCTTGAGCATCAACAACAGCGTCTTTATCGGCAATGAACACGACGGGTCTCTCGTCGCGAACCATAGCTATGACACCATCTTCGGCTCGGCCTATTTGAACAATGTCCATTTCTTCGCCAACGATGTCGAGAATTGCTATTTCGTCGGTTACGGAATAATCGTCGAGCTCATTGGGTGCAGCTTCGTTTACAACCAAGGCAATTCCATAAGGTCTATGAATTGCGGTCTCGAGATAGACGCCTGCACCTTTGCCGGCAACAGGGGTTCCGTGGGCGCGGATATCTACATAGAGGCTTGGGACGACTACTACTTCAACCATCTCTACCTCTCAAACTGCATCCTCTCCTTTCGCACGGAGGGTGAGGTTCTATCTACTTTTGGAGAGTACCTGCCGGAGCTGAGTGTGGAATGCACGGACATCTACGGCAATGCCGCTGGCGATTGGACGGGGCTGCTGTCGCCCTTCGCGGGAATCGACGGCAACTTCTCCGAGCATCCTCAGTTTTGCAACTGGACCGCCGGCGACATTTCCCTCTACTCGACCAGTCCCTGCCTACCCGGCGGCAACGACTGTGGAGTGCTTATCGGCGCCGAAGGCGAAGGCTGTGATAATCCCACAAGCACTGAATCACCTGCGTTGGGTAGCTTGGCACTTACCGCGCACCCCAACCCCTTCAACCCCAAGACGCGATTCTCTTTCAACCTGCCCGAGCCGGGTCCGGTGAGCTTGGCGATCTATGATGTTTCCGGACGACGCGTGGTCAAGTTGCTCGACAAATCGCAGATGCCCGCCGGCGAACAGGTCTTGGATTGGTCCGCCGAAGGACTTTCCAGCGGCATCTATCTGGCCCGCCTCGAGACTTCGCAGGAGATCAAGGAGATCAAGATCGACTTGCTGCGTTAAGCCCTAAATCCGCGTGGGCTTCCAACTTCCTGCTAAAAAAGCAATTCCGGCGCTTGACCGGCATTGACTCCGGCCTTTTCAGGCCCTAAGCTATTCCGTCACAGATGCCGGAAATCCGGCCTTTTTAATAAGACCCCCACCGGGACGTGCGCATGATCATCATCCTCAAGAAAGAGGCTACCAAGGCTAACGCCGACGAACTTCTCGGCATTATCGAAGCCCAGGGCCTCAAGCCCCTCTACATGCCCGGCAGTGAGCGAACGGTTCTGGGCGCCCTGGGTGATGAGCGCGTGCTGGCTACCTTGAATCTCGATGCCCATCCCTATGTGGATCGGGTTCTGGCCATCCTCGCTCCTTATAAGATGGTGTCCCGCGAACTTCAGGCCCACGACACCGTGGTCAATGTTGACGGCGTGCCCATCGGGCCGGGTCACTTCACGGTTATCGCCGGGCCATGTTCGGTTGAGTCCGAAGAGCAGATTGTGGATTCCGCGCGCAAGGTGAAGGCCGCGGGTGGAAAGATCCTGCGCGGCGGTGCCTACAAGCCGCGCTCAAGTCCGTACGCATTCCAGGGACTCGAGGAAGAAGGCCTTCGCCTGCTTTCCATCGCCAAAGAGGAAACGGGCCTGCCCATCGTCACCGAGATCATCGACGTGCACGACATCGACGTGGTCTCCAAGCACGCCGACATGTTCCAGGTGGGCGCTCGCAACATGCAGAACTTCCGTCTGCTGCGCGAACTGGGCAAATCGCGCATCCCCGTTTTTCTCAAGCGCGGCATGAGCGCCGGCTACAACGATCTGCTTATGAGCGCCGAGTACATTCTCAGCGAGGGCAACCCCAACGTGGTGCTCTGCGAACGCGGTGTGAAAACCTTCATCACCGGCACGCGCAATACGCTCGATCTGAACGCCGTGCCCTACCTGAAGTCGAAAACGCACTTGCCGGTAGTGGTCGATCCCAGCCATGGCACGGGCATCCGCGAATTGGTGCTACCCATGAGCAAGGCCGCGCTGGCCGCTGGCGCCGACGGGCTCATGGTCGAGATGCATCCGCAACCCGATCAGGCGCTAAGCGACGGCATGCAGTCGCTCTACCCCGAACAGTTCGAAAAGCTGATGGAAGTCATCCGTCGCTACGCCGAGCTGGAGGGACGGATCCTGCCATGAAGACCGTCGCCGCGGGAAAGGCCCAGCCTCTAAGCAAAGTCCTTCCCGGGGCCGTCGATCCGCTACGCTTGTTCAGCGTTTTGTCTGATCGAGGATCACGTCCTCACGCATTCCTTCTCGAAAGTGCCGACGTGCACAGCGGCAACGCCGAGCGCAGTATCGGCTCGGCCGATCCCTGTCTGCGCCTCTCCGGGCGCGGGCGCGAGTTTGAATTGCTCGCCCTCAATCGCACCGGCGAGAAAATGCTGCAGGTGGTCGCGCCCACACTCGACTTCGTTTTCGAACTGGAAGTCGGCAAGACCATCGCCACGGGCACATTGCCCGAGCCGCGCGAGGGCCTGGAAGAACGCGAACGCCTGCGCGAGCCCGGGCCCATGGATCTGCTTCGCGCATTGAAGAACGCCTTCGTTCCCGAATCCGCCGCGAGTTTCCCCCCGGGTGGACTCTTCGGCACCTTTGCCTACGATTTCATCGACCAGTTCGAGAAGCTGCCCACCGATCAGAACGATCCGCATCCTACACCCGATTACCTTTTCTACTTCGCCGATCATCTCTTCCTGGTGGATCACATTCACGATCGCACAGTGCTGCTGGCCACGGCGCTGGGCCTTCCCGATTCCGAAGAGGAGTACGCTCGCGCGCAGGAGCTTTTGCGTGCCATGGAAGAGGCGGCTCTGAACGCACCTGCCCTCGCCGATCTTCCCGCGCCGCCCATATCGTCTGCGGCGAACACGGATCTATCTGATGCCGAGTACGAAGCCGTGGTTGAGAAGTTGAAAGAGCACATCCTCGCCGGCGACGTTTTTCAAATTGTGCCATCGCGCAGCTTCGAAGCTCCGGCCAAGGAAGAAGCGCTTACCACTTATCGTCGCCTCCGCGCGCTGAATCCCAGTCCCTACATGTTCTTCCTGCGCATGGAAGATGACACTTTGCTCGGTGCATCCCCGGAAACCGCGCTCAAGGTCAGCGCAGGCCGCGCGGAAATTCGTCCCATCGCAGGTACCAAGCCGCGGGGCCTTCGCGATGGCGTCATCGATGAAGATCTCGACGCGCGTTACGAAGCCGAACTCAAGCTCGACTCCAAGGAATTGGCCGAGCACGTCATGCTGGTGGACTTGGCCCGCAACGATGTGGCCCGCGTGAGCCGCGCCGGCACCCGCCGCGTGGACCGGCTCTTCACCGTGGAAAAATACAGCCACGTGCAGCACCTGGTCAGCAGCGTCAGCGGCGAGTTGCGCGAAGAGCTGGATCCGCTTCACGCCTATCTCGCCACCATGAACATGGGCACCCTCACCGGTGCGCCCAAGGTCGAGGCCATGCGCCTGCTTCGCGAAACCGAAGGCACGCGCCGCGGCTTCTACGGTGGCTCGGTGGGCTACTGGATGCTCGATGGCGACTTCGATACTTGCATCGTCATCCGCTCCTTGCATCTCATCGGTGGCCGCGCCATCGCCCGCGCCGGTGCCGGCGTGGTCTTCGACTCGGTGCCCGAGCGCGAGGCCGACGAAACCCGCCGCAAGGCCGCCGCGCCACTGGCCGCCCTGGGTTTGGTAAAGGAGGGGGCATGAAGATCCTCTTCCTGGACAACTTCGACAGTTTCAGTTGGAATCTCGTGGACGAGTTTGAAAAACGCGGCCACGAAGTGCTGGTGTATCGCAACGATGTTTCTTTGGAGCAATTGCGCGTCGTCGAAGCCGAAGCGGAACCCAAGTTGCTCGTAATTTCGCCGGGCCCATCCACACCCGGTCGCGCGGGTGTTTGCACGGAAGCCTTGCTCGAATTCTCAAAACGCATGCCAGTCTTCGGAGTTTGCCTTGGGCTGCAGGTTATGGTGGAAGCCTGGGGTGGCCAGGTGGGACGCGCGCCCGAAGTGGTGCACGGCAAGGCCAGCGCCGTCACTCACGACAGCCGCGGCGTTTTCGACGGACTCTCAAGCCCCATGGCCGTGGGTCGTTATCACAGTTTGGTGGGCCTCGACATTCCAGAAGCCTTGGAAGTCAGCGCCGACCTCGACGGACTCGTCATGGCCGCGCGCCATCGCGTGCTACCGGTGGAAGGCGTGCAGTTTCATCCCGAAAGTATTTTAACGCCCACGGGCGGGCTCATTATCGATCGCGTGCTGGACATGGCCGAGAGGTACTGATGGAAGCGACTTTGAAAAAACTCTACGGCGGCGAAGACCTGAGCTTCGATGAAACACGCGAAGTGCTCGGCACCATCATGGCCGGCGGCATGGAGCACGACGAAATCGCGCGCATACTTCTGGCGCTCAAGGAAAAGGGCGAAACTCCCACCGAGATCGCCGGCGCGGCGCGTGCTCTTCAAGACGCGGCCCTTCCCGTTAAATGCGATCGTCGCCCTCTGCTCGATACCTGCGGCACCGGCGGCGACGGTTCGGGCAGTATCAACATTTCTACGACGGCGGCCATCGCCCTGGCGGCCTCGGGCGTTGCGGTGGCCAAGCATGGAAATCGCGCGATCTCATCGAAGAGCGGCAGTGCCGATGTGCTGGAAGCCTTGGGCGTTAAGCTCGACCTGGAGCCTGCATCCAACGAGCAGTTACTTGAGGAATTGGGCATCGCCTTCATGTTTGCACCGCGTTACCATCGTGCCATGAAGGAAGTCATGCCGGTGCGCCAGAAGCTGGCCACCAAGACCATCTTCAACATTATCGGACCCCTGAGCAATCCCGCGCGGCCGACTGCGCAGGTGTTGGGTGTCTCGACGGAAGATTTGCTATTGCCTATGGCCCAGGCGCTTTGCGATATGAAACTGGAACGCGCCTTCGTGGTGCACGGCGCCGGCATGGATGAACTCGGCCTGCACGGCACCAATCGAATTGTGAAGCTGGAAGGCGGCAAGCTTTTCGAACTGGATCTCGCGCCTGCTGACTTGGGCGTGGAGCCCATCGATCCGGCGGAACTTGCCGGTGGCGATGCTGAAACGAATGCCGCCATCCTTCGTGAAATTGTCGGTGGTCGCGACACCGGTGCGCGCGCGCAGGCGGTGGCCATCAACGTGGGCGCGGGCCTCATACTTGCGGGCCATGAAAAGGGCTGGTCCGCCGCCTATGAACGCAGCATGGATATTCTCGCCAGCGGCGCGGCCGAAGGTTTGCTGAAGCGCTGGGCGGAAGCGAGCAAGGATCTGTCATGAGCAGTGTCTTGGACAAAATTCTCGAGGCCAAACGAATCGAAGTGGCGGAACTCAAGGCCGAGCATCCGGGTTTCGAAAACCTGCCGCCTTCCGATCGCGATTTCCGCGCCGCGCTGGCCGCACCCGGTCGCCGCTTCATCATGGAAGTGAAGAAGGCGAGCCCATCCCGCGGCGCCATTCGCGCCGACCTGCGCCTTGAAGAGCTGCTGCCGCTCTACGATCGTCACGCCGACGCGATCAGCGTGCTCACCGACGCACAGTTTTTCGGCGGATGCGCGGAAGACCTGCAGCGCGCACGGCGCATCACCAGCCGCCCTCTGCTTCGCAAAGATTTCATCGTGGATGCATGGCAGATCGACGAAGCGCGCCACCTGGGCGCCGACGCCATCCTGCTCATTGTCGGCGCGCTGTTCGATGATGAACTCGTCGCCTTCCGCGAGCATGCCGAAAGCCTGTGCATGGATGCATTGGTAGAAGTGCACGACGAAGATGAACTCGCTCGCGCTCTCGCATCCGGCGCCAAGATCATCGGAGTGAACAACCGCGACCTTCGCAATCTCACAACCGATCTTGCCAACACCGAACGCATGGCTCCGAAGATTCCCGATGGCATTGTCACCGTGACCGAGTCGGGTGTGGAATCCCGTGGCGACGTGTTGCGGCTCTCGGGCCAGACCGATGCCTACCTCATCGGCTCGTCTATCCTCGCCGCCGAAAACATGGCGGCCAAGGTGAAGGAACTTGCCTACGGCCCGGTGAAGATCTGCGGCATTACCCGTCGGAGCGACGCGCTCATGGCCCTCGACGCCGGCGCTACCTGGCTGGGTTTCATTTTCCATCCCGGCAGCCCGCGCGAGGTCACGGTGGATCAGTGCCTCGAGATCACCCGCGGCCTTCCCGGCCTTAAGGTGGGCGTGTTCGTGGATCAGAAAGTCGAGGAGATCGTGAAGATCGCCCGGCGCTGCGCACTGCATGGCGTGCAGGTGCACGGTGCTCATCGCGAGGACACCATCCGCTATTTGAAAAGCCATCTCGACGGTGTCTTCGTGACCTGGGCTCTGCCCGTGGGCGAGGAAGCACCCGAAATTCCCGATGTGCCCGCCGACTACTTCCTCTTGGATACGGCCACGCCTCAGCACGGCGGCAGTGGGCGCAGTTTCAACTGGGATTTGCTCTCCGGCTTGGACCGCCAGTTTTTGTCCTCGCGCGTTTTCTTGGCCGGGGGTATCGGGCCAGCGAATGTGAGGGAGGCCGCCGGTGTGGGGGCCTATGCCCTCGACCTGGCCAGCGGCGTGGAGAGCGAGCCCGGCCTCAAAGACGGCGGGAAGTTGTCGGAGCTCTTTGCGGCCCTGAGGTAGTGTTGAAACCCCTCTGAATATCATGGCAATAGCCTTGATATTGACAATATCAAGCAATATGGCTTGATATCCAGACAGTCTCCAAAAGGACGCCTATGCGCCAAGACGGTCGATTCGGATCCTTCGGCGGCTTCTACGTGCCGGAAATTCTCATGCCCGCCCTCACCGAGTTGGAGTCGGCCTGGCTGGACGCCCGCCGCGACCCGGAATTCAAGGCCGAGCTTCGCCGCCTGCTGGCCGAGTACGCGGGGCGTCCCACGCCCATCACCCTTTGCGAAAATCTCAGCGAGCGCCTGGGCTGGCCCATCGTACTGAAGCGCGAAGACCTTGTGCATGGCGGCGCGCACAAAACCAATCAGGTGCTTGGCCAGGCCCTGCTCGCAAAACGCATGGGCAAGAAGCGCATCATCGCCGAGACCGGCGCCGGCCAGCACGGCGTTGCCACGGCCATGATGGGCGCGCTCTTCAATTTGAAAACGGACATCTACATGGGCGCCGTCGATGTCGAGCGGCAAGCGCTCAACGTGTTTCGCATGCGCCTCATGGGTGCCCGGGTGATTCCCGTGGACAGCGGCAGCGCCACGCTGAAAGACGCCATCAACGAGGCCCTACGCGATTGGGCTACCAATGTTCGAGATACCCATTACCTGCTGGGCACGGTGGCGGGTCCCCATCCTTATCCCAAAATGGTCGCCGACTTTCAGCGCGTCATCGGCAAGGAAGCCCGCGCGCAATTCAAGAAGCGTTACGGCGGAACGCCGCGTGCGGTGGTGGCCTGCGTGGGTGGCGGCAGTAACGCCATCGGCCTCTTCAAAGATTTCATTTCCAGCGAGGCGGCCCTCTACGGCGTTGAGCCCGCGGGCGAAGGCCTTCGCACGGGAAAGCATGGCGCGACTCTCGGCAAGGGATCGCCGGGCATCCTGCATGGCGCGCGCAGTTATCTTTTACAGGATGAACATGGACAGATCACCGAAACGCACAGCGTGAGCGCCGGGCTGGACTACCCCGGTGTGGGGCCGGAGCATTCGCATCTGAAAGACATGGAGCGCGCCGAGTATTTCGCCGTCACCGATCGCGAAGCGCTGGACGCATTTCACCTACTCTCGGCCACCGAAGGAATCGTGCCCGCCCTGGAAAGCGCGCACGCTGTGGCCGGCGCCGTGAAGCTGGCGCGAAGGTTCCGGCGGGAAGTCGGCGGGAAGAAAGCCGACTGGCGCGAGCATCTCGCCGATGCGATTCTCATCGGCCTGTCCGGCCGCGGCGACAAAGACATGGAAACCGCCCGCCACCACTTCCCCGAACTGGATGGAGGTGCGAAATGAGCCGCGACCGCTACGCCGAAACTTTCGCCCGCCTCGCCGAACGCGGCGAGGGCGCTTTCGTGCCCTTCACGGTGCTGGGTGATCCCAATGCAAAAACCAGTTTGGAAATCCTGCGCGCCATGGCTGCCGGTGGCGCTGACATGCTCGAGCTGGGAATTCCCTTCAGTGATCCCGTGGCCGACGGTCCCACCATTCAAGCCGCCGACATCCGCGCGCTCAAGGCGGGCATCACCCCGCCCAAGGCCTTCGAGATCATCCGCAAGTTCCGCAAAGAGAACGACGACATTCCCATCGGCCTCTTGGTCTACGCCAACCTGGTGCACGAGCCGGGCCTGGTGAAGTTCTACGAAGAAGCCGCCGCCGGCGGTGTAGACAGCATTCTTGTGGCCGATGTACCGCTGGAAGAGTCTGCGCCCTTCCGCTGGGTGGGCGAGAAAACGGGCATTGGACACGTGTCCATGGCTACGCCCCTTACCGACGATGCGCGCCTGGCCGAAACAGCCAAGCTCGGCGGCCCCTACCTTTATGTGGTCAGCCGTCTGGGCGTCACCGGGCGCGACGCAAGCTTGTCGACCAGTGCAAAACCCTTGCTCAGACGCATCAAGAAGCAGGGCGGCCCGCCGACACTCTTGGGATTCGGCATCAGCAAGCCCGAGCACGTGAAGGCGGCCATCACCGCGGGCGCCGATGGAGCAATTAGCGGCAGCGCGGTGGTGGAGATCGTCAAAAAGCACGCAAAGGACAGGGCAAAACTGACGGCGAATGTGCGGCGTTTCGTCGCCGCCATGAAGAAGGCGACAAAAATCGCTAAGTAGTTACCCGGTAAGGGCTATTGCCGCATTGACCCGATCTGTTCCCCTTGCTAGCCTCCGCCCATACCAAGGAGGCCCCCTTGAGCGACGATCAACAACAACTTCCCACAAGTCTGGATCCGTCCGCCTACGAGCCGGGCGCGGGTGACACTTATAAACCCGTCGTACCGGACCGCTACAACCTGACCGAGTTTACGTGGCGGGCCGTGGTCGTGGGCATCGTGCTGGGCGCGCTCTTCGGCGCGGCCAACGCCTACCTGGGTCTGAAAGTGGGCCTCACGGTAACCGCGTCGATTCCCGCCGCCGTTATCGCGGCCTTCTTCTTCCGCATCGCCAAGAAGAGCACTCTGCTGGAAAGCAACATGGTGCAGACCGTCGGCAGCGCGGGTGAATCCGTGGCCGCGGGCGTGATCTTTACTATTCCCGCTTTCTTCCTCTGGGCGGCAGCCGACCCGGCGGCCGACCCCGGCGTGCTGAAAATCTTCATCCTCGCCCTTTTCGGCGGACTCCTCGGCGTACTCTTCATGATTCCCCTGCGCCGCTATCTCATCGTGAAAGAACACGGGCATCTTCCATATCCGGAAGGCACGGCCTGTGCGGAAGTGCTGGTGAGCAACCAAAAGGGATCGTCCAAGGCCTACTTACTTTTCCAGGGTCTCGGATTGGGCGCTGCCTATCAGTTCCTCATGCACGAAAAACTCTGGCAGTTCTGGCATAAAGACGCCGGCGGCAGCTTTCGCGATCGCTACCACATCGGCATGGAAGTCACGCCCGAACTTCTCGGCGTGGGATACATCATCGGTCCGCGCATCGCCGGCCTCATGCTCGGCGGTGCCGTCCTCGGCTTCCTTGTGTTAGTGCCCACCATCTCCTACTTCCGAGAAGCCAGCGGCATGGGATTCATGGGCGTCAGCGATATTCACGGCAACTATGTGAAGCTCATCGGCGCGGGTGCCGTGGCATTCGGCGGCATCATCACCTTGGTCAAGAGCTTGCCGACGATCATCAGCAGTTTCACAGCGGGCATCAAGGGCATGGCAGCCAGCGGCGAGGTCAAAGAAGAAGTTCGGCGCACCCAGCGCGACCTTCCTATTAAAGGCGTCATGATCGCGGCCGGCGTGTTGGCCCTTTTGCTCTGGGCCCTGCCCGATTCCATCATGCCGGTGAACCTTGTGGGCGCCATCTGCATGGTGATCTTCGCCTTCATCTTCGTCACCGTGGCCAGCCGTATCGTTGGCCTGCTCGGCGGCAGCAGCCTACCCGTGAGCGGCATGACCATCGCCACCCTACTCGGCACGGCGGCGCTCTTCGTCGCCATGGGACACACCGGCAACGCGGCCAAGTACGCGGTGCTCAGCGTGGGCGCGGTGGTCTGCATCGCGGCCTCCATCGCGGGTGACACAAGCCAGGACCTCAAGACCGGATTCCTGCTCGGCGCCACACCGCGCCGCCAGCAGATCGGTGAGTTCATCGGCGTGATCACAGCGGCATTGGTGATGAGCTTCACCATCTACCTGTTCCGTGAAGACATCACCAACGGCGTCTTGCTGGCGCCCCAGGCCAACCTCATGCGCACGATCATCGACAGTGTGATCGGCGGCGATGTGGCCTGGGATCTGCTTGCCATCGGCGGCTTTGCGGCCATCGTGGTGGAACTGCTCGGCATGAGCAGCCTGGCTTTTGCGGTGGGGCTCTACCTGCCCATCGAATTGTCCATGCCCATCATGGTGGGCGGCATTATTCGTTGGTGGACCGAGAAGAAGTTCAAGGGCGACGAGCGCAACGAGCGCCGTGAACGAGGCGTGCTGTTCAGTAGCGGACTCATTGCCGGTGCCGCCTTCATAGGACTGCTCGCCATGATCTGGGTGATGCTGGCCGAAAAGGTCGGCCCCTTGGCCAGCGCCCGCGATTGGCTGCTGAACCTCACCGATGGTGCCGGATCCGCATGGCCCTTGATTCCCTTCGCCGTCCTGGTTCTCGCGCTTTGGTTCCGGACGCATGGGCGAATGAAAGAAGAAGTATAAATGTGGAGCTTGTTCCTCTCGTTCCTGAAGGTGGGCACGTTCGGCTTCGGCAGTGGCCCGGCCATGCTTGCCCTCATCGAAAAGGAAATGGTTGGGAAGGGGCTCATGAGCCCCGAGCAGTTCACCGAAGGGGTGGCCACGGGCATGGCCCTGCCCGGGCCCATCGCCACAAAGGCGAGCCTCTACTGCGGATATCATGTGGCCGGAGTTCCGGGTGCCATCTTGGCTCTTGTGGGAATGCTCCTACCGAGTACCTTGGCCATGCTGGTTCTGGTGAAAGTCATGCATCAATTCCGGGGAAATCCGAAACTGGATGGCGCTTTGCGCGCTATGAAGCCCGTGGTCGTCGCTGTCTTCCTTTTTCTGGCTTTCGGCGCCACCCGGGGAATCCGTCCCGGCTGGGACACCGTTTTACTCGGGGCTGTTGCACTGGTTCTCTTGCTACTCAAAGTAGATCCCGCCTGGGTCATTATCGGGGCCCTGGGGATAGGCCTTCTGTTCTACTAGTTAAGGAGTCAAGATGGGTAAGCTTCAATTCGCTCCCGCCCTTTCGCGCGGTTGGCAGATTTTCACGAAAGACCCTCTCAACCTGATACTCGGCGGGCTGATCGCCTTTATCGTCAGCCTGACCATCGTGCTGTTTCCGGCCATGACCGCAGGATACGTCTACATGGTGAAGCGCATCGCCAAGGGCGAGAAGGCCGAGCTGGGCGATGTATTCCATGGTTTCAACGATTTCGCCCGCTACCTGGTGGGTGGACTCATCTTTCTCTTGGCCATGCTTCCGGCCTACCTGCTGGGCCTGGCCACCTCGGGCCTGGGCGTTATCGCCAGCGCGGTGGTCATGGGTCTTCTGCTGCCCTTCTGGCCCCTCATGGTGGACAAGAAACTCAGCGGCCCGGACGCCTTCAAGGAAGGCCTGGAGTTCTACAAGCGGGAATATCTCACCGCGACCATCATCGCTCTGCTTTTCATCGCGCTTAGTTTCGTGGCCATGCTCACCTTCGGCGTTGCGAACTTGATTACGCTGCCCCTAACCATCGCAATCATGATCGCCGCCTATGAGCAGTGCTACGGATTCAGCGATGACGAAGAGACCGTGCGCGAAGGCGAGTTCGAAGAGGTGGCGGTAGAGCCTGCACCTGAACCAGAACAGGCAGCGGCACCTGCGGCCGATGAAGAGGAAAAACCCGAGGCCTAGCGTGGACAGGCGCGAAGTTCTCGGAAGAAAGCAGCCGCTCATCGCCATGCTGCATCTGCCGCCCAGCCCCGGCGTGGAAGGCCACCGGGGAAGGGAAGCATCCATCGAGACCGTTTTAGGTGAGGCCCGTCTCTACAAAGAGGCGGGTCTTTCCGCGCTCATGATCGAGAACATGCACGATTTCCCCTGTGTACGCGAAGAGACCATGGGGCCGGAAGTGGCCGCCTACTTCACGCGCATCGCCAGTGAACTGCGGCGCGAACTGGGCGAGAGCTACCTGCTCGGCGCGCAGGTTCTCTTCGCCGCGTCAAAAACTGCCCTGGCCGTAGCCCAGGCCGCGAACTTCAACTTCATTCGCGCCGAAGGCTGGATCTATGGCCATCTGTCAGACAAGGGATGGATCGACGGGCAGGCCGGTCCCGTGAAGCGCTATCAGCACGCGATGGGCGCGGAGGATGTGGCCATCTTCACGGACATTCAAAAGAAGCACGCCAGTCACGCGGCCACGGCGGATCTGTCCATCGCGGATTTGGCGGGCATGCTCGAGTTGCACAAGAGCGATGGGGCCATTGTAACCGGTGCTGCTACGGGCAAGCCTCCCGCCTTGGCCGATCTGGAATCCGTGCGCGGCGCTACGCGCCTGCCCGTGATCATCGGTAGCGGGCTGAACGCGGAGAATCTTCCCGACTACGCACCTCTTGCCGATGCTTTCATCGTGGGATCGGTGTTCAAAGAGAAAGGGCGCTGGAATGCGCCCTTGGATCGTCGACGTATCGACGCTTTCCTCGATATCTACGCCCGGCTCTAGAACAAGCTGGGGTGCCTGACCAATTCCCCTTCGACCATGAAGATCACGTCTTCGGCGATGTTGGTGGCCAGATCGCCGATGCGCTCCAGGTTCCTGGAAATGGAGATGGCCTGAATGCCGCGCTCCACATCCTCGCGGTTTTCGACCAGGGAGTCGCGAACGTGACGGAACATGTCACGGTTTGCTTCGTCGATGCGGTCATCCATTTCGAGCACCTTGCGGGCGAGAACCACATCGGTGCCGACCAAGGAATCAAGGCTCATGGATAGCATTTTCCGAGTTTCTCCGGCCATGCGATTAAGCTCAGGGGCGCATTCCAGTGCGGGACCCTCCACCAAGGACGCAGCCCTTCGGGCCATGTTCTTGGTCAGATCACCCACGCGCTCCAGGTCGTTGTTCACCTTGAGCACGGCAATGATGAATCGCAGGTCGGCGGCCACGGGTTGGTGCAGGGCGAGAATCTTCAAGCAGTTCTCTTCAACTTCAACCTCGCGCCGATCAATTTCATTGTCACCCAACATGACTTCCTTCGCCAACTCAGCATCGCGATGGGAAAGCACGCGCTTGGCCTTTTCCATGGCTTGCTCCACGAGGGAGCCCACGGTGAGGATCTCTTTCTTTAGTAGATCTAAATCTCTTTGCAGATGCTTCACAGTTTCTCCCCGCGACAATCGGCCGCTTGCGATTTCTAGCCGAATCGGCCGGTGACGTAGTCTTCAGTGCGCTTTTCGCGCGGCCGGGTGAAGACCTGATCGGTCTCGCCGAACTCAACCATGGTGCCCAGGTCCATGAAGGCGGTGTAGTCGGAAATGCGCGCCGCCTGCTGCATGTTATGCGTAACAATGGCGATGGAATAGTGCTCTTTCAGTTCGAAGCAAAGGTCTTCAATACGACCCGTGGAAATGGGATCCAGCGCCGACGCGGGTTCATCCATGAGAATGATCTCGGGCTTCATGGCCAGAGCGCGCGCGATGCAAAGGCGCTGCTGCTGTCCTCCCGATAGAGAAAGACCCGATTCATTCAGACGATCCTTCACCTCATCCCAAAGGTTAGCCTGCTTGAGGCTGGTCTCCACGAGTTCGGGCGCATCCTTCTTACCGACCTGCCCGTTGATGGTAGGGCCCCAGGCAACATTCTGGAAAATGGTCTTGGGAAATGGGTTGGGCTTCTGGAAAACCATGCCGATGCGTGCACGAACCTCTACGGGGTCCACACCTTTACCGTAGAGATTCATACCCCGATAAAGCACCTGACCCTTCATGCTCACGTCGGCGATGAATTCGTTCATGCGGTTCAGCGAACGCAACAGGGTACTTTTTCCGCAACCCGAGGGCCCGATAATGGCCGTGATGTGCTTCTCGGCAATGGGCAGGCTGGCCTTCTTCACAGCCTCGGTCTTGCCATAGAAAATGCTCAAATCGCGTGTTTCTAGTATGAGCGGCGCATTGGGCTGAGTGAAGCTGGTGCTCCGCGTTTCGACGGAATTGCTTTCAGTCATTTTCGGGGCCTCGCTTGAAGTCCGGGCCGTCAATGTGGCGGCGTTCATCGGCGTGTCCTCTGAGTTCGGTAACGAATGAAGACCGCCGTCGCGTTCATCACGAGCAACACAAGCAGCAGTACAATGATGCCGGCGGCCGCCAGGGAGTGGAAGTCTTGCTGGGGCCGGGCCGTCCAATTGAAGATCTGGATGGGAAGTGCGGTGAAATCATCCATGGGACCGTTGGGCGTGAAAGCGATGTAGGTAAGCGCGCCGATCATGATGAGCGGAGCGGTTTCGCCGATGGCCCGCGAAAGCGCCAGGATCACGCCAGTGAGCATGCCCGGCAAAGCAGAGGGCAGTACATGGTGGCGTACGGTTTGCAGTCTAGTGGCACCCAGTGCCATAGCTCCTTGGCGCAGTGACTGCGGCACGGCTTTGATGGCCTCGCGCGATGCGATGATGATCACCGGCAAAATGAGCAGACTCATGGTGAGGGCGCCTGCTAAAACACTTCGGCCAAGACCGAGGGTGCGCACGAATATCGCCAAGCCCAAGAGGCCATAAACAATGGACGGCACTCCGGCGAGATTGGCGATGTTGATTTCGATGAAGGTCTTGAGCCGACCCGGCCGCGAAAACTCTTCCAGGTAAACGGCGGCGGCTACGCCCACGGGCACGGAAATGACAGCGGTTAAGCTGATGAGCCACAGGGTACCGGCCAGGGCCGAAAGTATGCCGGCCTTATGGGGGAAGCGAGAGGGGAAGCTCGTGAGAAAATTCAGATCAAGCCAGCCCCCACCTTCGCGTAGCACGCGCGCCAATAAGATTGCGAGTAGCACGACACCAAATCCTGTGAGTGCCGCGAAACCAATGCGCGCCCATCGCGCCTGCTTATGGCGCCTGCCCAAGTTTGAAATGCCAACCCAGTTGCCCTGACTCATTCGTAAACCTCCTGATACCTCTTGAGGATACGATTGGCCAGAATGTTCATGCCCAGCGTGATCAGGAAGAGAAGAGAACCCACAGCGAAGATGGTTTTGTATTCCACACCACCGGCGGGCGTGTCACCCAGGCTTACCTGAACGATGTAGGCTGTCATGGTCTGAATGCTTTCCAGTGGATTGGCGGTCAGGTTCGGCGTGGCGCCGGCGGCCAGGGTTACGGCCATGGTCTCGCCGAAAGCGCGAGACGCCGCCAACACGAAACTAGCGAGAATTCCGGAGAGCGCCCCGGGCACCACCACCTGTGTGGATACTTCTAGACGAGTCGCGCCTAGCGCGTGTCCAGCCTGGCGAAGCGATCCGGGCACTGCGCGGAGGGCGTCGTCGCAAAGGGAAGCGACCATGGGCAAAATCATGATGCCCACAACCACCGAAGCGCTGGCGGCGTTGAAGATCTTTGTCTGGGGTAAAATGCTTCGCAAAAGAGGAGTGACCGCGGTCAAGGCAAAGTAGCCATAGACCACGGTCGGAACACCCGCAAGAATCTCTAGGATGGGTTTCAAGATACTGCGGGTTCTTTCGCTGGCGTATTCGCTCAGGAAGATGGCGCTACCCAAACCCACGGGCAGGGCGATGAGCGCAGAGCCCACCACAATCATGGTGGTGCCGCCCAGAAGCGGAAGCACACCGTAAGATCTAGGTTCGAGTAGGGGAGCCCAATTCAGGCCGAAGAGAAAACTGAAAACCGGGACTTCTCGAAAGAAGTCCCAGGTTTCCCGGCCGAGCACCGCAATGATGCCCGCTGTTGTTAAAATGGAGAGGAGGGCGCTAAGAAGCAGCAGGCTTTTGATGCCCTCTTCTCCGGGTCGACGCCGCTTGGCGAATCGGAGGTCGATTGTGTCTCTCATTTCCTCTTCCCACCCGGCCGTCGATTTACCAACTCAGAATTTCGCTGATGCTATGATCGCCACTCTTGGCCTTCTCGGTGCTGAAGACCGTGCCGGTCTTTAATTCCGTGAATTTGCCCATGGCTAGCTCGTAGGCTTCATCGGGCAGAGCCACATAGCCCACTTCCGAGGCTAGCGTTCCAGCGTGCTCCATGTAGAACTTGATGAAAGCCTGGATCTCGGCACGCGCCGCGGCATCCTTGCTAACGTAGATGAACAGGGGCCGGCTCAGGGGCGCGTAGCTGCCGTTGTTGATCGTGGTCTCTGAGGGAAGCACCGGTCCGGCGCCGCCGTCGATGGGCACGAGCTTGAGCTTGTCCTTGTTCTCTTCGTAGTAGGCGTAGCCGAAGTATCCCAGAGCGCTGATGTCACCGGCGATACCGGTCACGAGGACATTGTCGTCCGCGCTGGCGGTGTAGTCGGGGCGGCAGACCTGGCTCTTACCGTTCACCACTTCGGTGAAGTAGTCGAAGGTACCCGAGTCCACATCGGGGCCATAAAGAGTGATGGGCTTGGCCGGCCAGCTGGCACGAACATCCTTCCAGGTCTCCACGGTACTACCGGGCTGCCAGATCTTGTGCAGCTCATCGATGGTCATGTAGTCGACCCAGTCGTTGGCGGGATTAATCAGAACGGAAAGACCGTCGAAGGCCACGGGAATTTCCACGAACTCCGCGCCCGTCTCAGCGGCCTTGTTCACTTCCTTGCCCTTGATGGGACGGGAGGCGTCGTTGATGTCTATCTCGCCCGCCAGGAACTTCTTGAAGCCGCCGCCGGTGCCGGAGATGCCCACGGTCACGCGAACGCCGCGATGAAGATTTTGAAACTCCTCGCCCACGGCCTCGGTGATGGGAAAGACCGTGCTTGATCCGTCCACGCGAACCGCGCCGGTTAGGCCCTTATCGTTTCCCGCTTCCTTTTCGCCGCAAGCTCCGAGGAACAGTACGGGGAGAATCGCCAGCAGAATGAAACGCTTCATTTCATCACTCCTTCACACCCGGTCTCGGGCGGATTCGGTTTAGATCTTTCCGTAGAAAGTCAGGACGAACTCCGACTGGTTGTCGACGCCGTCGGCTTCGTAGCTGGTCACGCGGAAACTTGGCTGCACGAAGAAGTTTTCGTGACCTTCCAGGTCGAGACCGAAGAGCATGAAGTTGTGGCCATCATTGTCGGTGTCCACGTCGGGATCGATCATGTCATAACGGCCCATGACGTAAACGCCCTCGGTGATGGGAGCGCGGCCAAAGACGGAGAGACCGCTGCTCTTCATGTCGTCAGCATTACCGTTGGTGAACATGCCGTACTGACCGTAGAGCTCGAAGATGCCCGCGTCGTATCCGGCCAGACCTTCGAAGTAGGTGTTGGCTTCGGTCATGTCGCCACCGGGAGTGTTGCTCGTGAAGAGACCGGCCAGGTAGAGGCCGGGAGCCGGCTGGAAGGCCAGGCGGCCGGCGTAACCGATGCCATCCTTGGCCACGGGCTTTTTGTAGCCGTTACCGTTATTGACGTCGAAGAAGTATTCCACGGCACCGTCGGCAGCCTTGCCTTGAAGACCCAGGCCCAACTGTGAAGCGTTGGTCCACTTGTTCATATCGCTCATGGTCTTGGCCACGGAACGGTAGTGCCAACGACCCTCAACCCAGGCGTGGGTCTTGGGACTGTGCAGACCGAAGATCAGATTCGCTCCGGGAATCAGCATGCACTTGCGCTGAACGTAGGCGTACTTGGTGAAGGTGTTGAGGTTGCCGGTTTCTTCGCTATAGCTAATGTCGCTGGTGTAGCGGAACATCGCATCGCCCCAGCTCTTCTTCACGGTGAGATAACTGCGACGAAGCTGCCAGCCCTTGGTGGCGTCTTCACCTTCATCGGCACCGTCGGTGGTGTTGACGAAGTAGTCGTAGTAGAAGGTGGCGCCAACCTTGGTGCTGGAGTCGCCGGCCCAGGATGCGGAAGCCATGGTCGCCAAGGCGACCGCCACGCTGAGGATGCGCAGGTACAATTTCATTTTCGTCCTCGTTTGTTTGAAGGTCCTTTGGCTGAACGCCAAGCCCCGGCAATGTCGTTTATCAATGTGAAGATTGGATAAAGACCGAGTAAAGATCGACCGTGAGAGCCCTAAGGGGCCAGGGGGATGCGCAGACGGAATCGGCTGCCCCGCCCGGGTTCGCTTTCCACGGAGATTTCTCCACCGTGGCTGAGCACTGTGTGCTTTACGATGGATAGGCCCAACCCCGTGCCGCCCAGCTCGCGGCTGCGGGCCCTGTCTACTCGATAAAATCGCTCGAAGATGCGAGCCTGGTCCTCGGGCTCAATGCCGATGCCCGTATCTGCAATTTCTACAATAGCTTGCCCATCTATGGCCTTGGCGTGGAATGTAACCTTGCCCCCCTCGGGCGTGTACTTCAGGGCATTGTCGAGCAGATTGCTCAGACCCTGGCGAAGGGCGCTTGGATCGCCCATCACCGGCAAGCCGGTCTCCGGAAGCTGCGCGACGAGTTCTATATTTTTGACTTCGGCCACGGCTTGCTGGTCGGCCATGCACTCGGAGACGATGGTCGCCAGGTCCAAAACCCTCATCTCGAAATGGGCGCGCTCATCTTCCAGGCGGGATAGCGATAGCAGGTCGCCCACCAGTTCCGCCAGCCGCCCAACCTGCTTGTTGAGCTTCTCCATGAAACGCGTGCGCATCTCGTCGTTCATCTGGGGATCGTCGTGCAGTGTTTCGGCCAGGCCGCGAATGACCGTAAGAGGTGTCTTCAATTCGTGAGATGCATTGGCGATGAAGTCGCGACGAATAGCCTCGAGTTGCCGAAGTTCGGTGACCTCGTTGAGCACCAGCACGGCACCTTGGGCAAGGCCCTCGTCGCAGGGCAGGGGCGAGGCTTTCAATTCGATGATTCTGGGCTGCGCTTCGTTCACCAAGGATATCTCGCGCCGCAGGAATCGATTCTCCTTGATGGCCTCCGAGAGCAACTCGCAGGCCTCGGTGACGCGGCTGCACTCCCAAAGAGGTCGCCCTCGATCCGCCTCTGCATCCAGGCGCAGAAGTTCGGCGGCAAGACCGTTCACCATGAGAATGCGTTCATCGCCATCCACGGCGAGCAAACCTTCGTTGATGCCGGCAAGAATCGCCGCGAGCTTGTTACGTTCGCCGGTGATGGCGGTCAGTCGCTCTTCAAGCTGATCGCCCATGGTGTTGAAGGCGACGGATAGTTCCCGCATTTCGATGCTTCCGCGACCTTCCGGTGCGCGACTGTGACTTCTACCCGCGGCCATGTCCTGGGCCAGGCGGGTCATGCTTCGAAGGGGCGCGGTACTGCGGCGCGCGAGAAAGAGTCCGATGAGAAGGGCCAAAATACTGGCAAGGGTGGCGCTGAGCAGAATCATCTTTCGTGATTCGCTCTGACGGTGCTGAATGCCGGTTAGGGGCATGGATGCGCGCACGAAGCCGAGAGTTTCGCCACTTGCTTGAACGGGGATGGCCAGGTAGAGCATCTCAACGCCGAGGGTTTGGCTGTAACGCGTCACGGTTCCCTGGCCGTGACTGAGCGCGTCGAGAACTTCCGGACGGCGGTGATGCGGATCCATGCTCGCCGGATCTTCTTCGGAGTCGGCAAGCACGCGCCCGTCGGCGGCAATGATGGTGAAGCGAGTATTGGTTTCGCGGCCAAGTTTATTCACACTGGCGGCGAGGCCATCTTCGGAAAGGCCGGTCATGGCGGGCAAGGAAAGCTCACGAAGGATGAAGGCTTCGCGCAGCAAGGTCTGTTTGATTTCAGCCAGAGATTCTCGCTGCACGAGATTCGACACGAAGATTACCGCGGTAATCGACGCCAGAAAAATGAGCAGGATGTAGCCGGCGTAGAGACGCCAGATAAAGCGGGTGGGCAGCAAGACAGATCTCCCGGTGCTTGGGGCGGGCTAGAGCTCGCCTCCCCGGAAGCGATAACCCACTCCACGAAGAGTTTCGATGCGCTCGCGTTGTTCGCCAAGCTTTTTTCTGATGGATCTAATGTGCACGTCGATGTTTCGATCAACCACAATGGCATCTTCGCCGATTACGCGATTGAGAAGCTGTTGCCGAGTAAAGGCTCGGCCTGGGTAGCGCGCCAGAAACTCGAGCAGGCGAAATTCCGTGGCGGTGAAGTCGATACTGTTGCCATCTAGCAGGATTTCATGCTTCACCGGATCCACAATCAAACCCGGATGGCTCAGCCGCTCGGCCGTCACGGTCTCATCTTTGCGCGATTTCCGCCTGAGCACGGCCCGCACGCGCGCGGCCAATTCCCGAGGACTGAAAGGTTTGGTCAGGTAGTCGTCGGCGCCCAGCTCGAGCCCGGTGACCACGTCGCTTTCCTCGCCCTTGGCCGAAACGAATATGATTGGCATATCCTCGGTAACGGCATCGCGCTTGAGACGACGGCAAACCTCGAGCCCGTCGAGGCCGGGAAGCATGATATCCAGCAAGATCAGATCGGGATCCTGGCTTCGCGCCTGCTCAAGAGCGAGTTCGCCGTCGGCGGCTTGCAGAACCTGAAAACCTTCCTGGCTCAACTTGTAGTCGATGAGTTCGAGGATGTCCGCCTCGTCCTCCACCACCAGAATTTTCTCGCGCGGCATCTCGCACCTCGTGGTTGGCGATGCTCCCATTAAGGCGGGCGGCGAGGGGGTTTGTCAATTGGAGGAAGGAAAATTTGCAGGAACTTAATGTGTCGCCAGTCGCCAGAAAAAACCCACCTTCGGGATTGAAGGTGGGCTTAATGCCGGGGTTTGATGGCTATTTCAAGAGGACGAGTTTCTCAAGATCCTCTCCATCGATGTTCTTGAGCTTCGCGAAGTATACCCCGCTGGACATAAGCTGCCCCGCCTCGTCGCGACCATTCCATTCAAGCGCGTGCTCACCGGCCTCGAATTCCCTATTGGCCAGGACGCGAAGCAGACGTCCGCTGGCGTCGTAAACTGCCAGGCGCGCGGCTCCTTCTGTATCCAGATTGAATCGAATTGTGGTCTTGGGGTTGAAGGGGTTGGGCCAATTACCCCGAATACCAAATGCGCTTGCCTGTTCTTCCGCTCCGGTGCCGAGAACCTGAACAGCCTCATAGGCATTCACTTTCACGCCGATGGGTTGGTCGTAGTTCACATTGTCGCCCGAAGCTTTGAGATGTTCGTCCATGGCGTCGCTATCCATATTAGGCGACTGCGACTTCACCAATCCCGCCACGCCGGCCACCATGGGACAGGCCATGCTCGTGCCGTCGCTGTACATGTAAGGGTTCACGCCGTCGTAACCGAAGCTGAGCATGAATAGGAACTCGGTGAGAAAATCCAGATCGTAGTTGGTCATGATGGTCGACCAGATCTGCTCGCCCGGTGCTGCGATATCCACCCATTCTCCATAGGTGGAGAAGGACGCCCGCTGATTGGCGCTATTGGTCGCGCCCACACTGATCACATGATCCAAACCGGCGGGATACATGACCGCGCTGGTGTTGTTGTTACCGGCTGCGGCGACGCAGACCACGTTCGCTGCGTTGGCGTCGTTCACGAGGGCTTGCATGAATCCGAAGTCCGAGAAGTTGCCGCCGAAGCTCATGGATATAACGCCCGCGCCATTATCGATGGCGTAGTTGAAAGCCTGGGTCACCGAAGCCACCGAGAAAGGTTCCGCGCCGCCGGTGAGTTTCAAGCCCATGAGAGAGCAGCTCCACCCGGTGCCCGCAACGCCCGTGCCGTTGTTGGTGGCCGCCGAAGCGATGCCGCCGCAGTGGGTGCCGTGAAATCCCACGTCAATGCCGCCTTCGAAATAGGCTTCGGGCCGTGGGTCGTTGTTGTTGCGGCCGCAGTCCCAGCCGTAGACATCATCGATGAATCCATTGGCGTCGTCGTCCACGCCATTGCCGGCAATCTCGCCGGGGTTCTGCCAGGCGTTGGGAGCAATGTCGGGATGGCTCCAGTCGAGGCCCGTATCCATGATGGCAATGACGGAACCTGGATCGCCGGTATTCACATCCCAGGCCTGGGTCAGTTTGATGCCGGCCGTGGGGCTGGTGACGGCCCACTGGTTGGACAGGTAATAATCGTTGGGCGTAATGAAGGGATGCATGAGCCAGTTGGGGGAAACGGCGTGAAAGAGGCCGGTGGCGGCAAGTTCGCTGCGGGCGGCCATGACGTCGAGATCTGCGGGACCGCGATAGCGCAGGTAGCGACTTTCCCGCTCACTCAATTCACCGCTGCGCTGGCTGATGACCTGCCCTTGATCCAGACCGTGGCGCGCGAGAATCGGCGCCAGATTGGGTGCATGCTGCGGCAGGAGGGCCGAGCTGTCATGAAGAACTGCGAGCACTTCCCCTGGCACAAATTCGGCGGCGCTTGCGAGAAGGGGCAAGGTGGCTAAACAGAATACAGCGACGACGATCCTCTTCATGGCTTCCTCCCGGTGACTGAATTCAATGATCAGCAATTATATCACAGGCCGGCGCGTGACGATTATGAAAAAACCCCTCCCGATAGGGAGGGGTTCATGCCTAAGGCCTAAAGCTTAAGGCTAATGCTAGTACAGAGCCTTGATGGTGCTCCAGTCGGTAGCATCGGTCGAGACGGGGTTGTTCACCTGGGCGTCGACGGTAATCACACAGCAGGAGCTGTAAGTGTCAGCGATCAGGTAGTAGACGCCGCCGAATTCCGAGGTGTACATGATGCACTCGGGATTGCCGGAGTCGTCGCCAACCACGCAGCTACCCTGGGGATCGGCGCAATCGGTGATCAGGTAGAGAGCCAGGTCGCAGCTACCGTTGATGCAAGCATCGATGCTGCCACCGGGGGCCAGCTCGACCATGTAGACTACGTCCGCACCGTTGGCGTGGTAACCCGTGCAGGAAGCACCGTACTCGCCGGGGCTGTAGTCGCCCATGGCCATGCAGAGATCGACTTCATCGGTGTTCGGGCCGTCAAGCAGCACGATGGCGCCGTCGCAAGTGTCGTTCTCGGGGGGAGCGGGGCACTCAACGATGTCGAGCACATACGCGCCGATGACACCATTGTTGCCGTACTCGTTGATGACCACGAAGTAGGTGCCCGCCGCCAGGTCCACCTGGAACATGGAATAGAGGCCTTCGCCGCCGTCATCGTTGTAAGCCACGACAGTAGCACAGTCGTCGGCCAACAGGTTCATCTGGGTGTCGCCACCAACCTGTCCGTCGCCAGGATAGGTCGAGAAGGTGTAGCAACCACCGGCGGTGGTGAACTCGAAGTAGTCCAGATCGCCAGCGGGATCGATGGCGGCCATCATGGGATCGCCGGCAGTGATAACAGTAGCCGAGGCACAATCGCCATTGGGTTCAGCTTCATAAGCCCGGGTGTCGCCCTGGAAGGGCATGTAGGGCTTGGCAATCTCTTCCTTGGCGACGGCCAGGCCGGCCACGCTAAGTACCAAGAAGATCAACATTAGCTTTTTCATCGATGAATCCTCCGATGTTGGTTCATTCCGAGGCTAAAGAGGCCTCATGCCTCGGTGTGGATGCAGGGTTCTAGGACTGCCTGTGTCGGGCCTTGGGCGGTAGCGAACCGCGCCCGACTCATGTCGTCGCTTGCAAACCCACGTTACATAAAGAACATCTTACCATATTTCGGACCTAAAGGTAAATCGGGTCTATTGGTGTTTTGCTGCAAAATTAGACTTTTTTAGCGAGAACAGAAGTGGCGACGCCGCCGCTGAATTCAATTCGTTGCTCCGTATGCAATCCAATAGTGGTGCATAACTCCTCAAATTCCTCACGACTGAGAAACTCGCCAACGCTACGTGGCAGGTAGGTATAGGCCTCGCGGTCGCCGGAGATCCAGCCGCCCAGGCGTGGGAGGATGTGGTGGAAGTAGAATCGGAAGAGCTTGTCCTGAAGTGCATTGCGGGAGGGAAAGAACTCGAGAATCATTATCTCGCCGCCGGGGCGGATGACTCGGGCCATTTCACGGAGGCCCGCGCCGAGATCTGCGAAATTGCGAACACCGAAGGCGGCCATGACACCGTCGAAACTGTCGTCGGCAAAGGGTAGGGCCAGGGCATCGGCGGCAGCGTATCCGCTAAGGCGCGGTTCACTTGCGAGTTTCACCGCGCCCAGTCGGCACATTTCGGGTACGAAGTCCGTGGACAAGACCCGCGCCGCCGGGCGATCGGCCAGCCAGGCCGCGCTCAGGTCGCCCGTGCCTGCGGCCACATCGAGCACGCTGGCCACATCGTCTGAAAACATGGACACGGCCCGCTTGCGCCAGCGCCGGTCCATTCCCACGCTGAGCACGCTGTTGAGAAGATCGTAGCGATGGGATATGGCCGCGAACATTCCCTGGACGGCTTCGCGCTTTTCAGGCTCCGCCCTCAGGCTCACTTCTTCTCCAGGGGAATGCCCAGCTTGGACCAAATCGCATCCACACGCGCTTTGACTTCGGGGCTCATCTCGAGTACCTCGGGCCACTCGCGCGTGAATCCTTCTTCGGGCCATTTGCGCGTGGCGTCGATGCCCATTTTCCCCGAAAGGCCCATGCGGTCGGAGGCGTGATCAAGTACGTCGGTGATGCCATCGGCGAAAACCGCATCGCGCTTGGGATCGATGTTGGCCGTCACGCGCCAGAAGACCTCGGCATTGTTCTGCACGTCCACGTCTTCATCCACCACGATGACGATCTTGGTGAAGGCCAGCTGCCCCGTGCCCCAGAGACTGCTCATCATCTTGCGGGCGTGGCCTGGATAGCGTTTGCGAATGGAGATGATGGCCACATTGTGGAAGACGCCCTCCACGGGTAGATGCATGTCGACCAGCTCCGGGAATTGCAGTTTGAGCAGAGGCAGGAAAAGGCGCTCGGTGGCCTTGCCCATGGGACCGTCCTCTTGAATGGGAGGTCCCACGACGATGCTCGGGTAGATGGGATCGCGACGATGGGTGATGGCCGTCACGTGCATCACCGGATAGTCGTCGGCCAGGGAATAGTATCCCGTGTGATCGCCGAAGGGCCCCTCCAGGCGCCGCTCGCCGGGCTCAACGTATCCTTCGATGACGTATTCCGCTTCGGCGGGCACTTCCAGATCCACCGTTACACCCTGCACCATTTCAATGGGATTGCCCGCGAGGAATCCGCCAAGCAGAACCTCGTCCACGCCCTCGGGCAGCGGCGCCGTGGCCGCGTAGATCATGGCGGGGTGCCCGCCCAGGGCGATGGCCACTTCCACGCGTTCGCCCCGCGCCTCGGCCGCGCGATGATGCTGCGCGCCCACCTTGTGCATCTGCCAGTGCATGCCGCAGGTCTTCGCGTCGAAGATCTGCACGCGGTACATGCCCACGTTGCGCGCGCCGGTCTCCGGGTCCTTGCTGAAAACCTGGGTCTGCGTGATGTAGCGGCCGCCGTCACCGGGCCAGCATAGCTGCGCCGGCAGAATGTTCAGATCGGCGTCGTCACCGGTGAGCACCACGTCCTGGCAGGCCCCTCGCGAGACCTTCTTGGGAAGGATGCGCCCCAGCGAGGCGATCTTGGGAAGCATGCGAAGCTTCTCGCGCCAGTCGCCCGGCGGCGCCATTTCCGCAGCTTCGGCAATGCGGCCGGCCGCATCATCCAGAGTTTCGCTGCCAAGAGCCCAGGCCATGCGCCGATCCGTGCCGAAGAGATTGATGAGCAGAGGGCGCTCGCATCCCTTCACATTTTCGAAGAGCAGGGCGGGGCCGCCGGACTTGACCACCCGGTCGGTGATTTCGGTGATCTCGAGGTCGCGGTCCACGGACTCGCGCACACGCACGAGCTCGCCCTTGCTCTCGAGGAAGTCGATGAAATCGCGGAGATTTTTGAAGTTTTCCATAGGCGAGGAACTTAGCGAGTCTGGAAGGTGCTGGCAATACCTGGCGGCAGGCGGCAGGAGACTGGAGACTGGCGACTACAATCGCCTCATCCGCGGCATGGCCACGCCGATCAGCCCGCAGATCATGCCGAAAAATCCCCAGGTGCCGAACAGAATGTGGGTTGGGATGAACTCAAGGAGCATGCCGGTGATGCCTGCCGATAGCGCCGTCATGCCCACCACGGCCATGCCCATGAAGCTGAAGACCCGGCCGCGCATCTTGTCGGGGGTGAGATCCTGGATCAGCGAGACGCGGGAGATGGTAATCCAGGGAATGAAGAAGGCGTGGGCGAAGATGAGCGGCACGAGCCAGCCGAAGGCCGGGGCCAGAAGCATAGGCCCATAAGTGACGCCGTCGGCGATCATGCCTGCCAGCCAAAGGCGTCCCTTGGACAAGCGAGGCCAGCCTTTGAGGATCAGGGCCGAACCCAGAAGCATGCCCGTTGCCAGCACCGCTTCGATACCCGCGTAGTGGCTGCCACCCAAACCCAGATCCTGGCGGATATAAATGGGCATGGCCACGATGGCCGGTCCCATGATGAAGAAGTTGTTGATGGCGGTGAGGATGAGCAGCCAGCGCAGATCGCGATGCCCCCAGGCAAGCTTCAGCCCTTCGCGGGCCTGGTTCCAGGCCAGGCGAGCACCCACGGGCCTGCCGGTTTCGCCGGCGTGAAGCAAGGCCTCGCCGCCGTCCGCCTCGGGCAATTCGCGGGATTTTTCCATGAGCCGGAGCAGCACATAGCTGGCGCCGAAAAGTATGGCCGCGCCCCAGAACAACTGCACCGCGCCCACAAAACCCAGCAATCCCGCGGCGATGAGAGGTCCCAGAAACCAGGCGAACTGATCGGATCCCTGCACCAGGGTGTTGGCGCGCAGGCGGTTAGGCTCTGCCACGAGATGCGGAATGAGGGAGTCGCGCGCGGGAATGAAAAGGCTCATGCCAATGGCGAAAACAAAGGCCCAGACCAGTATCAGGCCGATGCTCAAGCCGCCGGCCATGGCGATCAAGGGAACCGCCACCATGAGTGCGCCCCTGAAAAGGCTGCTGGCAAGCAGGACTCGGCGGCGGTCGAAACGGTCCACGATCACACCGGCCAGGAGACCAAAGAGCAGAATGGGCAGGTGTTCCACCATGGCCACGGCCCCTGTGGCCCTTCTTGAATCAGAAATCTCAAGGACAAGCCATAGCATGCCGATATGGAAGACATTGTCCCCCAAACGACTAAGGAATTGCCCCACAACCAGAAGTATTAGATTTCGATCGCGAATCAAGGTTGCCCGCTCTCTCCGATTAAGATTAAACTGCTCGCGAACCCGGAGGAATCGATTTGGCCTTCCGAGAGAACAATGCCCAGGTCTTTCTGATTCTGCTCGGAATCGCGTTTCTGCTCTTTTTCCCCATTCTCAATAACGAGTTTTGGACGGCCGAAGAGTATGAATACCTGCGCAAAGCACTTAGCCCCGACAGGCCTCAAGCGGTTTACCCGACCACGGGTGATGCCCATCCCATGGTGGATTTCTTCCACCTCGTGGAATACAAGCTCTTTGGCGATCTTCCAACCGGTTACTACCTGCTAAACATCCTACTGCATGCGGTCAACGCATTTCTTCTCTACCTGCTCATTCACCTCTGCTTACGAGATTTCGGGGTGGCATTCCTAAGCAGCTTGTTATTCGTGTTTTCAGTGGGCAATTACGGGAAGGAGGTCATGTACGCGGCAGGCGTGAGTAGCATTCTCATGCATACCATCTTCCTTTTAACGGTACTGGCCTACATGCTCAACGAAACGCGCGGACGGGGCAAACTCATGACCCCCTGGTTCCTGGTGACCTTGGTGCTTTTCGCCACGTCCTTGATCAATGTGCTTTCGTCCATCGGCATTATCGGCGTGCTCTTATTCTACAATATTTTCTTCAAGAAGGATCGCCGTCGCCCGGTTCTATCGTCGCCCTTCCTGGTACTGTTTTTCGTGGGCGTCATTTTGGTGTCCACCCAGCAGGAACTCTTCGCAAATGCCACCAAAGCCTACCCCGAGGGATCGGGCCTCGGCTTCACCTTGGGAAATTTCTTCACGAACATTCCGCGCTTCCTCATCCACATGGTCTTTCCCATTCACTTCACGGAGATCATCGAGGAAGGCAGCTTCGTCTCGGCCATTTTCGTGGCCCGTGTCTGGATTCGCCCGCTGCTGGGAATCATCATCTTCAGTTACGCCGTCTACGGATTTGTTTTCGGCAACACGACTCTACGATTCTTCATCGCCTGGGCCTTCGTGACCATTTTGCCCTTCTGTATCTACTACTTCCCGGGCGACTGGCTGAACATCAAGTATCTCTACCTGTCTTCGGCGGGCTTCTGCCTGATTCTTTCCACGGGCACCATGAAGATGTATCGCGTGCTGCTCAGACGTGGTTGGCGGCGCTGGGTGCCCATCATCATTCCGGCCTTTTTCATCATCCTGTCGGTGAGCATCGTCAATCGATTGGATCGCGCTTATGAGCAGCGGGCGCAGACGCCGCAGATCAAAGCCATGAAGCTGCACTACTTGAGAATGAAACAGGAAAGTTTGGATCGCCGGGCCGAAGACTAGGTCGTGTTTGAACCCAAAAAAAA
>RRYU01023049.1_pt1 | contig 36705 bp, 35 predicted proteins | sample 2162651 | NCBI WGS metagenome assembly RRYU01 (sample SAMN10267283, study PRJNA491782) | microbial mat metagenome | isolation source: biomat in the production well | place: Japan: Minami-Kanto gas field, natural gas well KTG3 | collected 2017-06
TTTGCGTGCAGCATCCCGGTCGACGGTAATGCCTTCCTGTGTGAATTCCACCGGAAACCAGCCGTACATTTCCGGGGCGAGCATGAGCGGTGCTCTGGGGGTGATGAATCGCAGGTTTTGATCGAGTAAAGGTGCAAGCTGCATGAGATCTTTTTCGTTGCTCCCGTACCCGTGAAGCATCACAAGAATGTCCCTGTCTTGCCCGGACTGAGAAGGCATATCGAGGTAGGTAAGAGCGGATTGTTTACGCTGAAGCATGGTTGAAGAATTAAGTCAAAATTCAAAAGTTAAAAGTCAAAAATGATAGTTATCGGCTATTGTTTTGACGTATCCTTTACTGAAGACGGCCTACTGTGAACTGAGTGCTGATTCCGGCGTTGCCTCTGTTATGATCCCTCCGCCGATAACTTCGTCGCCCATATAGAACACGACAGCCTGACCGGGTGTTACCGATTGTTTCGGTTTGTCGAAAATTACCTCAACCCTGTTCTCTCCGGCAGGAAGAACGGAGCAAGGTTCCTCGGTATCACGGTAACGGATACGTGCTGCGGCTCGCGTCGGACCATCAGGGCAACCGATGCCGGTCCAGTTCATCTGTTCGGCAATCAATCTGCTGCATCGGAGCATTGCCTTGCCGCCTACCCGGATCAGGTTCTTTTCCGCGTCCAGCCGGTTGACATAGAGTGGTTCAGGAGATGACAGTCCAAGCCCTTTTCTCTGTCCTATGGTGTAGAAAGGATAACCGGCGTGCCGGCCTATAACCGTTCCGTCACTATCGATGATCTTTCCCTCTTTCAGTTTTTCGGAAAGGTCCGGCAGGGAGGATTTTAAAAATCCTCTGTAGTCGTTGTCGGGAACGAAACAGATTTCCTGACTTTCCTTTTTCTCTGCGGACCTGACGCCGAACCGGCGGGCGAGTTCCCGTACCTCCGGTTTCGTCAGATCGCCCACCGGCAGCATTGTTTTCGACAATTCTTCGTTGCCGAGCATCCAGAGGAAGTAACTCTGATCTTTCCGGCTGTCGGTTCCTTTCAAAATGCGGCACGTACCGTTCCTGCATTCGATTCTTGCGTAATGTCCTGTGGCGACGGCGTCGCCCTTGAGCAGATCGGCTCCTTTGAGCAATCCCTTCCATTTGATCAGTTTGTTACATACCATACAGGGGTTGGGTGTCCTTCCGGAAAGGTATTCCTGTTGAAAATAGGTGATGATACCCTTGCGAAAGCTGCCGCTCAGGTTCAGTGAAAAGATCGGGAAACGGTATTCTTCGCGGTCGCTGATAAGCAACGGAGACTTTTCGAGGTGAAGGTTGTCATCCGAATGGTCCAGCACTTTGATGTGCAGGCCGGTGACCCGGTAACCTTTTTCAATGAGCATACAGGCCGCTACGGCGGAATCAACCCCTCCGGAAATACCGACTATGACATGTTCCTTTTCTTTCATAACATCAACTTAATGTATAACCCGGTCCCCCTCCCCCTTCCGGCGGTACCCAGGTAATAATCCCGTATGGATCGGCAATATCACAGGTTTTGCAATGCAGGCAGTTCGAGGGTGAGAGTCGGAGAACCGGATCGGCGTTGTGATCGATCTCATAAACTCCTGCCGGACAAAAGTGCTGACAGGGGTTGCCGAACTCTTCGGTGCATTTTGTCGTGCAGATATCCCTGATGTCCTCAGGCTGTATCAATAAGTGGCAGGGTTGGTCTTCTTCATGTACCGTGCCCGAGGCATAGAGGTCCGCATTTTTTGAAAAGGTGAGCAGACCGTCCGGTCTGAACGCTCCGATCTGTTTGGCCCAGGCCCGGTACTCCTTTCTGCCGGGCAGCAGCCTGTTGTCTTTCGGCGCAGCAGCTTTTTCTGCAAGAGCCATGCCCGGTATTTTCAATGAAAGTCCTGCCTGCATGAGTCCTTTGTAAAGCCCTTTTTCAAAGGACTGACGGTAATTTCTTGCTTTGTGCATCTCTTCATGTATGGCTGACTCTTCAAATCGTTTCTCATAGGAGCGAAGTGCGGTATCTGAAAAATCATCTGAAAGCAGAGATGCGAACAGCGTTTCAGCGGCAAGGATTCCGGAATGCATAGCCAGGTGAAGGCCTTTCAGTCGCTGCATGTTGACCAGGCCGGCGGTTTCGCCGGTAAGCAGAAATCCGGGACCGCAGAGCTTTGGTATGGAATGATATCCGCCGGAAGTAATGGTTTTGGCACCGTATTCCAGTAATCGTCCGTTCTCGATAACCGAACGTATGAACGGGTGTTGTTTGAAAAGCTGCAGATTGTAATGAGGGTCGATCACCGGCCGTTGCGGTTCGACCGAGGAGACGAACCCGAGGGATACTTCGGTATCGGACAAGGCGTAAAGCCATCCGCCTCCGTATGTCGAAGGTGGAAGAGGGTACCCGAAGGTATGACGAACATCACCGGCTTCGATTTTTCCTTCAGGGATTTTCCATACTTCCTTGACGCCGGTTTCATAGAGCTGCGCCGGGTTGCTTTCCGACAGGTCGAATGTGCTATCGAGCTGGCGGAACATCGAGCCGCGAGCGCCTTCTCCCACAACGATCGTTTTCGCGTTGATCTGCATTCCCCGTTCCGCTCCAGATCCGACATTGCCTTGTTTGTCGATTCCCTTGTCATCGGTAATGACTCCCCGTACCCGTCCGTTTTCGATGACAGGTGAGATGGCAGCGGTATTATCCAGAATTGTCAGCTCTTTCTCTTCAGCCATTTTACTCAGCCAGGAGCCGAACCTGCTCAGGGAAACAATAAAGCAGCCTTCGTTACGGAAGGGTTCCGGAAGATACGGTACCGGAAACTTCTTTTTTGCAGAAAGAAACCAGACCGACTCATTCCTGACTTCTGCATTGACAGGGCATCCTCTTTCGCGGAAATCAGGCAGGAACAGCTCGAAAACGGAAGGGTCGAGAATTGCTCCTGACAGAAGATGAGCCCCCGTATATCGGCCCTTTTCGAGAACGGCTATTTCAGGTTCAAGCGGAGTTTGAGCCTGCGTATTATGCCGGTCTATAAGATGCTGCAGGTGCAGGGCAGCAGTGAGATTGGCTGGACCGGCACCGACAAAAACAATATCGAAATCGATCGATTCTCTTTCAGGTGACACGTTGTTACACAATTTAGGTGTTGCAAATGAGTGTTGTCTTTGGGACTGTTAATTCTTTCCAACCAATGCAACAAATCAACAGTTAAACGATTCAACAATCTTCAAAGCAGTATTCCGCTCAGAAAAACCGTTGCCATACTGAAATAAATGATGATTCCCGCGACATCGACGATTGTCGCGACAAAAGGAGCTGAAGATGTGGCCGGATCAAGCCCCCAGCGTTGGAGCAGAAGCGGGAGCATCGAGCCGGCAAGGGTTCCGAGAAGGACGACGCCGATAAGCGATACGCCAACGGTATAGCCGACGGTAAGCCATTCGATATTGTACGTCCCAAGAATAATCGACCATAACACCACCCTTAGCACGCCGATAAGACCCAGCAGGCTGCCAAGGGCAAGCCCGGACAATATTTCCCTTCTCATGACTCTCCACCAGTCCTTGATGGTGATTTCCCCGAGCGCAAGGGCTCTTATGATAAGCGTTGCAGCCTGGGATCCTGAGTTACCGCCGCTCGATATAATCAGGGGAATGAATGTTGCGAGTACGATAGCTTTTGCAAGTTCATCCTCAAAAAAAGCCATGGCGGAAGCTGTCAGCATTTCCCCGAGGAAGAGCACCACGAGCCAGACGCCACGTTTTTTTATGACCTGAAAAATAGACAGGTCCATATAGGGTTCTTCAAGAGCTTCGATACCACCGAACTTCTGAATGTCCTCCGTCTCTTCCTCTTCCGCGACATCGAGCATGTCATCGACCGTAACGATACCGATCAGGTAACCGTTGGAATCGACGACCGGAAGTGCAACCCGATCATAGCGTTTGAATGTTTCAAGCGCATCCTGCTGGTCCTGTGTCGCAGTCAGGGTGATGATCTTTTCCTCTGAAATCAGCTGTTTAACTTTTATTTCCGGCTGGGAAAGAAGCAGTTCCCGTGCAGCGAGCTCTCCGATCAGCTTTCCGTAATCGTCAACGACATAGATGACGTTCAGTGTTTCACTGTCGTGACCGTATTTTCTGATATAGTCGAGTACGTCGGTGATAGCCCAGTCTTTTTTGACACTGATATAATCCGGGGACATGAGCCGCCCAACGCTGTCCTCGGAGTATGCAAGCAGGGTCTTTGCAATTTTAAACTCTTCAAACGAGAGGAGTTTCAGCAGTTCCTGTACGACGTTGCTCGGAAGTTCCTCGAGCATTTCGGTTCGATCGTCGGGAGACATGCTGTTGAGGATGTGCGTGACGTCTTTCTTGGTGAGTGCCGTAAGCAGATTTTGCTGAGAGTCGATGTCGAGGTATTCGAACGTCTCGGTAGCGACACCTCGCGGAAGAAGTCTGTAGAGAATTGCCTGTTCGTTTCCCGGCAGATCGGAAATAAGCTCTGCAAGGTCGACGGGAAGCCAATCGGTGAAAATTCGCTGCAGGGCGCTGAAATTTCTGCGCTCGATCAGTTCTCTTATTTCAGGCAGGATTGGAGTCCCGATCATGTTTAGGATAGTTTAAGGACTTGCGTAAAAAAGGATTTTTTTTTTCAACTTTCCAACAGCGTCTTTTTCTTTTTTTGTGGTGGTCCCGGCTTTGATCCGGAGACAAAAGCGTTTCCCGCTATGTAGCGTCTCCAGAAGAGATCGGTACTTTTCGTGATTCCTATTCTTTGCGTTGAGCAGATGGTTTTCTGCGGGAAGTTGTCGCCTTCTTCAAGAAAAACGGTATCGCCTGAAAGACTCAAACCGTTATGCGCGAGGGTTATATCCATTGCTCTGGTGAGTTTTCCGGGACCGTTCATCAGATCAACCGTTCGCATGACATCGCGGTTCCTTTTCATATCGGCGAGTCCTTCCAGAGGTTCCATTGCCCTGATCAGCACGGCGCCCGCAATACCTTCAGGCTCCGTAACGATATTCATGAGATGATGGCAACCGTAGGTGAAATATACGTAAAGCGTTCCGGGAGAACCATACATGACCCGGTTTCTGTTCGTCATGCCTCTGAATGCGTGACATGCTTCATCCCCTTCGGCGAGATAAGCCTCTGTTTCTACGATTTTTCCCTTGTAGCATCGTCCGTCGGTTGCGTTATGCACGAAGATCTTGCCGAGAAGAAGTTCTGCCAGTGTAAGTGTCGGCTTTGCGAAAAAATCTTCCCCCAGCTTTCCCATTGAGCAATAATGATGTTATGTTTGTAAAAGTTGGCTCAAGTATTATAATTTAGCAAGTCGTGGCTGAAGAACAACAGCATACATTTTCAAAGGGCAGATGGGCAGAGTTATCGCGATAGCGAACCAGAAAGGCGGGGTCGGCAAGACGACGACTGCAGTAAATATTGCGGCCTCTATTGCGATTTCCGAGTTCAGGACATTGCTCATTGACATCGACCCTCAGGCGAATGCTACCTCGGGATTTGGTCTCAATACCGAAGAAGAGATCGAGAACACCTTCTACCATGTCATGGTGCAGGGGGGGGACATCAAGGAGGCGATACGCTCTTCGAGTCTCGAGTTCCTCGATGTTGTGCCATCCAACGTGAATCTCGTCGGGATGGAGGTGGAGCTTGTCAACATGCGCGAAAGGGAGTATGTGATGCAGAAGGCTCTGAAAGAGGTCAGGGACAAATACGACTATATCATTATAGACTGCCCCCCTTCCCTTGGTTTGATTACCCTCAATTCTCTTACCGCAGCCGACTCTGTGCTTATTCCTGTACAGGCGGAATACTACGCTCTTGAAGGACTGGGCAAGCTGCTCAATACCATCAGTATTGTCAGGAAGCACCTGAACCCGAGGCTCTCGATCGAAGGGGTTCTGGTTACCATGTTCGATGCCCGCCTCCGTCTTGCCGGTCAGGTTGCCGAAGAGGTGAAAAAGTTTTTCAAGGATAAAGTATACAGAACCTACATTCGCAGAAACGTCCGCCTTTCCGAAGCCCCCAGCCACGGAAAGCCCGCATTGCTCTATGATGCCCAGAGCCTCGGGTCAAAGGATTATCTCGATCTTGCGCAGGAAATTTTCGAGAGGGACGGCAATATTAAAAAGTTCAAAGTCAGGCGTCAGTAAGCCGGCGGGTTTGTGTTCACAGGTCATACGAGAACTATGCCTATCATACGATAATTTATGGCTAAACAAGCATTAGGAAAAGGTCTTAAAGCCCTCATCCCCGATGAAGGGTTTAATCCGGCGAGCAAGCCCGATGAAGAAGCATGGGCTCCGACAGGTTCTATAGGCAGCCTGCCGGTTGAGAAAATCAGGGTGAATCCGTTCCAGCCGAGGAAAGATTTTGATGAAACGGCACTTGAGGATCTGAAAAACTCCATTATTGAAAACGGGATTATTCAGCCGGTAACCGTCAGCAGGGATGGTGACGGTTATCAGTTGATCAGCGGTGAGAGAAGGCTCCGAGCAGTACGAAAAGCAGGGTTCAAGTTTATTCCCGGCTATATTGTCGAAGCTCATGAAGATGCAGGCAAACTTGAACTGGCACTAATTGAAAATATTCAACGTGAGGACCTCAATGCCGTCGAGATTGCCATTGCGTTGAAAAGCCTGGTTACCACCTGTAACCTGACGCAGGACGAGATTGCCCAGAAAGTAGGGAAAAACCGGTCTACCATCAGTAATTTTCTCAGGCTGCTGAAGCTGCCGGCTGTTATACAGGACAGTATCCGGCAGAAGGAAATATCTTCCGGTCATGCAAGGGCGCTTATCAACCTGCCTAACCAAAAGCAGCAGGTTAAGGTCTGGCAGCAGATAATCAGAAAAAAGTTGTCCGTTCGACAGACCGAAGAACTGGTCAACAAACTGTTCAGGGAAACGGTGCATAAGCCATCCAGGACTGGAAACGCGGGTGATGTTTCCCCCTTTGAACAGATTGAGTCCCGGTTGCGGGAACGGTTTGCGACAAAAGTCAGGATAGTGGAAAAAAAGAAAGGCAAAGGTGAGATTCATATTCAGTATTTTTCAACTGATGATCTGGAGAGGATCCTCGAAATAATGAACTATGAGTAACGGTTACAGGGTAACGGTAGCGATACTTTTTTCGATTGTTATTGCAATAGTCGCGGTTCCTTCATGTGCCAGAGCGGACGAACCGGTGTTTCCGGATACCGGCACCACTTCGGACGCGATCCAGGGGGCGCTTTTTGCCGAAGTGCAGCGTGACGACACGCTGCAGGAAGACGACAATCAGCGTATGCAGCCCTGGAAGGTCGCAATGATATCCGCAGTGCTTCCAGGATACGGTCAGGTCTACAACGGGGCCATATGGAAGGTCCCGATCCTTTACGGGCTTCTGGGCTATTTCGGGTACCGAGCGTTTGATTTTAACGACAGTTATGTAGAGTACAGGGACAAATATGCCCAGGACCCGGATGGGCCGGATGCATCCCGTTTCCAGGACGAGCGGGACAGTTATCAGGAAAAGCGCAACCAGCAGTTTCTGTTTCTTGCGCTGGCCTATCTTGCCGGGATTGTCGATGCCTATGTCGATGCTCACCTGTACGATTTCGATTCTATTTCAGAAGAGGGGATTTCATCGGTATACGGTCCTGAAGAACCTTACCCGTCGGTCAGCGTCAGTTTGAGGTTTTAGCTTGGATTTACATGGTCGGGCTTCCGGATGGCTTGAGGGTTAGATCAAGCTATTTTGACTTTTAACTTTTGAATTTTGACTTTTTCATGAAGTACACGCTTGTTGGATATGGACGAATGGGGCAGCAGGTTGCCGGGGTGATAGAGGCCTCCGGCGAGCATGAGGTTCATGCTGTTCTTGATGTCGATGCAGCAATTACAGCAGAGAGTTTTACCGGAAGTGACGTTATTATAGATTTCACCGTCCGCGATGCCTTTCTCGCCAATCTTCCCGCAATGATTGCCTCCAACGTTCCCGTCGTTGCAGGAACAACCGGCTGGGACGCGGATATGTCCATGGTCAGGCAAAAGGTAGAGGAGGCCGGAGCTTCGCTCATGTACGCCGCTAACTTTTCTCTTGGAGTCAACATATTTCTTCGCGCCGTCCGTGAGGCAGCGCGGATGATAGCACCTTTTGACGAGTTCGATATTGCCTTTTCGGAACAGCACCATACGGCGAAAGCGGATTTTCCGAGTGGCACAGCCCTGAGGGCGGCGGAAATGATCCTTGAAGCCAATTCCCGCAAAACGTCGATTGTCAGCCAGCTTTCAACCGAGAGAAAAATCACCCCGGATGAATTGCAGGTATCGGCAATACGCCTTGGTTCGGTTTTCGGACAGCATTCGGCTTATATCAATTCGGAGTTCGACGATATCGTTATCTCGCATACGGCCAGGAACCGCAAGGGATTTGCCGGTGGCGCCGTACAGGCCGGCAAGTGGCTCGCTGATAAACATCTTTCGCAGCCGGGCTTTTATACCATGGATAATTTTCTTGACGAGGTTCTCGGCTGAAATGGATTATTCAGAAGAAAAATTCAGGGCGCTTGCCATAGGCGGGCTGCTTATACTCCTCACCACCACGTTTCCCTATCTGACGCTCATTAACGCGCTGTTCTTTGTCGGGATACTGTTCAGCGGAGCGGTAGCGGCCTACTATTACATCGTCAAGTGTCAGGTTCAACTTGGCATGTCGGAAGGCTTTGTTTTTGGCAGCCTTGCCGGAATAACGGGCAGTGTGCTCTCGGTTACTGCAGGATATATACTGATAACGGTTTTTAATTATCGCCCCGGGATCGAGGGACTTCTGCTTCTTTCCGAATGGATGAAAGGCCTTTCGCCCGAGCAGGATGCCTTCCTGAACCAGTTGCAGGAAATGCTGCATGCTCCGGTGGAAATGACCTTTATGGATTATCTCCTCAGTCTCGGTATAACCATTTTTATCTATGCTCCCATCGCCGGTCTGGGAGGGGTGTTCACCGTTTGGCGGTTGAAACGCCTGGCAGCGAGAAATTGACTCTTGTCGATTGTCTACTGTTTCGGAAAAAACGGAATGTGTCCGCTGTGCGTTAGAGTGTTCTATGCCTGGAATAAGACGTTAAACACTCAAACAAGGATTTTGCCATGTCTATTCTGTATTCCCCAACCAGCCTCGGGACTCTGACGCTCCGGAATCATCTTGTCATGGCGCCGATGACCCGCAGTCGTGCAACCGGCAACGTTCCTAACGAGCTTATGGTGGAGTACTACGAACAGCGCAGTTCCGCCGGTCTCATTGTTACCGAAGGCACCTCTCCTTCGCCGAACGGCCTGGGCTACCCGCGCATACCGGGAGTCTTTTCCTGCGCTCAGACAGAAGGGTGGAAAGCCGTGACAGGAGCCGTGCACAGGAAGGGTTCGAAGATATTTCTCCAGCTCATGCACTGCGGGCGGATTGCGCATCCATTGAACATGCCTGCAGGAGCCCGCATCATAGCCCCTTCACCGGTTGTCGCTTCGGGTGAGATGTATACGGACAAAGACGGCATGCAGCTCCATCCTGTTCCGGAAGAAATGAGCGAAGAGGATATCAGGGCAACCATAGAGGAATACGCGCAGGCTTCGCGGAGCGCCTTCATCGCAGGTTTTGACGGTGTCGAGCTGCACGGTGCGAACGGCTATCTGATAGAGCAGTTCATTCGGCCCAACACCAACCTGCGCACCGACGGTTATGGCGGTACAATGGAGAACCGTGCGCGTTTCATGTTGAAGGTTGTTGAAGCGGTAACTGAAGCCGTAGGCCGGGAACGTGTCGGTATACGGCTCTCACCCTTCGGCGTGTTCAACGACATGCAGCTTTACGATGCGATGGAGGGGGAGTACGGCTACCTTGCCCAAGAGCTCGACAAGACAGGACTCGCTTACATTCATCTTGTCGATCACTCCTCGATGGGCGCGCCTGTGGTGCCCGATTCCATCAAGGAGACATTCCGCAGGGAGTTCAAGGGTACGTTGATTCTCTCCGGCGGCTACGACGCCGATCGAGCCGAAAACGATCTTGAAGCCGGAAAATGCGACCTCATCGCCGTCGGGCGTCCTTTCCTCGCCAACCCCGACCTCGTGGAACGCTGGAAAACCGGTGCAACTCTGAACGAACCGGACATGAGCACCGCCTATTCCCCCGGCCCGAAAGGGTATGTTGACTATCCGGCACTGGAGGGGTAGGTTCAGCAGTTATGTGCTGAAAACCGATTAGACACCAGGCCTTTCTTATACGACCTATAGGTCCTATGGGACTTATAAGACCTATATCTGGAATTTAAGAAATCGCAGTAAAAAAGAAGGATATTTGGTTTGCTTACACAAGGTTTTTGTAGTACCCTCTATCAATCTTCTCCGTTCCGGGCAACAATCGCCATTCCTTCACGCGAGTGATTGCGGCGGGGGTTTTTAGCCTGCCTATTTCAAGGGAGAGCTTCTCCAGGATATCATTGTCGGCAGGTGTCGGCTCTGTCACTTCGATAAACGTCGACGGTCTGAGGCCGTATTCGGGGTCGGGGGTCGGGACGACGACTGCTCTGAGGACTCCGGTGATTGAGCAGATCGCTCGTTCGATCTCTTCGGGATGGATGTTTTCCCCGCCCGAAATAAACATGTTGTCCGTTCTGCCGGTAACCCGCAACTTTCCTTCGGGCGAAAGCACTCCTGTGTCCCCGGTATGGAACCAGCCGTCGGTGTCGGTTTCAAGGAGCGGCTCTTTATCCGAAAGATAGCCCTGGAAAAGGCAGGGGCCTTTCACCAGAATCTCGTCTCCGGGTCCGAGAGAGAGTTCCCGGTAAGGAAGCTCCCTGCCGGCAGTAATGGTTTCGACCGGGCCGGATGTGGTAGTGATCTGGGAACTCATCTCGGTCGATCCGTAGGTGAGGTAGACCGGCAGTCCGGCTTTCGATGCATCTTTGAGCAAGGCAGGCTCGATGGCGCTTCCTCCAAGCAGGATCGCTTTGAGGCCCTGAAGTTTTTTCAGGGCATCTTTGTTGTGCAGCATCCGGTAAAGCTGGGTAGGAACCAGTGACAAATGCGAAAGAGGAAACCGGTTCAGGGCCTCCTGAATCGATGTGCCGGGTTCCATGACGGCAAGCGCGCCTCCTCCAAGCAGGGAACGGAACAGCAGAGCGTAGCCGCCGATGTGGAACAGCGGCAACGAGAGCAGCCAGCAGTCACCGGGTTGGAAAGCAATGTTTTCATTCGAGCCGAGGGCGCTGTAGTAGTGGTTGCCGAACGAGTGAAGGGCGGCTTTGGGATTGCCGGAACTCGAAGAGGTGTGAATGATCGTTACAAGTCTGTCAAGCTGTTGAGCAGTTGAATTGCTGAACTCTTTTGAACGCTCTTTCGATGAAAAGCTGTTGGCGAGAAGGGTTTCCGGATCGAGTTTCAGCAGCGCGGAAAGGTTCTCCGTCATATCCTCGGGGCCGACAAGGGCAACCGGTCCAAGGGGATGCAGCAGCTCCTGTAACCTCGATACCGGAAAGCGGTGATTCAGCGGAGCGGCAACGGACCCGGTTTTCAGCAGTGCGAGGAGCAGCAGTACCAGTTCCGGGTTGTTGGGCATGCAGAGTGCAACGATATCTCCTTTCTGTATCCCACGACGTTGAAGCATTCCTGCTATATGGGCGGTTATTGCGTCAAGGTCACGGAACGAGTGTGTTTCCTTTTCGGTGACAAGTGCGGGACTGTCGCCGTGCTGTTCTGCCGCTCTTGCTACAAGGCCCATGTTTCAACAAGTTTGAGCTTTGACAGATCCGGTTGGAGGCTGTTGCGGTATGTTTTCTCGGGAAAAAGGTTCCCTTGTTCGACATGAATCGGATCGGAAAGAATGTCCCGGCTGAGCTGCCGGAAAGTGTCGAGGCCGCATGGCGCGGGTTCTTCCGAGATGATGGATGCCAGATGGGTATAGAAGCCGAGACTGATTCCTGACTCAAAGGCTGCGCTGATAACGGCAGGGATTTTCTCTGCTTCCGCCTCGATAGCGAGCCGGAGGGTATTGGAGAAGCTCCCGAGTCTTGAAGGTTTAAGGACGACCCCTCCGAGGCAGTCGTGCGGTATCCCGTTCCATATGCCGGGGCTTATCCAGAGTGACTCGTCGAGCGCCGAACGGATACCGGTTCGACTGAAGAAATCGGGAATAAGGTGCGGATCGGCAACAGGCTCTTCTATGTATTCGACGCAGTCAGCAGGAATCCGGTTGAAAAAGGCACAGGCCTCTTCCAGCATAAAAGACCTGTTGCTGTCGAGGCGCAGGGAGATCTCATCGCCGAAGGTCGAGCGTAATGAGAGTACCTGTTCTACAGCGAGACCCGGATCGGCAGCTTGCACTTTCAGCTTGAACGTTCGATACCCTCGGTGGAAATAGTCTTCCGCCATAGAAAGTACTGAGGCGGAGTCTCCGAAAAGCAGTGCGTTGAGCGGCAGCTTTTTTGCTGTTTTGTGTGCTCCGGAGAATGCTGGAACGGTCTCACAGGCAGCCGACTGCAAATTCAGGAGCGCCATTTCTATTCCTGCGCTGACCGAGGGAAAAAAGTTTTCCGGCAGATTTTTCCCGGCATCGTTGAGCGACAGATTACCGAAAGAAAGATGGAGTGAAGGAATCAGGGAGCGGCACTGATCGAGAGCTTCATGAACGGTTTCTTCATGAAGGCCCGGCAGCGGCGCTACTTCTCCGAAACCGGTATGGCGGCCGTCGGGTGTTTGCAGGCTGATAACGAGGCCATCTCTTGTGTCCAGGCGGGAGTCCCTGACGGGAACCGGTCTGACAAAAGGGATGGAGTAACGGTATATGGATGCGAAACCAGGTTTCAAGGTCTTTTTGGAAATTTTCCAAAATCCGGTTTACGTTTTTCGACAAAAGCGTTTTTTCCTTCCTGTGCTTCCTCGCTCATGTAGTAGAGCAGGGTAGCGTTGCCGGCAAGCTCTTGTAGTCCGGCCTGGCCGTCGCAGTCCGCGTTGAGTGCGGATTTCAGGCATCGCAGCGCCAGTGGAGAGTGCTGCAGTATCTCGTGGCACCACTGAACGGTTTCCTCTTCGAGCCTGTCGAGTGGAACGACGGTGTTGACAAGACCCATATCGAGCGCTTCCTGCGCGTTGTACTGGCGGCAGAGGTACCAGATTTCCCGTGCTTTTTTCTGTCCGACGATGCGGGCCATGTAACTTGCGCCCCAGCCGCCGTCGAATGAGCCGACTTTCGGTCCGGTCTGGCCGAAGATGGCATTGTCGGCTGCAATGGTCAGGTCGCAGAGCATGTGCAGGACGTGGCCGCCACCGATCGCGTAACCGGCAACCATGGCGATAACCGGTTTCGGGCAGTTTCGGATATTGCGCTGGAAGTCGAGCACATTCAGCCGGTTTACCCCTTTTTCGTCTGCGTAACCTGCATCGCCCCTTATTTTCTGGTCACCACCCGAGCAGAATGCCAGCGGGCCTTCTCCGGTAAGAATAATGACGCCGATTTTCTCATCGTTGCGTGCATTGTCGAGGGCCTGGATCATTTCAACAACGGTTTGCGGACGAAATGCGTTGCGTCTTTCCGGACGGTTTATGGTGATTTTTGCGATGCCTTCGGCTTTATGGTAAAGAATATCGGTGAATTCACCGGATTGTATCCAGTTTACGGTGCTCATGATGCTGTGTTTTTTTGTTGCTGAAAAAAGACAACGATACTCAAGGTATGCGTTGTAAAAACGCAATCAGACGTTCGAGAAACAGGTTCCTGTTTTCAATGTGCAGTGTGTGGCCGCAGCCGGGAAAGATGATCAGTTCCGAATCAGGGCATAAATTAACCATTTGGCGGCCAATCTCAACGTATTTTGTGTCTTTTTCGCCGGTAAAAAAGCCTGTCGGAAGCTGGTTTTCAGAGAGTTTTTCCCATAAAGAGGGTTGTCGGCCCGTGCTGAATTGTCTGATCGCGGCTGCAAGCGCTTCAGGATTGTTTGCCTCTCGCCGTGCAAGGATTTCAGGGAAAAGAGGATGTTTTTTTAGAGGAGCGAAAAGCGGCAACCCGTACCACGCGTCGAGGAAACTGTCGAAGTCGGCGACTATGCTTTCCGCAAGCCTGTTGTCGGATTCTCGCCGCAGTGCCCGTTCTTCAGGCGTTTTCAGCCCCGGCGACGAGGAAATGATCACTGCGCTAAGGAACTGTTCGGGATAATGCAGTGAGAGATAAAGCGCCAGACGTCCTCCCATGGAGTACCCGACAAGATGGAGCGGTTCCGGGTGCAGTTTTCCTGCGAGTTCTGCTAAACCGTCGCCGATTGCTTTAAATGAGCCGGGAGCATTGTCCGGCGGAGCTGTGGCTCCGTGGCCAGGGAGATCAGGCATGAAACAGGAATAGCTGTTCCGCAACCTTTCGGCGTAATACGTCCAGTCTTTTCCTGAACCGAGAAAGCCATGCAGCATCAGTATCCCTGGTTTTGCGGTGCTTCCGGCAGTATTCACGTTAAAGCTGTAACGGGAAGTCGTTGTGTTCATAGATGCCGCTCAATGATTTTCCCGAGCCTGGCGTTCAGGCTGCGGTGCTCCGCAAGGTTTTCCTCTCTTGAGCAGGATATTTCAATGATTCCGGATACGTTCGAACGACAAAGCTCTCTGTAGCACTCCAGAAAATGTCCGTTGGTCGAGGGGTTGTTATAGGCTATGCCGAATGTTTCCGCGGCGGAACGGATGTTGTAATCCTGGGGAGTACCGAAATGTGTCTCGAAGATATCTTTCTGGTCGGCTATGGGAAGGAAAGAGAAGATGCCGCCGCCGTTATTGTTGATCACGACAATATGAAGGGGATGTTTCATGTTGCGCAGCAGAGTAAGCGAATTGAGGTCGTGCAGGAAAGAGATGTCGCCAATGACCAGCGTTACCGGCGCCCCGTGACCCTGAGCGAAACCGGCGGCAGTTGCAATGTTGCCGTCTATACCGCTTGCTCCCCGATTCATGCCGCAGAGTGGTTGTTCGCTGTTGTTTCGTAAAACGGTATACATGTCCATGTCCCGAACCGGCATGCTGTTTGCAAGGAACAACCCGTGGGGTTCCGGGATTGCGGCGGACACAATTCTCGCAGTGGAGATTTCGGTAAGGGTTTTTTCAGGTGAGCTGTAATCGTCGAGCTCCCTTTCGATTTCGGAAGATGCAGTATGTAACGAAAAACCGTTTCCGCTTGTCTTGCCGATTGTCGAGGCAAGGCGGTTCGCGACATCACACGGAGTGGCTTCGACGTGCAGGGTGACGTTATGATCAGGGTTATACCGGGCGGAATGGTTGTTTATGACGATAAACTGCTGCGGAGCCCAGCGTTTTATTGCGGTTCCCAGCTGCTTGCCGACGATTTTTCCGCCGAAATGTAGCACGATATCAGGTTTGAAACGGGACGTAAAGTGTTCGGACAGGAGCAGCGGCTGAAGCGGCTCATTATCACCGCACATACGGAGCCGGGACGATATATCCGTATAGAGCGGGGTATGCAGTGTTCTGGCAAACTCGAGAACAGCTTCCGCGTCAGCTCTCGTCTCCAGATGTCCTGCAACAAGAAGGGGAGATGATGCGTTGTTCAGCAGGGTTTTTATCCGGGCGACCGTTATGTCATCGGCTGTTTTTCTGCCACACGCAAAGCTGCTCAACGGTTCACACCGTTTTCTCCAGAGGCCGAGCGCTCGGGTCCAGGCGTTGTCGGAGGGAAGAGCAACAGGGTCAAAGGGTTCCCTGAACGGCAGGTTGATATGTACAGGACCCGGAGGAGAACCGAGGCTTTGCCGGACGGCATGATCGATCGTTGAGAGCAATGCACGGGCAGGGGTCTCTTCGGAGGGTTCGGGGAATTCGCTATGCCATCGTGTATAGCTCCCGAAAATCCCCTGTTGCCGTATGGTCTGGTTCGCGCCTGTTTCAAGCAGTTCATAAGGCCGGTCTGCAGAAAGAACAAGCATCGGCTGGTTGTCAAGAGATGCCTCGATGACAGCCGGGAAGTAGTTCGCTACCGCCGTGCCCGAGGTGCAGATAAGTACAGCCGGTTTTCCTGTGGCGCGGGCGTAGCCGAGGGCAAAAAATGCGGCAGCCCGTTCGTCGGGAAAGATGTTGCGCTCAGTGTCGGGGTTTCTGGCCGCTGCTGCGGTGAGAGGTGTTGATCGGGAACCGGGAGAAATGCAGAAGCGTTTGATACCGTGGCGCACAAGCTCTTCGATGATCAGAGCGCTCCAGATCGTCGTTATCTCTCTATTGTTCATAGTAGAATCAACTCGAAGCTTGTCTGCGTGTTTGGCCCCTTTGGCCGAGGCCGTCAGCGGGCATTCACGAGAAGCGGTTATAAGCAAATCAGCAATTCAACAGTCTCTATACCTTCTGGCGGGTTATGGCAAGGATGTCGGCGATTTTCTGGTCTACCTCTTCCCATTCGGAGGCGGGATCGGAGCCCCTGACAAGACCTGCTCCCGAGTAAAGATAAACATTGTTATCCCTTGCGACAGCCGAGCGGATGGCAACGGCGAATTCGGCGGAGTTGCGACTGATCCAGCCTACCGGCCCGGCATACCAGCCCCTGCTGAAAGGTTCGAGATGGATGATCTGTTCGAGCGCTTTCGTTTTCGGTACACCGCCTACAGCAGGTGTCGGATGAAGGGTTTTCAGCACGGCGGTATCGCTGCTTGATTCGTCGTTAAGCGTTGCACGGCATTGGGTGTAAAGGTGGACCAGGCGGTTAAGCTGCAATGCCCGGACACGTTTTTCCATATCGATCTCACTGCAGATAGGCTCAAGTTCCTTTGCTATGGTATCTTTGACAAATTTATGTTCCCTGATATCCTTTTCGGAGTTGAGCAACTGCTCACAGGCATCACCGTCGCCGTCTCCGATTGTTTCCCTCGAACAGGTTCCCGCAAGCGCCTCGGTCAGCAACTCATTATTGTTGCGGCGGTAGAGCCTTTCCGGCGTGAAGCTGAAGAAGGCCGTGTTTTTTTCGGGTTCGAAATAATATCTGTATGTGGAACTTTCCGAAAAGGGGTATCTGAGTAAAAAGAGCAGAGGGGAAAACCCTCTTTCAAATTCAAGCAGTGTCTGACGTGCCAGAATTATTTTTCCCATCAAACCTTCCTGGAACCTTTCGAGAATCCTGCTGCATGTTTCCATCCACTGTTTCTGGTCCGGTGAAAACGTGATTGATTGTATTTCGGGCAGCGTGGATGCGTCGGGAGGGGCGGATGTGCGCATATTGTCTATGACGTCGAGCAGCCGGTGATAGTGCGTCTCAGTGTTCTCACCAGGCTCAAGCATAAGATGACAGCTCAGCGTATGGTTGCCATTCTTGACGGCAAGCTGAATATCGGGCAAAACAAACATGAAGGACTTGAACGCATGCCAGTGCTCATCCTGTTTTTGCTCGTTATTGAAGCAAAAGCCTCCGAAATATCGTGTTTCAGGATCTTTTTTCGCCAATGCTTCCTGAAGGATATCAAAACTGACGCTGTTGGGACCGGTTTTTTCATATTCGATAGCGTCGGCCATGCCGATTCCCGCTACAAGATCGTCTTTTTCCCTGTTAGACCAGAAGAATTTCGGGTAAACATCCTGGTTGTGCAGCCAGAGCAGGGGGGCGGTTGGTGAAACAGGTATCGAAAAGGTGTGAAGGTATGGTTCCGAAACACTTCCGGCAGCAGCAGCATGGTCAAGCACTTTTTTCTGCAAAGTACTGATGGCCTGTTCCAGCGGAAGAGGTTTACTGACTTGTTCAATAATGTCGGTCGGTTTGTTCATGGTAGCTTTTCAGGCCTTGATCGGTGCTCTGAATGCCTCAGTTGCCATTTTCCATATGGCGCTCCAGAGAGACGGCAAGATAATTGTTTTTATCCTGAAGCCATGCATAAATCTCCTGAGCTTTTGCTTTTTGGCCGGTTCTGATGTAACAGATTGCCAGGTTGTAGTAAGCTTCTTCAAACGCCGTACTGTTTGCAATCGCCTGAATGTATGCATCGATTGCCAGATCACACTTTTCAAGTTGCAGGTACACATTGCCTATGTCGTAAAACCGGAGCGAATCATCAGGAGAAAATTCGAGACTTTTCTTGAAGTACTCAAGTGCCTCGGGGTACTGTTTCCGGTTGAAATATGCTGCGCCGAGGGCAGGGTAAACGGTCATGCCGCTTTGAGGATTCAGCGCAAGAGCTTTTTCATATGAATCCACAGCTTTTTCGTATTGCTGCCGCCTCGCATAGGCATTACCGAGTCTGACATAGGCTTGCGGATCTTCAGGGTTCTGCCATACCGCCTGTTGAAGGTCGTTGAGCTCCTTTGCTGCTGAATCGCATCCAGAAGAGGCAAGTGCAGCAAAGCCTGACAGGAAGATAACGACAACGGTAAGCAGTGGCTTGAAGGGATGTCGATTGGTGTGAATCATCAAATACGGAGTATAATGAAAACGATGAACGGCAGTTTTGCCCGTAAGCAATAATATATACATATATATGTGATGATAGAATACTTGCTTGTCAGGAACGTTCACGGTAAGGCCGGTGGATACAGGAGCCCTTATGCTGTTCGGTAACAGCAGGCATGTTATCTCGGCCAGCAGGAGAACCGATATTCCGGTTTTCTATGCGGAATGGTTTATGGACCTGTGCCGTGAACTGTATGTGGATTTTCATATACGTAACTTCGTAAGGCTTGCGCGTCGGCTCTCAGCCGGAACGAAAAACGTCATAATAACCTTTGTTAAAAAGTACCGGCATATTGAGAAGATGCTCAGAGACAAGGGAAACGTGTCTCCTTCTCTTCAGGATCGCCGCATTCTCGAAGCACAGTTTCTTTCAGCGGCTTCCGCGGAAGGAATCAGCATAAGAGATTGTGGAAAAAGGGATTCGTCCACCAATGTTCCTGAAGGAAAGTGCATCGATGAACAACTGATAAAGGATCTTTTCGGGCTTGAGCTTTCATCGGGAAAAGATCCGGGGCAGCCCGGGGAGGTTGCTGTATACCGAGTATCGATATCGGACGGTACGGTTCCTGCCCCGGAGATCCATTGACTGAAATCGGGGTTGATTGGTAATTACATACAAGTCAAGTAATAAGGAGAGCGACCTATGAGAACCATTACCATGAATGTAGGGGGGATGCACTGCGGGAGTTGTGAGGCGCTGGTCAAAGAAGCTCTTGAGGAACTCGCCGGTGTCGGGAGCGTTGAGATTTCTCACAGTTCGGGAACGGCCACGGTTGTTTATGATGAGAGCGCAGTCTCACCTGAAGCCCTTGCAGCTGCTATAGAGAAAGAAGGGTATACGGTTTCGGGATAATCATGGAAAAAGCGGATATCAAAGTGACCGGTATGCACTGCGAAAGCTGTGTAAAGCTGGTTGAAAAAGCTCTCGGCAAGGCTGATGGTGTGGATGCCGCCGTTGTTAATTTTGCAGCCGGAAAGGCTTCGGTGACGTATGATCCTGCTGCTACGGACCCTGCGCGACTTGTCAGGGAAATTGAAAAAAAGGGGTATGGCGCCCGTTTGATCGAGCCTTCCGGCGGCGCAAAGGCCGACACGGCATTTCGGGACGAGCTTCGCGGTCTTCGGCGGCGGCTTTTCACCGGCGCAATTTTTGCGATTCCGGCGCTGGTACTGGGTATGTTTTTTATGCAGGATCCGCTTCCTTACCAGGGCGTTATTCTCTGGATTCTTGCAACCCCTGTGCAGTTTTATGTGGGACGGGAGTTTTACCTCGGTGCCTGGGTTGCCCTCCGGAACGGTGCATCCAACATGGATACACTGGTGGCTCTCGGAACCAGCGCAGCCTATTTTTATTCCGTTTACCTTGTTTTTTTCGAAGGGAGCGCGCACCAGTATTTCGAGGCATCAGCCGTCCTGATAACGCTTGTTGTTTTTGGAAAGTATCTTGAGGCGGTATCCACGCACCGCACGTCTGAAGCAATCAGCCGGCTTGAAAAGCTGTTTCCGAAAGAGGCATCGGTTATCAGGAACGGTCTGGAAGTTCTGGTGCCGGTTGAAGAGGTTGATCCCGGAGATATTCTTGTTGTTCGCCCGGGTGAGCAGGTGCCGGTTGACGGTGAAATTATCAAGGGGACAACCACACTTGATGAAAGCATGGTAACCGGCGAAAGCATTCCTGCCGCCAGGGGTGCGGGAGAGGATGTTATCGGTTCAACCATCAACAGGGAAGGCAGTTTTACAATGAAGGTGACCCGGACCGGTTCGGAAACGATGCTGGCTAAAATTATTCGCCTTGTGGAAGATGCCCAGATGCAGAAAGCACCTGTACAGCGGTTTGCGGACAGGGTCTCTTCATGGTTTGTGCCTGCAGTGATCGTTATTGCATGCCTGACTTTCATTGTCTGGTTTGTTGTTCTCGGCACCGACCTCGGCTTTGCGCTTGTTGCCGCTGTATCGGTTCTGGTTATTGCCTGTCCGTGTGCGCTGGGGCTGGCGACGCCCACTGCAATTATGGTTGGTACGGGAATGGGAGCACGTGAGGGGATTCTCATAAAGGGAGGGGAAGCTCTTGAGACAGCAGGAACCCTTCGGCATGTCGTATTCGATAAAACCGGTACAATAACAAAAGCGGAGCCTGCTGTAACCGCGATTCGCATAAGGGAAGGGTACAGTGAAGCCGAATGCATCAGGCTTGCCGCCGCTCTTGAAAAGCGTTCAGAGCATCCTCTGGCCAGGGCGATTCTCCAAAAAGCGCAGGAGGGAGCCATTCATCCGGTAGAAGCCGAGGAGTTCCGCACGATTACCGGGAGAGGTATCGAGGCGTTGATCGAAGGGGAGCGCTACGCTATCGGGTCACCCCGTTTTATTGCCGAGACAGGAGTAGATACGGATTATTTCAGGCAGGTAGTCGAGGACTTTGAGACAGAAGGACAGACGGTTATTATGCTTGCGGATACCGGCAAGGCGCTCGGTATTTTTGCGCTGAGCGATACCGTCCGCCCGGAAGCTGCTGACGTTGTCCGCAGGCTGCACGAAATGGGACTTTCGACTTCGATGATAACCGGGGACAATGAACGGGTTGCCCGTGCAATAGCCCATAAAACGGGAATATCATCGTACAAGGCCGGGGTTTTGCCTGGGGAGAAAGCGTCTTTCATCGTTCAGGTACAGGAGAAAGGAGTGGTTGCAATGGTGGGTGACGGCATCAATGATGCACCCGCTCTCGCGCAGGCCGACATTGGTGTTGCCATGGGCTCGGGGACCGATATCGCCATGGACACCGGTGATATCGTTTTCATGCGTAACGATCTTTCCTGTCTTCCAAAGGCTATCCGGCTCAGCCGCCTGACCATGCAGCGTATTCGTCTGAACATGTTCTGGGCCTTGTTCTACAATGCCGTGGGTATTCCCGTTGCTGCAGGCCTGCTTTATCCATGGACGGGATGGCTGCTCAACCCCATGATTGCCGGTGGCGCCATGGCCATGAGCTCGGTAAGTGTCGTACTGAGTTCTCTGATGCTGAAGCTGAAAAAGTTCTGAAAATCGCTTTTTTTGTTGATCTGTTTATTTGTTGAATCGTTGCATTGTAGGGTGGTGTGTGTGCAGTTACTTCCGAATAAGTTTGAAACGACCGGTTCGGGTGTTACTATTGATAGTAGAAGAGCTCGGATCAACAGTTTAATGTTATGACATATCATGGCATCTGAAAAAACAGAGAGGCTTACCGTGCTTATCGATGCCGATAATACCCAAGCATCGATTATTGACGGCTTGCTCGGGGAAATTGCGAAATACGGTATTGCGAGTGTCAAAAGAATTTATGGTGACTGGACTTCCCAGGCGCTGAAGGGGTGGAAGGAAGTGCTTCTGGAGCATTCCATTCAGCCGATTCAGCAGTTCGGCTACACAAGGGGCAAAAACGCCACCGACAGCGCCATGATTATCGATGCCATGGACTTGCTCTATACGGGTAATTTTGACGGTTTCTGCATCGTGTCGAGTGACAGCGACTTTACGAAGCTGGCTTCGAGGATACGGGAATCGGGTCTTTTCGTCTATGGGTTCGGGGAGAAAAAGACTCCTTCGGCATTTGTTTCCGCCTGTGACAAGTTTATCTATACCGAAGTGCTGCGTGCAAGGGCCAACGAAAGTGATGCTATAGTGAGAAAATCAACAGCAGAGCTGAAAAAGGATACACGACTGGTCAGGCTTCTCAGAAATGCCGTTGATTCAGCCTCCGATGAGAGCGGATGGGCTCATCTTGCAACCGTGGGCAATACTATCGCCAAGCAATCGTCGGAATTTGATCCGCGAAATTATGGCTACGGCAAGCTCGGTGAGTTGGTCAAGGCTGCTAAACTGTTCGATCTCGATGAACGTCCTGCGGGTGACGGGCAATCAAAATCCATCTATCTGAGGGACAAGAGAAAAAATGCCTGACTTCCGGATAGAACCGGGATTCACGACAAGTAACAGAGGTACTCATAAACAAAGGCTACGGGAGAAACAACCCATGGGAAGCACAATGACTGACCGATCTGCAGCAATCCTGTCCGGGACAATGAAAGCGGCTTTTCTGTCGCTTGTTTTGCTGTTGCTCTTTTTGCAAAATAGTGCATTTCCGGCTGATCTGCAGGGCGCTAAAGACCATCAGCTTCTGAAGCGGTTCGGCGGGTCGTTTATTGTAGGATACAGTGTAAAATCCTTCAATGCCTATACACTGCAGACCTCGACCTTCAAAAAATACAATACTTCGACGAAGAAGCGAGAATACGTTTCTCCACCGCCTGTCGTGGAAGGGCGCCATACGCAGATATGGTATGAGGCAGCGGGGGAAGCATCCTCTCTGGAGCTTTTCAGAAATTACCTCAATGAGCTGAAGGCAAAAGGCTTTTCCATCTTGTATGACTCCAAAAAAGATCCTGCCGTCACGACGTGGAGCGGTTATCTGGCCCCATACGGGTTACGTAAAATAAAAACCAGCCGAAGCAGTTATGTGTTTTCCGCTGCCGATTACAGCGGTCTCTGTGTTGCGAGCGCCAGGCTCAAAAAACCGAATGGAAATGTCTATGTTCAGCTGACCGCTGTCGAATGGGACCGCGACGACGCGGTCTATAAGGCAAAAAAAGGCGCTTACATTGCCGTTGACATCATTGAAGAGCAGGCGATGAAGCAGAATATGGTTGTAGTGAAAGCTGGCGAGATGTCCAAAGCGATCGCCTCTTCGGGAAGGATTGCGTTGTACGGGATTTTCTTTGATACCGGAAAGGCAGTGATCAAACAGGGTTCAAAACCTGTTATCGCCGAGATCGCAAAACTTCTCAAGCAGGATTCTTCTCTCGTATTGCATGTCGTCGGTCATACGGACAATGTCGGAGGCTATACGTTCAATATGGGACTTTCAAAGAAGCGGGCGGCTGCGGTCGTTTCGGCCCTTACCCGGCAGTATGGTATTGCTGCATCCCGCCTGATCGCGAACGGTGTTGCCTATCTTGCTCCGGTTGCACCGAATACTTCGGCGTCTGGACGGGCGAAAAACCGAAGGGTTGAGCTGGTGCCGAAATAGAAACTCCGTTGTTTTTCCACTGTTGGAGAAAAAGAGCATTATCGCATACCTGTTTCCGGTCAGGCGGTAATGCTTTCTTTTGACAAGTAATAGCGATGCCCCTTTGTGTCAGAACGCTCAGTGGGGAACATGACCGAAAACAGAAACAGCAGGGAAAACCTGCTGATAATGGGCTGTCTGTACGGTAGAAGGAAGTGTTTTGCGGAGCTGACGGGACTCGAACCCGCGGCCTCCTGCGTGACAGGCAGGCGCTCTAACCAAACTGAGCTACAGCTCCGTGAAAGAGTTGTAAATGTAGAAATATTTATAACTCCTTCCAAAAAGTTTTTTCGTTTTAATTCTTCTTATATTTCAGCCTGAACAGAGCGCTGCAGAGTATTCCGCATGGCAAGTCATGGTGATAAGGGATATCTGCATCACTCCTGTCTTGTCAATGGTTCAGGACTTTTTTTTGTTCGGTTCACGGCCAGTCAAGCTTCTGAACCGGCCTTTCAGGCATGTAGATCAGCCAATCTCCTATGAAGCAATTTTCCTTTATTACCGCTTTGTTGGTGCACGTGTTGTTTCCCCTTCAGCTTTTTGCGCGTGGAATAGATGAACGTATCAATGACGCCATGGCTCCCGTTACGGCGATCATGTTCAAGATTGTCTTTTTTACCGTATCGATCGGGGGCGTCAGTTTCCCTTTTGTCCTGCTCTGGCTGATCATTGCCGCAGTAGGGTTTACCGTTTACATGGGGTTTGTCAATATCAGGGGTTTCAGGCACGCGACAGAACTGGTTCGCGGGATCTATGACTCTCCGGACAAGCAGAAAGGAGAGGTTTCTCATTTTCAGGCTTTGACGGCCGCTCTTTCTGCAACCGTTGGACTTGGCAATATAGCAGGCGTAGCCGTAGCAATTACCCTCGGGGGTCCCGGAGCAACTTTCTGGATGATTTTTGGCGGTTTGTTCGGCATGTCATCGAAGTTTGTGGAGTGTACCCTGGGCGTGAAGTACAGGAATATCAGAGAGGACGGTTCTGTTTCCGGAGGCCCGATGTACTATCTCAGCAAGGGATTTGCGGAAAAAGGGTTTGCCGGTATTGGAAAAGCACTTGCATTTTTTTTCGCTGTCATGTGTATTGGAGGATCGCTTGGCGGGGGCAACATGTTCCAGGCTAACCAGGCCTTCAAACAAACACTGGTGGCAACCGGCGGCGAGCAGAGCATTCTGTATCAGCAGGGATGGCTTTTCGGAGTGGTTATGGCGGTTCTTGTCGGTGTGGTTATCATAGGGGGGATCAAGTCGATCGTCAGAGTTACCTCGAAGCTTGTCCCTTTTATGGTTGCAATCTATGTTTCAGCGGCGCTTTTTATTATCCTTTCACACATTTCGCTTCTTCCCCAGGCGTTCATGGCGATTGTCAATGGAGCTTTTTCTCCTGAAGCGCTCTATGGCGGGGTAGTCGGGGTATTGATACAGGGGTTCAGACGCGCCGCGTTTTCAAACGAGGCGGGAATCGGCTCGGCACCGATAGCACACGCAGCGGTGAAAACCGATGAGCCTGTGACAGAAGGTTTTGTGGCTCTGCTCGAGCCGTTTCTCGATACCGTGGTGATCTGCAGCATGACCGCGCTCGTCATCATTATTTCCGGGTTGTATACCGAGCAGGGCATGGATGGAATAGCCCTCACTTCAAAAGCGTTCGAGCAGGTCATTTTCTGGTTTCCCTATATACTGAGTGTTGCGGTATTGCTTTTTGCTTTTTCTACAATGATTGCATGGTCCTACTACGGCCTCAAGGCATGGACCTATATCTTCGGGGAAAGCACAGCCTCGGATGTCAGTTACAAACTGCTTTTCTGTCTCTTTATCGTTCTTGGCTCCGCAATGAACCTGGGTTCCGTGATCGACTTTACCGACGCCATGATCTTCGCAATGTCGTTTCCAAACCTCATAGGTTTGTACCTTCTTGCTCCTGGGGTAAAACGGGATCTCGATGCATATTTTGACCGTCTTCGACAGGGCCGGATCAGACGTTACAAATAATCCTGTTCTTAAAAAGAGTGAAACCGGGAATGATCAGTGGGTTTGGATGGGTTAGGTTGTAGAACAAAAAACTCTCTGGTTGTATACGAAGAAACATAAAAAGACTCAACAATCATGTCAAACAACTCCCTGACTATTACGGATAACCGAACAGGAAAAGCCTATGAAGTGCCTATAGAGTGCGGTACAATCCGGACAATGGATCTCAGGCAGATAAAGGTTTCCGATGAGGATTTCGGACTGCTCGGCTATGATCCGGGATATCTCAATACGGCTTCCTGCAAAAGCATGGTCACGTATATCGATGGTGGTAAAGGGATCCTTCGCTACAGGGGATACCCTATCGAGCAGCTTGCAGAAAAAAGCTCTTTTCTGGAAACGGCATATCTGTTGATAAAGGGTGAACTGCCGGACAAGGAGCGGCTCGATGCATGGCAACATAATATCCAGATGCATACGATGGTCCATGCCAATCTCACAAAGTTCATGGATGGGTTTCGCTATGATGGCCACCCTATGGGAATTCTTGTCGGTACGGTTGGTGCGCTCTCGACCTTTTATCCTGACGCGAAAAATATTTTCGACAAGGAGTCGAGCAGACTTCAGATACGGCGTCTGATCGGTAAAATGCCAACGCTGGCGGCGATGAGTTTCCGCCACAGCATGGGGTTTCCTTATGTACTTCCCGATAACGACCTTAGTTATGCCGGAAACTTTCTTTCCATGATGTTCAGAATGACCGAACGGAAATATTTGCCCAATCCGGTTCTGGAAAAGGCTCTGGATGTTTTGTTTATCCTGCATGCCGACCATGAGCAGAACTGTTCAGCCAGCGCGGTGCGCTCTGTCGGGAGTTCTCATGTCGATCCATACTCTGCGCTTGCCGCAGGGTGTGCGGCTCTCTATGGTCCCTTGCACGGTGGAGCGAACGAAGCGGTTATCAGGATGCTGGAGAAGATCGGTTCCCTGGATAAGGTGCCTGAATTCGTTAAATCAGTGAAAGCCGGAGAAGGACGGCTTATGGGCTTCGGTCACAGAGTTTACAAAAACTACGATCCGAGAGCCAAGATAATTAAAAAAATCGCGTTCGACGTTTTTGAGGTTACCGGTCGGAACGCTTTGCTGGATATTGCTCTGGAGCTTGAGAGGATTGCCCTCGAGGATGACTACTTTGTAGGCAGGAAACTCTATCCAAACGTTGATTTTTATTCCGGCCTCATATATCAGGCAATGGGATTCCCGATGGACATGTTTCCTGTTCTGTTTGCCATCGGTAGGACTCCCGGATGGCTTGCACAGTGGATGGAGCATATGAACGACGATGAGCAGAAGATTGCCCGTCCCCGACAGATGTATCTCGGAGAAGACCAGCGTGATTATGTGCCGATCGAGAGCCGGCCGAAACTGACCTATCCCATTGAGAAAAAAATCGGCATCTGCAGGCTGTGACCTTTCGGAGGTACCTGCCGCGAGAAAAAAGTTTTTATTAACGAAATCAACCGTTCCTGCCCATGTCCGTTACTGAAAAAGATGTGGCGTATATCGCCGAGCTGGCAAGGCTCAGCTTTACTGACGCCGAGAAAAAAAAGATGACCAGTGAGCTGAATACCATTTTGCATTATGTCGAGAAGCTCAACGAGGTCGATACTGAAGATGTCGAGCCGTTGAGCAGCATACATGACCAGGTAAATGTGCTCCGCGAGGATATCCGTAAGGATTCGTTACCGAATGATATTGCCCTGATGAATGCTCCTGACAAGCTCGATCGTTTTTTCAGGGTGCCGAAAGTTATCGGGTAAGGGATTGTCGCATGCTTCAGGTCGAGGAAAAAGGAGGAGCGGTTATTTTTTGTGTCAAGGCACAGCCTCGTTCCTCGAAAAGCATGGTAACAGGGGAGCATGACGGCGGTGTGAAGGTCAACCTGAAGTCCCCCCCGGTTGACGGAGAGGCTAACATCGAGTGTTGCAGGCTGCTTGCCCGGACACTTGGTGTCGCCCGATCTCAGGTACAGATTGTGTCAGGGCTGAGGGGAAAAAAGAAACGCGTGAGAGTCGAGGGGCTATCCGCAACCGGGTTCGCAGAAAAAATAGAGCCTTTCCTTTCCGTTTCCCCATAAATGCGGTTGATCGATGAAAGCGGTAATCCGGAGCGTGCGAGAGGCGTCGCTAACAGGCCAGGCTTTTTTATGAAAATAGTGATCGTTATCCCTGCGCGGCTTGAATCAAGCAGGTTGAAGAGAAAAATGCTCGTCGATCTGGAAGGTGAGCCCCTCATTGTCCGGACGTTTCAGCGGGCAAAGCTGGCTCGTTGTGCGGAACACGTTGTTGTGGCAACCGACAGCTCGGAAATTGCCGGTGTGCTGCAGGCTGTTGGTGCAGAGGTTGTGATGACCTCGGAAAATGCGCGTTGCGGTTCGGAACGTATTGCAGAGGCAGCCGGAAAGATTGAAGGAGATCTTTTCATCAATCTGCAGGGTGACGAACCGCTGATCGATCCCGGCAATATCGATCGTGTTGCGGAGCCTTATCTCCGGGGAGAGAACCCGGACTGTGCGACACTGGTTTATCCGGTTCTGCCCGGAGATTACAGCACGATCAGTAACCGGCATATCGTGAAAGTCGTCATGGACAAACATGGATATGCCTTATACTTTTCCCGTAGCCGTATTCCCTTTCAACAGGCAAGGAACGCTTCGACGACTTTCTACCGTCACATTGGTGTCTATGCGTTCAGGAGGGATGTGTTGCAGGATTTTGCTTTGCTTGAGCCATCCATGCTTGAACAGGAAGAGTCCCTTGAGCAGTTGCGGCTTCTCGAAAACGGTTACCGGATACGCTGTATAGAGACCGTTGTAGACTCTCCGGGGGTCAACACTTCTGAGGACCTTGATCTTGTGCGGAGGATGTTCCGGGAACAGGTTCGTCCGGCATGACATCAACGCCGACTTCTCCATCGTGAAAGATAACCGATGCCCTTCCGCTTTTACGGATGGAGTTGCTGGAAGTTACATACGAGTCATCTTGCCTGACGAGGGTGAATCCTCTCTCAAGTGTTTTCCGGTAATCAAGCAGGGAAAGTCTCTCCGCGACGGAAGAGAAGTTGCGTTCCGCATGCCTGACTGCATTTCCGACAGACTGTGACAGGTACCTGACAAGGTGATGTATCTGTTCATCCAGTTGTTCAAGCCGGACCTGCGGACGGTTAAAGGCATAGCTTCCGAGAAGGGAATCGATCTGCCGCCCTGTTCCTTCGACCTTGGCGTGCAGCGCCGAAGATTGCTGGTTAAGCAGGGCGTCGCATTGCCGTAGAAGTTCCTGTGTATCGGGAGCGGCAATTTCAGCTGCAATCGATGGTGTTCCCGCCCGCATATCGGCAACCATGTCGGCGATGGTGACATCTGTTTCATGACCGATTGCGCTGATAACCGGAATATCAGAGTCGAAAATAGCGAGGGCAACATTTTCTTCGTTGAATGCCTGGAGATCTTCAAGAGATCCTCCGCCTCTGGCAACGATAATGACATCGGGTTTCTGTGCCGGATCGGCGAGTTTGTTGAAATAAGCCAATGCCCCGATAACGTTTTGCGCAGCTTCTTCTCCCTGGACTTTTACCGGATAGAGCAGCAGCCGTGCCGCCGGGAAGCGGCGCTTGAGAACGTTGCTCATGTCTTCTGCTACCGCCCCGGTTGGCGATGTGATCAGGCCGATTCTTTCCGGGATCACCGGTATCGTTTTTTTGTGTTCCTGGTTGAAATAGCCTTTGCCGGCAAGTTTTTCCAGGAGCATGGCGTAAGCAAGCTGAAGCGTGCCTTCACCGGCAAGGGCAACCGATGTGCAGATGAGTTGATAGCGCCCTGAAGGGGGATACACTTCGAGGCGTCCGCGTGCGATGATTTCCAGACCGTCTTTCAGGTTGACAGAGAGCCTCATGCGAATGTTCTTCCAGATAACCGCGGGAATTTGTGCGCCTTCATCTTTCAGGGTCATATAGATGTGCCCTGAACTCGGGAGTTTAAAGTTGGATATTTCTCCCCTCACGATGACGGTAGGGAAATTGTCTTCAAGTACGGACTTTATACCGCTGGTGAGTTCGCTGACGGTAAGAATCTGTTCTGGCATGGGTGTTTTTATCGAAACAAATTACCTGGTATTGTAACCGGGAAGTTAGGTATTTCCATTGAATGGTTTTAGTATATTTTGTTTTGGAATAACAGCCAATCAGTTGGCAGTACTTGTTATCGGGATAACGGCAAACAATCAGTAAAGGCATGAAACATGATTCGTGCGTTGCACGTCTGGAAAAAAAGCTTTCTCTCGACAAGCAACGTGTCATAACGTTTCTCAACGCTGTTGTTGCAGGACTGGTTGAAGAGCTTGTTGAAAGGGGAGAGGTTTCCGTCAAAGGACTCGGTTATTTCAAGGTCGTGTATATTCCTTTCAGGAAGGAAGAGCAGCGTGATGTCGTGCGAGCCTTGCCTCCCCGGAAAAAAGTTGTTTTCCTGACCAGACCGGTTGCTGATTCCGGCACCCGCAGGATTATCGTCAGCAAAACCGGGCTTACAGAAGCAGATGCTGAAACGTTCAGCAGGGTTCTTTCAGGATATTTCAGGGAAAGTCTTGCAAAAAAGCGGAATCTTGCCCTTGAAGGTCTCGGATCGTTTACGGAGGTTGAGGGAAAATACATTTTTGTGCCCGACAAGGTGCTGCAGGAGATTGTCAATAACGGCTTTGAACACCTTTCGGCTTTTGAAGTACCAATCCGGTAACCATGGAAAAAAAAACCTGTGCCAATCTTCATCCCCAGTCAATGTGCCCTGCTTTCGGGGGACTGCGGGTTCTTACCAGAATCGAAGGCGCAAGGGTCTGCCTTGTTGCTGATCAGGGGTGCCTGTACGGACTGACTTTTGTCTCCCACTTTTATGCGGCACGAAGATCGATTACCTCTCCTGAGCTTATGAACGTTCAGATTTCCGGGGGCACCATGATTGACGATGTGCGGTCAACCATCGAAAAGATCGCTGAAGATCCGGCAGTGACGTTTATTCCGGTTGTCAGTACCTGTGTTGCCGAGACTGCCGGGATTGCAGAAGAGTTGTTGCCCAAACAAGCTGGAAATGTCGCAGTGCATCTTGTCCGGCTACCTGCTTTCCAGATCAAATCCCATCCTGAGGCGAAAGATGTTGCGGTTTCCACGCTTCTCGGCCGGTTTGCCGATTTTGATGCACCGAAAAGAGAAAAATCGCTGCTTGTCGTCGGCGAGATTTTTCCGGTTGATGCCATGGCCATAGGCGGTGTCTTGCAGCGGATAGGTGTTGAGTCGGTTATTGCGCTGCCGGCGGCTGATCTTGAAGACTATGTCGAGGCAGGAAAGGCGGAGGCCTGTGCGATTCTGCATCCCTTCTATGAAAGGACAGCTTCGCTGCTTGAAGAGAAAGGGGTACGAATTGTTTCCGGAAATCCTGTCGGGGCAGGGGCGACCGCCAGGTGGGTCGAGCAGATCGGTGAGGCTCTTGAACTCGATATGGAAACCGTTCGTCAGGTTGCTGCAGAGGAAAAAGAGAAAGCAGCCGGGGTCATTGAAAAATTCGGCAGTCTTTCCGGAAAGGTTATCGTTGCCGGGTACGAGGGTAATGAACTGCCTGTTGTCAGATTGCTTCTGGAAGCGGGACTCGAAGTTCCCTACGCTTCGACATCGATCGCCCGCACGGCTCTCGGGGAAGAAGACCACCAGCTCCTTTCCATGCTCGGGACCGAGATCCGTTACCGGAAATTCCTGGAAGAGGATATGCAGGCTGTTGTGAAGTATGAGCCGGATCTTGTCATCGGCACCACGTCGCTTGACAGTTTCGCAAAAGAACGGGGCATTCCGGCAATCTACTATACCAACAATATTTCATCGCGGCCCGTCTTTTTTGCAGCGGGTGCCGGAACGGTGCTCGGCATGGTTGCCGGGCTTCTGGGGAAAAAGGATGTGTTCAGGAAAATGAAAGAGTACTTTACTACACTTCCATAATCTCTTTTTCTTTCTGGGTGATCAGGTCGTTGATCTGCTTTTCGTATTTGTGGACAAGGTCGTCGGCATCTTTTTTGCTCCGGCCTTTTTCGTCTTCGCTGATTTCCTTTTCTTTTTCGAGCTTGTCCACACCGTGCAGTATTTCCCTGCGGAGATTGCGGAGCGCGATTTTCGTGTCCTCACCATATTTTTTGGTGAGTTTCACGTACTCCTTGCGCCGTTCTTCCGTAAGGGGTGGGATGCTTACCCGGATACTCTGGCCTTCTGCTGCCGGATTGAGCCCGAGATTCGCGTCACGGATAGCTTTTTCCGTAGCGGAAACCATGGACTTGTCCCATACCTGAACCATGAGGGTATGGGCATCCTGGACACCGACATTGCCGATCTGCTTGAGCGGCATCGATTGTCCATATGCATCGACTTTTACGCGGTCGAGCAATGCGGTTGTTGCCTTGCCGGTTCGTATTGCTGCGATCTCATGCTGGAAGCTTTCAATGGATTTTTTCATTTTTGCTTCCACCTTTTGAGTGATTTCTCTTACGCTCATACCGTTTCGAATCGTTTTGGTTTATCAGAGACCGCTTGCAAATATCTACTTGGACGCAGAGGATGAGGCCGTTTTCCTGGCGAACCTTTTCTGGAAGCGTTCAACGCGTCCCGCAGTATCGACCAGAACCTGTTTGCCGGTGTAGAAAGGATGGCAATTGCTGCAGATATCGACTTTAATCGAGGGCCTGGTAGAGCGTGTTTCAAAAGCGTTGCCGCAGTTGGCACAGGTAACCGTAACTTTCGTATACTTTGGATGAATATCTTTTTTCATGACTTCGATTTACCTTGGCTGACAAGAATACAGTTTTGTGTTCGGGAATAAAATAATTTACCGGGCAATATACAAGATTTATCATGCAGAAACAAAGCAAAGATGCCTTGAAAGACGTGCGGTTTCCCTGGGCCGGTTTCCCTGTTTACAGGGGGGAGGTATCGATGGATGTACGGGGATATGGCGTCTATGGCGAATGAACGTCTGCAGGACATGCCGGTAACCGGCATCAGGGGGGTAGGGCCGCGCAAAGCGGGTCTGTTGAAAGAGGCTGGTATCGAGACAGTTGCCGACCTGTACGCATATTTTCCCCGCCGTTACCTTGACAGGAGAACCATCAAAAATATCGGTGTGCTTTCCGAGGGCGAACAGGTGACGGTTGTCGGAAGGGTGAGGCGGGTGGTGAAACAGTCCGGACGGTATGGGCGAGCCCGCCTGAAAGTCGAACTTTTCGATACAACAGGTGTTCTTGAGTTGGTATGGTTCAGAGGAGTATCCTATTTCTTCAGCGCTTTTCAGGAGGGGGATACTTTTGCGGTTCACGGCAGGGTAGGGTATTTCGGGCGGCAGCCGCAAATGCAGCATCCTGAGTTCGAGCCTCTCACTGCCGGGCATGAGACCGGGACGGATGAGGCAGGTGATGATGGTTCCGAGCTTTTTCATACCGGGAAGATCGTGCCGGTATATCCCTCTTCCGAAGGGTTGAATGGCGCGGGCCTGGGTTCGAGAGGGATGAGGAGAATAATAAAACAGGCTCTTTCCGACATTCCTCCGGCATTCAGTGAAAACCTTTCCGAAGATATTATCCGCCGGCATGATCTTCTGTCTCTCAATGAGGCGTATCGCATGATTCACTTTCCCTCTTCTCCTGAAATGCTCGACCGCGCACTGTACAGGTTTACATGGACGGAACTCTTCTTCGCGCAGCTTTTTTTCGCGATTCGCCGGGCATGTATTCGTGCGGCAAGTGGTGCGGTACGCTTTGAACGTTCAGGAAACTTCACGGCAGCGCTGTACGATATGCTGCCTTACAGCATGACAGAAGCGCAGAAAAAAGCGGTGCGTGAAATATACCGTGATCTGCGAAGCGGAACAAGGATGAACCGGCTTTTGCAGGGAGACGTCGGTTCCGGTAAAACTCTGGTTGCCATGTTTGCCATGACTCTTGCCGCCGACAACGGTTTGCAGGCCGCATTTATGGCGCCAACGGAAATCCTTGCGTATCAGCACTACATGGTGATGCGGAAATTTGCGGAATCTCTTGGGTTACGGACAGGGTTTCTTGCAGGCAGGCAGCAGAAAAAAGATCGGCGTGAAGTGCTTGAATTGCTTGAGGCGGGTCAGCTTCACATTCTTGTCGGGACTCATGCTGTTATCGAAGAAGCGGTGCGTTTCAAAAAACTCGGGCTGGTTGTTATTGACGAACAGCATCGTTTTGGCGTATTGCAGCGCAAGGCGCTTCAGGACAAGGCGGATAATCCGCATGTACTGCTCATGACGGCAACGCCTATTCCGAGAACGCTCAGCATGGGAGTATTCGGGGATCTCGATGTTACGGTCATCGATCAGCTTCCCGGAGGCAGAAAGAATATTGTCACCCGCTGTTGTGGAGAGCATGAAAAGCCTGAGGTACTGCGTTTTCTTCGTCAGAAGGTTGAACAGGGAAGGCAGGCCTATATTGTCTATCCTCTTGTTGAAGAGTCTGAAAAAATGGATCTTAAAGCTGCAACCGAGAGCTTTTATTTACTTCGGGACGAGCTGCTGCCGGGCATTCGGATGGGCCTGATTCACGGGCAGATGTCTTCACGGGAGAAAGAGCTGGTTATGGAATCGTTCAGATCCGGCACACTCGACCTGCTTGTTGGTACCACCGTGATTGAAGTCGGGGTCGATGTGCCGAATGCAACGGTCATGGTTATCGAACATGCGGAACGCTTCGGGCTTGCTCAGCTCCATCAGTTGCGAGGACGGGTCGGCAGGGGGAAGCATCAGTCATATTGTTTTTTGTTGCATGTAAAGCCCGGCGCGGAAGCTTCTGAACGGCTCTCGGCAATGGAACGTACCGGTGACGGTTTCAGGCTATCGGAGATCGATGCTGCATTACGAGGTTTCGGCAATGTGCTTGGAAAGGAGCAGTCGGGGGTAACGTCCGGGTTGAAAGTCGCGGATATTTCGAGGGATTACGATGTCATGTGTTCGGCACGCAGGGCCGCGTTCGGGATCATGGATCGCGATTCGGGGTTGCAGGATCCTGCACACATGATGATCAGGGATTATTACATAAAGCATTACCATGACAAGTATGCGCTGGCGGATATCGGATAAATGGGCCTTCAAGGCGGAGAATGTATGAGCAGGCTGGAAGAAGGGGTTGCGTTCGAAGGGATCATTACCGAGGCAAGAGGAGGCATGTACCTCGTTGAAGAGAATCAGGGCGGGAACTGTCTCTGCACCACTTTCCGGGGGACAAAAACGGAAAATGCAGGAACCGGTCTTGTGGCTGTCGGGGATCGTGTGGTTGTTACCGTTACCTCAGGCGGCGAAGCGGTGGAAGGGGTCATTACCCTTGTTCTGAAACGCCGGACCGCTCTTGTGAGAAAAAGGGATGTACGCCGCAACCGCAGCAAGGAAAAAACGCAGGTTATAGCGGCTAATATCGATCAGCTCGCCGTTGTGGTTTCCGCTGAACAGCCGCCTCTCAACCGGCGTCTTATCGATCGTTACTTGGTCTTTGCCGAATCGGAGCATATGCCGGTTATCGTTGTCGTCAACAAGATGGATATCGCTGACAGGGAGTCGGTGGCGAAGCGGATGGCTCCTTATCATGAACTGGGCTATTCCGTCTGTTATGTCAGTGGCGAAGACGGAGAGGGTATCGCAACGCTTCGGAAAAAGCTTGCCGGAAAAGTTTCCGCATTCAGCGGTCATTCGGGTGTCGGTAAATCAACGCTCATCAATCTGCTTGTCGGAGAGGAAAAGCTGAAAACCGCTGATATCAGCGCATGGAGCCTCAAGGGAGTGCATACCACCACGAATGCGATGATGCTCGGCCTGCCGGGCGGGGGATATGTGATCGATACTCCGGGGATACGAGAGTTCAATCTTTCCGATATTACGAGAGATAATCTCAGGTTTTATTTTTCCGAATTTCTCGCGCCGATGCACGAATGCGCATTTTCGTCCTGTACACATACGGTTGAGCCTTCATGCGCTGTCGTGCGTGCGGTCGAGGCGGGTGGGATTGACCGTGAGCGGTATGAGAGTTATCTGGCCATATATGAAACCATAGAATAGAAAGCGAAGGAAAACTGTTTTCAGGAACTGTTTTTCAAAAGGGTAAAATACGCTAACTTTATGGGTTGGTTTCAGCTTTTACATATCAGGAAAAACAGAAATATATATACTATATACAGCAAATGATTGTTACCATTAATCCTGCAACCGAAGAAATTCTTGCTGAATATCCGGCAATGACCTCGGCTGCTATAGAAGAAGTGCTGCAATCCGCGCAGCATGCGTCAGAGCTTTGGAAGGAAACGCCTGTCCGTGAACGCAAGGTGGCTATGAACCGCCTTGCCGATCTTCTCCGTGCGCAAAAAGAGGAGCACGGAACGATGATAAGCCGGGAGATGGGTAAACCGCTCAGGGAGGCGGTAGCCGAAGTTGAGAAATGTGCCTGGGTGTGTGAGTATTACGCCGGGCACGCGGAAACGTTCCTTCAGCCGGAAACGGTTGATGTTGACGGTATGACCGGGCTGGTGGTCTTTGAGCCTCTGGGAGTCGTTCTTGGGGTCATGCCCTGGAATTTTCCCTTCTGGCAGGTGATCCGCTTCGCCGCCGCCGTTATGATGGCCGGCAACGGTGTCGTGATCAAGCATGCTCCTAACGTTACCGGATCGGCGATCGCTCTCGAAAATCTTTTCAGGGAATCGGGGTTTCCCCTGAATCTCTACAGGACATTGCACATAGAGCAGGAAGATGTCAACCGGATGACGGGTGACATTATCGCTCATCCGGTTATCAAGGCGGTTTCGGTCACGGGAAGTACCGGTGCGGGGATGGCGGTTGCCGAAAAAGCCGGCAGGGCGTTGAAAAGAAGTGTTCTTGAACTGGGCGGCAATGACCCTTATCTGGTACTCGACGATGCCGACCTTGCTCAGGCGGTGGACGTCTGCGTTGCCTCTCGTCTGCTCAATGCGGGCCAGAGCTGCATTGCGGCAAAACGTTTTATTGTGCACCGTTCGATAAAATCCGGTTTTGAGAAGATGCTGCTCGAGAGAATGGGCAGGGCGAAAATGGGTGATCCTTTTGATTC
>RRYU01010780.1_pt1 | contig 36481 bp, 27 predicted proteins | sample 2162651 | NCBI WGS metagenome assembly RRYU01 (sample SAMN10267283, study PRJNA491782) | microbial mat metagenome | isolation source: biomat in the production well | place: Japan: Minami-Kanto gas field, natural gas well KTG3 | collected 2017-06
ACCGTTGCAGGGATTTCCATGTCGTGCATCTTGTAGGAGCGCAGCAGAATGGCATCCGGATGCGTGCTTTCGGTGGTGACTTCATATTTGTCGCGCGGCAGGCGATCCAGTCCGGCGAAGGAAATATTGTTCAGGGTTAATATCTTATACGTCATTTTTAATTCCAGGATTATCCGTTGCGCCGTTCATAATCAGCCATGAAGTCGATCAGGGCCTTGACCCCTTCTTCCGGCATGGCATTGTAGATGCTCGCGCGCATGCCGCCCACCGAGCGGTGGCCCTTCAGGGTCACCAGACCCGCCTCCTTGGCCCCGGCCAGGAACCCGGCATCCAGTTCCGCATCAGGCAGGGTAAAAGGCACGTTCATCCAGGAACGGCAATCGGGCCGAACCGGATTGGCGTAGAAGCCGGAGCCGTCGATAGCGCCGTACAGGGCCTTCGCCTTGCGCTCGTTGATTTCCGCCATGGCCGCCAGGCCGCCCTTGCGCTTGAGCCATTGAAAAACCAGGCCGGCCAGATACCAGCCGTAAGTGGGCGGGGTGTTATACATGGACCCCGCACCCGCATGGGTCTGGTAATCGAACATGGCGGGTGTGCCATCGGCGGCATTGCCGATGAGGTCTTCGCGCACGATGACCAGGGTGAGACCGGCGGGACCGATGTTCTTCTGCGCACCGGCATAGATCACACCGTAGCGTGACACATCCACCGGCCGGGACAAAATGGTGGAGGACATGTCCGCCACCAGCGGCGTCTCACCGGTATCCGGAATATAGGGGAACTCCACGCCCTGAATGGTCTCATTGGGGGTGTAATGCACGTAGGCCGCATCCGGGCTCAGGTTCAGGGCGCCAGCCTCCGGCACGAGGGTGAAACGGCTCTCCTCGCTGCTGGCGGCGATATTCACCTGGCAGTGGCGTTTGGCCTCGGCAATGGCCTTCTTTGACCAGGAGCCGGTATTGATATAGTCCCCAGTGCTCTTGCCACGCAGCAGGTTGAGCGGAACCATGGCGAACTGGCTGGATGCCCCACCCTGCAGGAACAACACCTTATAGTTGTCCGGGATACCCATCAATTCGCGTACGTCGGCCTCGGCCTGTGTGGCGATGGACATGAATTCCTTACCGCGATGGCTCATCTCCATCACCGACATGCCGCTGCCGTGCCAGTCGAGCATTTCCTCGCTGGCCTGCTCAAGGACTTCGGCCGGCAGGGCCGCCGGTCCGGCACTGAAATTAAATACTCGGGACATCTGGGGTCTCCTTAAATAAATGCGGAATTCGGAACATGGAAAGTGCGAATCAGGAGACTTCCCCCCCTTCTTCCGCACCATCCTCCTCTTCTTCGGCCACGATCCGCTCCAGGCCGGTCAGTTTTTCGGACTCTCCGAGCCGGATCAGGGTCACACCCTGGGTATCCCGGCCCACCAGTGAGACGTCAGAAACCCGTGTGCGCACCAGGGTGCCGCCGGCGGTTATGAGCATGATCTGATCATCTTCCTGCACCAGCACAGCGCCCACCTGCTGGCCATTGCGCTCGTTGGTCTTGATGGAGATGACTCCCTGCCCGGCCCGGCCCTTGGTGGGAAACTGGTCGATAGGGGTACGTTTGCCGTAACCGCGCTCGGTAGCCATGAGGATGTCGCCCTGATCAACGATGATCAGAGAGATCACCTTGTGACCCTTGGCCAGTTTGATGCCACGCACGCCACAGGCGGTACGCCCCATGGCGCGTACGCTGGACTCGGGGAAGCGAATGGCCTTGCCATTGGAGCTGAACAGCATGATCTCGCGCTTGCCGTCGGTCAGGGCCACGTCCACCAACTGGTCATCCTCGCGCAGATCCACGGCGATGATGCCGCGGGACAGGGGACGCGAGAAATCCTTCAGCGGGGGCCTGGGCACCGTGCCGGAACTGGTGGCCATGAAGATGTACCAGTCCTCGGTGTATTCGTGTACCGGGAGAACGGCGTTGATACGCTCGCCCTCCTCCAGCGGCAGCAGATTGACCATGGGCCGGCCGCGCGCGCCGCGCCCGGCCTGGGGCAGTTCATAGACCTTTATCCAGTACACCTTGCCGCGACTGGAGAAGCACAGCACGGTATCGTGGGTGTTGGCCACGAACAGCTTGTCCACGAAGTCTTCGTTCTTGGTCCTGGTGGCGCTCTTGCCCTTGCCGCCGCGGCGCTGCGCCTGGTACTGATCCAGGGGCTGGGCCTTGGCGTAGCCGGCATGGGACAGGGTTACCACAACGTCCTCCGGCGTAATCAGGTCTTCCAGTGACAGGTCCAGGTGGCTGGCGACGATCTCGGTGCGCCGTTCGTCACCGTACTGATCGCGGATAGCGATCAATTCCTCCCGGATCACCTGCATCAGCCGCTCCGCGCTGGAGAGGATATCCAGCAGTTCGGCGATACGCTCCAGGATCTCCTCGAATTCCTTGATGATCTTGTCCTGCTCCAGACCGGTCAGCCGGTGCAGGCGCAGATCCAGGATGGCCTGGGCCTGGGCCTCGCTCAGGCGATAACCCTCCGGGGTCAGGCCGTATTCCTCCGGCAACCCATCCGGCCGGGTATTGTCGGCCCCGGCCCGGGACAGCATGCCCTCCACCGCACCGGGCCGCCAGACGCGGGCCAGCAGACCGGCCTTGGCCGCCGCCGGATTTTCTGAGGCCTTGATCAGTTCGATGACTTCGTCGATATTGGCCAGCGCCACGGCCAGGCCTTCCAGAATATGGGCCCGGCCCCTGGCCTTGCGTAATTCGAACAGGGTGCGGCGGGTGACCACTTCCCGGCGGTGGCGCAGGAAATACTTAAGCATCTGCGGCAGATTCAGCAGTCGGGGCTGGCTGTCCACCAGGGCCACCATGTTGATGCCGAACACCGTCTGCATCTGGGTATGCTGATACAGGTTGTTCAGCACCACCTCACCGACTTCGCCGCGTTTGAGTTCAATGACCACGCGCAGGCCGTCCTTGTCGGACTCGTCGCGCATCTCGGCAATGCCTTCCAGGCGTTTTTCCTTGATCAGTTCGCCGATGCGCTCCAGCATGCGCGCCTTGTTCACCTGATAGGGGATCTCATCGACGATGATGACTTCCCGCTTCTTCGCCTCGTCCGTGATGATGCGCGCCTTGGCCCTGAGGTGAATGCGCCCGCGCCCGGTGCGGTAGGCCTCATGGATGCCGCGCGCACCGTTGATCATTGCGGCGGTGGGAAAGTCCGGCCCCGGCAGGTGCTGCATCAGTTCGTCGATGCCGGCGTCCGGATTGTCGATCAGGGCCACACAGGCGTTGATCACCTCGGTGAGGTTATGCGGAGGAATATTGGTGGCCATGCCCACCGCGATACCGGCGGAACCGTTGACCAGCAGATTCGGCACCTTGGCCGGCAGCACCGTGGGCTCGTGCTCGGATTCGTCATAGTTGGCGACGAAGTCCACCGTCTCCTTGTCCAGGTCCTCCAGCAATTCATGGGCGATGCGGGCCAGACGCACCTCGGTGTAACGCATGGCGGCGGGGGAGTCGCCATCCACCGAACCGAAGTTTCCCTGCCCGTCCACCAGCATATAGCGCATGGAAAAGGGCTGGGCCATGCGCACGATGGTGTCGTACACGGCCGTGTCGCCGTGCGGGTGATATTTACCAATGACATCACCCACCACGCGGGCGGACTTCTTATACGGCTTGTTCCAGTCGTTGCCCAGCACATTCATGGCGTAGAGCACGCGGCGGTGCACCGGCTTGAGGCCGTCACGCACATCAGGCAGGGCGCGCCCCACGATCACGCTCATGGCGTAATCCAGATATGACTGGCGCATTTCGTCTTCCAGATTGACGTCGATGATTTCTTTTGCGAACTCTGCCATGGGGCTTGCTTAACCGCTGGGTAAGGACACCGGGACTACCCGGAGGCACCAGCGCCTTGCTCAGATGATATCCGCGCATCCGCCGGTATCACATGAGCAAAACGCTCGCATCGTCATTTTCGGCCTGGAAGGCCCTATATAAAGCGGGAATTGTAACATGCCTAGAGGTATCGCCGCACGCGGAGAATCCGTCTGAAGGCGTTTGAGGGGCTCTGAGGCTATCCGGCCATCATGCGTGCCATGTTTTCCGCGTCTGGCGAAAGCACAATCCCTTTCTCTGTCACGATGGCGTCCACCAGGCCGGCCGGGGTCACGTCAAACACCGGATTCCATGCACTCACTCCCGGCGCGCCCAGCACGGAACCGCCGCAGGCCAGCACCTCGGCCGGGTCGCGTTGTTCGATGGGGATGTCCGCCCCGCTCGCCATTGCCATATCCACCGTGGAGGTGGGCGCCGCCACCATGAATTTCACCCCGTGGTAACGGGCTGCGACTGCCAGATTGTAGGTGCCGATCTTATTCGCCACGTCACCGTTGGCGGCAATGCGGTCGGAGCCCACGATGACCCAGCCCACCCCGCCCCGGGCCATGCGGCTGGCCGCCGCGCCCTCGGTCTGCAGGGTCACCGGGATGCCGTCGCGCTGCAGTTCCCAGGCGGTCAGGCGTGAACCCTGCATCCACGGCCGGGTCTCGTCCGCCAGCACCCTGCCGATCTTGCCCGCCGCGTAGGCCGAGCGGATCACCCCCAGTGCCGTGCCATAACCCCCGGTGGCCAGCGCCCCGGCATTGCAATGGGTGATCACCTCGGTTGCCGACTCGATCAGTCCCGCCCCCAGTTCGCCCATGCGCCGGTTGGCCTCGATGTCCTGCTCATGGATGGTCCTTGCCTGCGCCAGCAGGGCCGGGAACGGGTCCCGCTCGGCGGGCAAGCCCGTCATCAGTCCGCGCATGCGCTGCAGCGCCCAGAACAGGTTCACCGCCGTGGGCCGCGAGGCGGCCAGGCACTGCAGGTCCGCCTCCACCAGTTCCCGCCAGTTCTGCGGATTTTCCGCAAACCGTATCCGCGCCGCGATGGCCACCCCGAAGGCCGCCGTGATGCCGATTGCCGGCGCGCCGCGCACCACCATGTCGCGGATGGCTTCCGCCACCTCCGCCGCCGAGTCCAGGCGCAGAAATTGCTCGTGGTTCGGCAATGCCCGCTGGTCCAGCAGCAACAGCGAATCGTCACGCCATACGATGGCGCTGTCGGGAGTGGCGGGCAGGTCGGTGATGACTTTCATCAATGGTGATTCCTTGTGTAAGAGCCGACACGAGACGCATCATGCAAGGGCTGCTGTACAGCAGCCTACCTTATTTGATTCACGCAGGTTTGAACAAGGCGTTACCCGGAATATTCACAGACTCAGGTCAACCGCAACAACTGTTCCCAAACCTGACCCGTAAAGACACGGACCGATCCCGCTCTGCTTTAATCCCACCAGGGCTTGTGGCACAGTGCGCAGAAACAAAAGACTGACAAGGTTACCTAATTTGAACGCCGACACCCTGCTGCACGCCGACTGGATCATCCCTGTTAACGACCAGCGGGTGCTGGAGAAACACACTCTGGCCATCAGCCGGGGGCGCATCAGCGCCATCCTGCCCAGCTTTGATGCGCGGGAGCAGATCCAGGCGGAACAGGTGCTGGAACTGCCGGACCATGTCCTGATACCCGGTCTCATCAATGCCCACACCCATGCGGCAATGACTCTGCTGCGCGGCTTGGCGGACGACCTGCCGCTTATGACCTGGCTGAACGAACATATCTGGCCTGCGGAGCAGCGCTGGGTGGGCGAGGAGTTCGTGCACGACGGCACCCGGCTGGCCCTGCTGGAGATGCTGCGGGGCGGCACCACCTGTTTCAACGACATGTACTTTTTCCCGGACGTGAGTGCCCGGGCCTGTGTGGCGGCCGGGATGCGCGCCAGCGTCGGCCTGATCGTGGTGGATTTCCCCACCATCTGGGCGCAGGATGCGGACGAGTACCTGCACAAGGGCCTGGAGGTACATGACCAGTTCCGCGACAGCCCGCTGGTGCGCACCGCCTTCGCCCCCCACGCGCCCTACTCGGTCTCCGACGCCCCGTTGCGGCGGGTGGCCACCCTGGCGGAGGAACTGGACATCCCCATACACATGCACGTGCACGAGACCCGGGGCGAGATCATGCAAAGCCTGCGTGATCATGGCAAACGCCCCCTGGCTCGGCTGGAGGAGCTGGGCCTGGTCTCGCCGCGTCTGCTGGCGGTGCACATGACCCAGTTAGAGGTGCCTGAGATCGAGCGGGCGGCGGCCAACGGGGTGCACCTGGTGCACTGTCCGGAATCCAACCAGAAGCTGGCCAGCGGCACCTGTCCGGTGGCCAGCGCCCTGCTGCCCGCCGGGGTGAACTGCACCATGGGCACCGACGGTGCGGCCAGCAACAACGACCTGGACATGCTGGGCGAGATGCGCAGCGCCGCCCAGCAGGCCAAGAACGAGAGCCGCAACGCCGCCGCCCTGCCCGCCCTGGAAGTCCTGCGCATGGCCACCCTGAACGGGGCTCGCGCGCTGGGCGTTGAACAGGAGACAGGATCCCTGGAAACCGGCAAGGCGGCGGACATCGTGGCCATCGACCTGAACCGGCCGGAGACCCAGCCGGTCTACAACCCGGTTTCGCAACTGGTTTATGCCTGCTCCCGGGAACAGGTGCGCCATGTGTGGATCGCCGGCCGTCACCTGCTCAAGAATAGGGAGGCAGTAACCCTCGACCGGACGGATATCCTCAACAAGGCCCGGCACTGGGGCGAGCGGATCGCGGAGTCGGACCGACATCATTATGCAGCCTCGTAATAACAACTGGCAGATCCTGCTGGTCTTTTCGCCCGCCTGCTGGGTTGCGGAAAGGGTTGCATAACGCAACTACGCGTCCCTTCCCGCGCCTTGCAGGCAGACGAAAACCCGGCGCTATCTGTACAGGTTATTTGTACTCGGCGCCTAAGTGGGGGGCTTCGGCACCCAGTCGCGGTATACTAGTCGGTCAATTACCCCAGGTTTCTTTCCAAATACATGAATCAAGAACACGTCAACGTCGATCACGACGAGATCTCCAAGTTCGAGGCCCTGGCGGCCCGCTGGTGGGATGCCCACAGCGAATTCAAACCCCTGCACGACATCAACCCACTGCGCTTGAACTACATCGATCAACTGTGCGGCGGACTGACCGGCAAGCGGGCCCTGGACGTGGGCTGCGGCGGCGGCATCCTGTCCGAGAGTATGGCGCAGAAGGGGGCCCGGGTCATGGGCATAGACATGGGCGAAGCGCCGCTGAAGGTCGCCGAGTTGCACTGCCTGGAATCCGGCATACAGGTGGATTACCGCCGGGTGCCGGCGGAGTCCCTGGCGGATGAGCAGCCCGGCGAGTTCGATGTGGTCACCTGCATGGAGATGCTGGAGCACGTGCCCGACCCCGCCTCCGTGGTGCACGCCTGCACACGCCTGGCGCGGCCGGGCGGCTGGGTGTTTTTCTCCACCCTCAATCGCAATCCCAAGTCCTACCTGTTCGCCATCATAGGCGCGGAGTACGTGATGCGCCTGCTGCCCCGGGGCACCCATGACTTCGCCAAGTTCATCCGCCCCTCGGAACTGGACGTCTGGATCCGCGCAGCCGGCCTGCTGACCCGGGACATTACCGGCATGAGCTACAACCCTTTGACCCGCCATTACAGCCTGGGCCGGGACGTGGACGTAAATTACCTGGTGGCCTGCCACAAGCCCGATGACTGAACACCCATCACGCGGGCGTTGCGGGAATCCACCTGGCGTCCTGTTCGATCTGGACGGTACCTTCGCCGACACAGCCCCGGACATGGCCAATGCCCTGAACCGCCTGCTGGAGGCCCACGGACTGGCGCCCAAGCCCTTCGAGAGCATCCGTCCCCAGGTGTCCCACGGCGGCAAGGCCATGATCCGCCTGGGTTTCGGAATCGAGCCGGAGCACGAGCAGTTTGAACCCCTGCGCCGTGAGTTTCTCGACCTCTATCAGTCCGACCTCAACAGCCACACCCGCTTGTTTCCCGGTATGGAAGAATTGCTGCAGGCCCTGGACGGGCGTGGCATGCCTTGGGGCATAGTCACCAACAAGCCGGCCTGGCTCACCGATCCCCTGCTGCGCGGCATGGGCATCGAGCACCGGGCCGCCTGCATCATCAGCGGCGATACCACGGCCCATGCCAAACCCCACCCGGAGCCCATCCTGCACGCCTGCAGGCAGATCGGCCGGAAACCGGAACAATGCTGGTATCTGGGTGATGCCGAACGGGACATCATTGCCGGCCGGGACGCGGGCACCCGCACCCTGGTGGCCCTGTTCGGCTATCTGGACAGCACCGATCAGCCGGATGCCTGGGGTGCGGACGGCATGATAGAGCACCCCCTGGAAACACTGGACTGGATCCATGCCTGACAGCTGGAACTTCCCCAACCGGGCCACGCCCGTGGGTTCGGCGGCCTACTACAGCGTGCGTTTCTCTCCCCCCAAGCTGCGCCATGCTTTGGCAGCCCTGCACGCCTGGCGCGGGGAAACCCGGGCGGTGATCAAGGACTGCAGCGACCCCGGCGTTGCACGTCTCAAGCTGCAATGGTGGCAGGAGGAAATTGGCCGCTGCCACGAGGGCAGCCCCAAGCACCCGCTGACCCAAACCCTGGAACCGCTGATCCGTGAACATGAGCTGCCCCTGCAGCCTTTTCTGGAACTGACCCAGGCGGTGGAATGGGACCTGCGGCAGATCACCCCGGGAACCCGGGCGGAACTGGACGGACGTCTGGAACAGGACCTGGGCGCCCTGTTCGAGCTGATCGGCCGCTGCCACGGTCAGGACCGGCCCGAGCAGATCACGCGCTTGCGCGATTATGGCCGCCGTTGCGCCGGCATTTACCTGATCCGGAATTATGGCGCTATCACCAGGCTTGGTCACCACCCCCTGCCCGCCGATCTGATGTCGAACACCGGTAATTCCGGCGAACCAGCGGGCCTGCGCAGCCTGGCCGGGGAGTTTACGGAGTTACCGGACATCCATCCCATGCCGGCGGCCATCGCGGTTCACGGGGCCATACTCAAGGCCCTGCTGGTGGAACTGGAAGACAGTGGGTTCGACGTCAGCAAGCAGCGCATAGGTCTGACGCCCCTGCGCAAACTGTGGATAGGCTGGCGCACATCGCGTAAAAAATGCCATTGCCCGCTCTGCAATGGGCAGCAGAAAACCCACGGGTGAATCCGGCTCCCGGACCAGAACCCGAATCGTCAGTGCGTGACCCGGCATCCTTGCCGGGCCTGTGTCCGGTTTTATTTATTCATGGAACCGGCTGCCCTCATTCACCCACGCCGCCGAACACCTCGACCAGGCGCGTCACGTAACGCCGAAGTTCCAGGCTCATCAGGGTGAAATCCGCATCGAACAGGGCTGCCATGTCGTCGCCAGCGCTGTCCGCCGCCTCCTCCACCAGTTCATCGGCGAACTTCATGCGCTTGAGCGCGGGTTGATCGGTAATCAGGCAACTGATCCGCTGTTCCCATTCCACCGCCAGCTGCACTACTTTCTTGCCTGCCTTCAAGTGGGTCTGTATCTCTTCACCCGCCAGGTCCTGTCGCCGCACGCGCACGATACCGCCGTCCTCTTCCAGGTCCCGTAATTCGCATTGATCGGCGATCTCAAAGTCAGACGGCAGATCCTGCCCCTCCAGCCATCGGGTCATGACTTCGGCTGGGGCCTGTTTTACCGCCAGGGGCTTGGCCGGCAGGCTGCCCAGGCTGCTGCGCAGCTGGCTGACCAGATCCTCCGCCCGTTTGGGGGTGGCGGCATCCACCAGAATCCAGCCCGCCTGCGGATCTATGTAGGCGAAGCTCAGGGACGAGCGGGTAAAGGCCTTGGGCAGCAGATCCTGGTAGACCTCCTCCTTGAGGTCCTTCTTCTCCTTGCGCCCCACACTGCGCGCCTCCTCCAGCTCTATCTGGTTCACTTTGTCCGCCAGAACCTCGTTGACCACCGAGGCCGGCAGCAATTTCTCCTCCCGCCGCAGGCAGACCAGCAGGCAGCCATTGGATGAAAAACACAGCTGTTCCGAGCCGCCAGACAGCGGCGGATGCCAACCCTGTACGGCGACTTCCAGACTACCGCAGGGTCGATAGCGGTGGGCCGTCAGTTGCTCCTCCAGTTCCTCCTGGGTTTGGGTGAATTTTTCCTTTAATAAAAAGACCTGAAGATTTTTAAACCACATATACCGGCTCCGCTGAATGAAGGGCCCATTATCAGAAATGCAGCCGCTGCGAACCAGTCTTGACAGTTCAGTGAATCCGACATAGGCATCAAATGATCATCCTGAAACGACAGATATACGGCCGCCAGGGTACATGCCCTGGTGGTTGTAGCGGCTATCTCCGAAAGGGTGAATCTCAAGTGGCTAGCTGTTCGACCTCACGTCCTTGTCACTTACACCTAAAGATTCTCTGGGAGCGGTCGATGAAATCAATAGCAAAGTAGAAATAAGGTGAAAACCCGACAAGTCTCTGCTACTATATAAGTAGTTTATTAAATACTCAACTCAGGAGTAATGCCATGCTTACATGCCGTAGCTTGCGTGGCGCCGTACTGACCTCTGGTCTATTACTGGCTGCTGCCTTGATCATTGAAGCGCTCGCCACCCACAGCCTGCTCCCCCCCGTGACTGCCGGTTACATAGGACTATTGCTGCTATTCGCCGCAGTTGCCGTACTGGGCATCACCGTACTGCTCAGCCTGCTGCCGGTTAATACAGCGAAGCTCAATCGCTGCAATCATTAGAACCTGAAACGGCAGATGGCCGACCCAAGCAATGTACAAACGACTGGGTTTCCTGGAATTGTTGACGGCATTCGGATTCACCTGTTCGGTGAAAGCCGCTACAGCTCCAGCATACACGCCAGCAACATGTCCCGGGAAGCTGTTGGACAGTCATCGGGACTCAAGGATTCACGAACAGGAGAATGACCGGATGAAACTGTTGAGCTGTAACACCATGCGAGAAGGGGTGATCCTCTCCGGGGTCTTCCTGGTGGTCGGGGCAACGCTGATTTTCTTCGCCTCTCATCTATTGCCCAATGTCGCCTATCTGCCGATGATCGCCAACGTGCTGGGAATCATCGCTTTGTTGCTAGCGCCCCTGCTGTTGATATCCACCTTTATAGCCACAGTGCTATGGCCTGGATCGAAAGAGAAGCTCGGCAACTGTAATCATTGAGATCGTATTCCAGGTCGGGTGGCCGCTTGTTTTGCGGCCTCCCGACATGGGTTTCAGATGGTCGCTACCAACACAGCAAGCTAACATTGTTCAGAATGCGGTTTATTCCGCCATCATGCTCGCCGCCGTACCCGGCTCCAGTCCAAACTCCTGCTCGACCATGGCATTCCAGGCATCGCGCTTGAAGGTCTTCTGGTCGGGTACCTTGCGGTGCACCAGGTTATAGTGACAGTCGATACAGGTCTTGCCCTTGGCGTCCACCGCATGGATTTCCGCCGTATCCGGTCTCTTTCCCAGCACCGCGGGGATCACATGGCAACGTTTGCAGGTGGCAGAGTCCGACTTTCTGAACCATGCCCTGGCGGAAAAGGCCGCTTCCGGCAGATGCAGCAGGTTGACCACAGGATCGTCATAATCCGGACCGACTAGCTGACCATAAATCTGTTTAAAAAGATCCTTGGTGCCGACGGCATGGTCCCAGGTCGCTGCGAACACTCCTTCCGAGACATGGCAGTGTCCACAGCTGGCGCGCACGCCGGAATCCGATTTGTAGTGCACCGACTGTTGATAGGTCTCATCGGCATACTTCATGGAATGGCAGGTGGTGCAGAACTCGGCGCTGCTGGAGAAATGGTCGAATTCGATCAGAAACACCATGAAGACCACCCCGGCGATGCCTCCGATGACCAGGGCATATACTACATGACGAGTGATATACCAGGGCAGTCGCAATTTACTCATCCGCAGTCTCCTGCCGCCCTGTCTCGATACCCAGGATCGGATTGGGCCGGTCCGGCTCGCTCAGCCATTCGTGTCCCACCGCCTGATCCAGGTGAGTGGATAGTATCTCATCGGCCTGGTCTCCCGCGACCGCCCGCACCTGAGGCAGAAACCGGCTGTAGAAATTGCGCCCCACCACATACATGCCCTCCCACCAGGCATGATTGGGACTGCCCATGGATGCGCCATGGCGCGCCCGTGCACCTTCATCGTGCCACAACTCCCAGTAGGTGAACTCGATCGGTTCGTCGAAAGGTGTTGGAGTCAGCAGTTTGCGCTGGTACAAGTCCATCATGATGGCCTGGGCCGGCACGCCGAACTTGTCATTGTACAGTTCCACCACATTATCGAACTGGCGCATGAATCCGCTGGTAAACACCTTGCTGTGGCATTCCAGGCAGACCATGCTCATGGCCTGACGCCGGCGCTCCGGCGTGGCGACCGCCTTGACGATACCCATGTTGCCGTCCAGCTTCTGCAATTCAGTCCCCCGGCGGGGTGGGCGCTTATCTCCGGGCAGTTCCATTTTATCACCGTCCTTGAACACCACCAGGTGTTGACGTTCGGACACCGGGCTGTTCAGGCTCCAGGCATTGCGCATACCCACATCATGGGTGGACGGAAGTTTTCCGGCCGCGCCCATGTGACAGGTAACGCAGGTGGGCGCGGCGGTGTAGTCCCTGCCGGCGGACCAGGTATCACTGTCAAGGTTCATCTCGCCGCGATGGGCGTCATAGAGCATGCCGTGTTTGGAGGCGGCGAACACCTCGGCATCCGGCGAATCCGGGCCGGAATGACAGAGTATGCAGGCGGAAGGCTCCCGCGCCTGGGCCTTGGAAAAGCGATGTCGGCCATGACAGGAGGAACAGGACCCCTTGGACCCGTCCGGATTGATGCGACCGATGCCGGAATTAGGCCAGGAATTCGGGTCCAGGGTGCCGTCCCCCCTCACTTCGACCACGGAGCCATGACACTGGGCGCAACCCGCCGCCAGCATGGCCGGCCCGCTGACGTTCTCTGTCATGGCACTCAACCTGTCGGCGATCAATGCCACCGCCTCGGCGTGAACCGATCCCTTCTGCTCCTTGAACTCAACCGTGTGGCAGCGACCGCAATCCCTGGGGGTGACCAGGGTGGCGATGACAAAGCCTTCATGGGTGATGGCGTCAACCTCCGCGGCCTCCGCCTGATGGCAATCCATGCAGTTGACGCCCGCCTTGGCGTGGGCGCTGTCCTGCCATTGCCGGGTCAGCCCCGCGGAGGATTTGCTGTGACAACTGGCGCATTTTTCACCGGCCTCATGACCCCATTGGTCCGGCCCCAGCTTGACCTTGGCCGCCCATACGTCGGAGGCACTCAGACCTAAAATACACAAAATGGACGCGATCACGCGCCCCTGTAACATCCCAGGGAACTTGGACATTCGGAATCTTCCTCCAATCGGGCCGTTGTACAAAACGACCATTTGTTATTTATTATGTAATCCGCAGTTTCGAGCTTACAGTATCCACAGGCTGAAATTATACGCGAGGACATATCGAGGTCATTGACGATTCGCAACGCATGCCCCACGGGTGAATGCTAATATCTCGCGGAAAATTGTCTCATAAGAACCAACTATATTCGTCACGCGGGATACATAACAACCCCGCATATTGTGTGCACCTTTAGGAGGAAATAGATGAAAAAACTCAAGATCGGGGCCTTGGCCCTGTGGTCGTTAGGTCTGTGTCTGTCATGGACAGGCGGACTCTATGCGGAGGAAGCCAAACTGCATCATGTCTCCGCGACAGTCTGCGCCGAATGTCACGGGGAGATCTACAAGCAGTGGAAAGGGTCCATGCATGCCAACAGCACGGCCTTGAGCGACCCGATTCACGGGACCTTCTACAAGAAGGTCATAGGCGACCCCACCAAGGAAGGCCTGCGTAGTAAGGGAAAATATCCGGTTTGTCTGCAATGCCATGCCCCGAATGCCGCCCTTGATATGAAAACCAAGCTCGACGCCAATCCCGCCTACTCGGAGGGAGTCAACTGCGTCGCCTGCCACATGCTTACCAATTTCAAGGGCGTCTTCGGTCCCGAAGGCAAACTTCGCCTGGGTTTGCAGGCCTATGATGCATCCGACAAGATTCAGGCCCCGCACGGCTTCAACCAGGGTGCGCAAAAACTCGCCGCTGCGGACGACATGTTCGGTGGCGCCGGCGCTGACGACAGCGCCAAGCCGAATCCACACATGGGCGCCCCGGTGACCATGAACGGCAAACAGATCCCCTCCCTGCCCATGGAGGCCAATCCCCTGCAGCAAAAGACTTCCGCCGCCTGCATGGGTTGCCACGACCAGCGCAATAATTCGCATGGCGTTCCCCTGTGCCAGACCGGCAGCGAATACAGCATGAGCAAGAGCGAGGTCAACTGCCTGGCCTGCCACATGCCCATCAGCGGCGGCATGGCGGATCACAGCATGGGCGGCGGCCACGACCACGCCATTCTGAAGCGGTCCATCGTATTCAACCTCAGTACGGAAAAGACCGGCGACAAAATCATGGCTAAACTGCTGTTGAAGAACCAGCAGCCGCACAGCCTGCCTACCGGCGCACCATTCCGCAATATCTACGTCAAGGTCATGGCCTATGACGCCGGCGGCGAGGTCATCTGGGAAAACGCCCAGGGTCATCCGAAAAAAGACGATCCGCAGGCCTATTTGCGATATGCCTTGTCCGATGATGCCGGCAAGGACGCCCTGCCGCCGACGGCCACCCAGTTGGGCGAGGACACCCGCCTGAAACCCCATGAAGAACGCATCCTGAGCTACGAGATCCCCGCCAAGGACGTCTACATGGTTCGCGGTGAGGTCTACTACAACCTGCTGTGGCCGATATTGGTGAAAAAGTTCAAGCATCTGCCGGAAGACCTGACCGCCCCGGTGCTGATCGCCGATGCGGAGCGCACCGTAGGTGGCTGACGTCTGAGCCTGTTCTGTAAAACTATCAAGCCCGTCCGCAAGGACGGGCTTTTTTCGCTATGGATGCCGTTGAAATGCAGCAGGATTCCGCTGCTTTCTCAAATAGTCCATCGAATTCACCTGCGATGGCGGATTTCTAACGGTACTGCCGCAGATACCACCACTCGAATAGTCGCTTGGTCCAGTGCAGCAGGCGCATCCTGGGCAGCATCAGACCCCTGTTTTCACTGCGCGCCACCAATATGCCGCTGTCCTGGCAGTCTACGATGCAGACCAGTTCGACCCTGAAGGTTTTACTCGGCGTCCCGCCCTGGAGTTCCGCCGTCAGATTGGCCACTGCGGCAGCGGCCTGCAGGTCGGCCATGTGGGCCTGCTTGGGCATCCATTCAGGTCCCGGGAAACTGCCGGAATCTCCGGCCACATATACCCGATTCAGACCGGGCACCCGACACAGCTCATCGGCCTGCAGCATGCCACCCGGCGAACGAGGCAGATCCGTATTGTCGAACCATTGATTGCCGGTCATCCCCGGCATGAACAGGATCAGGTCCGCATCGAACTCCCCACCCTCGGTCATCACCTTGGTCTCGGTGAATCCCTTCAATTTGTGACCCAGGTGAGTCTCTATACCGCGCCTGGCCATCTCCTTCATCAGGCCTTCCACCGCCTTCGGCCCCAGGCGATTGCCGGGCTTGGGCGCGGGAGTGAAAAATGTCAGCTTGAATCGCTCGCGCCTGCCCTCTTTGCGCAATTGCCGGTCAATGCCGAACAGAAATTCGAACATGGGTCCGCCGCGCATGGCACTGGGTTCTTTCGGGTTGCCTGCAAAACCCATGGCGATGCTGCCGCCGTCCATGGTCTTCAGGCGGTCGCGAATCCTCTCGGCGGCGGCAATGCCTTCGCAGGGGGTGATGGCATTTTCGATGCCCGGAAGTTTTTTGATGAAGCGCCCGCCGGAGGCGATGATCAGGCCGTCGTTTTGCACCTCGCCGGAACTGGTGAGCAGGGTGCGGCCCCCGTCCTTGAGACCGCTGGCCTCTGCCTGGATGTGGTTGACCCGCATGCGCTGAAAAAATCGCTGCAGCGGAATGCGCAGGTCGTCGCCGCTGCGGATACCCGGGGGAATCCAGATAATGCCCGGCAGGTAGTCAAACTCGGCCCGCGGGCTGATCAGGTCGATTTCCACATCCATGCCTGATTTTCGCAGGCATTTCACGGCGGTCAGAGCGGCAAATCCGCTGCCCACGACGGTTATCTTATACATGAATAACTCCGGCAATTGCGTCCTCAGACATGCATTCTAAAACGAGCCGGCGGATTAAATCACCGATTCTGCATCGGGTTATTCAGCAAGGGCTCCAGTTCGCTCCAGACATTGGCGAGCATGCGGGGCTGTGCCGCCGCATTGGGATGGAATCCATCGTCCTGCATCAGTGCAGTATTCTGCGCCACCCCGTCCATGAGGAACGGCACCAGAGGTACATTGGCATCCCCGGCGGCCTTGTGAAACAGTTGGTGGAAGGCCTCCGCATAGGCCGTGCCGTAATTTGGAGGTATCCGCCCCCCCACCAGCAATACCCCGGCCCCCGACTCGTGGGAAAGCTTGATCATGGTATCCAGATTGCCGCGAATCTGCTCGAAACCGAAACCACGCAGACCATCATTGGAACCCAGTTCTATGACCACCAGGCTCGGGACATGCAATTCCAGCAGCCGGGGCAGGCGCGACCTGCCACCCGCCGTGGTATCGCCGCTGATGCTGGCGTTTACCACCTTCCAATCCGCCGCCGATTGCCGCAGGCGCCGTTCCAGCAAGGCTACCCAGCCATCCTTGGCGGGGATACCGAAGGCCGCGCTCAGGCTGTCGCCGATCACCAGCAGCGTGCGTGTACCGGACGCTGCGGAGGACCCCGGAAACGCCAGCAGCAGGGCCAGTAGCAGGCCGGAATTGCGAATTGTAAAATGAGGCACTGTTTTATTTTCCTCCTATCAGCCACAAATTAAGCTGAATTATCGTCATTCAACAAGGAACACTCCGTGCAAGCAATGGATTCTAACCCCACACCCATCATAGCGCGCGGTCTGGGCAAACAGGTGGACGGCCCGGGAGGACGGCTGGTAATTCTCAACTCGCTGGATCTGCAAGTGGCACAGGGCGAGGCCGTGGCGGTACTCGGCGCCTCCGGTTCCGGCAAATCCACCCTGCTGGGCCTGTTGGCAGGACTCGACAACGCCACCGAGGGGGAGGTCCGATTGCTAGGTCAAGGCTTGACCGGCCTGGGCGAAGACGAGCGCGCCGCCCTGCGTTCCCAGCAAGTGGGTTTCGTATTTCAGAACTTCCAACTGTTGCCCACCCTCACGGCTGAGGAAAACGTATTGCTGCCCCTGGAGTTGAATGATCAGCCCAATGCGGCAGGCGCTGCGCAGGATGCCCTGGAGAGAGTCGGTCTCGCAGCCCGGGTGTCACACTACCCGCGCCAACTCTCCGGCGGTGAACAGCAGCGGGTGGCCATCGCCCGCGCCTTTGCCGCCCGCCCCCGGATCCTGTTCGCCGACGAACCCACCGGCAACCTGGACCAGACCACCGGAGCCCAGATCATCGATCTGCTGTTTGACTTGCGCGAGACCAGCGGCGCGGCCCTGGTATTGGTGACCCATGACCCGGCCCTGGCCGAACGTTGCGACCGCCGTCTGTACCTGGACCAGGGGCGGTTGGAGGAAATGCAATGAGCAGCGGCACACGGGTTGCTGGACCACTGCAATGCTCTCTGCCCCCCATACGGGCAAGCAGATGATGCGGATCCCTAAAACACTCACTTTCGCCCTGCGCGGCCTGTGGCGGGACTGGCGCGGCGGTGATCTGCGTCTGCTGGCCCTGGCTCTGGTACTGGCGGTGGCCTCGGTCACTTCCGTGGGTTTTTTCACCGACCGGGTGGACAGCGCACTGCAATTACAGGCCAATGAGCTGTTGGCCGCGGACCTGGCGATCGAGTCCTCCGACGCCCTGCCCGAGGAATTCGAGCAACAGGCCCGGGCGCTGGGTCTGGCCATTTCACGCAGTCTGAGCTTTCCCAGTGTCATCCTGGCTGACTCGGGTCCGCAACTGGTGCAGGTCAAGGCAGTGGATGCCGCCTATCCGCTGCGCGGGGAATTGCGAGTGAGTCAGGCCCAAGGGGCGGAATCCAGCATTGTACACGGCCCGCCAGCACCAGGCAGCCTGTTCGTGGAACCGCGCCTTCCGCTGTTGTTGCAGCAGGATCTGGGCACCCGGGTGTCGCTGGGGGAAAGTCGTCTGCGACTGGAGCGCCTGATCGCCCTGGAACCGGATCGTGGTGGCAACCTGTTCCAACTGGCTCCCCGGGTGCTGGTCAACATGGCGGACATCCCGGCCACCGGACTGGTCACCCCCGCCAGCCGGGTCAAGCATCGATTCATGCTGGCCGGTGAACAACAAGCGGTGCGGGATTATCGGGCCTGGAGCACAGCGCGACTGCCCAGCGGGGCCCACCTGCTCAGTGTGGAGGACGCCCGCCCGGAATTCAGTGCCGCCCTGGAGCGGGGAGGTGCTTTTCTCCGTCTGGCGGCCCTGGTGGCCGTCATCGTTACCGGCGCGGCAGTGGCCCTGTCCACCCGCCGGCTGGTGGACCGCCAGGCGGATACGGTGGCAGTGATGCGCTGTCTGGGCGCGGGCAGTGGCTTTCTACGTAATGTCCTGCTGCTGCGACTGGCCTTTCTAGTGCTTATTACGGGCCTGGCGGGCGCGCTCATCGGCTACCTCACCCAGGACCTGCTGGCCGGACTCATAGGCCAGTGGCTGGCCCGGGACCTGCCTCCGCCCTCCCCCATGCCCCTGATCACCGGACTCGGCACCGGCGCACTGACCCTGCTGGGATTCGCCCTGCCCGCCATGCTGCGCCTGCCCAATGTACCACCGCTGCGGGTACTACGCCGCGACCTGGGGCCGACGCCGCCGGGGCCCTGGATAGTCGGCTTGTCCGCCCTGGGCGCCCTCGGCCTGTTGTTATGGTGGCAGGCGGGTGACCCTGCGCTGGCCGGCTCGGTCCTGGGCGGGGTACTGTGCTTGATCGGCGTATTGGTGCTGGTCTCCATGCTGCTGCTGCGCATCGCCGGCAGGGTGCAGAACCGCTTTACCGGCATACGCCGTTTCGGTCTCGCCGCCCTCAGCCGCCATCCGGCCACCACTGTGCTGCAGGTCAGCGGCTTCGGGCTGGGCATCATGGCCATGCTGTTGCTGGCGGTGGTGCGCATTGACCTTCTCTCCGCCTGGGAACGCACCCTGCCGGAGAATGCGCCCAACCGTTTTCTCATCAATGTGCTGCCGGAACAGACCCGGGACCTGCAGTCCTTCCTGGCTCAGCACGAGGTCAGCCATTCCGGACTGCACCCCATGGTGCGCGCCAGGCTGGTGCGCATCAACGATCAGGCCGTGGATCCGGAGGCCTACAGCAATCCCCGTGCCCAGCGTCTGTCGGCGCGGGAGTTCAACCTGAGCTGGGGCCTGGCGCCGCAATCGGACAACCAGGTGACGGCAGGACATTGGTGGAATGATGACCCGGAGCGGCCCCAGTTCTCCGTCGAACAGGGCATCGCCGAAACCCTGGGCATCCAGCTGGGTGATATCCTCACATACCACATCGCCGGCCGGGAAGTCAGCGCCCCGGTGAGTAATCTGCGTTCGGTGAAGTGGGACAGCTTCAACGTCAACTTCTTCGTCATAGGCACCCCGGCGGTGCTGCGTGAAGAACCCGCCACCTATGTGACCAGTTTCTTTCTGCCGGTCCAGCGCGAGCAGGTGGCAATGGAGTTGATCCGGCAATTTCCCAATGTCACCGCCCTGGACGTGTCCGCCCTGCTGGAGCAGGTGCGCCTGGTCATGGAACGGGGCAGCACGGCGGTGGAGTACGTCTTCGCCTTCACCCTGGCGGCGGGCCTGCTGGTGCTCTACGCCGGCATCCAGGCGGGCGCCGAGTGGCGGCAACGGGAGTCAGCCGTGCTGCGCACCCTGGGGGCGCGCCGTGGACAATTGCTGGGGGCGGCCGCCGTGGAATTCGGGGCCCTGGGTCTGCTGGCCGGGCTGCTCGCAACCCTGGGCGCCGCCACCACCGGCTGGGTGCTGGCCAGACAGGTCTTCGAGCTGGATTATGGGTTCACCCCATGGTTGTGGGTCGTCGGCGTGGGCGGCTCGGTGCTGGGCATCGGTATGGCCGGGCTGATCGCCGCCTGGCCGTTGCTGGTGCGCCCACCGTTGGAGAGCCTGCGGCGGGCGGAATAGGCCTGTGTTTCGGCAATACGGGCTTCAGGCCGAGTCCAGTGCCTGCGTCAGCCGTTCCACGGCCAGGATCTCCAGCCCCTCTACTCCGTGTTTGGGCACATTGGCCTTGGGTACGATGGCACGGGTAAAACCGTGTTTGAGCGCTTCACGCAAACGCTCCTGGCCGCTGGGAACCGGGCGGATCTCGCCGGCCAGGCCCACTTCACCGAAGGCGAACAGGTCCGGTTGCATACTGCGGTTGCGGAAGCTGGAGAGTACCGCCAACAACACCGGCAGGTCGGCGGCGGTTTCGGTGATGCGCACCCCGCCCACCACGTTGACGTAGACATCCTGGTCAAACATGGCGATTCCGCCATGACGGTGCAGCACCGCCAGCAGCATGGACAGGCGGTTCTGCTCCAGGCCCAGGGTGACGCGGCGCGGATTGGCCAGGGGCGATTCATCCACCAGGGCCTGCACCTCCACCAGCAACGGCCGGGTTCCCTCGCGGGTCACCATGATCAGGCTGCCGGGAACCGCCTCTCCGTGGCGGGAGAGAAAAATGGCGGAGGGATTTTTTACCTCGCGCAGGCCACGCTCGCTCATGGCGAACACGCCCAACTCGTTGACCGCGCCGAAACGGTTCTTGATGGCCCTGACCAGGCGGTACGGGCTGCCGGGTTCTCCCTCGAAATACAGCACCGTGTCCACCATGTGCTCAAGCACCCGGGGGCCGGCCAGTGCCCCTTCCTTGGTGACATGCCCGACCAGAAACACACAGGTACCGCACTGCTTGGCGAAACGCACCAGTTGGGCCGCGGTGTCCCGTACCTGAGCAACCGAGCCCGGGGCCGATTGCAACTGCTCCGTGAACAGGGTCTGGATGGAATCCACCACCATCACCTGGGGCCGTTCCTTTTCCGCCACCGCCAGGATGCGCTCCACGCAGGTCTCCGGCAGCAGTCCCAATTGCCCGCCATCCAGTCCCAGGCGCTGGGAACGTAATCTTATCTGTTGCGGCGATTCCTCGCCGCTGACATACAGGCAGGCCTGTTCACGGGACAGCAGGCTCATGGTCTGTAACAGCAGGGTGGACTTGCCGATACCCGGATCACCACCCAGCAGCACCACGGAACCCTGCACCAGCCCGCCACCCAGCACCCGGTCCAGTTCACCGATGCCGGTAGGGCCACGGGCCTGTTCCGTCGCCTGCACATTGCCCAGCATCTGCACCCGCGCACCGGCCGCATCGCCCGAGTACCCTGCGAACCGGCCCTTGCCCGCGCTTACTGCCAGAGCGGTCTCCTCCAGTGAATTCCACACGCCGCAGTCCGGGCATTGACCCGACCACTTGGGAAAACGACCACCACATTCGCGGCATTGGTAGCTTGTTATGGGTTTCTTGGCCACGCTGTCTACTTCAAAATCAAGAAGGTTTTTTCAATGCGGCGTAAACATTCCAATCTACGCATGTCACCGCAATCTTTCCCTGGGGGTGATTTTCAGCACAGCTTATTGAGCATGGGTCCCCACAATGGGCGTGGCAGCCAGTGACTCCCGCTATGCCGGTTCCTGGTTTACATGTTCGTAGCGAACCCGCCGGGTGACGCCGGTCAGCAACTCGTAGGCGATGGTACCGCTGGCGCCTGCGATCTCCTCCGCCGGCAATCCAGTCCCCCACAGAATGGCCTGATCGCCAATATCCGGCGCGGGCAATCCACGCAGATCAACCATGACAGTGTCCATGGACACCCTGCCCAATAGTGGCACGCGCCGTCCGTTCAGCAGCACAGGTGTGCCACTGGGGGCATGGCGGGGGTAGCCGTCACCGTAGCCGATGGCTATCACCCCCACGGGCATGTCCTCCGGACACTGGTAGGTGCCGCCATAACCGAGCCGGTCGCCCTTGCGGCAATGGTTCACCGCGATAAGCGGGGCGCTCAGGGTCATCACAGGCAACAGGCCGCGCTGCCCCCCCGTCTCGTGTAAAAAGGGAGAGATGCCGTACAGCATGATCCCGGGCCGCACCCAGTCGGTCCGCGCTTCGGCACAGCCGAGCAGGCCGGCGGAGTTGCCGATATTCAGAGCCAGGCCTTGCGCACCGGGCACGTCACGCAATCGTCGACACTGCCGTTGCGTGAGCGGATCACCCGGATCGTCCGCATTGGCCAGGTGAGTCATCAGGCCCTGAACGCCATTGACCGCCACACAGGCAGCCAGACGTTGTATCCAGTACGGCGCCCGGCCGCCCGGCAGGCCCAGGCGGTTCATGCCGGTATTGATTTTGAGCCAGACCCGCAACGGCCTGGCCGGACGGGCATCGAGCAGCAGGCCCAACTGCCACTCATCGTGCAGGGCCAGGTCCATATCCAACCCGGCCGCCTCTTCCACTTCGCCCCGTGAGTAGACACCGCCCATGACCAGAACGGGCTTGACGACGGCCTGCTCCCTGATCTGCCTGGCCTCGTCCAGGCGGGCCACCGCATACCCGTCCGCATCCAGGGTGGCCGCCACCTGCGCCATCCCGTGCCCGTAGGCATCGGCCTTGATCACCGCCCAGATGCGGCTGTGCGGTGCAGCCAGCCTGACCTGTCCCAGGTTGTGGCGTAGAGCGGCGTGGTCGATACGCGCCAGCGGCTTAATAGTCGTCGCCTCCGCCGTATACGTTCTCGGTGTAATTCTCGAACTTGGTGTACTTGCCCAGAAAGGTGAGCCGGAGCTTGCCGATGGGGCCGTTACGCTGCTTGCTGATGATGATCTCCGCGACGCCCTTGTCTGGACTGTCTTCGTTGTATACCTCGTCCCGGTAGATGAATACGATGACATCCGCATCCTGTTCGATGGCACCCGATTCTCTCAGATCCGACATCACCGGGCGCTTGTTGGGACGCTGTTCCAGGCCGCGGTTGAGCTGTGACAGGGCAATGACGGGCACGTCCAGCTCCTTGGCGAGGGACTTGAGGGAGCGGGAAATGGCGGAAATCTCATTGGTGCGGTTTTCAGCGGACTCCGGCATCTGCATGAGTTGCAGATAATCGATAATGATGAGGCCGAGGTCTCCCTGGTCCCGCTTCAGCCGGCGCGCCCGGGCGCGCAGTTCCGTGGGGGACAGGGCCGGCGTGTCATCGATGAACAGGGGCGCTTGCGCCAGAATGCTCACTGCGGAGGTAAGGCGCGGCCATTCGTCGTCCTCCAGCTTGCCGGTGCGTACCCGGTGCTGGTCGATGCGGCCGAGGGAAGACATCATGCGCATGGCCAGGGAATCGCCGGGCATCTCCATGCTGAACACCGCCACCGGTTTGCCGCCCTTGATGGCCGCATGCTCGGCGATATTCATCGCATACGAGGTCTTACCCATCGAGGGCCGTCCGGCGACGATTATCAGGTCCGCATGCTGCAGGCCGGAGGTCATTTCGTCGAAATCGGTAAATCCGGTGGCCAGACCGGTAATGGGCTCGTCACGCTCGAACAGGGTCTCGATGCGGCCGACCGCCTGGGTCAGCAGCGATTTGATAGGCTGGAAACCCCCGCCGCCCTTGGCTATCTGGTCGGCTATCTCGAACACCTGACGCTCGGCCGTATCCAGCAGATCGGCGGATTTGCGTCCCTCCGGTCGATAGCCGCTGTCGGCGATACCCGTACCGACACTGATCAGGCGCCGCATCACCGCATTTTCACGCACGATCTCCGCGTATGCCAGGATATTGGCGGCCGAGGGCGTATCCTTGGCGATGGAACCCAGGTAGGCCAGGCCTCCCACGTCTTCCAGTTCCTCACGTTTGTCCAGGTTCTCCGCCAGCGTGACCACGTCGAAGGGCTGTTCATCATCCGCCAGCAGGGACACGGCGTGGAAGATCAGTCGGTGTTCCTTGCGATAGAAATCCTCCTTGCCCACCTGGTCGGCGATCTTGTCCCAGGTGCTGTTGTCCAGCATAAGCCCACCCAGCAGGGACTGCTCCGCCTGAATGGAATGGGGTGGCACTCGCAGGGTATCGGCTTCAAAACCCGAGTCGGCGAGAAATGTATCGGAAACGGCGTATTCGGACATGGCGGGAGTCTGGCATGGGAGATAAACAAGAATAAGGCAAAGCGGCTTAGGGTGAAACCTTGAACCTTAGTTTGCAATCAGAGAAATAGTAATGAGATCGTCGGTATTCGTACCCGACATAGTCACCGCCATATCCTTGTGAAATACTTGCTGAGTTCGCTACTGAGACTGTCATTTCATCTTTGACTTGAACGCACACAGGCATGTGAAAACACATAAGCGTCTCTTCGCAATAAAGATTCCAGAAATAACGCCGATGATACTGATATCACTTCAACGACCCAGCTGGTAATTCCCAGAATCCAGCGGACGGAGACCGGCATATAGCTGACGAAGATCATGCAGAACGACCAAAACCAGTCTTCATCAGTGGGAGGAGTCAGTCGGATCCGCGTCAAACCCTGGTTCGTGGGGCTTGCGCTGGCTTGGACTTTCTGCATTCTTATCTCCCTCGGCTGGAATATCCATCAACAGCGTTTGCAGGTGCTGGAGCAGGCCCGCGCCGAGTTGCGCGCCAACTTTTTCAAAGACCTGGGCTTCCGGCGCTGGGGCGCCAAGCACGGTGGCGTGTATGTGCCGGTCACCGGGGAAACCCAGCCCGATCCCTACATGGCCCACCTGCCCGAGCGGGACGTCAGCACTCCCTCAGGCCGGATCCTCACGCTGATCAATCCGGCGCTGATGGTAAAGCGGTTCTACCAATTCGTGGCCCATGAAGGCACGGGTGTGCATAGCCATATCAGTGGTCTGAACCCGCTGAATCCGGAAAACCGCGCCGATGCGTGGGAGGCACAGGCGCTGGAGCTCCTTGTGCAGGGAAATAAGAAGGAGATCAGCGAAGTCGCTGAATTGGATGGTCAACCCTACCTGCGATTGATCCGCCCTTTATACATTGGCAGGTCCTGCCTGTCCTGCCATGCCCATCAAGGATATGGTCTCGGCGACCTCAGTGGAGGCATCAGTGTCTCTGTCCCTCTGACGGCACTGGAGGAGATGGCCAGTCAACAGGTGCGCAACCTGTCGATGGGGCATGCATTTCTCTGGATCATCGGCCTGGCGGGACTCGGGGCCGGGAACCAGCAGTTATCCCGACGCATTCTTGAGCGGGAACGGGCGGAGACGGCCCTGCACGAGACCGAGGAACGCAGCCGCATCATTCTTTCCAGCGCCTTGGACGCAGTAATCATCGTCAATGAAGCATGCCGGATTACCGACTGGAGCGGTCAGGCAGAGAAGATCTTCGGCTGGTCCAGGCAGGAGGCCATGGGCCAGTCCATGACCACGCTGATCGTCCCCGAGAAGCATCGAGAGGCCCATTGTCAGGAAATGCGCAGTTACCGGGACATGGGTGAGGGTGGGCTGTTCAACAAGTCCATAGAGGTCGATGCGCTGCACCGTGACGGGCGCGAGTTCCCTGTTGAGATGAGTATCTCCGCGGTGACCCTGGCCGGGAAAAACCACATCAGCGTCTTCCTGCGTGACATCTCAGAACGCAAACACAACGAGGCCAGGATCCAGCGTGACTATCACTCCCAGCGAGTGATCGCCTCGGTCCTGGAAATCTCTCTAAGCGCCATCTCCCTGAGTGAAAAGTTGGAACGGACCCTGGACCTGGTCTTGTCGGTCCCCTGGCTGGACCTGCAGGCGAAGGGTTGCATCTTCCTTGCGGACACCGGGAGCCGGAAACTGGTCATGCAATCTCAACGTGGTCTGCCGGAGAGCCTCCTGTCCACCTGCGCCCAGGTTGAATACGGCCATTGTCTATGCGGCCGGGCAGCCGCCAGCGGCGAATCTGTGTTCACCGACCATATCGATGCATGGCATGACACCCACTATGACGGCATCCCTCAACATGGTCATTATTGCATCCCCATCCGCTACGGTAAGGAAACAATCGGCGTATTGAATCTGTACGTGGCGCACGGCCACGTACGCAACCCGGATGAAGAGCGCTTCCTGACGTCTGTCAGCGATTCCCTGGCCGGCATGATCAAGCGCCACCAGGCCGAAAAGGAGCTGGAGCGAAACGCCTTTTTCGATCAATTGACCGGGCTGCCGAACCGGGTTCTGTTGCTTGAGCGGCTGGAACACTCGATACAACGTCTGCAACGTCAACACGATGAACAGTCAGCGGTCATGTTCATGGATCTCGATCGCTTTAAAAACGTCAATGACAGCCTGGGCCATACGGCGGGTGACCGGCTATTGGTCGAGGTGGGCCGCCGCCTGGAGCGCTGCATCCGGCCCGGCGACACCGTGGCCCGTCTTGGTGGGGATGAATTCACTATCCTTCTGGAGGAGATCGAGGACGCAACCGATGCATTGCGTGTCGCCGGTCGAGTGCATGCGGAGCTTGCCAAGCCTGTCGTTATTGATGGGCACGAACTGTTTGCCTCCGCCAGCGTGGGCATCGTGGTGACCTCACCGGAGCACAGGGAAGCACAGGAACTGCTGCGTGATGCGGACACGGCAATGTACCAGGCGAAAACCGCAGGCGCCGGAAGGACCGAAGTCTTCAATCGCAGCATGCACACGCGCGCCGTGGCGACCTTGAAGATGGAAACCGACCTGCGGCTGGCGGTGGAAAACGACCGGATCCAGGTCCAATTCCAACCCATTATCCATCTGCCAGACAAAAAAGTTGCCGGTTTCGAGGCCTTGGCACACTGGAATCATCCACAACGCGGCAATATCCCGCCAAGCGAGTTCATCCCGGTGGCGGAGGAAAGTGGATTAATCGACGCCGTGGCGGGGCAAGTGTTGACCAAATCTTGCCGGCAGCTGGCGAAGTGGCTGGAAGAACATCCCGATCGCACCGATTTGTACGTTGCTGTCAACCTCTCTGCCAAGCAATTGCTGCACCCCGAACTGGCCGAACGGATCGACGGCACACTTGCCCGATATAAACTGGCGCCTCAAAATCTGAGGCTGGAAATCCCAGAAAGTGTCCTGATGCAGAACGTGGACCTGCTGAGCACCGCGCTCAAGGTATTTTCGGATCGCGGCATCAATCTGCACCTGGATGATTTTGGGACCGGCTATTCCTCCCTGGGTCACCTCCATCGTTTCCCATTCAACAGTTTGAAGGTGGATCGATCCTTTGTCGCCAAGTTTAGCGCGGCCGAAGAATATGCCGGACTGGTGCGCGCCATTATGGCCGTGGCAATAAACTTTCAAATGGAAATCATCGCGGAAGGAGTGGAAACCCCCGTGCAGTTGGAACAACTGCGGCAATTGGGATGCACCATCGCACAGGGTTTTCTGTTCTCTCCTCCGGTTTCCGGTGAGCATGCAGGGGCCTGGCTGAGCGGGCAACAAGCCGTTTCCGAGTAGCCGATACCAGGCTCTGTCTCACAGCACGTATACCGCGCCAGGCTGGCGCATCCTGGGGCTGGTGCAAAATCCGCCCGGCACTAGCACCTGATAGCGAAATCCCTATTCAACCTGGCCGCCCCCACTTCTCCCATCCAGCTTGATCGCCATCAGGTCATCGACCTGGTCAATGAGCTGACCCGTGAGACTATAGGCAAACAAGGACGCTTTATCCCGGTCCGCCCGGATCAGCACATAGCCGGCCTGGGAACTGTGGCGGGATATGGCCCACGGCGTCGGTGTCCGGGCATAATAGGGTGCCCCTGCGTTACCTGCAGTGATCTGCCATAACGGCTGTGTGAAATCGGGATTGGCGGAGGTGCGGTCGAGCCTGCCGTCACCGTCCGTGTCATCCCCGGGATACACCCCCACGGGGGTCTGTTTGTCGATCCTGGTACGATAGTAGGCGTGCTCATCGCCGGTCAGCAGGGCAGCCACTTTCGTAGATTGGGCCAACGCCGACCACAGCCGGTTGCGCACCTCGATGATCCCCGCCGTTGCGGCGACCAGGGTGCCGTCGATACCCTTGGCATGGGCGCGCACCCGGTTGTCACCGCCCCACCACATGGCATCACGGGTGTGTCCGCCGGAGGGAAACACCGGTTCCTGCATATAGACAAACACATAAAGGACCGTGGGATCCTGTTCCGCCCGCGCCAGTTGATCTTCGATCCAGCGCAGTTGGTCGTCCAGGATATAACCCTCCGGAGAGCCGCCGAATGCCGGCACCTGGTCGTTGCGGGTCCACCAGTAGTTGTTGTTGCAGGCAAGGAACAGGGCGGGACCGTACTGAAAGGCATAGACATTCTCCCGATAGGGCGGACGCCGCGCATCGTCCGGTCGCGGCCCGTTGGACGGGTTCCAGAACTCCTCTGCGAATACCGCCTCGGCACTGTCGCTGGCGTAGGGCCACCGATCCATGGCGATACCGCGCCGGGAACCGTCGTCGAAGATATGGCTCAGGGCCTCGTGATTGCCCATGGCCGGATACACCGGGCGGGTACGCCAGAAACCGCTCACCGCCTTTTTCCATGCCTTGAGCTGCAGGCGAAAATCCGCCTTGCGGGAAGAGTAACCGCTGATCAGATCGCCACCGAAGATCAACAGTTGCGCCCCGCGTCGATAGGCATCCTGCGCGATCCGGCTCAGGACCTGGTAGTTGACCCCCATGAAGGCCTCTTCACCAAACAGTCCCCGGCGGCTGTCGCTGGCGAAGGCAAAACTGACCGTGGCCGCGGAGTCCGTGGCCGCAGGGGCCGTAGTCAACTCATAGGTGTTGGAACGCACCCGACGCCGCCCTTGCCCGCAGCCGACCTGATAGCGATAACGCTGCTGCGGCAGCAGCCCGGTCAGCAGGAGGCTGTGTCTGGTGCCGGCCTGAGGTTCATCGACGTGCACAGTAGCATCGGGTGCCGCCGGCCGGTAGGCGCTGACGCTGCCAATGCAGGCGCCGTTAGTCTCGAAGCTGATCAGGATTTCACCCGGCCGATCGCTGTTGAGCAGATTGACCAGGGGGCCTTCGATAATGCTCAGGCCGGGCTCGAAGCCAAGATCGGAATCACCCTACGATGCGGACCAGTCCGTCGTAAAAACGCCCGTCGATCTCCACCCGATAAGCGACTGTGGGGCTGGGGCAGGCCTCTGGCGGGTCACACTGACCCAGGGGCCAGCGATTGGCGTTGTAGACCGGCCGAAACAGCCTGCCGACGGGAATTTGCCCAACGCCTTCCCTCAGCGGTGCTGTCAGGCGGTATCTGGGGTAGTCATAATCCGCCTCCCCAGCCTCGAAGGGAAATGGTCCTGACAGGATCTTTCCATTCAAATCAGCTCGCCCCAGGTTCAGGCTCAGACCGGCGGCATCGTCCCCGGCGCTTACCCGGTGCAGGTCGTCCCAGGTGATGGGATTGACCACACGACCCTCCCGGGGGGGCAGGTCCGGGATCAGTATCGGCAGCCCCACACCCGCGGTTTCCGCGGCCTGGCAGTTCTGCAAACCGAGCAGCAGGGGCAGGATCGCGGCAGAAATGAGAGATTTGCGCATAAAAGCCAAGTCACGTTAGGTATGATTGCAATGCCGGCCTAGGCGTCCAGTCAATAAGAAGGCGCAGGTCCTGCAGAGAATATCGGGATCAAGCAACAATATGTGGTTCAACGATATTCATCGCTCAGGACGCTGTCAGGAACGCACGGGTATCCCGCAGCAGCGTAAGCACCAATGCCTCCGGTAGTTCCGGGGCCTGGACCAAGGCCAGGGCGCGCATCAGGGCGGCTGCCAGGGTCTCATTCAACAGGCCCTTGGGCAGGACCTCGCCATGCAGCCAGACGCCGGCCTCCCTTGGGGTTGGGACCTCGACATCACCCACCAGGTCCGTGGCGGCGGCCAGCATGGCGGAGAGCAGCAGTTCCGCTGCAGGACCGTAACTGTGCTGTTCGAGTAGCAATTCCGCCGCCTGCAGGCGTTGTTCCGCGCGACGGCGCAACGCAGAGGAAGTGCTGGACCCTGACTCTGTGCCGGCGTCGAAATGTACCCTGCCTGTAGCGAAGGGGAAGGCCTCCCCCAGGCGTTGCAGACCGGACAGGGTCAGCGGGTCCACCAGTGCGATGGGCACGCTCTCTGACAACTGCTCGGCAAGCCGGGCGGCGTGCTCGTCCACCCGGTCGATCACCACCAGCAGCCGGCCGGCGGTGCCCAGAATGCGTTCGATGCGTGCGCCGAGTTCCTGCTGCAAGGTCTGAATGCAACGGGTCAGTTCCGGGTCCTCGGATTCCATCGTCCCGGCGGTTCCCGGTTCACTATCCGCTTGAACAGCCGGCGCTGCCTCCGTTTCCTGCCCGGGCTGCGCCCCCCCGTCCTTCGCGGATTCCGCCAGGTTCTCCACCAGGGTCTCCAACATGCGCCTGGAAACGCCCACCACATCTTCCGAGGCATCCGGGTCGACCACGTTGTCGAACAGATTGCGCTTGCCCGCCACCAGGCCTAGCACCCGTTCCTCATAGGTGTTCGCCGCCACCATCAGGATCACCTGTACCCGCTCCTTCTGGCCCAGACGGTGCACACGGGCGATGCGCTGTTCCAGAACTGCCGGATTCCAGGGCACGTCCAGATTGACCAGCACCGAGGCGGTTTGCAGGTTGAGACCGGTACCGCCGGCATCGGTGGAAATGAACACCTGCACCGAATCATCGTCGCGGAAGCGGTCCAGCAATTCGCCGCGCTTGGCCGTGGGCACGCCGCCGTGCAGGCGCACACAGCCCAGACCCAGTTTGCGCAGCCTGGTCTCCACCATGGCGGTCATGCGTTCCCACTGGGAGAATACCACCGCATTGAGCCCCCCCTGCAGGCACAGTTCCTCCAGCAGCTGGGCCAGTTCGTCCAGCTTGGGGGAACCCTCGGTGACCTTGTCCACCAGACCGGCGGCGTCACAGGCCATGCGCGCCGACTGCAGGGAGGACATGAGCCGGTTCTGTTCGGCGGGGGTCAGGGGGCGGCGCTTGGCGATGGTGGCCAGCCGTCCGGCGGCGTTCAGCGCCGAGTCGTGCAGTTCCCATTGTTCCGGGGTGAGATCGATGTCCAGGCGCTGCTGGATGCGCTCGGGCAGCTGTTCGCGCACCAGGCGCCGGTCTCGCCGCAGCATCACCGGGGCCAGGCGGCGGCGCAGCTCGCTCAGGTTGCGGTAGCCCAGCACCTTGCCGCGCTCGTCGGTGAGGTGGAAGTCCGCCAGATAGCGCCACAGGGGGCCGAGCAGCCGCTGGTCCACCACCTGCATCAGGCTGTAAAGATCCTCCAGGCGGTTTTCCAATGGCGTGCCGGTGAGTACGAAGGCATAGCGGGAGGGGATACGCTTGACCGCGGTGGCGATCTTGGTGCGCCAGTTCTTGATGCGCTGTGCCTCGTCCAGGATCAGCAGGTCCGGACGCAGGATTTCGTTGATCTCCGACAGATCGCGCAGAATCAACTCATAGTTGAGCACGGCGAAGCCATCGACCTTACGGTACTGCACCCGGCGCTCCGCCGGCGGGCCCTGGATGATCTGCACCGGCTGCCCGGTGAAACGCTCGATCTCCCTCGCCCACTGGTGTTTCAGCGAGGCCGGGCAGATCACCAGGGCGCACGCCACCCCTTCGTGACGTTGCAGCCAGGTGGCGGCGGAGATGGCCTGCAAGGTCTTGCCCAGGCCCATATCGTCCGCCAGCAGGGCGCGTCCGTTGGCGGCGAGAAAGGCCACCCCCTCCACCTGATAGGGATACAGACGCGCCTGCACCCCGGGCAGCCGGCCGCCGCTGTCGACGATACGCTCGCGTATCTCCACCGCCCGCACCCGTTGGGCAGCAAGATCGCCCAAATGCCGGGCATGATCGATGGCATCGTCGCCCAGGTCGATGTCTTCCCTGTCAGCCAGCACCTCGCTCAAGCGAAAAAAATCGTCCGGCAGGCGCCCCTTGAACACCCCGGCAGCATCGAAATAGCCATCCAGCAGGGATTGCAGAGCGTCTTCGATCTGTCCGGCGCGATGCAGACGGATGCAGGGCGCATCCTTTGCGTTCCAGTCCAGGTAGATATAAGGGTGTGGGGCGCTCTGCACAGCCAGCCGCTTATGGTCCTTGCGTTTTTTGATGCTGTGCAGGGCCGCTTCGATATGCTTGCAGGTACCCAGTTGATTGATGGCGAAATCCGGACAGGTGCAGTAGTTCGTCATTTGCTGCAGGGAACGGATATGCACCCGGTAACTGCGGCCGAAACGCGGATCCGCGTCCACCGAGGCCGCGCGCCAGGTACCGAACCAGGGCTCGCCGCCCAGATGTTCCACCCGCACTTCCCGGCGGCCCGCCTTGCGCCGCTCTTCCAGGGCGCTCTCGCGTGCGCTCAGCAGGACCGTATCTTCACCGCATTTGCGGACGCCGTAGCTGCAGAGTACCGCCACCGCATGGGCGCAGACGCCTTCCTCAACCCCGGCGCAACTGCAATCGACCTGGAAATTTCCGGCATCGTCATAACTCAACTCGGTCGAAAGCGGCTCCTCATGATCCGGGTCTTCCACCAGGGCCCACAAGCGTTCCTCGTCTCCGCCCAGTTCCGTGACGCGGTTTTCCTTGGACCAGCGTATTCCGGTCTCCAACACAGCATCCATCGCAAGGGCATGCAGCTGTTCCGCATCATAGAGGAAGATATCCTGGTCTCTCACCGAGCCCTCATTGGAGTTCGTGTCACTATCAGTCATGGCCGCCGGTTCGTGTGGTCAATGAAAATACATGGTGACTGAATGATATCAAGTACCTGAGAACATTCGATACTCGAATGCGTTTCCCACATTCCAGTGACCATATCCTCCAGACCCTTGCATAAGAAAATAATGTGGTCCTCATCACACATCGCGGGGTGCCATCTTAAGGTTCGTTTCAGAAACGGCCATTAAGGTAGTGCAGTGATCCTCAACTCCCGGGGATCACAATAAAATAATAGAGGAGTCAGCGATGCACAGCTCTATCAAGAAACGAAGAATAACCATGCCCCTATCCCTGGGTCTGCTACTGCTGGGCGGCAGCACAGGCCTGGTCTATTCTAGTGATGACGAGGAGCATGAGAGATCCGATTCACAACTCAGGCTCACCGAGGTAAAGTGGGAATCCGGCGACCGGGAACTGGTCGTCAAGGGCAAAGAGGCGGGCAGGCGCGCCCGGGTGACCATCAGCAATGCCGTATCCGGGGCCTACATTGATGACTTTCGCGCCAATAAAGAGGGCAAGTTCGAGAAAAAACTGGACGGCGTCTCTCCCGTCCCCTGTCGTATCAAGGCCGAGGCCAATGGTGCAACGGCGGAAAAAGACGTTCGTGACGCCCCCGCCAATTGCGACGGCGGCGTTACTCCCCCACCCCCGCCGCCTCCGCCACCGGGCAATGGAGAGGTTTCCATCAACTCCACCAGCCAGAATGACCTGCCGGGCTCCGCGGTAGCGGAACAGCCCCTGGCCGGTCTCAGCGGCTACAAGATCTTCGGCGCCAACGATCTCGGCATGCACTGCGGCGATTTCGATACACGCATCTCCAGCATCCTGCCGCCTTTCAACGTACTGCATGCCCAGGTCATCCAGCGTGGAGGCGATCCCATAATTCTGGACGATAACGAAGTGAGTGTGGTCTACTCCGCGGCATCCAACCCCAATGACCCCATCCTCTCTGGCATCAACTCCGCCGGCTCCGCGATCGGCTCCACCGACCCCGACGCTTTCCCGGTGCTTTCCAGCCTGGCGAACAACGGTGAAGTCTTCAAAACCAACTTCTGGGATACGGTAGTCGGCGGTACAGAGCCGACATCGCTGGCGGCCTACCGGGCCTTCTATCCGCCCGGCATCCTCGATGCCTTTGCCCCGGCCCCGGATCAGGGACTGCCCATGCCGAATGTCGAACGCCTCTGGCTGGGTGACGGTATCCTGAGCGCAGAGCAGCAGGACATGCCCGGCCGTCCCGGACCCTACACACAGAATGTACCGCAGACATTCACCCTGTTCACCGTCGACCAACCGTTCTTCACCAGCTTCCCGTTCGGCTACACCTCACCGGAGGTGAAATGGTTCGAGGCCGCAGGCATACCGCTGACCGCCTTCGACGACGCCGGGCGTGAGAATCCCTGGCCGCTCTACCGCTTCCAGGCCATTGCCAACAACACGGTGCTCGCGTCCACCGATGTAGTGCTGCCGATCTCCGGTGAGGCCAACTGCGGCGCCTGCCACAACGCCCCGATCGATGGCGGCAACGGCTCGGCCACTGCTGCCCTGGGAGAAAACAACCTAGCCACCGTGCTCGACGATCCCGAGTTCGACATCAGTGTCCCCCTGGAAGTCAGCAAGGAATATGCGGCGGATCTCAACCTGCTGCGCCTGCATGACCAGAAACATGGGTCGGGCATTGCCAACCCTAAATATTCCCCTGACCTGGTGGACCAGACACCGGTCGTCTGTCAGTCCTGCCACTACACCCCGGCCCTGGACCTGGCACAGGTCGGCCCCAAGGGACCCGCCGATGCCGATGCCAACGGCCGTCAGCAGACCAACGTACGCAGCATGTCCAACGTCATGCACAGCCACCACGCCACGGTCACCGACACCAACGGCAATCTGCTGTTCCCCAGCATGCCTCCGGCAGTGGATGGCAACGGCAATCTGCGTGACCCGGTGGCCGCCCGCGGTATACTGATGGAAACCTGCTACCAGTGCCACCCGGGGCGTCGCACCGACTGTCTGCGCGGCGCCATGGCCAGTGGCGGCATGCTCTGTCAGGACTGCCACGGCGATATGGCGCAGGTGGGCGACGATTTCTCGCGCAATGTCAGCCCATCGACCCCCGGCGCATTCGAACTGGCCAGCAACTTTTATGATCACAACGCCGACACCCCGCGTGTACCCTGGGCCAACGAACCGGGTTGCGGCTCGTGCCACACCGGCGATGTATTGAATAATATGCATGGCGATAACGGCACCCTGGGCTCACCCAGCGACAACATTCGGCTGATGCAGGCCTTTCGCACCGGGGACCCCAAAGCCACGCCCATCGTGCCGAGCAACAAGCGCTTCGCCGAAAACACCATACCGGCCACGGGCAACCCGATGCTGTACCGGGTCAGCAAGGGTCATGAGGGTGTCTTCTGCGAGGCCTGTCATGGCTCCACCCACGGCATCTGGCCCAACAAGAACCCGACCGCCAATGACAATGTGGCGGCCATGCAACTGCAGGGTCACACCGGCACCATCACCGAGTGCAGCACCTGCCATACAGGCGACCTGGGCAATACCCTGGAAGGTCCCCACGGCATGCACCCGGTGGGTAGCGCAGGCCAGGATTTCGCTGACGGCGGTCATGAAGAAATGGCCGAGAACAATCCGGACGCCTGCCGCGCCTGCCATGGCCTGAATGGGGAGGGAAGCGTGCTTTCACGCACCGCCACCGCCCGCGACTTCAGCGGCATGGAAGATGGCGGTCCGGTTCCCAAGGGCCACAAGGTGACCTGCACAGACTGTCATGAAAACGAGTTGTAGCGCCAACCTGACGGCAGGGATGCCGTCAAACCGATTCAGTGCACGCCGATAAGGACCGGCGTGTCGCAGCAACTTCATTGCCGTTAGCGGTAACGACTGAGAGCGCTCTCGGACGGGTCGATAAGACCCTTGCAGCCCACCTGATCCAGGTGGGTTTTTTTTATGGTATCGAGAGATAGGGGCTGGGTCGGTATTCGCCGACTCCCTGGCTTTTTCACCCTGTTCGGGCGTTTCAGCTTGGATTCATCGAACATGCCCAAGATAATGGCGTGAAGCATGACATGCCGGGCCAGACACGATCCCGTGTCGGCCTGAGCGATGCCGGCAAGGCCTGAGTGGAGCACTGGCGTGACAGGATTCAAGCAGTTTTGTATCGGCATGCTGTTGTCCATCGGTATGAGCTGTCCGCGTGCGGATGATGATGTGGAGAAGGCACGTCGCCTGCATACCTCCGGCACTATCCTGTCACTGGAGCACATGGTGCGCGAGGCGCGCAAAATTCGCCCCGGCCGGGTCATCGAGGCCGAACTGGAATACGAAGACAGCCACCAGCGCTACGTCTACGAGGTGGAGATCCTGGACGAACACGGCCGGATATGGGAAGTGGAGTTCGATGCCGCCACAGGCGAAATCATCGAGCATGAACCGGAGGATCACTGATGCGCCTGTTGCTGGTGGACGATGACCTGGACCTGGCAGCCTCCCTGCGCCGGGATCTGAATGCGAGCGGTTTCGCCGTCGACCATGCGGCGGACGGGGAGGATGGCCAGTTCTTGGGGCAGGAACAAACCTACGATGCCATTGTTCTGGATCTCGGCCTGCCGCGCCGACCCGGACTGGAGGTACTGCGGCATTGG
>RRYU01020454.1_pt1 | contig 36307 bp, 36 predicted proteins | sample 2162651 | NCBI WGS metagenome assembly RRYU01 (sample SAMN10267283, study PRJNA491782) | microbial mat metagenome | isolation source: biomat in the production well | place: Japan: Minami-Kanto gas field, natural gas well KTG3 | collected 2017-06
CCCCCCCTGCAAGCTCTTCCACGCGGAAGACCGCATCGTCTGCTACCGAGGCCGGTGTCGCTCCCGCCGGAAGTAGAAGACGGAGCGAGCCGACTCGCTTGAGGTGATCCTTCAGCAGGGAGTAGGCGTAGATGGAGAAGCCGCTCGACAGCATCGAGAGCTGGGCGCCTTTGGCGATACGCTCGGCCAGAACGTCAGCGACTCTACCTTGCGCCCTATTGTCCAGAAGCATCGTTCAGTCCATGTTTTGTTTTTTAAGGGCTGCATGCTGCTGTCTCATCCTTGGTTCAATTTCGATCGCGTGCGCCCCAAGACGGATGATCCGACTCGACTCCAACAGGCGAGATCTCTGCGGAACGCCAACGGGCGGCAACCCAATCTCACGGTGCGATGGCCGGGTCAACTCGGACCGCGCATTACGGGAACCTACCCCGCATATCTCACCAGGGCATTTCAGAAGGGTCGCCCTCTCTGCCATAACGATTTTCAAATCCGCTGGTTACGCAAACCGAGAGGGCGAGCATTTGATGCCAGAGTTTAGCGAACCCCAACTGGGATTTCACGGCCTCGGGCTGCTTCAGTGGTCGGCCGGTTCGACGGCGTGCCGACCCGTTTATCGACCCGTGCGGAATTCGAGTCCATCCTCGGGAAAGCCGGCAATCCGCTGGCATATACTCGATCTCAAGGTCCAGACCCTGCCCACGGCGGCCCATACCTCCTCAAGCAAGTCACAGGCCAGGGGGTTGCCAGCGACAACTATGGCAAGAGACTGATTCGGTGTCTTTCGCCGAGAATCTCGGGTTTGAGCGATTCGTAATGAGCCCACCGGGTTCCCCGATTCTGTTTTGGAGGTGGGATTGGCCGAAGTCTGACGCGCACGGCCGGCCAGTGCCGCAAACCCGAGGCACCCGAAGCGCACGCGCGAGATCTCGGCGCCGCTGGACTAGCGCTTTGCTCGCCGCTTCAGCCAGACCTCGAGACCCTGTGCATTGAGGTCGGTATCGAGGCTCAGCAGCTCGGCGATAGCCTCGTCCGAGAGTGCCACGCCATGGGCGCGCGCACTGGCGGTGAGATAGGCGCGAACGGCGCACTGGAGGCGCGACTCTCGGTCGGGATCGGCCTGTCCTTCTTCAGCGAGCGCGATCTCGGCGAGCGCGTGGATGCTTGCCCGCACGTCATTCACCAGCCTGGCGGGGTCGTGGACGGGGCCGTAATGCGTGAGATACATGACCCGGGGATCATAGCTCATGAGCTTATCGAGACTGGCGAGCCAAGCGTCGGGGTCGAATGCGACCGGTGTGGTCGGGGCGAAGAGCCAGGGGCCGGCGGCAGTGTCGAACTCGCGATAGGAAATCCCGAAGGTATCCCCGGTGAAGAATCCGCGGCTCGTCTCGTCGTAGATGCAGCCGTGGTGGTTCGCGTGGCCCGGCGTGTCGAGGAAGCGAAGTGGGCGGCCGCCAAGATCGTAGGTCGCGCCATCCTCACCCAGGATCACGCGTTCTTCCGGAATCGGCACGGGCGCGCCGAAGTCGCGCGCAAACGCCTCTTCGCCATAGACGGCCGTGGAACCGGCGATCAGCCGGCTCGGGTCGATCATGTGGGTCGCGCCCTTTGGGTGGATCACCAGGCGAGCGTTCGGACAGGCAGCCATGAGTCCACCGGCACCGCCGCCATGGTCGAGATGGACGTGGGTGGGGATGACATAGTCCACATGAGCGGGCGTGAGGCCGAGGTCGGTGATCACGCCCAGCAGTCCAGGGACCGAGTTTTCAGCGCCGGTGTCGACGAACGCGAGCCGGTCTGCGGATCGCACCAGATAGCAGGCAGCAAGGCCGTGTCGATAGAGACCGGTCTCGAGGCAGTAGAGACCGTCGCTGATCTGTTGGTAAGGGGCGGTGGACATGCGGGTGCTCCGATTCGGACCTCTGGTCAGGGTTGATGTCCGAGTCTAAACCAAGTGCCGGTTTGATGCAGCGCAGCACGCCCCGAGCCGGCAACCCCGCACTCGACCCCACATCGGCCGGCACCTGCGGACCGCCGACTTCAGTCGGCGAGATATTCCGCGGACCCGGCAAAACCCGCCCCGTACGGAGCGCCTTCGCCTCGCGCGCCGACTGAAGTCGGCGGTCCCAGGTCCCCGGAGCGGATTCATGTCCAACCTGATGCAGATTCGGAATTGCTGGCCCGAGCACCGGGCTTTCGATGTCATCGAAGGCGCCGGGCTGGTGACACAGCGGAGCACACACGCGGCAGGGTTCAAGCCGCTTGCCTTTTCCGGCTAGCTTGTAGACTCTTAACGCGTCGCTCGGCCTTCCGATCTGACGGCTCAGGACGTGGCCACCTCGTCTCCGAGCCAGCAGCTCTTGACCGGATGGCGCATGCACAGCCTGAAACCACGGGCCCTTGCCCGATCCCATAACAATATTTGAGGACTCCGGATGGACAACATGACCACCGCCGATCAAACACGTCGGGAGGATCCGCGCGTGAACAAGATCACGCTGGATCACCCATGGCAATGGCTCGCCAAGGGCTGGCAAGACATCAAGACGGCGCCTTTTTACAGCCTGAGGTACGGCGCCGTCATCACACTGATCAGCGGCCTCATCATCCTGCTGACCGTCATCGGGCATTTGACCTTCTTGATCCCCTTTCTCACTGCTGGATTCTTTTTGATGGCGCCGCTTCTGGCGATCGGTCTCTATCAGATGAGCGCCCATCTGGAACGCGGCGAATCCGTGGAGCACTGTCAGGCACTCGAGGCATTCAAGCGCAACCAAGGACAACTCGGGATCGCGATCGGTTTCCTGCTGATGACGATGCAGCTCTGGATCCTGGCCTCGGTGTTCCTCTTCATCATGCTCTTCAATGACCCCTTCCCGCCTTTTTCAAGCTTTATTCAGGTCGTCATTCTCTCCGGACAGCATACAACCCTCATGATCGCCGTCGTCCTGGTCGGCGCCTTTTTTGCCATCTGCGCCTTCTGTATCAGCGCCATCACGGTTCCCATGCTGATCGACCGCCCGATCGACGGTTTCACCGCGATGCGCACCAGCGTCCGGGCGGTGACCCGAAACTGGGCGCCCATGCTCCTCTGGGCGGTCCTCCTGGTCGCCATCGTGGGTGTGGGACTCCTGACCTTTTATATCGGGCTCTTCCTGGCCGTTCCCCTGGTGGGCCATGCGACCTGGCATGCCTATCGGGATCTGGTTCCGAGGGACTGAGAGCTCTCAAGGGACTCAGATCTCTGGGGTCACTGGGCGGATGCTCGCGTCCTGGCGGCTCCATCGGCCAGAGCGCCGCTGAGCCGACCGGCACGGCCAGCGATGGTGTAAGGTTTCTGGCAGTCGTCCCCTTCGCCGCCCGAGGTAACCCAGATGTCGCCGCTTGAGCAGCGGTTCCAGAGCCGGATGAGCGAAAAGACAGCCTCTTCGAGCTCTGCACGCTTCGAATGGAGCGAGGACCATCGTCGCCTGCGGCTCGCGGGTCGCTGGACGACCGCAGCCCTCGCCAACATGGGTGTGGTCCCAGCGCGGCAGGCCGAAGCAGGGGAGTCGGTCAGCGTCGATGGAAGCGGGCTTTTGGGGCTCGACACCGCGGGGGCGCTCCTGCTGCACCGCCTTCTCGAGGCACTGAGGAAACAGGGATGCGAGACGCAGCTCAGCGGCTTCGAGGATCGGCATCTCGCCCTGCTCGATCTGGTGCGGAACAGGATTGCGGCGCAGACCGACAGCCTGGCCGGTGCTCATCCACGTGGATCAGTCGGGCTGGAGCGGTTTGGTCGGGGCGTCTGGGACTGGACGCTTCAGGGCTTCTCGATGCTCTCCTTCGGTGGCGAGGCTTTCCTGGCATTCCTGCGCGGCCTGCGGCGCCCGACTCGGTTTCGCTGGCGCCAGGTCCTCCGTGTTGTGGAGCAGGACGGAGTGCGCGCCCTGCCGGTACTGGGCATGCTCTCGTTCCTGCTGGGGGTCGTGATCGCCTACCAGTCCGGGGTACAGCTCCGGGTCTATGGGGGCAACCTCTATGTCGTGGATCTGGTGACCATCACGGTCCTGCGGGAGCTCGGCCCCCTCATGACAGCCATCGTGGTCGCCGGGCGAAGCGGGTCCGCCTACGCGGCGCAGATCGGCACCATGCAGGTGACGGAGGAAGTGGACGCCCTGCGCAGCATCGGAGTCTCGCCCATCGATCTACTGGTGCTGCCCAAGATCCTCGGTCTCGTGGTCGCAATGCCCTTGCTCACGGTGTTTGCGGATCTTGCTGCGGTGGCGGGCGGGATGGTCATGTCCGCCCTGATGCTGGATGTCAGCCCGGACACCTTCATGCGCCGGATACCCGAGGCAGTGTCCATCAACTCACTGATGACAGGGGTGGTCAAGGCGCCGGTGTTCGCCGCGGCCATTGCAGTGATCGGATGCTACCAGGGGTTCAAGGTGCGGGGCGGCGCGGACAGCGTGGGCCGCCATACGACCACCAGCGTGGTCCAGGCGATCGTGCTGGTGATCGTCATAGACGCCGCCTTCTCGGTGGTCTATAGCTGGATGGGGATCTGACCTTGGCCGGGGAACACACAGCACTACCCGAACATGCGCCCGATCGACCGCAGCCCCACCCGGTGGAGCTTCGCGATATTCGAACCTGTTTCGGTGAGACCTGTATCCATGAGGACCTGAACCTCACCGTCAACCCGGGCGAGATCCTGGCCCTGGTGGGGGCGAGCGGCTCCGGCAAATCGGTGCTCCTTCGGGAGATGATCCTGCTCTTACGTCCGACCGCGGGGCGAGTGCGTCTCTTCGGCGAAGAGGCAACGGACCTGAGCGAGTCCGCGGCCGATCGGCTGCGCCGCCGGATCGGAATCATGTTTCAGCATGGAGCACTATTCAACTCATTGACCGTTCTCGAGAATATTGCCGTACCACTGAAAGAGCAGACGGACCTGACCGACCCCGTGATTCGCGACATCGCCATGCTCAAGGTTGTTCTGGCAGGACTGCCTGCGGACGCGGCACACAAGTACCCCGCCCAGCTCAGCGGGGGCATGCATAAGCGCGCGGCCCTCGCCAGAGCACTGGCGATGGACCCGGACCTTCTAGTGCTGGACGAGCCCGGCACGGGGCTGGACCCGGTCGGCGCCGACGCACTCGATGGCCTGATCCGTGATCTCCACCGCTCGCTGGGGATGACCCTGGTGATGACCACGCACGATCTGGACACACTCTGGCGGGTCTCGGATCGGGTGGCCTTTCTCGGCGAACGGCGCATACTGGCTACCGGAACCATGAGTGAGCTGAGCGAATCGGATAACCCTGCGCTCGCGGCCTTCTTTCGGGGGCCACGGGCGCGGGCGGCACGGAGCCTGGAATGGAACCGCGGGTAAGCTACGCCCTTGTCGGACTCTTCGTCCTGGTCCTTTCGAGCGCCTTCATCATCATGGCGCTCTGGTTGATCGGTGTTGGACCCGCTGGAGACTACCGCACCTTTGCCATCTACCCACCCGAGTCGGTGGCTGGAATCGCCGGTGAGTCACTCGTCAAATACCAGGGGGTGGACGTGGGCAAGGTGCGCGAGGTCGGCATCGACCCCGAGGACCCACGTCGAATCAGGGTACTGATCAAGGTGCGACAGGATGTGCCGATCAAGGTCGACACCACCGCCAGCCTCGCCAGTCAGGGCCTGACCGGGCTCCTCTATTTCATCGAGCTGCACGGGGGTGAGCCGGGGAGCCCGCCACTGGAGCCGGAGCCGGGGTCGGACTATCCGGTGATCCGGGCGGTCCACTCGGATCTGAGCCGGATCCAGCGCACGGGCACCGAGCTGCTCGAAGAGGCCAAAGGCGCGGCGGCGGAGCTGCGGGCCACCCTCGCGATGGTCAGGGCCCTGGTCGAAGACGACGAGCGGGCGGCGATCAGGACCGGTATACAAGACACGAGCCGAGCCGCAGCGCACCTGTCTCAGGCCGCGGAGACCCTTGACGACCACCTGGAGCGGCTGGGCCCTATGCTGCGTGACCTGTCCAACACAGTCGCGCGGCTGCCCGGATTGGCGGAACGAGCCGGCGAAACCCTCGATTCCGCGGGGGCAGCAGCCATCGCGATCGGTCAGGCCGCGCGCCGTCTCGACGATCTGACCGCGCAGGCCACCCCGGGGCTCACGACCCTGACGCGTGACGGGATGCCCGAGCTGGTCGCTCTGCTGCGTGATCTGCGCGGCCTCACCCTGCGCCTGGACCGTCTGGCCGCGGACCTGGAGCAAGACCCGAACCTGCTCATCTATGGCCGCACCCGCCGCCCCGGCCCGGGGGAGCGTTGATGGGCACACTGAGACTGCTGGCATATGTCATGGCGGCGCTCGTGGCTGCAGCCCTTCTGCATGGCTGTACCGGGGTCTTACCGCGGGCACCGGAGCCCCCACCCATGACCTATCTCCTCGCGCCGGATCTGCCCCGGCCCGATCGCGTAGTCCGGGTTCAGGACGAAGCGGGGCCGACCCTGCTGGTCTCGCAACCAGAGGCCGCCGCTGGCTTCGGCACAAGGCGCATGGCATACCTGGAGCAGGACTACCGACTCGACCAGTTCGCGGACCACGAATGGGTGGAATCACCCGGCGCGATGCTCGGCCCCCTGTTGGTCAGTGCGCTGAGGGGCAACACCGCGTTCGGCGCAGTGAGCGAGGATGCGCGAGGAATCAGCGCGGATCTGCGTCTGGACACCCTCATCGAGGTCCTCTATCAGGATTTCCGCTCCCGCCCGAGCCTGGCCCGGGTGCAGCTTCGGGTGCGGCTCGTCGACCCGAACGGGCGCCGTGTCTTGGCCACCCGGGTCTTCTCGGATACTGAGGTTGCACCATCGGACGACGCCTACGGGGGAGTCGTGGCCGTGAATCGAATCCTGACCCGATTGCTGCCGCAGATCGCCGACTTTGCGGCCGAGACCGCTCTCGGGCTGGACGGCCGGGCGACGGCGACGCGATCGGCGCCTTGAAACGGATCACCTAGCAACAGCATCAGGTCGACGGCCGAGCGCCGGAGCGCTCGGACTGTCCAATCGGTGAGGTCGAGCCCGTAAGTCGGGCCCGCCCAAGCGCAGATCATCCAGGATCGAAGCGATAACCGAGCAGCTCGAGATCCGCCGCGAAGTGAGTGGCGACCAGCTCGGCGGTCGCATCCGTGAAATACCCACGATAGTCCTTTCGGCGATCGGTCGCCTTGCGTGCGTGCGGGAGCGCCGGCATGGCGATGCCGATCCGCTCGCAGGCGGTCGCAAAGTCGTCGTGCAGACGTTCGTAGCGACCGATGAAGTCGACGATGACGTTGCCGTGCAGGTCGATCAGGTAGTCGCTCTGAAGCTCGATCGAGGTATCCAGGTGATATTGGTAGGCCCGCCCGGGGTCGAGCTTCCAGCGGAGAAACGGCTCGAATTCGGTGTGTCCGCCCAGGTACTGAGGCCGCTCACGCCGAATGTGATGGAATGAGCTGACCTGGAGATCCCATGGATTGCGGACGAAGGCGAACTTGAACAGCCGATCGTAAACATCCTTGGGCAGCATCTCCTTGGCGGCGATCGCCTTGGCATGTCGGGGCAGCTTGGTGGCGATGCGGTGACCGCTCAGATGACTCAGCCGGCTGCACAAAAACATCGCCCAGTACCAGGGGTCTCGCCAGCGTAGACCTTCCAAGGCGGCACGGACGCTCGTCCCGCCGGTCTTGGCGATATGGACGAAGAGGAAACGGTGTCTAGGAGAGAGCAGCATCGTCTGGGGTCTGGGTTTGATGTTTGGAGGGTGAGTCGAGATGTAAGGCTGAGCCAATCCGAGAACAGCGCCTGTCATTCAGGACGCGGCTTGGCCTTTTTGGCACGCGGGTGCGTCTGGTCATAGACCTGGGCCAAGTGCTGGAAGTCGAGGTGGGTATAGACCTGAGTCGTGCCGATGTCGGCATGTCCGAGCAGCTCCTGAACCGCGCGCAGGTCACCGGAAGACTCGAGCAGGTGGGTCGCGAAGCTGTGACGCAGCAGATGCGGATGCAGGTCGCGTGTCGCGCCCTGCGAGCGCGCCCATTGCGCCAGACGCACCTCGACGGTCCGAGGATGAATCCGCGTCCCGCGGCTGCTGACGAAGAGCGCCGGCTCGTCGGCGCCGGCCAGATTGGCGCGTACGCGCATCCAGCGCCGGATGGCCTCGCGGGCCTTGACGCCCACCGGGACGCGCCGGGTCTTGGATCCTTTGCCCAGAACGGCGAGCTCGCCCTCGACCATGTCGATCTCCCCCAGGTTGACGGCAACGAGCTCGGCGAGCCGCAGGCCCGAGGAGTAGAAGAGCTCGACCATCGCCTGATCACGGATCGCTAAGAGATCATCGTCGGCCGGATGATCCAGCAGGCTACAGAGCTGATCGGCGTCAAGGGTCGCCGGCAGCCGTCGGGGGCTCTTCGGCGCTCGGACCCCAATGGCGGGATTGGACAGGGCCAGGCCCTCGCGCAGCAGCCAGCGATAGAAGCTGCGCAGGCTGGAGAGCTCGCGCTGCAGGGTGCGTCCGGAGGCACCTTTGCGATGTCGCCAGGCGAGATATTGACGCACGGCCTGCTCATCGAGCCGGTCGATGGTCACCGATCCGGTCTCGGTCAGCCAGACATTCAGCCGCTCCAGATCACGCCGATAGGCCGTCAGCGTTTGCCCGGAAAGGCGCCGCTCATGGGCGAGATGACCGAGAAAGGATTCGATCGCAGTATTCATTCCCGCGAGGTCGCGTCGACCGCTTCTGTCCCCTGTTCACAGGGGCCCATCTGAATCACGCGCAGCTTTTGGCCGAGGATCTCACCGAGTCGGTCGAGCAGCTCGGTCCCCATCTCGGGGCGAAAACGCTCCGGGTCTCGGCTGCCGATCGCCAGGACGCCGGCATGACCATCCGCGCGCAGGGGTACGAGTGCGGCCGATTGGATCTCGGCACCGGCCGCTCCGAACAGGATCTGCGCCTTCTCGCCGACCAGAGGACCACATAAGGCGTGGTGTCGATCCACGAAGTCTCGGAAGGCGAGCGTCAGCGGATCCGGGTGGGCACCGCTCTCGAGATCAGTCTGAAACAGCTTGAGGGTCATCGCCTCGGCCGAGAACTCGCTGAGCAGAGTGTCCTTGAGGAGCGCGCAGACCTGCTGCGAATCCTGTGCGGCGATCAGCTTCAGGACCAGACTGTGGAGTCGACTCGAGAGCGACTCGTACTCGCGCGCGCGAGAGATCAGGTGTGTCAGCCGATTGCGCTCGGACTCGAGCTGCTTGCGCAACAGGCGGACCTGCTGCTCGATCAGGGAAACGGCCGCACCCGACTTGTGGGAGATTTCAAGTGCCGTCAAGACGTGCGGATTTCGGACGAAAAAGGCCGGTTCCTTGAGAAGGTACTCGGCGACCCTCGCCTCGAGCTCCGAGTTTTCGGCGACGAGCTGCTCTGCCTCTTGACGACTCACGCGGCATCTCTCTCTGCTGTGTTGTTGGACCTTGCGAGCTCGGCCCGAGTCATGACCGGCGCTTGAAGCCTCGAGCCGCCCATCTCTGCCTGGTTGCCTGGCCTCGCGGACTCGACCCGACCGATGTCGACCTGCCGGGCACTCACGCCTGTCCTCTCATAGCTCGATCTCACCTCGAAAGACATGCTCGGCCGGACCCGTCATCCAGACGACCTCGGCCGGACCCACCCACTCGATCATCAGATCACCGCCGGGCAGACTGACCTGAACACGCTGATCCACCAGATCGCGCTGTCGCGCATGGACCATGGCGGCGCATGCGCCGGTTCCGCACGCCAGTGTCTCGCCGACACCTCGCTCATAGACCCTAAGACGCAGATGGTCACGGGCCAGGATCTGCATGAACCCGACGTTGGCGCGTCGCGGGAAGCGCGTGTGCGTTTCGATCAGGGGACCCAGACGCGTGACGGGTGCCCTGTCGAGATCCTCGACCAGGACGACCGCGTGCGGATTGCCCATGGACACCGCGCCGATGCTCAGCATCTCGCCCGCGACATCCAGGTCGTAGACGACGGCAGGACGATCCGCCAGAAAGGGGATCCGCTCCGGGGCGAGCTCCGGTGCACCCATGTTGACGCGGACGCGCCCCCGGTCTTCGAGATAGAGCCTGATCGGACCGGCAGCGGTGCCCACCGGGATCTCGTTCCGGTCGGTCAATCCCCGGTCACGGACGAACCGCGCAAAGCAGCGGGCGCCGTTCCCGCACTGCTCCACCTCGGAGCCGTCGGCGTTGAAGATGCGGTAGTGAAACTCCGTGTCGGCCAGACGCGGAGGCTCGACCAGCAGGACCTGGTCACAACCGATCCCGAAACGGCGATCGGCGAGACGGCGGATGATCGAGGAATCGAGCCTGATGGGCTGCTCGGTGGCGTCCAGGACCACGAAGTCGTTGCCCAGCCCCTGCATCTTGGCGAAGGCCAGCCTCATCAGGGCAGGCGTCCCGACACGGCCAGGTGCCGATCGCTGACGACGCCGACACTGAGCCCGCCCAGACCGGCCTCGGACAGCTGCTCGGCCACCTCTGCCGGCTCGAAGGCCGCGAAGAGCGAGTTTCGGAAGTCATTGCGCAGGATCTCGGGCTCGCCGTCGGCATAGGTCGAGACCAGTGCCTCGACCCAACCGGCCGAGGCAGGTCGCATCAGGTCCATGACGAGGACAACGGCGCCAGGCTTGCCGGTCTCGCGCAGGGTGCGCCAAAGGACCTGCGGATCATGGAGATGGTGCAACAGGCTGTTGGAGATGATCACGTCATAGTGATCCTTGGGCAGGAACGCGGACGGGATCTGATCACAGATCAAGCGGCATCGCGGCGCCACGCCCGGCAGTGTGTCGAGCGCGACCTGCGCGAGATCCAGCATGGGCTGAGAGCCATCCAGTGCATCGCAGGTGGCCTTGGGATAGGCACGCAGGAAGCGGATGCTGATATCCGCTGGCCCGCAGCCCAGATCAAGCGCACGCGCGCCCTCGAGCGGGCCCGGGCTCAGCCCACGCAGCAAATCGATGAAGAGCGTATTGGACTCGGTGAAATCCGCCTGTGCATAGGCGACGGACTGCTCATGGGAGTCCATCAGCTCGGGTTCGGGACGACGTTTCATGACGGCAGTACGGACTCCCCGGCGAAGAGACTTGGGATGGTCTCGCGCTCGCGCACCAGATGAACACGGTCGCGATCGACCAGGATCTCGGGTGCCCGTGGGCGACTGTTGTAGTTGGAGCTCATGGTGAATCCATAGGCGCCCGAGCCGCGCACGGCAACCAGATCACCCTCCTTCAACGCGAGAAGACGATTCTTGCCGAGAAAGTCCCCGGTCTCGCAGACCGGACCGACCAGATCATAGCGGGCCGACTCGGCGTCGGCGTCGCGCAGCACCGGCACGATCTCCTGGTTGGCCTGATAGAGCGCGGGGCGCAGCAGGTCATTCATGGCCGCGTCGACAATCGCGAAGCGACGCCGACCATTGTGCTTGATGTACTCGACGCGCGTCAGCAGCACACCCGCATTGCCGGCGATCGCCCGTCCGGGCTCGAGGATGATCTCATAAGGACGATCGCCAAGCAGATAGCTCAGGGCAGCCGCGTAGGCCGCGGGCTCGGGCGGATGCTCTTCCATATAGCGGATGCCGAGTCCTCCGCCCAGATCCAGATGGGCGATGGGGATGCCGATCTCCGCGAGACGCTCGGCCAATGCCAAGACACGCGTCAGGGCGTCGATGAAGGGAGCGAGATCGGTGAGCTGAGAGCCGATATGACAGTCGATGCCGGTCACTCTCAGGTTCGGCAGGGCGGCAGCCTGGACGTAGACAGCTTCGGCGGCATGGATGTCGATCCCGAACTTGTTCTCCTTCAGGCCGGTCGCGATGTAGGGGTGCGTGTTGGCGTCCACGTCCGGATTGACGCGCAGCGAGACAGGGGCCAGGACGCCCAGCTCTCCGGCGACGCGATCCAAGCGGACAAGCTCCGACTCGGACTCGACGTTGAAGCAGCGGATCCCGACCTCAAGGGCGAAACGGATCTCGTCTTCACGCTTACCGACCCCCGAGAAGATCACCTTGGCCGGGTCCCCACCGGCAGCGAGGACCCGCTCCAGCTCGCCCATGGAGACGATATCGAAACCCGAGCCCAGGCGTGCCAACAGGTTCAACACGGCCAGGTTGGAGTTGGCCTTGACCGCAAAGCAGATCAGATGCGGATGATCGCGAAAGGCGCGATCGAAGGCGCGCCAGTGGCGCTCCAGCGTGGCACGGGAATAGACATAGCAAGGCGTCCCAAAACGCGCGGCGATGTCCGCCAACGGGACGTCCTCGGCATGGAGGACATCGTCGCGATAATTGAAGTGATCCATGCGCTCTCGGGTGGGCTCTCGTCTAGGGTGTATTGGCCAGGGCGTGTCGACGTTTGTAGATCATCGGCCTCATGAAGGGCAAATCACCATTCCCGCCATAACCGGCATGGCCGTGGGGCCTGTTTAGCCGCACAAGTCCGCCGTCGTCATGCGGCTGAAGCCGCACCTACAGGATATGTCAACATGCCCTAGGGTGTGTCCGGAGGTGAGATCGACTCGGCCGGCGCAACGACGGCGCTCGGGACATCCGAGCCCATGGCGGCATCCACCTCGGCATCAGGGGATCCAGCCACGGCGGTTGGCTCCTCGGGCAGGTAGAGCGGACCCATCTGACCGCAGGCGCCGATCATACTCGCAGCTCCCAGCACCGCGACGACAAGATAGAAGAGCGTTCTGGCCCAGCAATGCATGCGCGTCTCCCATGACCTTCGATCCCCCGGCCTCGGAGTATAACCGTTACGGTCGTGGGCGTGCTCGGGTTGAGGGAACGGCGAAACCGAGATCCATCGATGCATCGACGCCATGCCCGTGAGCCTCGGTTTCGGGTATCCTTTCCAGCTGATTATTTATGCGGTTGTTCGCCGCGAGGGGGATGCGACTCGGGATCCTCCTATCAAGAGCGGCCTGTGACGATGGTGTCTGTATCGAGCGCATCCCGATCCGCACCCTGTCCCGGCCATTCGCGGCGCGTATCCTCCCGTGTCGCCCGTTCGCTTGAAGCTCAACGAAGCCCTCATGAAGCAAGCCATCATCGATCTGATCCGCAGCGCCCTGACGAGCCTTGTCGTTGCGCCTGTCGGCGACACCGCGGCATTGCCGGAGCCCCAAGTCGACCGCACCAAGGATCCGGCGCATGGCGATTTCGCGACCAATATCGCCATGCTGCTCGCCAAGACCCTCCATGCCAGGCCGCGTGAGATCGCCGAGCGCCTGGTCGAGGCCCTCCCGCCCTCGCCCCTCGTCGCACGGGTCGAGATCGCCGGACCCGGGTTCATCAACTTCTTCCTCACGGAAGACGCCTATCGCCGGATCGTGCCCGAGATCCTGAGCGCAGGACCGGACTTCGGCCTGAGCCGAATCGGCGCCGGCCAGCGGGTTCAGGTGGAGTTCGTCTCCGCCAATCCGACCGGACCCTTGCACGTGGGACATGGTCGGGGTGCTGCCTATGGCGCGGTCGTCGCCGACCTGCTCGAGGCCGTCGGCTTCGACGTGCATCGTGAATACTATGTGAACGACGCCGGACGTCAGATGGACATTCTCGCCAGCTCGGTCTGGCTGAGATATCTGGAGCTGTGCGGCGAAGATGTGACCTTCCCGAGCAACGGCTATCGCGGAGATTATGTCTGGGATATCGCCGCGACCCTGCATCGCGAGCACGGCGACGCCTATCGGGTGGATGCCGACCGGGTCTTCGCCGGTCTCCCTCCGGACGAGCTCGGAGATGGACTGGACGGCGGCGACAAGGAGGCCCATATCGACGGCGTGATCGCTGCCGCGAAACATCTCCTGGGGGATAACCGCTACCGCTATGTCTTCGAGCTCGGGCTCAACACCATCCTGGACGACATTCGCGAGGACCTCGCTCAATTCGGCGTCGAGTACCAGGAGTGGTACTCCGAGCGCACCCTGTCCGAGAGCGGCGCAGTCAACAGGGCCGTCGAGCGCCTCCGGGAGGCTGGGCACGTCTACGAGCAGAGCGGAGCGCTCTGGTTCCGCTCCAGCGCATTCGGTGACGAGAAAGATCGGGTCGTGGTGCGCGAAAACGGCCAAAGCACCTACTTCGCGTCCGACATCGCCTATCACATGGACAAGCTGGAGCGCGGCTTCGATCGCGTCATCGACATCTGGGGCGCGGACCACCACGGCTATGTCCCGCGGGTCAAGGCCGCGCTCAAGGCGATGGGCGACGACGTGGACCGACTCGAGGTGCTCCTGGTCCAGTTCGCCATTCTGTATCGCGGCGGCGAGAAGGCGCAGATGTCGACTCGCTCCGGCGAGTTCGTCACCCTGCGCCAGTTGCGCAAAGAGGTCGGTCGCGACGCTGCTCGCTTCTTCTACGTCATGCGTCGCTGCGAGCAGCACCTTGACTTCGATCTGGACCTCGCCAAGTCCGAGTCGTCGGACAACCCCGTCTACTATGTCCAGTACGCCCATGCCCGCGTCTGCAGTGTGCTCCGGCAAGCCGCCGAAAAGGGCATGCCGGTGGATCCCAGCGCGGGCGTCCACAATCTCGAGCGCCTGACCGAGTCACACGAGCTGGCCCTGCAGCGCACCCTTGCCCGTTACCCCGAGGTGGTCGAGGCCGCAGCGCTCAAGGCCGAGCCGCACCTGCTGACTCACTATCTGCGCGAGCTGGCGAACGAGCTCCATACCTACTACAACGCCCACCAGTTCCTGGTCGCCGAAGCGGCCCTGCGTGACGCGCGGATCAAGCTGATCTTGGCGGTGCGCGAGGTGCTGCGCAACGGCCTGGGCCTGCTCGGCGTATCCGCCCCGGAGACCATGTGAGATGAGCAGGGATTATCGGCGGGCCGGCCTTACGCGACCGGTACCAAAGCGCAAGCAGGGCCATTCCTGCCTTTGGTCATTCCTGCTCGGCGGTATGTTGGGCGCCTTCGGTGTGGGCCTCTACTGGACCCAAAACCCTGATGCGCTGATCAAGACTCCGCCCGTGCCGCTGCCTCAAAAGGTTGAGCGGCCGGCACCGGCGCCTCCGAGCTTCGAATTCCCGAACCTGCTGCGCGACACCGAGGTCGATATCGGCGTCGGCCCCGCCCCGCCCCCGCCAGCGCCTCGCCCCGAGCCGCCGCCTGCGGCCCAACAGGTCGAGCCCGCGCCAATCGTAACGCCCCCGGAGGCGACGGCTCCGGACGGAAAAGGCTTCATGGTCCAGGTGGGCTCATTCAAGCGTGGCGCGGATGCGGAGCGGTTGAAGGCCGAGCTGGCGCTTCTCGGGATCGCGAGCCGCGTCCAGGTCGCGACCATCCCGAGCGGCGAGACCTTCCACCGGGTGCGGGCCGGCCCCTATGCCGACCAGCGCGCCGTCGATGAGGTCAGGGCCATCCTCAAACGCCACGGGAAGGACAGTATGACCGTCCCGATCCGATAGCCGAACGGGTCGGGCGAAGTTTCGCCGACCCGACTACCCCAGCTCCGGGGTCTCACCCGATGCCACATAGACCGCACGCTCGGCCACATTGGTCGCCCGATCCGCAACCCGCTCGTAGTTATGGACGATCCATAACAGGTAGGTCCCTGGTGTCGCGAAGTTCGAGTCAGCACGCATCATCTTCAGGACCTGCTCGATGACCGCCTGCTCTTTGCGGTTGACCTCTGCCTCGCGCGCGATGCTGGCGCGAGCGCTGGCTTCGTCGCGGCTGGCGGTGAAGGCGTCCAGACTCTCGCTGAGCATTGAGATCGCATCCTCCGCAACCTCGACGATCGCCTCGACGGGCTCGACGGGAAATCGCGTATCGCCCGCTTTCCTCAGGATCCGGGCGACATCCGCGGCATAGTCACCGATGCGCTCCAGCTCAGAGACCAGCTCCATGCAGGCCCCGATCGCACGCAGATCGACCCCTGCCGGCTCGTACGCCGCCAGTGTCACCAGGCATTCCTGCTCCAGAACCCGCCGCCGCTGGTTGATGTCGGCGTCCCCATCGATGATGCGTCGCGCCAACTCCAGGTCATGATGGGTCAGACAATCCACCGACCGGTTCAAGGCGGAGATCACGGCCTGTCCCAGCTCACCAACCGCGTCCTGAAGGCCCGTGCGCCGACGCTGCACCAGAGTCATGTTCTTGCTCATCTCACCTCCTCTTATGGATTGTCATCGTTGGATCAGGCAACTGACCAGCATGGTGAGCGACGCTAACATAAGGACGCCAACCCGCCTAGGGATCCGCGGAAGCGCGCGCCTTGGTGGCAACCCTGTCCTTCGATGACCTTGGGGCTCTCGGCGAAGCGCTTTTGGATTTCAATGCGGCGGAAGATCTTACGGCCTGGCTGGAAACCCATTGAGCAGCGGTTGCGGCATAGCGCTGAAGGTGGATGCGCTTCGCTTATCCACCATACCCGTTTTACGGGCTTTGGGCGTGCCTGGACGGGCAAGTCTCCGTGGCCCCGGCATGGTCACGATCAGCTTGGACCTACAACTGGTGATGTCATGACCTCAAAAACGCGACCAGGTCGCTCAACCAGGATCTGCATGACCCGGCACGGTGAGACCGATTGGAATATCACCGGGGTGCTGCAAGGGTGGATCGATGTCCCGCTGAACGAGACGGGGCGCAGGCAGGCCTATGAGATGGCGGAGACTTTCAGAGGCTCGGAGCTCTCAAGCGTTTGGACGAGCCCGCTGAGGAGGGCCTCGGAGACCGCGGAGATCGTCGCCGGGGTCTTAGGGTTGCCCCCGCCGATCCATTCGGAGGGACTGAAGGAACGCCACTTCGGGCTTATTCAGGGGATGACGAAACAGGACCTGTCGATCCTGCATCCCGGACTTCATCAGGATATCGTTCGCAGGGATCCTGCGTGCGAATTCGATCACGGTGAGTCGCTGGATCATTTTGCCGATCGCATCATGGCGGCCCTCCAAACGATTGCACTGCGCCATTCAGGTGAACGGGTTCTCGCGATGACCCACGGCTGGGTGATGGATGTCGCAACGCGACATGTCAGGAATCTCCCCCGCACCGCAGTCCTGGACATGAAGCGCAAGAATGGGGAGTCACTTTGGCTTGAGGCGACGGCAGGAGCGGCGTTCTTCGAATGCGATGCCAGAGCCGACCATGAGCCCGGTTGAGCCGGGGGCTCAAGTCGAAAGCGGGTACAGCCGGATTGCCATGAGGGTCTATTGCAGATCCGGCCGAGTCTCTTTTCAGGATTTCGGTGCTCCCGAGCTCGATTCGGAGGGTGGCTCAAGGGGCTCTGGATCAGGCGCGACCCAGCCGGTTGGAAGCCTGAGCCCCATGAGTCCACATGTTTCGCCTGCGAGCTTGACCGCCACAGCAACGGCTTCGGCAGGGGACAGACCGCTCAGTAGGCCGTGGATGACGCCGGCGTTGAAGACGTCCCCTGCACCCAGGGTGTCGATGACCTTGTCGGGGGCGAAGCCTGGCACCTGCCGGACCGCGCCGCCTCGTCTCATGTAGCTCGCCCCGTGCGCGCCCCAGGCCACCACGCACAGCTCCGCGCTTGTGTGTTGGGCCAGATCCTCGAGGAAGCTCGCGGGCTGGTCGAATCCACTGGCCAGGGCGAAGGCACGGCTGGCGAGGAGCACCCGCGGACCGACCATCAGGGCATCGATGCCGTCACGGCGCTTCTCGAGCTCGACCGACACGGGGACATGCGGGACCTCGGCGCGAACCCGTTGGATCATGCGGTGCGTCTCCGGCGGGTTGCGTCCTTCGAAATGGACCCAGACGACATCGGTAAGCGAGACCCGGTCGAAGGCGCTCGCATCCAGCTCCGGTAGATCGCGGAAATGGATGATGGTCCGGCTGCCGTTGCTGCGGTTGAGCGTGACATAGGAGGTCGGGGTCGCCCCACCCGGGACGCGGACCGCCTCTCGGGTATCGATGCGGTGACAACCCAGATCCTGGAGGATCAGGTCGGCCGCCGCGTCGTCTCCCAGCATGCCGACCCAGCGGCACGCGTGACCCAGCTGAGATAGGACGGAAAGGCTGTTGGTCACGTTGCCGCCGCGCACCCGACGCTGAGCCAAGGCACGGACCTCATCGTCCTCCGCGGGATAGGAGGCGACCTCGTTGATCACATCGAGCGTCGCAATGCCGACGCCCAGCACGCGGCCGCCGGGGTCAGAGGTCGCGCGCAACGCGGAACCCCAGGGCATTGAGCCGGGTCTCGGGGACGAAGTGCTCACGGACGTAGGCTCGCATGGACGACGACGGCTTGTTGAATGCACCGCCGCGAGCAACCCGGTACTCGCAATCCCCGTCGAGGCGGGCGCGACCGTCGCCTGGTGCATCCATGTAGCCTGGATGGTAACAATCGGCGACCCACTCCATGACATTGCCGGCGGTGTCATAGAGACCGAAGGGACTGGGGGCGAAGCTCCCGACCGGTGCCGTTGACCGGTTGTCCCACTCGCTCCCGCAGTCGAAGCAGAGTGCACGGCCGCGCTCCAGACCGAAGCCCCACCAGTACGACCCCCGCCCGCCGGCACGTGCCGCATACTCCCACTCGGCCTCGGTCGGAAGGCGATAGGCCTGGCCGGTCTGTCGAGACAGCCAGCGCGCATAGTCTCGCGCATCGTTCCAACTCACACCGACCACCGGGCGACTGCCCCTCCCCCAACCGAAATCCCGTGGAGCCGACCGTCCCGTGGCGCGTGCGAAGCGATCGAACTGCTCGAAGGTGACCTCATGGACACCCATCAGGAATGGTGAGATGCGGACATCCCGGGCCGGTCCGAAATCGTTTGAAGTCATCAGGTTATGACCCATCCGAAACGTCCCGCCCGGCAGGGCGGCGAGTGTCGGCCCGAGGGTTCCATTGCGAAGCGGATCACGCCGGGTGGCAGGCATCGATTGGGACTGGTCCGATGACTTCGCGATGGACTCCGGCGGTGGTGGCTCGACGGCCACCGACGCCTTCGCATCAGGGGCATCGGGGACATCATCGGATGCAAGGGTCGGCGGAGACGTGCCGGAGGACTCGCTGCCCGTCCGCGAAACCCTGTCGAGATTCGCCCAGATGGCCATCGCGATCAGACCGACTACCAGAAGGCCAAACGCTGGCCAGAGGATAGGGACAGACGAACGCACTTGGAGCTGCCGTGATGGTGCGGGCAGCTCAAAGGAGTAACTCGCCGGTGGTTGCGGGAGCTCCGGCGCCTGAGTCTGAAGGTCGATCAAGGCCTGCCGTAACCGCTCGACCTCGTCCTGGGCGACCTTGAGCGAGATATCGCGGCGCTCGACCTCTTTCCTCAGACCGTCGAACACCAGGTGCTGATCTTCCAGCACGTCTTCCAGTCGGCGGCACTCTTCCGTGATCGTATCGAGCGCCTCCTCCTTAGCTGCCAATGCACGCTGAAGACTGTCGCGCTCTTGTTGCAGGGCCATGCGTTCTGTCGCGGAGGTCGCTGCGCCTTCGACGATGGACGCCTGTTCATGCAACCGCTGATTGATGCGCCCGACCTCCCGCTCGGCCTCGCGGCGCATCTCACCCAGAGCCTGACGCAACGAGTCGACCTCGGCGCGATCATCGTCTGGTGGCAGGGTTGGAGTCTCGTCGGCCATTTGCTGAGCATCGAGCCTGATTGATTGGGGTAAGATTCGCACGATCCGACGAGGGTTTCATCCCGTCCCCGGGTTTGGTGGCCAGGGCGGACAACAGCACATGGGATCATGATCCTTGTACACCGCGACCCCAAAAGATTCCTGAGACACTTGATCACACCATGGAATCCGTGCCCATCCCGACCGCAACGCGAGAAGCCGACCGGTCATCAGGTGCTCGATGACGATCCTCGGTAGTCTCGCAGCCGGCCATCCGATGACCGCCGACGCGGCATCTCAGATTTTGCGCGCCGGCGGCAACGCCTTCGACGCGGTCCTCGCGGCGATGTGCGCGGCCTGCGTCGCCGAGCCGGTCCTGGCTTCGCTCGGCGGTGGCGGATTCCTGCTCGCCCGCCGTGGCGGCCAACCACCCGAGTGTTTCGACTTCTTCACCCAGACCCCGCAGCAACGGCAGCCACAGGGGCAATTGGATTTCTACCCGATCCTCGCCGACTTCGGCGACGCGACGCAGGAATTCCATATCGGACTGGGATCCATTGCAACGCCGGGGGCGGTCGCAGGACTCTTCGCGATCCATCGGGAGCTGTGTCGGCTGCCGCTCCCTGATATCGTCGCTCCTGCATGCCAGCTCGCCCGTGACGGAGTGCTCATCAATCGATTTCAGCATGGCATCGCGGAGATCGTTGAACCCATTCTGCGCGCCAGCCCGGAGTCGCTCGCGCTCTGCGCCGACCCGGATCGGCCCGACCAACTGGCACCGATCGGTACGCGGGTCATCAATTCGAGCTTCGCGGAGACACTTGAGGACTTGGTCCGCGAGGGCGAGAACCTCTTCTACCGCGGCGATTGGGCGGATCAATTGGTCCGGGACTGCAGACAGCGGGGTGGACACCTGAGCACCCACGACCTTGCCGACTATCGGGTCGAGCGCCGTCGACCCCTGAGACATGATTATCGTGGGGCGCGCGTCTATACCAATCCGCCACCATCCCAGGGCGGGCTCCTCCTGGGCTTCACGCTGAACCTGCTCGGGCGCGTCGAGCTTGCACGCCTCGAACGCGGGGGCGCCGCACATCTGAACGCACTCGCCCTGGCGCAGGATCTGACCCAGCGGCTTCGCAAAGAGCAAAGCTCGGCGATCACGGGGGGTGAATCCGCGCTGGATCCGGACGTCCTGGATGCCTACCACAGGTTGATGGACAGCGCGGCGGTCTGCAGCCGTGGGACGACACAGATCAGCGTCGCCGATCAGGAGGGTAATCTGGCCAGCCTGACCCTATCCAATGGCGAGGGGGCCGGCTACGTGCTGCCCGGCACTGGGATCATGCTCAACAACATGCTCGGGGAGGAGGACATCAACCCGCATGGATTCAACCGCTGGCCGACCAATTGTCGCATCAGCTCCATGATGGCGCCGACCCTTTTGTCGATGCCCGACGAGGGGTGGATCGTCACAGGCTCGTCCGGGTCAAATCGCATCCGCAGCGCTATCCTTCAGGTCATCAGCAACCTGATCGACTTCGGCCTGGAGCTCGATGAGGCCGTGGCCGCGCCTCGAATCCACTGCGAGGGCGGGGTCCTGAACCTCGAGCCCCCGATTCCATCCTCGACCCTGGAGGAGATCTCATCCCATTGGCCGGAGCTAAAGGTCTGGAATCGGGCTAGCGTCTTCTTCGGCGGGGCACACAGTGTCGCGGTGACTGCGGACGGTCGCACGACCGCGGCGGGTGACCCCAGGCGTGGCGGGGTTGCGATGCAAGTCAGGCGCTAGTCCTGCGTCCGTGCGCCTGGGCTCAGTGACTGCGATAGGGTCGCAAGATCATCTCGCCGCCACGAAGAATCAGCTCCATGTGCCTGAGGTAGGCCATGCCGAGCAGCACCTGATCGCCTTGCATGTTAGGGAGAACCGTAGCACTCAGGTCATAAGCGACCAAGCCGCCGACATCGACGCTGTCGAGTCGCGCCACCCAGGTGCGGACATCGCCGTTGCCGGTCTTGCTGATCCCGCCGGGCTGCAGCTTGAGACCCAGCGTCTGGGCGACCATGAACGGCATCGCCACGTCCACCGCGCCCGTATCGACCAGGAATTCGATGGGGGTCCCGTTGATGCGCCCGGTGGTCACATACTGACTCACCTGATTCTCTTTGAGTACGACCTGAGGTATGCCGCTCGCACCTAGATAGGCAACCGGGCTCGGATTCGGGTTGTCCCGGCGCGCCGTCAAATCGCGAACCAACAGGATCAGCAGCACGCTGACGAGGATAAAGGCCGGAAACCGCAGTTTACGGTTGAGCCAGCCGAGGGCGTTCTGTCGGATCTGTTGCAGTCTTGTCATCGTTCGAGTGGGTTCATCGAGTCGAGTGTAGCGCCGACAGCGATCGGAGCGAGTCTGCTCGAAAGGCCCAATGGCTGAGGGCTCACGACCCAATCGCGGCCGACGGTCTCGAGACCGTCATCGCCCGATCGGACATGCGGAGCTTAACCCTAAACCACACGGATGACGAGGTTGCCATACCCGTCGCCTATGGTTTTTCGGAAGGCAGTGCGCGTGCCGCGACCCTCAGCACATGGCGCGCCGACGAAGCGCAGCGGTCCCAAGGCGAGGCGGCGCGACGGAGTGCTGGCGTGCGGGGGCTTGAAATGTAGAAAGAAATTCATGTGTGCCGGGCATGAGCTCGAGCCGGCAAACAATATGGCCGTATCCGCCGACCGGGATCAGGATCCCAGGTGCGGACGCAGGGTCAGGACACCGCCCCGCTGAATCATTTCAAGATGACTCAGATAGCTCATGCCAAGCAAGACGTCGTCTCCCGGCATATTGGGTAGCACGGTTGCGCGGACATTGCGGGCAACCAGGCCTCCGACATCGACGCTGTCGAGTCGCGTCGTCCAGGTTCGTACGGTCCCGTTCGCCGTCTTGCTGATCCCACCCGGACGCAAGGGCAACGCCAGACGCTCCGCCAAGGCCAGCGGCAGAGCGACATCGGTGGCCCCTGTGTCGACCAGAAAACGCACCGACCTGCCATTGATCTGTCCGTTTGCAACATAGTGTCCAGCGCGATTGCGCTGCAGCCGCACCTCGGGAATGCCGCTTTCGCTGTGCATCGCGACCGGATTCGGATTCGGGTTCTCCTGCTTGAGGATGATGCCGTTGAAGAGCATCACCAGCATAGCCAATCCGGTGACCCAGGCCCCGAACAACATCACCCGCCCGACCCGCGACGGCATGTCATCGACACCCGGTGGAGAAGGGCTCATACGTTCATCCATCGTGGACTCCATTTCAGGCGAAGGCTCGCCTCTCGCGACCCCTTTTTGGGTCTGGTCTGTCTCCTTTGGCTGCCAGTCCGTCAAGAGGTTCGTCCAGGGTGGATGTCTCGGTCGTTATGGCTGCTTGGTGGCTTGGAGCAAGATTCGGCCGTCTCGCAGCACCAGGCGTCGGGCCCGTCACCCGCTCTGAGTGACAGGCCCACCTGCGATCAACGCCCGAGCGGCATGCCCTGCCCCGCCATACGCTGGGCCTGCACCCGGTAGTAAGAGGCCGCGCTTTGGCCATCCGCCACGACGTCGTAGACGCGCCAGCCGGGCTCGGACTTATACATCCGAAACTCGAGCTTGGACGGGTAGGTTCCCGGGCGGAGCACGGCGACATTGACGCTGACCGCGCCACGCTGTCCGACCCGGGGCGGTAGCAGACGGATCTGCTGACCCTCGTATTTGATGAGTTGGCTCGCCAGTGTGCCTAGAAAGTCCGCCTCCAGGCGGGCAGCCAGTGCCTTCCTGTCGTCGGCCCTCATCTCTTCGTAGCCGGGACCGGCAACCCACCGCGCCATATAGTCGAAATCGAAATAGGGCGCGATCTCGCGGTCCAGGAAGGCGGCAAACTGAAGCTTATTCGGCACCTCCTTCTGGGAGAGATAGGCCAGCAGCTTGTCCATGCCCTCCTTGAGCTTCGCGCTGGCCTCGGCCGCAGGGCCTTTCGGCATCCCTTGGGACAGATCGGCCCGGTCGGGCGAGGGCACCGCCGCAGACGGACGTTGAGCCGGTGGTCCGGCTGGACGAGGCTGGGCCTCCGGGACTCTCGGCATGCTTGGCATGACCGGCATGCCACCACCGTAGGGCATCGACCCGGGGCCATAACCCTGTGGCATCGGCCCGGCGCCGAAACCGTATGGCATTGGCGGCGGCCCGTACCCGGGGGGTTGGGCCGAGACGCCCGCAGCGGTCCCGAGCAAGACGAGCAGAGCGAGCCAGGAACGAGACTTCATTGAATTCCTCCACGATATGTTTTGATGATCCGCACTGGTTCAGCGGTGTCCTGCGAGGGTGCCAACGGACTCGGGGAAAAGCAAGCCGGCCTGGAGTAAACTCCCACTCATGCGCAGGAATCGAGGGCCATCCCATCCTGCACCCGATCCCAGGAAAGGCCACGAGAGAGGCAACCGACCATGTCCCTTCCACGCGTGCACTATCGGGTCGTCGGCCAGGACGACTATATGCTGGAGATCAACTTGGAGCCGAGCGGGACCTACCGCATCGACTGCGGCGATCACACGAGCCACAAGCCGCGCCAGGGCATGCTCGACGACGCCCAGATCAGAACCCTGACGCGCCTGATCGATGCACTCGGCACACCACGCGAGCACCCTGCGCCCGACGGCGCCCTGGGCTTCATGGCCGAGCTCGTCGTCGGCGATCCACCGGAAACCCGTGTCTACCGGGTCTGGGAAGGCGAGATGGAGCAAGAGCCCGACGTGATGGCCCTGATCAGGGCGATGGAGATCATCTGAGGTCTGAATCCATGACACCAACCCGCTGCTTGACCGCTTCGATGCTCGAGCCTGGCATGCGACATGATGCGCGCCTGCGCTTCAGTCGCGACCAGGTCGATCAATACTGCGCCTTGGTCGGCGACCACAACGCAATCCACCGCGACCTCGGCGCCGCGCGTGAGCGATTCCCGGACGCGCGCGACATCATCGTGCCCGGCGGACTGATTCAGACCAGTATCTCTGCGCTCTTTGGAACCGAGTTTCCCGGCGACGGAACGCTCGGACTCACGTTTTCGCCGGAGCGCCTCCGCCGACCCGTCTATCCCGGCGACGAGCTGGTCGTCACGCTCGAGGTCACGCGAATCGTCCGAGGCGGCATCGTGGAAATGAGCATCGATATCGCCGACCCCGACGGCAACCGGCTCAGCCAGGCCACGGCCAGGGTGGTCCCTGCCGACGACGCCTATCGTGCCTGGTGGCAAGCGCACATCGAACCGGACGAGGTTCACATCAGACGATAGGCATTGATGTCCGCCGCGTAGGTCAAGGGCTCCTCGGCCCGTTCGCCCTCGAACGCGGCCTTGAACAGGGCCCTCAACGCGACATTCTGGTCCACCGGCTTTCCCGCAAAATAGCCATGAGCGTTGTCCACGCCATGGGCACGGGTGACATCGAGATAACGGGCATTGCGTGCCATCAGGTTCGCCAGGTAATGACCGAGTCGAACGCGCTGTGCCTGGCCCGGCTTGCGGCGTGACCAGGCGAGGGCGAAGTCGTTCTCGTTGATCATGACATAGAGACGGTTACGCACCTGGATCCGCTCGACCCAGGTCTGGTGAGCGTCGTTATTCGTGTCCGCCGCAACGAGCGAGACATTGTCGAAGATCAGTCGAGCGGCAGCAGCAGCACTCGGCTGCAGGGCGTACTTGAGGACATAGTTACCCATGCTGTGACACATTAAATTGAGCGTCACCTTGCAGTCCTTGTCCAGCAGCTCGGAGTAACGAGCCTGGATGCCCTCCCGATTGCCACGGTCACCGTCTTCATCAACAGCCTGATCCCAAAACTTCCGGCGGCGCGCCTCGGTCAGTGCCTCATGGTAGAAGTAGATCTTCTCGAAGAACCGGTTCAGGGCATCCATCGATACCCGCGCATCCTGCTTGTCACTCAGGTAGACCGTCGTCCCGCTGACGGGCCCGCCGCCGTTCGCCGGCCAACTGAAGGGGACGACGATGACGTTATAGAGCGCCTCGAGGGTCTCGGCCGTCCCCAAGACATCCCTCATATCGTTGTTGTAGCCATGCACATAGATGAGGAGGTGGCGCTTCTCGCGCGCGGCCTGCTCCATGAGGTCGCAGGCGACCCGCAAGCTCGCGAACCAGTCCTCGCGCTCATCGATGTCGAGCGCGTGGCTTCGTTTGAGCTCTTTCACCTCGGCCTGGGTCAGCCGGTCGGTGAGCAGCTCGGTCGCATAGTGGGATCCCTGCTTCGTGACTTTGACGAGCCGCAGCTCGTTGGGGCCTGCCGTGTTCGGCGTATTGCCGAACATCTCCAGCCCTTCCTTTCGATTGTTGACCTTGCGATTGGTGACGACGTACATGGCATCTCCTGCGGGTTGGCCGACCGAGATGGCACCCCGAGCTCCGGGGCACTGCACTGGAACGCGTCTGGGGCGCACTCTGCTTGATACCCCTTACACACGGATTTTCCGCCGCGATGCACGCCTCTCGCACCTCGCTTACCGGAAAACCCACGCGCGACGGGTATATGGGCCTGAGCTTAGCCCATCCAGCCAGGTACGCGAGCGACAGAGCCAGGCAGCGTCCGCCAGACCGAGGCTGATTGAGCCGGCCGAGTCCGGAGCTCAGGCCGCGTTGTCTGCCGGTGCCTTGGGTATCGAGGATCGATTTGAGGAGAAGGCGCCGAGCCGACGAGGGTCAGTCATCCTGATCGGACTCTGGCTGATCGCGACGAGGGACCGTCTCCGGATCGGCCGTGATCGGGCGGTAGATCTCCACCCGGTCGCCGTCGGTCAGACGGGTGTCGAGCTTCACGAGTCGCCCGAAGATCCCGATCTTGTTCTCGGTCAGATCGATCTCAGGGAACTGGTCGAGCAAACCGGAGCGCTCGATCGCCTCGCGCGCGGTGCTGCCCTCGGGGACATCGAGCTTGAGCCAGGTTTGCTTGAATTTGTCCGCGTATGCGACTCCGACGTGCATCGTTACTCAGCCTCAGGAAGCGGTTTGCGGGGGACTCGGCGCGCCGGCACAACGCCGGACCAAGGTATAGGTCATCGTTTCCTCATTTGCGCATTTGGGGTTCCAGAAAGCGACGCCAAACCGCGCCCCGGTTAACCCGGTGCAAATCATGCCGGCTGCACTTCAGGCGATCGCCCCGGCCGCCGCTTCACGTCGCTTGAACGCCGCGACCCGGGCATCGATGAGGCGCTTGCCCGCAAGCATGAAGCCGAGCGCGAGGAATCCGCCAGGCGGCAGGACCGCGAGCAGGAAGCCGCGGTAGTCCGGGATCAGGGTCAGCTCGAGGAAGGCCATGCCATCGCCCAGCAGGAGCGCGGCGTTGGCGAAGAGCGTGCCACTGCCGATGATCTCGCGGATCGCGCCGAGCAGAACCAGAACGAAGGTAAACCCCACGCCCATCATGAGCCCGTCGAAGGCCGCGGGCATCACCCGATTGCGCGAGGCGAAGGATTCGGCCCGTCCAAGGATGGCGCAGTTGGTCACGATCAGGGGGATGAAGAGCCCCAGAACCTTGTGCAGATCATGTAGCCAGGCGTTGAGCCCCAGGTCCACCAGTGTCACCAACACGGCGATGATCAGGACGAAGACCGGGATGCGCACCTCTGGCGTAATCAGACCGCGCAGCATCGAGATCAGCAACCCGGAGGCCACGAGCACAGCCGTCGTGGCGAGTCCCATGCCGAGCCCGTTGGTGGCCGTCCCGGTGACCGCGAGCAGCGGGCACAGGGCGAGGGACTGGGCGAATACCACGTTGTTGTCCCAAAAGCCGTCTCGGGCGATACGGCCCCAGTGGGTCCGGTCTTTCTTCTCGGTCGCTGCAGTCATCTCAACCTCGATGTCGTCATCCCGCGGGATGTCTCAGGACAGGGCGCCGGGAACGCCAAGGTGTTTCAGCCCGTAAAACGCGGCGATCCCGACATTCACGGGACTTTCGAGGGTTCGGGTCTGCCCTGGGTCGTCAGAGGTCGCGCCGCATCCGGGTTCGTGACCTGAATCACCGCCGAGGACGTCAGGGTGTCGCGGTGCTTGGCGAAGAATTCCAACCCGCCGCGCAGAGCACCGAGGATCGCGCGCGGTGTGATCGTGGCCCCGGTGAACTGATCGAAGTCGCCAGCGTCTTTCTTGACCGTCCAGCGCTCCGCTGGGGGGTTTCCGAGGCTCAATCCGTCGAAGGCCAGAATCCAGTCTCCTTTCGAGACCTCCATCTTGTCGCCGAGACCAGGGGTTTCCGCGTGCGAAAGAACGCGTGCCCCCAGCACCTGTCCGGTGGCGTCGAGGCCGAGCAGCAGCTCGATCTTCCCGGCATAGCCGACGCCGCTGACGCGAAAGGCGAGCCCGGTGACCTGAAGGCCCTCGAGCGCACGGTAGACGATCAGCGGTGCGCCATCAGGGCCTTCGAACGTCATGGGTTCGGCAAGCAGGTCGTTGTCGTGAATAGCCGGTGGGATCACCTCGGCCAGCGATGCCTTCAAGTCCTCGGCCTTGCGCAACGCGATGGTGTCGCGTGTGGCCAGATCGCCCATCAGCAGGAGGGCCGCGGCGATCAGGGTGAATCCACCGAGCAGACCGGCCTGATAGCCGACGCGTCTGCGATAGGTCGGTTCGGCGACGGTGCTCATTTGCGCATCTCGGCGTTGTCGGCGTATTCGATCGGCGTGCCCCGGCGATCACGCCCGTACACCCGCGGCCGAATGTAGTGGTCGATCATCGGGGTGCAGGCGTTCATCAGCAGGATCGCGAAGGCCACACCCTCCGGATATCCGGCCCAGGTGCGGATGACATAGACCAGGATGCCGCAGCCGGCTCCGAAGAGGATCTGGCCGAGCTTGGACACAGGTGATGTCACCGGGTCGGTGGCGATGAAGAAGGCCACCAGCAGCGTCGCACCCGAGACGATGTGATAGAGGGCCCCGGCATAATGATCGGGGTCATAGAGATTCATCAGGGTCGCCATCAAGGCGAGGCTCCCGATCATGGCCAGCGGGATGTGCCAGGTGATGACCCGCTTCGCCAGCAGGAAGAGCCCGCCGAGCAGGATCAATAGGGCGGATGTCTCCCCCATGCTGCCGGCGATCGTCCCGATCGCGCCCGACAAGAGGTGGGCCATGCCTGGGATGATCTCGGAGAGGGTCGCACCCTGACTCAGCTCGGTCCGCACGTGACTCAGCAGGGTGGCCCCGCTGATCGCGTCGAAGCCAGGCTGGCCCAGGCTGATCGAGACGCTCTCCAGAACACCGGGGGCATCCGCCGAGAAGAGTGGCATGGGTTGCACATAGCTCGTCATCTCCAGCGGAAAGGAGATCAGCAAGGCGACACGGGCCACCATGGCTGGATTGAAGAGGTTTTGTCCGAGCCCGCCGAAGACATGCTTGGCAACGACGATCGCGATGACGGCGCCGATGGCGCCGATCCACCAGGGCGCCCAGGGCGGCAGACTGACGGCCAACAACCAACCGGCGAGCAGGGCCGAGCCGTCGAGCAGATAGGGGCGTTGTGGTTTGCCGGCGATCCGCAGACAGACCGATTCGGCCAGGATGGCCGTGCCGAGTGTCGCGAAAAAGAGAAAGATCGCCGGCCAACCGAACTGCCAGAAGCCGAACAGCGTCGCCGGCAAGAGGGCCAGCATGACCAGACCCATGGTCCGCTGGATGCTGGTGTGGGCATGGGCGAAGGGGCCGGCGCTGGACGCCGGGGTCTCGATCTGCATCTCATGCCTCCGACACGGCCGCGGGCCGCTCGGCCACCGCCTGTGGCGGCAAGGGATCCTGTGCAGGGGCATCTTCGCCCACGGCATGCCCGGTCGCATTCCCAATGGTGTTCTGGGCCGTGTTCTGGGCCGCCTTTTGGGCCGCGGCCTCACGCTTGCGTTTGGCCATGGCCTCGCGTTTCGCCTGCTTGATCGCCTCCATCCGGGCAGCGCGTTGCTCGGCCAGTCGCTTGGTCTCGGTCTGCTTTTGTTTGGCGCGCCCACGGGCGGCCATCTCTCCCTTGGCGTAGTTGAAGAACTGCACCAACGGGATGTGGGCCGGACAGACATAGGCGCAGGACCCGCACCCGATGCAATCCATCAGCCCCAGACCGACCGCGCCTTCGAGATCCCCGACACGGGTATGTGCGGCCATCTCCAGCGGCATCAGTCCGCAGGGACAGGCCTGAACACAGGTGGCACAGCGAATACAGGGCATCGGCTCGCGCCGGTCGACCTCGCCCGCCGTCAGCGCCAGCACGCCGTTGCTGCCCTTGACCATCGGGACGCGGGTGCTGGGTAACGGCTGGCCCATCATGGGGCCGCCGCTGATGAGTCGTGCCGGCTCTTCGGCGAAGCCTCCGCAATGATCCAGGAGGTCCTGGACTCTCGCGCCCAGCGGGACACGCAGGTTGCGCGGTCGGGAGATCGCGGCCCCGCTGACGGTGACCACGCGCGAGACCAGCGGCCGTCCATAGCGCAGTGCCTCATGAACCGCAAAGGCTGTCGCGCCATTGTGGACGACAACCCCGATATCCGCGGTCAGGCCGCGCGCCGGGGTCTCGCGACCGGTCAGCGCCTGGACCAGGTGCTTCTCCGATCCCATCGGATAGCGGGTCGGCAGACGCGCGATCCGGATCCGACTGTCGACGGCGGCGGCCAGGGCCATTGCGGCCTGGGCCTGGGGCTTGTTGTTCTCGATGGCGATGATGATCCGGTCCACGCCCAAGGCGTGTGCCATGATCCGGATCCCGTCCACGACATCGTCCGCCTGCTCGCGCATCAGTCGGTCGTCGCAGGTCAGGTAGGGCTCGCATTCGGCCCCATTGATGACCAGGGTATGCAGACGGTAGCGCGTGCGCAGGTTGAGCTTGACGGCCGACGGGAAGGTCGCGCCGCCCATCCCGACGATGCCGGCCGCCGCCACCCGCGCCGCAATCTCCGCAGGCTCGAGTGCAAAGGGGTCGGGTACACCCTGGATGTCGTCTGCCCAGCGATCCTCGCCGTCGGGCTTCAGCGTGACTGTGCGTACCGAGAGTCCGGAGGCATGATGAGCCGGGTAGCTGCCGACACCCATGACGCGCCCCGAGGTCGGCGCATGGACCGGGGCCGAGATGGCACCCTGGCTGAGCGCGAGCAACTCGCCCTTTGCGACCTCCTGGCCGCGGCGCACCGCCGGCTTCGCGGGTGCGCCGATATGCTGCTGCAGCGGGATGTGCAGCAGCGCCGGCATGGGCAGATCCTCGATCGCCTGCTCGGCTGCCAGGTGCTTGTGGTCGTGCGGATGCACGCCGCCGCGGATCTTGAAGAGTTTCATTCCTGATGTGCGCCTTTGCGGTTCGGATTCGTGCTCAGGCTGCGAGCGCGCTCGGTTTGGGCCAATACCAGGTCTGCAGGGTCGGCGATACCGGGCGCATCTCGATGCACTCGGTGGGGCAGACATCGAAGCAGAGCTCGCAGCCGGTGCAGGCGTCGGCGAAGATGCTGTGGATCATGTTGTTGGCCCCCATGATCGCGTCGGTCGGGCAACGCTTGAAACACTTGGTGCAGCCGACGCAGAGGTTCTCGTGGATGTGGGCGATCAGCGGGGCCTTGTCCGCTACGCCCGACAGATCGACACTCACGCCGAGGACCCCTGCCAGCTCCTCGGCCAATGCACGACCGCCCGGTGGACAGATGGTCACAGGCGCAGCCCCTGAGGCAATGGCCTCTGCCGCCGGCGTGCAGCCCGGATAGCCGCATTGCCCGCATTGGGAGCCCGGCAGCAGCTCGGTCACGCGCTCGGCGAGCGGATTACCCTCGACCTTCAGGTAACGGGCGGCGACACCGAGCAGCCAACCCAGGATCAGGCCGAGTGTCGTCAGACTGAAAATTGCAGCAATCATGTGTCGGTGATCTCGGTTAGGGGTCGATGTCCGGTCGCGCTGGACGCGCTTCAGGCGAGTCCCGCAAAACCCATAAAGGCCAGCGAGAGCAGCCCCGCAGCAATGAAGGCGATCGGCGTCCCGGCAAATGCCGCCGGCACCTGCGCGAGCGCAAGACGCTCGCGCAGTCCGGCGAACAAGAGCATCACCAGCGTGAAACCGAGCGCGGAGCCGAGGCCGTACAGAACGCTCTGCAAGAACCCGTTGTCCTCCTGGACGTTTAGCAGCGCGACACCCAGCACGGCGCAGTTCGTGGTGATGAGCGGAAGAAAGATTCCGAGAACCTGATAAAGGGCCGGCGAGAGCTTGCGCACAGCCATCTCGGTGAACTGCACGACCGCCGCGATGACGAGGATGAAGGTCAGGATGCGCAGAAAGCCGATATCCAGCGGCTCCAGGACGAAGCGCTCGAGCAGCCAGCTCGCGACTGCGGCCAGGGTCAAGACGAATGTGGTGGCCAGTCCCATGCCCAGTGCCGAATCGAGCTTGTTCGACACCCCCATGAAGGGACAGAGCCCCAGGAACTTGACCAGCACCACGTTGTTGACCAACGCAGTACCGAGAATCAACATGACATACTCGCCCATCGGTTGAACGCCCTTGCGTCGCGACCTTGATGTCGGGCTCGCAGCAAATGCAGTGCCATATCACCCGGAGCCCTTTTGAGGCAGGCCAGAGCGGTGACCAAGCGGCTCCCCCGCTTCCGATCCCGTGCCTCTACAGGCCAATGCCCAGCGACTTGGAGCCCCGATGTCGCGCTCGAAGCGACGACTCCCGACTTGCGGCCATCACGCCCGACGAAGGCATCCTGAGAACGGCGCTGTCGAGGTGGCAACAGAAATCCTTGTTGCAGTGCAAGAGAAATGTCGTAAAACTGACATGGACATCGCGCCTAGCTGGTGACGCCTCGTAGCCTGGATGAACCGCAGCGCCGTAACCTGGATGAACCGCAGCGCCGTAACCTGGATGAACCGCAGCATCGTAGCCTGGATGGAGCGCAGCGGAATCCAGGTCTCCCAGCCAAGCCACTGATTCAAGGCCCGTCGGCGACGTCGCCACTGGATCGCGCTGCACTGCATCCAGGCTGCACTTGGTTCCCGGAGAACACTGGCCCAGTCTGCTCGCTGATTCACTGCGTGCGTTTGTGGGATTTTGCGCGCTGCTGGCGCCGATTTTGCTCATGTTGCTGACCGAAAACCGTTCTCAGGAGAATGCCGTGCCGGTCCGAGAAGCCCCGGACTCTGTCCAGCAGGTCGTCATCAATGCGCTTGGCGAGTTTCTTGCGTCGCCGCCTGATGGAACCCCGGCCGAGGTCGTCGAAGCGCTGGTGTTGATGGGTGGTAACGCCTTGGATCCGCTCCCGCCCCGACTCTTCTTCGAGGCGGTCGAGCAATCGCCAGCGGCCATCTCCATTACGGACGCCAAGGCGACGATCCTCTATGTGAACCGGGCCTTCGAGACCCTCACCGGATACGATCGAGACGAGGTACTGGGTCAAAACGAGGCCATCCTTTCGAGCAACGCGACGCCCGACAGCGTCTATCAGCATCTCTGGCGGACGATCCAACGCAAGGAGACCTGGACCGGCACCCTGGTCAACCGCACCAAGCTGGGCGTCGACTATCTGGCGGAGTTGATCATCTCCCCGGTCTTGGATCGGGATGGGGACCTGCAGTACTTCCTCGGCATGCATCGTGATGTGACCAAGATGCATGAGCTGGAAGGGGCGCTGCGCCAGCAGAAGGCTCGCATCGAGACCGTTCTGGATGCGGCCCCGGTGATCGTGGTGCTGCTCGATAGCAATGGCCGGATCATTCTCGACAACCAGGAATACAAGAAGCTGCTCGGCGACCTGCGCGGCAAGGAGCCTGCGGATGTCTTGCGCGCAGCAGTCAGCGAGCAGCTCGGCGTCGATGCCTTTGCGGCCTGTCTCGCAGGGCGCGGCTTCAAGGACGTCGAGGTCAGCATCGAGATCCCGGGCAACATGGGGCCACGATGGTTCGCCTGCTCCGGGACCCCGGTTGAGGAGACCGATGCGAGTGTGCGAACCTATTTCGGTCGCCAGGCCCCAGGGGATCGGCGGCTGCTCCTGCTGGCGAACGAGGTGACCGCGAGACGCCGCGAGATCGAGCGCGCTCATCTCGAGAACCTGCGCGCTCGCCTCGCCGAGCAGCAGTTGATGCACGGCATGCGCGAGGCCCTGGCTGCGGCCATCTACCAGATCCAGGTCCCGCTCAATGTCATCAACGCCGCAGCCAGCATGGTGCGTGGCGGCGCCGGTAACGTGGACACGCTCGCCGGGATGCTCGACCAGATCAGCACCTCCGGCGCGAAGGCACTCGCGACCCTGACCTCTGCCCTGCCCGAAGAGCTTCGCGAGGCCGGGGTCATGGTCAACGTCAACGAGCTCCTGCGCCAGGTCCTGGAGCTCGAGACCGATCGGCTGCTGGCCACGGGCATCGTGGTCGACTGGCGACCGGCGCATGTCCTCCCCGAGCTACCGGGTCACAAGAACCAATTGCGCGCGCTGTTCAAGCACCTGATGGACAATGCCATTCAAGCCCTGTGCGAATCCAATCGGGCGCAGCGCGAGCTGCGCTTGACCACGCGCCGAGTCGACGACGTGGTCGAGGTGGAGATCGAGGACAACGGCTTTGGAATCCCCGCCGAGGATCGTTATCGCGTGTTCGAGCCCTTCTACATCGGCTGGCGCAATCGCCGCGGCAGGGCGGGCATGGGACTTGCCCTCAGTCAAGAGATCGTCAATGCACATGGGGGGAGTATCGAGGTCGACCCGACCATGACCGATGGCTGCCGCATCCGCCTGTCACTGACTGCCGTCGCTGTCGACGATTGAGCTCACCCGATACTCTCATGAATGCCGACTACCCTATCATCGGCGGTGCAGATGCCACCCGCCGGTTGGATCTGCTCGAATCGCAGCTCAGTGCGCTCTTCGAAGTCAGCAGCGTGCTCAGTCGATCGCTCAACCTGCGCCAGACCCTGCGCGAGGTGCTCGGTGTGCTGCATGAGCGCGGGCGCCTTCGCCACGGCATGGTGAGCCTGTTGAGCGAGGACCGCGGCGAGCTGCTCATCAGCGCACTCCATGTGGACGCTCCGGACCCGTCCGAGATGGTCGCCTATCAGCCGGGCGAGGGCGTGGTCGGCAGCATCCTCAGCCGAAATCAGTCCTGGATCCTGCCGCGCGTCGGCGACGAGCCGCGCTTCCTCGACCGTCTCAGCCTTTACGACCCGGAACTCCCCTTCATCGGTGTCCCGATCCGACTCGGCGACGGGGGCGCCATCGGGGTCTTCGCCGCCCAGCCCATGGTCGCCGACGACCTGCTCGAGGAGCGTGCGCGTTTCCTCGAGATGGTCGCCAATCTGATCGGACAGGCGGTGCGTCTGGCGCGCAGCGTCGAGGCCGAGCAGCAGGCGCTGCGCGAGGAACGCGACAAGCTCCGCCGTGAGGTCAAGGGGACTCATGGCTTCGACAGCATCATCGGACACACGGAGACCATGCGCCTGGTCTTCGACCAGGTCCGTCAGGTCGCCAAGTGGAACACGACGGTCTTGATTCGCGGCGAATCCGGCACCGGCAAGGAGTTGATCGCCAACGCGATTCACTACAACTCGCCGCGTGCGCGAGCCGCCTTCGTCAAGCTCAACTGCGCGGCGCTGCCCGACAACCTGCTGGAGTCCGAGCTGTTCGGACACGAGAAGGGTGCCTTCACAGGTGCGATCAGCCAGCGCAAGGGCCGTTTCGAGCAGGCCGACGGCGGCACCCTCTTTCTCGACGAGATCGGCGAGATCACACCGGCCTTCCAATCCAAGCTGCTGCGCGTCCTGCAAGAAGGCGAGTTCGAGCGGGTCGGTGGCAGTCGCACCCTGAAGGTCGACGTCCGGGTGATCGCGGCGACCAATCGCGATCTGGAGGCAGAGGTCCGGGCCGGCGATTTCCGCGAGGACCTCTACTACAGGCTCAACGTGATGCCCATCCGCATGCCCGCGCTGCGCGAGCGCATCGAGGACATCCCGGATCTCGCCCGCTTTCTCGTGGACAAGGTCGCGCGTATGCAGGGTCGAGACCTGTCGATCACCGACAGCGCCTTGCGCATCCTGATGCGGCACGACTGGCCGGGGAACGTGCGCGAGCTCGAGAACTGCATGGAGCGCGCCGCAGTCATGAGCGAGCAGGGGATCATCGATCGCGACGTCATCGAGCTCACCGGACTCAACGTCGCCGCCTTGGCAAACGAGCCGATCACCACGACGGCGTCCAGGACCCCCGCGATCGATTTCAACGACCCGAATCTCGACGAGCGCGAGCGGGTGATCGCCGCCCTCGAACAAGCCGGCTGGGTCCAGGCCAAGGCAGCACGCCTGCTCAACATGACCCCGCGCCAGATCGCTTACCGGATTCAGACGCTCAACATCAAGATGCGACAGTTTTAGGTGATTTCCGGGAAAGCGTCTACCATCCGGGGCGACTTGAGTCGCACTACCAGTTCCGCGGGCATGCGCAGTCGGGATACCGATTCCCGAAATCGCCTTGGATCGCGAATCCACATCCGGGGTGATATCCGTTGATCGATAAGGAGATCGAACGGTACCGAGTGCACTTGGGTTTTTCGGAATGAACGAAGACTCTCTCTTCCTGGCCTCTGTAGGGGATATCGCCCTCTTTCTGACCAGTTGGGTCTGGTTGGTCATGGTCTCGTGGCGCCGCCGCCCTGTCTGGGGTTGGGCGGTTCTCGTCTTTCCCCCC